>Ga0137390_10002471_pt1 | contig 14664 bp, 10 predicted proteins | sample 15con2h24AmetaG_FD_104937 | JGI IMG/M metagenome (GOLD analysis project Ga0137390, IMG submission 104937) | Vadose zone soil microbial communities from Angelo Coast Range Reserve, California, USA - 15con2h2.4A metaG | ecosystem: Environmental > Terrestrial > Soil > Vadose zone > Saprolite... | reverse complement strand
CGTTCCGCGCCGCCGCCACGGAGACCTTCGCCGCGCTCAGCCCCGACGAGATCGCGAGGTTCGCCGAGACTACGAGTCTCACGCTGTCCGTGCCCGAGGTGCGGGCACGGGCGGTGGACGAGTTCGCCCGGACGATCGACGTCATCGCCGCGGCGACCGCGCGGCGGACCGGTCGCGACGCCGGTGACTTGGCCGTCCGCAACCTGGCCGGCGCCGTCGTTGGCGTCATCATGGCCGCGACGATGCCATGGACCGACTGGACCCACGACCATGCCGGGACGGACCTGTTCGACCGGATCGACGCGGCCCTCGCCCACCTGGAAGCTGGCCTGCCGCTGTGATGCTGATCGGGCGCTCAAGGTCATCCTCAAGCCGGTCGATTCCCATCCTCAGCAGGGTGTGCGCGGCCCAGGTCACGCCGAGCGGCCGCCCTGGCGGCGCGTTCAGCCGCACGACGCGTGAGTCGAGATAACGGATGACAGCCTCGTACTCGGCAGAGCCAGTCGTGGTGATCGCGGCAATCAGGGCGCTCTCGGCGCCCGTGAGCGTCAGGGTCACTCTGCGTCGGGTTGGCGCCATGACGCGACTATAGCACTGAGTGCTCTACGTAGGCGGCGGAATGTTGCGTGTTCAAGTACTGTTGGCACCAGCGCCGACGACGTCGAAGCTCGGAGGAGCCAGTCATGCCCGCTGTCAGCGTTGAAAATGTCCTGACACTGCCTCGGATACCTGTGCCCGATTCCGGGACGGCACGTGAGAGCCCCGTTCTGGCCGTAACTACCGCGCCTTCCGCGTTCGAAGGCGAGGGGTTCCCGGTGCGGCGGGCGTTCGCCGGGGTGGATCTGCGGGCGCTCGACCCCTTCATCCACATGGATCAGATGGGTGAGGTCGAGTACGCGCCGAGCGAGCCCAAGGGCACCGCCTGGCACCCGCACCGTGGGTTCGAGACGGTCACGTACATCATCGACGGCACGTTCAGGCACCAGGACTCCAACGGCGGCGGCGGGCTGATCACGAACGGCGACACGCAGTGGATGACCGCTGGCGGCGGGATCCTGCACATCGAGGAGCCGCCCGAGGACCTGGTGGCCAGCGGCGGGCTTTTCCACGGTTTCCAGCTCTGGGTGAACCTGCCTGCCCGGCTCAAGATGGCGCCCCCCCGGTATCAGGACATCCGGGCGGGCCAGGTAGCGCTGCTCAGCTCGGCCGACGGCGGGGCGCTTGTGCGGGTCATCGCGGGCGAGGTCGCCGGGCACCACGGACCGGGTGTCACGCACACCCCGATCACGCTGCTGCACGCCAGCTTGCAGCCCGGTGCGGAGCTACGGTTGCCGTGGCGGGCCGATTTCAATGCGCTCGGCTACGTTCTCGCCGGGTCGGGGTTCGCCGGCTCGGAGCAAGGCGCCGGTTCAGGCGGGTACGGGCCGGGTCGCCGGCCAGTTCGGACCGGCCAGCTCGCCGTGTTCGGCGGCGGAGATGTGGTGACCTTCGCCGCGAGCCAGCGGGCCGAGGGGCCGAGCCAGGGTCTTGACGTCCTGGTGCTCGGCGGCCAGCCGATCCGCGAGCCGGTCGCGGCGTACGGGCCGTTCGTCATGAATACCCGAGCAGAGCTTATGCAGGCGTTCGAGGACTACCAGGCGGGCAGGCTCGGCACGATACCGGCAGAGCGCACGCCTATCCCGGAGGACCCGCACCCCGGCCACGACGTCCTGTAACCGGCCGCACGGCACCGGACCGAGCTTCGAGCCTCCGGTCGTTGCCAGAGCGGCTTCGGCCTTGGAGCGGAAGATCGATGTCGACCGCCTCAGTCTGATGCTGAGGCAGTCGACATTGATCATGGACGACGGTCATTGGCGGCCAGCCGGCGGAGCGCGGCCCGTACAACGGCTGGATCGGTCGTGGGCCAGTACCTCGGCAGCGAATCCTTCAGGAAGCTGGCGTACCCTGCGGTCTCCAGGCGCGGGTCGAGCACGGCCACGACGCCGCGGTCGGTGATCGTCCGCAGCAGCCGACCCGACCCTTGAGCAAGCAGCAGAGCGGCCTGGGTCGCGGCCACTGACATGAAACCGTTCCCGCCCCGGGCCGCCACTTGTCGCTGCCGGGCCGATGCCAGCGGGTCGTCCGGGCGCGGGAACGGGATCCGGTCGATCACGACCAGCGACAGCGACGGGCCTGGCACGTCGACGCCCTGCCACAGCGACAGCGTGCCGAACAGGCAGGTCGGCTCGTCAGCGGCGAACTGGGTCACGAGCTGAGCGGTCTGGTCATCGCCCTGGCAGAGCAGTGGGACGGACACCCGGTCCCGCAGCTCGTCAGCGGCCCGCCGGGCGGCCCGCATCGAGGAGAACAACCCGAGCGTGCGGCCGCCCGCTGCCTCGATCAGCTCAGCCAGCTCGTCCAGGTAGGCGGGCGGAAGGCCGTCCCGCCCGGGTAGCGGCAGGTGTCGCGCGACGTACAAGATCCCGCTGTGCGGATGGTCGAACGGGGATCCCGCGTCGAGGCCGGTCCACGCCAGGGGATGCGATCCGCCGGAGTCGCCGGGCTCGCCGGGCTCGCCGGGCTCGCGGGAGTCGCCGGGCTCGCCGTCCGGCACCGGGGGCTGGCCGTTCACCGGCAGGCCCCACAGCCTGGCCAACGGCTCGAACGAGCCGCCAAGCACCAGCGTCGCGGACGTCAGGACGATCGTTCTGCTGCCGAACAACCGCCGGGCCAGCAGCGCCGCCACGCTCAGCGGGGCCACGGTCAGCCCGGCCGGACCCCGTTCTGGCCGGTCAAGCCACACCACCTCGGTCCGGTCGGCGACCTGCTCGCCGAACGCGGCCAGCATCCGGCTGGCCGCCGCCCCAACATCGTCTACGGCGACCACCGCTGCCCGGCGCACAGCGACCTTGTCCGCCGCCTCCCCCTCGGCGCTGCTTGCGCTGGTGCGGAACTCGGCTCCACAGCCAGCCGCGGCGTCCCTGACTGCCTCGAGCGACAAGGCCAGTCCCTCGCCGAGCATGTCGATCCGGCCTGCGGCAAGGTCGTCGAGCGCCCGCTCCAGGCCGCCGCCGGCTTCCCGCAGCCTGGTGACCGTCCGCTCGTCGATCATCTTGCCGCAGCGTCTCGCGGCGACCTCGACCGCGGCTGCCGACAGCTCGTCCGAGGCCACGGACGTCACCCGGTCCACCAGATCGTGTGCCTCGTCGATGATCACCACATCGTGCTCGGGGAAGATATCGAAATCCTCGAGCGCGTCGATCGCCAGCAATGCGTGGTTGGTCACGACGACGTCCGCCTGTCCGGCCCTGTCCCTGGCCAGTTCAGCGAAGCAACGAGTCCCGAACGGGCAACGTTGCGCGCCCAGGCACTCGCGCGCGCTCACCGAGACCTGGCGCCACGCCTGTTCCCCCACGCCAGGCACGAGCTCGTCCCGGTCGCCGGTCGTCGTGGTCGCCGCCCACTCGTGCAGCCGCTGCACCTGCCGCCCGACCGCCGACACCTCACCCACGTCGATCAGCGCTTCCTGCTGGTCGTCGCCCGGGCCGCCGTGCACCTTCTGCAGGCAGAGGTAGTTGCGCCTGCCCTTGAGGATCGCGAACGTCAGCGCCCGGCCAAGAGCCGGCCGGAGCGCAGCGGCCAGCCTGGGCAGGTCGCGTTCGACAAGCTGTCGCTGCAACGCGATCGTCGCGGTCGAGACCACGACCGTCGCATCATCTCCGACTGCGTGCGCGGTCGCGGGCACGAGGTAGGCCAGTGATTTACCAGTTCCGGTTCCGGCCTGGACGGCGAGATGTTCTCCTGTATCGATCGCGCGGGCGACCGCGTTAGCCATGGCGACCTGACCAGGCCGCTCGGCACCACCGATCCCCGCGACGGCAAGCGCAAGCAGGCGCTCGATAGGGGACACATCGAAACGCTACCGCGCTGCCGCGACGCCCGCTCGCGGCGAACCTCCGAGGCGTAGTGAAGCCCCGCCGCTACTACGATCCTTCGCTCCCGGCATCTCGCGGATGTCCTTACTGTCCTCGCACTGCATCCAGGCCAGGAGTACACGCTCACTGAACTCGCCAACAGAGTCGGCATACCGCTCACAACCGTGCAGCGCGAAGCCGGACGACTGGTGTCAGCAGGGCTGGTCAACGAGCGGCGCGTGGGCAGGAGCCGCCTGATATCCGTCAACCAGGCTAGCCGGTTCATCAAACCACTGACCGATCTCGTGACGCTCGCCTTCGGGCCTCACATCGCGGTGGCCGAGGAGTTCGGCCGCCTTTCAGCGGTCGCGGTCGGGATCTGCGGGTCGTGGGCTGCTCGATACGAAGGGATCCCGGGACCGCCGCCGAACGACATCGATGTCCTGGTCATCGGCGACGTGCCGCGGGAGGGTCTCTACGATGCCGCCGACAGGACCGAGCGACGCGTCGGGCTACCGGTAAATCCGGTGATGGTTGGGATTGCCCGTTGGGAGGCTGCAGCTGACCCTCTCATCCAGCAGATACGTTCCTCGCCGCTGCTGTGGGTCTGCGGAGAACCCCCCACGGACGGTGATGCCTGATGTGGTGGTCGAAGGGAGCGGAAACGATCCTGCGGCTGCTCGAAGAACACCGCCTGGAGCGTATTCAGGGCGCTCAGGCCGACGGACACTCCTGGCTCGCCCGCGCCGAGCGCAAGCTCGAGGACGCCAGAACGATGGTCCCCGACAGCCCTGACAGCAGCTTCACCCTTGCCTATGACGCCGCGCGACTGGCCTGCACTGCCGTGCTTGTCCAGCAAGGACTCCGCCCCACGAACTCGGGCGGCCATTACGCCGTGGACGAAGCCATCCGCGCGCAGTTCGGCTACGTACTCCGCTCCTACGGCGCGCTTCGCAGGCGGCGGAACGAACTCCAGTACCCGCTGGATCCTGTCGCGGAGGCGACCGCGGACGAGGCCGCCGACGCTATAACCAAGGTCGAGAGCCTCATCAAGTCCGCCACCCAGCACCACGCCGTGGAGTCCGGCAACGTAAAGTGCCACAATGCGTCGGTGGTCATGCGGCGTTTTCGGATCGGCTGACCCGTATCGCACAGGGAGGTGCACGGACATGGCGAGCTCATCAGCGACACGGCTAGCTGGGCGGATGTCCCGGCTGGGTACGGAGTCGGCGTTCGAGGTGCTGGCCAGGGCGCGGGCACTTGAGGCAACCGGCCGGAAGATCATCCATCTGGAGATCGGAGAGCCGGACTTTGCCACCCCGGCGCACATCGTCGAAGCAGCTGAGCAAGGGCTGCGCGACGGCTACACCCACTACGTGCCTGCCCCCGGCCTTGCCGAATCCCGGGAGGCCGTGGCAGCCTGGCTCGCCAAACTCGGCCGCATGGAGACCAGCCCGGACCGGGTGGTCATCACCCCGGGCGCCAAGCCGATCATGTGGTACCTGATGCTAGCAACCTGCGACGAGGGCGATGAAGTCATCTATCCCGATCCCGGGTTCCCCATGTACGAGTCCATTGCCAGGTTCGTCGGCGCGACGCCGGTCCCGCTGCCGCTGCGGGAGGAGAACCAGTTCCGCCCCGACCCTGAGGAACTGGCCGCGCTTGTGACGCCAAGGACCCGGCTGCTCGTGCTCAACTCCCCGCACAACCCGTGCGGCTCGGCGCTGTCCCGCGCCGACGCCGAGGCGATCGCGGACATCGCGATCCGCAACGACCTCCTGGTCCTGGCAGACGAGGTGTACTGGGCGATCCGTTACGAGGGCGAGCACGTCTCCGTGCTTGACGTGGACGGGATGGCCGAACGCACGGTCCTGCTCGACGGCTGGAGCAAGACCTGGGCCATGACCGGCTGGCGGCTCGGCTTCGGTATCTTCCCGTCTGACCTGGTCGAACCGGTCTGCCGGCTGGTGATCAACTCGGTCTCGTGCACGAGCGCGTTCAGCCAGCGTGCGGCGATCGCCGCGCTCACCGGCCCCTGGCAGCCGGTGGAAGAAATGCTCGCGGAGTTCCGGCGGCGCCGGGATGTGATCGTCGACGGCTTGAACGCTATCGATGGCATCACGTGTCAGCGGCCGGACGGAGCGTTTTATGTCTTCCCGTCCATCAAGGCCCTGGGCTTGCCGAGCAAGCAGGTCGAGGAACACCTGCTGCAACGGGCCGGCGTCGCCGCGCTGTCCGGGACGGCGTTCGGCCAGCACGGAGAGGGCTACCTGCGGTTCTCCTACGCGAACTCGGTGCAGGCGATTGGCGAGGCACTGGACGCGATCGCCGCGGTGCTGCCAGAGCTGGCGGCAGGGCGGTAAGCGGCAGGGCGGTAAGCGGCAGGGCGGTAACGGCTCAGCCGCGGCCCATTCACCGGTTCTCGGCGGCCGTGAGGATGGCGCGAAGTGCTTCGAGGCGCTTCGGGCGCTCGGTCACGAAGCGCTCGATGGCCGCGAGGATGTGATCGGCGTCGAGATGCGCTTCCTCGATGACCTCGTCGACAGTGCCGCCGGTTCGCCACCTGTCGTCCCAGTCGGCCGACAGCGAGTATTCGCGGACCAGCGGGCCGTCGGCCCAGTCCCGCATGAGCTTGAAAGCCCCATTCGTGATGACCATGGCATCCACCCGGTCCGCCGGACCGCACACACTGTCCTTGTACTCGCGGTCCTGCCTGCGCAGCAACTGCGGGCTGAGCGCGGCGACCACCTTGACGTTCAGCCCAAGCCGGTCGAGCTCGGGCAGCACGCTCACGAGGTTGCGTGTCGGTACGGTGCCGCGGATGTAGACCGTGCCCGCCCGCGGGCTGCCGTCGCGGAACCCGCGCATGACGTACGCGCCGCGGGCGGCCTCGAGATACGAGGGGATGCCGAGCGCGACCCGGTCGGGAATCTCGACCGCCGGCCGGGTCAGGTGCAGCGCGACGATCGGCACGTCGGTGGCGAGGGCGGCCGCCAGCATGGCCGGCACCTCGTTGTGCTCCCAAGGATGCAGATCGATGACTTGGTCGGCCGGGAAGAGCTGGGTGACCGCGGTCGCGAAGACGCCGAAATGCGTGCGTGAGTCCTCCGCGGTTTCCGGGCCAGAGTGGCCGGCGACCCAGAGCAGCCTGCCGACCTTCAGCTCGCAATCCTGCGCGAGCTGACTGAACAGCCGCATCGGCCCGTACTTGAGGTAGGAGAAGGACCCGTAAGTCGAGCAGGTTCCCCAGAAGCCGTCGAAGGCACTGAACGGGTTCTCGGCCAGGTTGACCGAGGTCATGCCCGCCATCATCCCCGCGTTGCCGAACTCGGTGATCTCGGTCGGCAGCAACGCGCCGGTAGGGTTGCTGTCGCGCTCGTACCAGCCGAATCCTGGCAGGTCACCGAAGTCCTTGCCGAATCCGGCGATGTTGGTGGACTCCGCCAGGTCGGCGGAGCAGGCGATGAAGAGCGGCCGCCCGTAGTCGCGTTTGGCGAGCGTGTTTACATAGGCGCCCCAGGTCGCGAGGGCGGCCCGGTTCGCGACCTTCTCCCCGGGTTTCTTCCACATTTGCTCCGGGTACTGCCGGGGGTCAACGAGTCGCGTGTCGGAGAACAGGTCGCCGGCGTCACCGGCGTCGCGAGCCCGCCCGGCCAGCCGGAACCCATCGATGTGAGCTGGCACGGTCTCCGCGACCGCGACAAGCCGCTCGGCCAGCCAGTCCACCAGCGGCTCGTCCCGCCGCAGCACGCCGATCGCCGTCCTCAGGTTGGCCTCGGCCTGGTCATGCAACGCCTGCGGGTCGGTGGGCGCCGGCTCGTCCACTCCGGCGTACTCCACCCCGTACTTGGCCATGAACTCCTTGCGGACCGCCCAGAACTGCGGCGCGTTGAGCGGCCACGGGGTGCCATGACTGGCAGCGTCGTACTTCCCGTACCCCCGGCCCTTGCGCGTCCTGAACCAGGCCACGCTCGGGACCCGGTCGGAGTTCTCGCCGCAGGAAACCTCGAGCACGGCCCTGGTGACCGGCCCCCAGTCCGACCCGTGCTCGGTGCCGAGCACACGCCAGCCATACGGCACGAACCAGTCGGGCGGCGTCCCGTCGACCACGCTGGATGCGGGCCGCGGGTCGATCCCGAAGTCATTCCAGTCCAGCAGGAAGACCAGGTTGGACAGGCCAAGGCCCCAGGCGGCCTGCTTGGCTTCGTGGGCACCGCCTGGGGTGAGCCCGCCTTCGCCCTCCACCGTAAAAACCTTGACGTCCGCGGCGCCCGCGAGCTTCAGAGCCAGGGCCTGGCCGACGGCCGGAGACAGCCCGTGCCCGGACGGGCCGGTGTTGTACTTGCAGAACAGCGTCCGGCCAGCCATCTCAGCGTGACCAGGCAGGCCGCCACGGTGCCGCAGCTGAAGCAGCCACTCCCAGGTCAGCGCCCACCTGCCGTCATCGGGGAAGTCGAACCGAGGGTCGGCCGTCCGCTCGTGCGCGGCCCGCAGGCCCTCGTTAAGCACCGCGAGCGTCGCGTAGATGAGAGGCACGGTATGCCCGGCGGCCAGCACGAAGCGATCGGCGAACCGCAGCCACGGGCGGCGGATGTCCCAGCGCATGGCGCCGGAGAGCAGCAACGCGAGCAGCAGGTGCACCTTGGAGCGCGAACCACCGGGATGCCCGCTTTGACGGTAGTTCAGGGAAAGATCGATGCACTCGTCGATGACGTCCTTGAGCACCTCGTAGCGGGCGAAATCACGTTCGGCGGCCGCATAGAGGCGCTCGGGCTCGCCGAGCCCACCCGCACCCCGGCGGGCAGCAGCCGCGTGCTGCATGGTGGTCATCGTTGGCCCTCCAAGGCAGGGAGCAGTCAGCGCGGCCCGCGCCAACCTGGCTACCGAGTCTGGCCTGGTGACCAGGCATCGGTCAGAGCATTGGTCATGGTCGGCTGCGACCGAGTGTCCCCCGGCCGGAGTTACATGGTATGCGCCGGTATGCGCCGCGCCGATCCCGACCCTGTTGGCCGGGCACCCTCCGGCCGGCTAGAACCAACGAGCGTGCCCAAGTTCACGCGGGAATGGCCTTCTAACGGCCGTGGTTGCCGCCTTCCGGGACTGCCCACGGCGAGCACGGGGAAGGCTACCTGGGGCGGCGGCGGGCCCGCCAGAACGGAGGCGCGGCGATGAGCGCAGACGCGGCGATGAGCGCAGACGCCGCAGCCCGCCCGCCGGTCCTGGTCGCACGACGACTGCCCGAAGGGGCGCTGGAGCGGATAGCCGCCCGCTGCGACATGACGCTGCACGACAGCCAGGACGTCATGCCCCGCGACGCCCTGCTCGCCGCGGTCGCGGGGAAGCTCGGAGCGATCACGTTTTTCACCGACCGAGTGGACGACGAGTTCCTTGACGCCGCCGGACCGCAACTGAAGGTTGTCGCGAACTTCGCTGTCGGCTTCGACAACATCGACGTGGACGCCTGCACCCGGCGCGGGGTGCTCGCAGCCAACACGCCGGACGTGCTCACGGAGACGACCGCGGACACCGCGTTCGCGCTCCTGATGGCGGCCGCGAGGCGGGTAGCCGAGGGCGACAGGTTCATCAGGGCGCGGGAGCCGTGGATCTGGGGACCGCTGATGATGCTCGGCCGGGACGTGCATCATGCCACGCTCGGCATCGTAGGGTTCGGCCGGATCGGCCAGGCACTGGCCCGGCGCGGCCTTGGGTTCGGCATGCGGATCATCTACCACGACATGTACCGGCCGAAGCCCGAAGTCGAAGCGGCACTGAACGCCGAGTACCGGGACCTGGACGACCTCCTCGCTGAGGCGGACTTCGTGTCACTGCACACCAACCTGACCCCGCAGACCAGGCACCTGATCAACGCCGAGCGGCTGGCCACGATGAAGCCAACTGCCGTGCTTGTGAACACCTCACGCGGCCCGGTCATCGACGAGGCAGCGCTGGCCCGCGCGCTGCACGACGGTCAGATCTTCGCCGCCGGGCTTGACGTGTTCGAGCGCGAGCCCGAGGTCCATCCGGACCTGCTGACCTGCGACAACGCGGTGCTGATCCCGCACCTGGGGTCGGCGACCGTGCAGACCAGGCTGGACATGGCCAACCTGGCTGTGGACAACCTGTTCGCCGCCCTTGACGGCCGGCGCCCGCCGACCTTGCTGAACCCGGAGGTCTGGGAGCGGGGCGTGCCCGTCCCGTGATCACGGAGACTTCCATGCGGAAAACCGCATACACCGCTCCGGGATCATGGAAATTGCCGCCGGGGCCGCCGGGTCGCCGGGGCAGCTCCCGGCGTCAGCAAGTAATGTCGGCGCGGCGCATCCGCGCGACGGCGACGGTGCCGAAAATCACCGTGTAGGCGGCGAACGAGGCGAGCCCGTGCAGCACGTCCGTCCAGCCGATCGGCATCCGCAGCAGGGCGTCGAACGCGAACCAGAAATGGGTCGGCAGGATCGGATGGATGGCCGCTACCTGCTGCACCGCGTCCAGAATCTCGCTGATCATCACGACCACGAGGATGGCAGCCATCACCGCGATCGGGTGCTGGCTGAACGTCGATACCGCCAGCCCGAGCGCACCGAGCGCCGCGAGCCCCGCGGCGCAGTACGCAACGATCACGGCTAGCCGGCCAAGGCCGTCGATGAGCGGCACGCTGTTGCCCGACAGTAGCGTGACCGGCCCGACCGGGAAGAGCAGCGCGCCCATGATCAGCCCCACCGCCGCCACCATGGCCACCGCCGTAAGGCAGAAGATCACGATCATCAGGTACTTGACGGAAAGCAACCGCAGCCGCCCGGCCGGCACCGTCAGCAGCGTGCGCAGCGTCCCCAGCCCGGCATCGCCCGCCACCGAGTCACCCGAGATCACCGCCACCGACAGCGGCAGCATGACGGTCAGCAGCACGAAGATCGCGCCGAGCGCGAGGAACACGCCGTTCCCCGCGACCTGGCCGATCAGCGCGCCAGCCGGGCCCTCGCCGCCGGCCCCTGGCGGCGGCGTGTTGATCCGCAGCACCACGCCGAGGAACACCGGCGCCCCCGCCAGGACAGCGAGCAGTGCGAGGTTCCGTGGCCGCAGGAACACGATTCTTAGCTCATAACGCAGGAGCCGCAGCCACGACCGCCCCGCGCCAGCCAACTCCGCCTCACCCGTTGACATTGAAGCCCTCGCCGGTGAGCTCGACGAACAGGTCCTCCAGGCTGGGCCGGACGGTCTCAAGCCCGGACACCGGGACTCCGGCTTGCACGAGTTCGGCGTTGACCCGGTCGGGCGCGTGCTCGCCGAGCCTGGCGCTGACCCGCCAGCCGTCCGCCTCGACCGCCGCAAGGCCGAGGCCGGTGAGCACCTTGCTGGCGCGGTCAGGCTCGGCGGTGCGGATCAGGATCAGCGACTCGCCCCGGCCCCGTAGTTCGGGAAGCGGCCCCTGGAACACCAGGCTCCCGTTGCTCATGACCCCCACGTGCGAGCAGATCTGCTCCACCTCGGCCAGCAGGTGCGAGGACACGAACACGGTCGTGCCGTCAGCCGCGATCCGCTTGATCAGCGCTCTGATCTCCCTGGTTCCCTGCGGGTCAAGTCCGTTGGTCGGCTCGTCGAGGATCATCAGGTCCCTGGGCTGCAGCAGCGTTGCCGCGATGCCGAGCCGTTGCTTCATGCCGAGCGAGTAGGCGCGGTACCGCTTGTCCGCCGCGGCTAGCAGGCCGACCTGGTCAAGCGCGCGGTCGATTCTGTCTCGCGCGGTGCGCGGGTGAGCCGTGCGGTCGGCGGCGTCGCAACGTTCCAGGTTCTGCCAACCGGTTAGGAACGGGTAAAACGCTGGCCCCTCCACCAGTGCCCCGACCTTCGGCAGGACGGAGTTGAGCGCATCAGGACCGGCGCCGAGCAACCGGAAACTGCCGTTCGTCGGGTGGATGAGACCGAGCAGCATCCGGATGGTGGTGGTCTTCCCCGAGCCGTTCGGGCCGAGGAACCCGTATACGCTGCCGGGCGGGACCGCCAGGTCGATGTGATCGACGGCGACTTGCTCGCCGCGGCGCCTGAGCCCGCGGCGGTGCCTGATCCCTCCGCCGAACCGTTTCGACAATCCGCTGGTCGAGATGGCCAGCGCCGACTCGGCGCGCGCGGTGGCGACGCGGGCGGAATCGGCCAGCGTCACCGGCTCGGCACCGACGGGCTGACCGCGGCGACGGCGGCGATCTTCGCCGCGTCGGCGATCAGCACGCCCGGGGTGACCGCCCCGGCAAATACCTGCCCCTTGCTGGTGATTAGAACCGAGAACAGCGCGGTCCGCACCAGCCGCCCTGAACCCCAGGAGCCGTGCACCCGCGCCGCCGAATTGAGCAGCATGTGCAGCCACGGCAGGTACTGCGCCACCCCACCAGCCGCAGCGCCGCCGTTTGGTAGGACGACAGCGCGCCGGCCAGCGACGAAGTCCGCTATCGCTGGACTGGCGGGCAGGGCGAGGACGGACAGCCAGCCGCTGCCGATCACCTGCGGGCTGGCCGCGGCCGGCGCGGTAACCCGAGGCGCAACCAGCGAGCCCCGCCGCAGCAGCGGGCAGCCGAACGCGCGAACCGGTCGGAGCACGGCCGGACCGGGGAAGACCGCGGGGAACGCCGCGGGGCCGGCACCCATGAACCGGGCGAACGGGTCAGGCAGGTGGACGGTCTTTACGTGCGCGCCTGGCGGCGGCGTGAACGTAAAATTCGACATCGCGGGCTTGCCGATCGCGAGCGTGCTGAAACCGACGCTGAACGCCGGGCTCGACGAGCCGCGCGCGAAGACCTGAACCTGGAGCGGCAGGGCGGTCTTGGCGTCAACCGCGATCACGATCTGGCCGATTAGCGACTGGCCGCTGCGCGGCGCGATCGCGAGCTCGTAGGCGGGGCGGCCGGCGACGGTCGTCGTGCCTGCCACACTGACCTTGGTGGTCGGTCCGACCAGGGCAAGCAGCCGCCTGGCCAGCTGGATCGGGCTGAGACCGCGCAGACCAGCGGGCACCCCCCCGGCCTGCCCGGCCTGCCGCCCCACGCTGATCTGCACCGAAGAGGAAGACACAACGCAACCCGGGAGCGACTTTGGCAGCCGGAACGGCAGGCCGAAGATCCGAGTCGGCACGCAGCGCCGCATGATCCGCAGAACCCGCTGGCTCGGCTGGAACACGCGCAGGCCACGGCGGACGTGCCTGCGGATGAGCCGCAGGCACGCTCCGCTGAGCCGTGGCAGCCGCGGCGGCTTGACGAAGATCGGCCGCCCAATCATGGCGGCCGCGGCCGGCGGAAGTATGTGGGTCGCTGTCTGCGTCTTGCTGTCCCAGAGCCATACCTGGCTGCCGTTCACCCGCAGGTCGGTCTCGCCGAATGGCGCCGGCAGTGCGATCCGCACGTGCGTGGGTCCGTCGTACCAGATTTGCACCGTGTGGCTGCCGGACAGCCATGAAGCCGCCGACTGCAGGCCCGATGGCATGCCGCCGAGATCCGGAAGCGCGGGGAAGCCCAGGTTCGCGCTTTCGGTGACGGTCGCGGTCGCGCCGGGCGGCAGCTTCGCCCGTTGCATGGCGGCTAGCAGCTGAGCCGGAGTCCGGTGCGGGAGAGCGGGCGCAGAGGCGCTCGCAAGCACCGTTCCGGTGAGCACAGCGCCGGCCGCGATAACCGCGCCGGCCGATACCAACGTCACCCTCATACGGCGCATCGCTTCACCCGTTTCGCCGACGTCCAAGGGACTCGCTCGCCAGCATAACGACCGTACGAAGCGCCGGCCCGGCCGCCAAATCGACTTCCTGCGCGTCGGAGTCAGTTCTGCGCCCGAGTTGCCGGGTATCGGGTCATCTCAGTCGCCGGAAGTCGCCGGAAGTCGCCGGAAGTTCGCAGGAGGTCGCAGATGCAAGCCTGTCACAGGTGCCAGCGGGACAAGTTGTCCCTGGCCGGGTACCTGGCCGCGGCCGGACCGTCGGCGAAGGCGCGCAGCACGTTAGCCGTCACGTGCCGGGTGAACGCGCTGCAAGCCGCCGCGATCCCCCAGTGGTAGAGCGGCCGGCCGAAGGACGGCACCCACCGCATGGTTCCGGTACTGAATACGCCGGCGCCGCGGTGGGTGTAATAGGCCGCGTCGCTGTGAGTGCGGGTGCCACTCAGGACGAGCGGCGAATGCGCCACCACCTCCGTGGGGTGCTCAATAGGGACGCTCGGGTCGATCCGGTCGAACTCCACGCCGACCAGCGCACGGAACCGCGTGCCCTCCCGCACGCCAGTGCCCTTGTACATCCAGGCGTGCGGGGTAACCACCACGAAGTCCGCCACAGCGGGAAACCCGCCGTACTGCGTGCCGATCAGGGACTGCTCCGGGTCAGCTGCGGGCGGTGCCGGGTAGTCGTTGGTGACCAGCTTGTTATTCCTTCCGAACATGGGGTCCTGCTGATAGCTGGTCTTGTAGCAGATGACCTGCCGGTCAGGCCCGAGTCTCGACGGCTCGATGCGGGTGCGGCGGAAAACGGCATTGGCGCCAAGGAACGCCAGGTTAACCCCCGCGTCCCTGGCGGCGGTGACGTGTGCCCGCTCGTACGGAGTCCAGTACTCGTCGTGCCCCGGTGAGATGAGCGCGCTTGCCCCGGCCAGGGCATGGGCATCGGCCGCGATGTCCATGCTGGTCAGATAGGCGAGCGGTACCCCGGTGCGCTCGGCGAGGCTCACCAGCTTGCGCTCGAATACCAGGAACAGCAGCGCGCCCTTGCCGTCGTACGGGCGGTCCATGCTCACCGCGAACGACCTGTCGT
>Ga0137390_10002464_pt1 | contig 14679 bp, 6 predicted proteins | sample 15con2h24AmetaG_FD_104937 | JGI IMG/M metagenome (GOLD analysis project Ga0137390, IMG submission 104937) | Vadose zone soil microbial communities from Angelo Coast Range Reserve, California, USA - 15con2h2.4A metaG | ecosystem: Environmental > Terrestrial > Soil > Vadose zone > Saprolite... | reverse complement strand
TACATTCCGCGTTCCACATCGTCATAACTGCCCAATCCCTTCAGTTTCTCGTGCATCTGTTCGTCTGTACCAATCGAACTATCCTCTCTAGTCTGCTGTGTCTCATACAGCTCGGAGACTATGTGCACAGCTACCTCCATCCGATCGCTCGGAACTGATGTTGCATTAGTCCGCCTGGCCTCCTGGACTGGAAGATGTCTGTTTTGTGAATTCTTGTTAGTGCTAAGAAGATATCGGCCACGCCGCGATGAGCCAGAAGACGCAAGAGAATAGAGAACGTCGTACACGTCGGTGGATTTGGGAGCATAGTCCACCAGAGAGCGGTGCATGCGGGTTGCGGCGATTGCCATCACGATCCAAGAGGGTGGCTGGAACATCTGAGTTGAATAAATGTCAGAAACTACCCTTCCAATGACAAAAAAGAACGTACGGAGTCGAGGGGGGCTAATATTTGAAGAATCGAGTTCAATGGACGTTCAACATAAATGGAGGAAATGAAAGATCACCATTCAAATTCAAAATAACGAACACCTACGATGTAGTATTGAGATGAACGAAATGGAGAGGCGCGAGGAATAAGACTCACCGCTGGCGGAACCTCAGCAACGGTAGCGAGCAAGAGCCAAATCACACCCTTAAAACATATCTATGAATGGAAGAGCATTGGCCAGCAAGGATCACCACCCTACCTGTTTCCAAAGGAGTTGGGTCAGACCAAATTCACCACCACCGTTCCGGCGCAGGTTGAACAAGCCACCAAGCATAATAAGAAGTAACGCGATATCGGTAACGAGCATAGCGATGATGTTGAGTTCACTGCTCTCGACGTTGACAGGAACACAAGCCCGTTGGGCTGGTAACCACACGGCGTGAAGCTAAGGGTGGGATAAGACAGGGTTCGAGATAATTGAAACTGGTTATTCACCCGCGCGGCACCTGATACCAAAGTATGTTAGTATAGTGTTTCAGGTTACCGGCAGGAAGGAGGAGAAGAGACTTACCTTGGATGAGGAATACAATGTTGATGCCCCATACACCGATTGTCGCCGCCATAGCGACCTTATTTCTGTTCCAAATCGCAATGCTGGAGATATCAATAAGCGCCTGATTTGGGGAGATTGTAGTATCGCGGGAATGTCGATGAGAACGTACGCGCGAAGAGCAATCAAAAGTGAAGAAGCGGACGCAGTCAAGAAGGAAAAGACCTGGAAAAAGATGATGAGAATGAGAACGCGTTATGGGGGAGTGCCAGTGCTCACAATTTCGAAAGAGAGAGCGACCTTGAGACCGTAGCCAGTAAGATTCTAGCTGCAAAGGAACAGGCATAGAAGATGGTACCCACCTGACAATTGATTGGGCTTGTAGTGTCCAACAAGACAAAACCAAGTATTACGGCCAAAAGGCATGCCGCTCGAGTAAGGGAGTAAATCTACCAATTATCGAACGAACAAATTAGTATGATGGTCCGGTGCGACCCAGGCAGTGGAAACCAGAGTGAAGCACATATCGCTACGAACCCATATTGACCACATATAGGGGACACGCCCACGAATGACGTTCCATTCATAGTCAAGAGTAGTGAAGAATTCCCAGCTGGGTGTAAGGATTGAGTCGCGATTCGTATTGTGACAAGAAGGGGCTAGTGCAGGCCGGTGAGCTCACAGGTAGAGACCGGACATGGTGTGCCATAGCTTGGTGACTACCACTGTTAATGGATTTAGTTGTCTTCCTCAGTTGCAGAACATCTACAGAAGTGTACGCACGGGCGTCCTGGGCCATTACAGCGGGATCGTGGAAGTTGACCATGCCGGCAGGCAAGCGATCGTCCGGATACGTGGGGAAGCGGGCTTGGAGCAGGGACGCCCTTTACAGCACCTGACGGTGTATATATACTGTGTGGATAGTCCCTGTTGTAGGCAGTGGCATAACCATCATGATCATCATTGTCCCAACTGACAGTCCAAGTGATCTCGGAGCTGAACCGATGATCGACGATCACTCGATCAAGTCACAAATGAAGTGAATTAGCACCGATAATCATCAGAGGACTTACTATAGCTTCTTACCTACTGACGGAACGGCTACATACTATACGCAACGCTCTGATGCACTAACGCCCAAACCATCTGGGCCAAATGTTCAAGATTTGCCGAGTAACTCGGAGATCTACTGTGCGTTTCTACTGGTATATAACAACATGAAATACGTGGTTAGAAGACTTTGACATTGCATGAGAGAACAGGCTCAACTTCAATTCCAGACCTCCTGACGATTAGCTAAAGTCCGTGTCCACCGGCATGTACCATAGCTGCTAGGTCGAGACCCCCGGTCCGGGACTTCAATTGATAACATCGATAACATCGATAACACTCTGTACACACGCTGATAACTCACGGCTCTAATCCACTCATGTCTGTTGTCCTATACAGGTCCATGTCACGGTTATAGAGTACAGGTACGGATTACAAATAATGGTTCAAGCCGTTTCTTTACTAAGAAAAACAAACTCGAGCCCCCTCAAGTTGTCAATAAAATCATGACAATGATAGGAGAAGCCGGAGGTGAATGAAATTCCCTGTCCGCGTAGAAAGTGCAGCACTCAGTTCTCCACACGGCTCTCGGGGTCGTCGTCGAAGCTTAGTGCTCGTGGGCTTCCCATCAGCTGCGCGTCCACGCCGATGCCCCACTACTCAGAGGGCTCATCAGCGAAGCAAAATACTACCCGTAGACAGCGTACATAGTTGGCGGGTGACCAGAATCCACGTCCTTGGCACCGACCACAAAACGAACGGAGAAATGGGGAAGGGAAAGATGTCGAGTATGCCGGTAAACTCCGAGGAAGGTGGCAAATGCCCGCCATAGATATACACACGTTGCAGGCCCTGGTTTTACGGTCAGCGGAAAAACTGCTGCGGAGGCCGTTACGACCGCTTGGTGACTGCCAGCATGGCAAACAAGAACATACAACTGGCGTTGAACGTATCTCGGTATTTGAATTGAGTTCAGCCAACACTCTTTGCCAATAATGGGACGGAGGAACACTTGGGAACCTAAGCTACCATTGTCAGTAACTTAGCATAGGTGAGAAGGAGCGCCATACGACGCACTTAGGGACAGAAAGCACATCAGTGAATGAAGAGCATGTAGGAAGGGAAACTAGGTAGGTGCTTGTTCATATAGGGAAATGGCACAGTAACCTCAGTCTGGAGGAAATGACCGAAAAACGAAAGTATCGGGCATGAAACTATACATTTCCGAAGTAGATGAGATCCGAGGCCGGGCCGTTGGGCAAGGTTCCAAGTCTGCATATCCAATCACCACCGCGAACCAGACTTGTGTCATCGGCCAGTAAGCAGCACCCAAGGGGAGCCCTGCCCAGATCGTCTCAGGCAGGAGATTTCGCGTGTCGTCTATCCGTGTCAACCATCCCAAGCAGCGACGTGGGGGATCGGAAGGGCGACAACGCGATACCCTGGTCGCGACGCAAGAGTCAGCACCTGATCCGGCGGCCCTCGATGTTCTCCTTGAGCCACGCGAGAAACTCGTCGTTGTCAAGCGTACGACAGTGACGGGTTTAATATGTTCGGGTTGCAGGCGCGGAATAGGGGGACCTCAGATGCGGGAGTTTCATTGATCCAGGGGGAGTCCATGCCTGCCATGCAGACGCGGATCGTCTTCCCTTTAAGATCTGCATCGTGTTGTTGGGCGCAAGCAGTGTTGGGTTTTACATGAGAGAGTGCGGGATTTGGAAATGTCAGGGTGCCAGCCAAGGTGTCTGTAGAGGCGAAAGTTGTCTGTGTTAACGCGCGTCAGCTTTGTTTGGCAGCACAGCTTTGGCACGCATGGGGCCAGCCTAGGTCATGTGACCCATTCCACAGTTTTGCCTGGCATTTTTGCGCTCCCCAGTGAAGAGCTTCTGCGACTCGGATAAGGCGGAAGATGTCGCGAGTGCAGGCACGGGGACGAGAAGAAATGTGAGTGCTGTAATGGTGATGGCGTCGAGTCGGAGAGGTGATCGAGTGGCCTCGCTACCACGTACTTCTTCCAGCTACTCCACGGGCCGATAATGTATTCTTTCAAAAAGTCGAGGAAAAAAATAACGGGTGCACGGTGACCGGACACTGGCACAAATGGTGCACTGGCAGATCAGCAAAACTACCATTCCAGCATCCCACAGTGTTTTTTTCCTCCATAGGACCATAGACCTGTGCCCCCGCCCTGCACCGTGATCATGCGCACCAAAACCCGCCTGACCGTCTCCCTCATCCTCGCGCACGTCCGCAGGCACCTCGACACCTCCTGACCTCGCCCGCATCTCGCGCCGCTTCTGTGCTGCCACCCAACTAACGCTCTGCTGCACCCTCGAGATCTCCTCCTCTCCCGACGCCATCACCACGGCAGAAGCAGATGCGTGTGCCTCAAACATCACAGTCGAGTTGTGCCTTGCAGTGCTCATGACATCCCTCACACTCATTACCTACCTGCTCGGCACTGTCTGCTCTTCCACCTCACCCTCTGCCTCGTCCTGCCGCGCTCCATGTGCAATAAATACACTCCCTGCGTTCGATGCGGATGTGGACATGAGGCTACACTGCAAGCGCCGTGTAAGCAATTGGACACGCTGATGCCAACATTCGAGCAGATTCGTTCCCATCAGCTGCGAGTTCTCCCAACGTTGGTGGTGCTGTCGATCTCGATCTCGAATTGCTGGAAGAGGGACTCCTGCAGCTGGTAAGATCTGTAAGAGCTGGAGGCACTCGGGCAGATGACACAGAGTCTACCGAGTCTGCATGAATGTCGCACGAGATTTGGTCTGGTGGTGAGGGTGCCCTCTCTCTTTGTTTTTGTTGCGCTAAATAACGACGAGTCAACAATGATGACTGTGACGATGACAGCAACGCAGCGCAGCCACGACAGACTCACGGACAGAGGAGAAAAAATTAGGGGCGTTATCAGGTGACTCCACCGAAAGGGGAAACAGGGGAAGTGGGGTGATTACACAGACGAAGAGGAAGTCGATATGGTGAGGTAACGTGGTAACAGGGAATATGTTGCTGTGGCAAGTGGCGGGCCGCGGGCAAAATGTATAGTACTGGAGGAAGATGCCAAGTTGAGGCGGACAATGATAAGTGTTGGCGACGCATCGGGATAAAAACCAACATAATCGGGTCAGTGTAAACAGAGAAAAGCGGGGGACTGCGGGGTGAGCGATACATTGTTGAATTACTATCACATACAAGCAACTAAGGACATTGTCACCATCGTCGCCACCACCGCCGTCATCCATCATCGTCATCACGGTCGCAATCCTCGCGTTGTCATCGCGGCCGCAGTCGTCGTCAGTGTTGTTATTGCGGTCGCTATCATCGGGTCGAGGGTGGGATAGCGTTGTGAGCTGCGCAATGAGTAATGAAGTGGAAACGAAAAAAAAAAACGACATACACATATAGTACCCGAATTTCACTCACTGCTGTTGTTGGGACTAAAAGGTCTAGAAGGCAGTACTTGGCGGTGTGGTTTGCGTTGTGTGCTGGTGTCGCAGGGTGCATTTACAAAAGACGGTGTGGTGGACTCAGTGTCGCAGTGTATGTTCTAGAAAGGACAACATCAAAGCAGGTCACGAAAAGTTGAAAATAGGTTTAAACTTTTTTAACTTGTGGCAAGCAAAAAAAAGTACATTTTCGGAAATGTAAGGGTTTCTTGTTACAAGATAAGTGCACTACTTTTTATTACTTGTCATAAAAAAATGTACTTAGTTTATTGTAGCTGGCACTCTCTACTGCATCTCCCAACCATGCTTGTCATGATACTTGCCAATGTGTTCAAATTAGATGTAGCTTTTTCTGGTTTTGAGTGCGTTTTGATGTTGTGTACTTGTGGGAATGGCTTACAAAGGAGTTTGACAAGTATGTGACCCTTCTTTTTTTGACTTTTTTTAACTTTTTACGAAAAAGTCAAAAAGCGTACAAATAAGTATTTTCAACTTTTCCTGATGCTACACTAGCACCTGCTCACCAGGATAGCGGTTATGATATAACATGGCCTGCCAGTGGAGCACAAGAAACATAATGGTTTGAGCCTCAGTGACGACCTGGAGCACGGCGTGTAAAACGTGAACCGCTTGGTACTGAGAGTCTGAGAGACGCTACTTAGAAGTTATTACTTTGCACTTTATAGATGTAGGCTGGTGGTAAATGGCGCGTCGTCAGCGAGAATAACCGGGCCATAAGGTGGGGCGAGGAGAATTCGCTTTCGAGGATACATGGCACATCCTGATTGGACCAGTGTCGATTTCAGACTCGGAGAACTGCAGTAGGTTTCGGTGGGACCATGGGATCAACGTGATTCACTTCTACTTGCTTCGAATTCCTTCTATGCGTTCGCCCTTTCGGAAAACCCCAAATGAGTCTCGTCTATGTAGTTATCGTTAGTTGTCGTTATGGCTACTGATACTTGTACTAACGCCAATGGGTTCATAAGCCCGATTCACTGTCAGTGTGGTCATCACTTGTTGTTCGGTCGCTCGGAATCACAAGGACATACGACTCGGGGCTGGCCAATCCCCATGCATTTATAATACTAAGGGATCTGTCCAACTTGACAGTCGTTTCGCAAAATTTCATCAATTTCATCTGTTCAGAATACCGTTTACGAAACTTTTCGCACGCCGCCGCGGTATCGTTCAGTTGGGGTTAGAGCCGTGGTTAGATCATTTACGCATCTGAGTCGCGGAGGGAAGTTTTTTCAGCCACGACAAACTACTACGCCCGCGCCCATCAAACTTTGCCCTCCGAGTCTGCTCCCGTGTCCTTTTTGGGTGGTCGTACGGGTATCTTTCTCCATTCATTGAGCCAATAGCCCACGATTACGCAATGTTTCATCATGCTGGCACGTGGACCGAAGTCACCAGATTATGACCCCACCTCCACCTCCACACGCCGATCGTTTGGCCAGGGCAGTGGAACAACAGTTTAACATCGACGTCTACCATGGCTGGTACGGCAATACAGTATTGACCTCGGTGCTCCCCTCACGGTGTCAAGGCAAATCAGAAGTATACTATGAAGGTATTCCCTGCCATTGGCGCAACATCATAACCCGTTGTCTCCAGTAACATAATGCGGACGCGCCGGATTTGAGGCGCGTCGCGTTTCAACCATCGAATCTAAACAGCTGTCCGGGCCGACGCTGACAGCAGGCGCGACGGCGGCCGCGGCATCGTCGTGCTGGTGTCCTCGAACCTGCCCAACGGGACGACGATTCTGTACGGTTGCAACTCGTTATCTATATATTCGTTGTAACGGCAACATCAGGTGCTATCAGGCGCACTCTTACCAAAACCCACTGTCCCGCTACACATTCCGCCTACCTGCCAGGATGGTCAACTTCCGCGACCCAGCTATTATCTCAAGGGATTTCTGTTCGTACGATTCTTTCGGTTTGGGAAGCCTAATAATTCTGCTTTTGACAGTGGTAACCGTCAAGTTCTGGCACATTATCGGTGGCCTGTACTTGTGAGTCTGCTCTGCCGGACCTATCCTCACCGAATGATGTATCACATGCTCAACCGCCGTGACCCTCGCCTCCAGCTGGGAATTCTTCACCACTCTTGATTACGAGTGGAGCATCATTCGGGGTCGTCGCCCCTACCGCTGGACGATATGGGTATGTGATAGCAGCGCCGGTTATTTCAGGTTTCGCCGGCCACCTCAGGATAGTGGATTGATCTGCGTCTTTGGTAGATTTACTCCCTTACGCGCGTGGCGACTCTCATTGCCGTAATACTTACCATCGTCGATATTGACATCAATAACCCAGATGCATGTCAGGTGGGTGTGTTATCTAGCACCTATGCCCTTATCCCTGCATTCAGAGACTGATCACGATCTCAAGGCATTAATCACCTCCCACCTCGTAAGCACACCCCCAAAATCATGAATCTCTCATCACTGATGAGAGAAACCTTTGCACTTTGGTCACTCTTTTTCCTAGGTGTTCGGCTACATGGCCTTTGCTGCCGCTTCAATCCTCATTGTGCTTCGCATGTATGTGTACTGCTGTGCATCTGGATATGACCTAAATTAGCGCTCATGTGACTGGCTGCCACTAGCGTTGCTATTTGGAACAGACAGACGGTTATCATGGCAATTGCAATTGGTGTATGGGTCACCAATGTTTCCTTCCTCCTCCTTGGTGAGTCCCCCTCCCCCCTTACCAATGATCGGGAGTCCTCAATAAATATGATTTGATATCAGGTATCGTGCGGGTGATTAATTAGTTTCATATGTTCTGGACCTCAGCCTATCTGAGTTTACTATATCCACCCGTAGCTCCGTGCCTCTTGGCTACCTGCACAGGCTACTTGTTCGTCTCATAACGTCCAGAGTGTGAAACCGCCTACCATTGCCAATCCTGTTTGCGACGTTATCTTGCTCCTCATCATGCTCGTTGGTTTGCTCCGCCTGCGCCTTCACGGAGGCGGTATGCTTCACCTGGGGCGCCTTCTGTGGAAACAGGTGCGGTGGTGGTGGCCCTCTCTGTGTCTGATCTCAATCCGCTTATGTGTGGCCATCCGAAAGGGTATCATTTGGCTCTTGCTCGCTACTGTCGGGGGGGTCCCGCCAGCGGTAGGTCCAGCTATTTTTTGCACGTTTTCTTTTCATTCATCGTCAATTTACATCGCAGGTCTTCATTAGTTTGAATTTGAATGGTGATTTTCTCTCTCGCCAATCTATCATTTAGGATTGTTGATTTAACTCCATTCTGTTCGAAAATATTAGATATGTTGACCATTGTATGTTCTTATGTGCTACGACTGGGAAACGCTACCGGTTTCTTACGCATATCCATAACACAGATGTTCCAACTTCCCGCGCTTGTCACAATGTCAATCGCCGCCACACGGATGTACCGCTTGCTGACAGACTTTATCTTCGAATCCACAGACTTGTACGGCGATCTTTCCTTCCTCTCTTCCAGCGCTCACCGTAGTCAATGTCATTGCAGTGTACAAGACAGCCTCCAAGGAAGTGCTGCCCCGGTTCCGAGGGCCATGCAGACCCACGCCGTGCAGATTCCGCTCAACCGGACGGAGGTAGCCGTGGACATGTCCTACCTGCAGTATCCGACGTCCCAGACGAGTCATCATAGCTCATACATCGGCACGGACGGGCAGGGAAATCATAAACCGAACGAATTGCCTCCGACGAAGACCTGGAGGGAACAGGCCCCTGCTTAACAATTATTTGGCCTTACTGCTTATAATATGAACTTGTTAGCATTTACTGAAGTGGCACTTGGTCGATAGACCTCAAATCCCCATTTATAGTAGTGACTTGTCATGTGGCTTACGGATACTGAGCAGACATTACGATCGTCGGTCTAGCAAGAATACCAAGGGCACGGAAAGTCGAGCGAAATGAGAACGTGGGAATGACGCCGATCAGCGGATCCGGAGCTTCGGGTACGGTCACCAAGTAGCCAGAGCAGTCCCCGGCTACTTTAGAAAAACAATTCTCAGGACCACCACCTAGTCACTACACGCGAGAATGAAGCCTATAAATGAAAACCAGGGTCGCCGCCGCCGCCTGCCCAGCGGCGGGATCGGGGCAACATACATTGTTGCGTGCGTTCGAGTTTACGCGAAAATTACGGCCGAGGACAGGGCCAAGGATCGAGAGACGTACACGGCCAATGCACAACCTCAGCCCTCAGAATGTGCTGGGAACGTACCTGTTTAGAGATCTCACTGCTTGGGATTGCCTCCGTGTCAAGTCGCGAATGTCTCCGACGAATGTTAGACGGTTAGGCGGTGTTCAACTTTTGAGATTCAACTCCGCTCTCCCGCATAGCCCCACCACAGATCCGAAGCTGTCTCTCTGATCTCTTCCACTACTGATGCACAGGCATAAGGACTCGTGAAATGGACCCAGCAAGCCTTTTCATGTCTTAACGTCAAGAGCCGCAACCTCTTAGTACGTTTACATCATGCGTCGAATCCCTTTGTCGGCAGTCCACAAGAAGAGGAAGGAAGGAAGCTCAGCAAGTGTTCTGGGTGATGTCCTAGTGCTCTTCGTGATTGTTCTCAGCTTTCCGGTTACTAGATTGAAAATGTCTAGTAACGGAATATCAAAGAAACCCGATGCTCTGCTCATACCATGTCATACATTCTCACCAGCTCAGTCCGCACCGATCTCTCCAAGTCCTGCTACCTGCAGATGTTCCTCCAATCAGACCTTCTTGCATATGCACATGAGTTCAACCAAACGTATATAGGTCCGTGGTGAGGCTCGAAAATCTAATGAATTCCTACCAAACGGATCACCTCGCTTCCCTTCGGACGCACCCCCGACTGGCTTCTGTCGATTCGCCAGACTCAGAACCTACTGTCTATGGTAGCCGCGGAGAAACGCTCGCTCACTGTCTGAACCTCGTTCGTGGCGGATCGTGTGCCGTAAAATGTTTTCGGATCACCTCTTTTTTGAGAAGCGATTCCAATTCTTGGGCCGGGATCTGCCATGATATATGCGTGGCATCCTGTTGTTGGTCGACCTGTGCCTATCAGAACAGCTCAACACCTGCACCCCGCGAACCAGCAGCCGGAGCGCATCACCGAAATTGAAACGTCTATCAGGTCATTGTTGCTTCATTTTCCCCTCTTTTAAATAACAAACCATTAACAAACCCCCAGTGGCAGATCTCCCCTAGATTTATTCGTCGCAAAGCTATATCATATAGCAGTCATTTTTCTATCCCGGGAAGGCGCGCCCAAGTGTCGGTCCCGTTTACTTCAGTCATGAACGTATGAACGCCTAAAATTTGGAAGGGAAACCTATTAGACCGTTTAGACGACATGAATCAGACATCGTCAAATGACTGGTTGTTCGCCCTCGGTCACGTGTGCAACGTGCAATGGCTATATTAGTTAGTTGCTACTTTCAGGTTTGCCCTGTTCTCCTGCTATCGATCATACTCTCACTGCAATTCCCGCCAGCGTCTCGCATAGATTTGCCTTTTCTTTTTTGAAACTGCATTTACACCCCACTGTGTGCGACTACCACCATAGTAGGATGCAGATGCAGGCTGGAAGGAAAAGGGAAGCCTTCGTCGTACGTGCGATTCCCTCTGATCATTTACAGGTCAATGTGCTGCCAGTGTTGCCTTATCGTTGATTATCCCCGAGTACTTGTCACACCTTGTCTAGCAACTGTCTCGCGATTGTGACGAAGACGGCGCTGTCTCACCCGAATCTCACCTCTCCTACGCTTATCGTTCGTAATCTACCGATCCAATCGCTGTACGGCTTCTCAGCTCGTCAGCTTTGGTATAGCCATCGATTTTCGTTTGGGTACTTCCATCGAACTGTCATCGACCTTTCAGTTTGACTCCCATGCTACGGTACGCCCCAGATGAGGCTTGACTTGTTTGGAGTCATCACTCCTCTCCTGTGACCTGTCGGCTGTCGCCCTTTGCCCTCCAAGCCAATTTCTCATCTGCGCGCCAAAGTGATACGGTTTATTTCAAGGATTGCCACCCGGGCGGTACTGGGACTCGGTCATGGTAGTCTGTACCACTATCGTATGGTATCCCGATATTGTTTGATTTCCGTGCTGCCCATCGATGGGGCATGGGCATTGGGGCCATCACGCGCCTCACGTGGGCTTGGAGCTCCTTATATTTTACGTAAGCTTATTTGCTCATATACCTCGGCCCGGCTTTCCCCGCTTTTTTCCTATTCGTCTTTTGTCCTTGCCTTCCTCGCTGACTCCGTTATCGAACCTATCAATCAAGCCCTAAATTATGGGAGCTTGGGTCATTGAGGACTCCATTCAAGCGGTGACCTCCATCAGGCTGTCCGCGCAGCTAGCAAGCCTAATTCTCATCGAAGTCGTCAAGTCGAGGCCGTCAAGATGTATCATTGACACCATTATCCCAGCCCCATGACGCATAACAGCCCGTAGCAACGAGCAGGATGACAACTTCCTGGATCTTGTTATACTCACGTGGGATGTATGTGTCTACACTCTACTAGGCTAACATCCGTCTTTCCCTGAACACAACTCAATCTTCCGCTTCCAACTGCCAGTGGGAGTTATGTACATGTTCTGTTCTTTCGTGTTTCGTCGTTTACGAGTCGGTGCTGAGATGGATCTGACCCTTTGGTGGATATACTCCATTACGCGCCACACTACCCTCGGGCCTGTAAAACCTGAACCTGGTCTATCTTGACGTTACTACCCAATCAATTTCCAGGCGATGTACCGTTTCCTGTCTACGTCAAACCTGCTTCTGACTTCTTACAATCGCAAGTCTAGATCACATTCGAACTCGTAGGCATGTCCACCAATGGGCCTCTGTCTCCGACCGTAGAGAGCGGTTAACATGTAAGGCCCTTATACCTGTTCAAATCTCTTGGAATCAGGAACTCGCCAAGGCCCCTGGAACTGTCATTTGCCACAAAAGGGGGGTGGCGACTTCAACTGATGTATGGGTGACCAACACTGCGTTTCTCCTCCGCCGAGGCCAGATATCCCCTACTAACATATTCGGTATCAGGTGCTGCACGGGTGAATGATTGATCTCAACTATTTTTTACCTCCTGAGCTTGTTTCATCTGCATTGCCCTAACATGATATGCGTGCAAGAACGCTGTGGGCTCCTCAACACCGAGAGTAGCGAATTCAATAAACGCCGTTGTCACCCTAGTTACCGACTCTTACTACCATTCTCGTTGGATGGTTGCGCCTGTTCTGCGGCGCCATTCGGTGAAGCGGTGAAGCAAGTTTGGTCCTCGTGGCATACAAGAACAGTAATGCCACGCCATATCAAAAGCCGGGCCGGTGGTGCCGTCTGGGATCACGACATCCCGAGATGCCCGTGATCAGAACAGCACGCGTTTCGATTCCGGCCCCTTCTTACATGTACCTCGCTCACTGATGCGCTTTACGCTCGCAGGTGTGCAACCTGAAATTTCTTGTCACCATCGTCAGGCCAATGGTAATTTCCATCAGGTGCCTTGCACGTCTTTTATCACATCACCATCTGTACTGAAGTCCCCATTTTTTCAAACACCCGACTCGTTAGACTCGTATGGTCTTATTAACGGACATTGGGCTGTTTTAGCGCCCTTTCGTGCTTCAGGTTCCCCCATTGTCCGTAGTGTCAATCCTGGCAAGGGATGAATCTAGTCTGGAAGGCTGTGCTTTCGAGCCAAGCATCCCACGGCGCAGATGAGCCGTCCGAATTGTGACTCGTACATCGGTGTGGACTGGCAACTATCGGACAACATACACTGCCTCTATCACAACCCGGAGGTGTTGGGTGGAGAACTGGATCCTGCGCTCGCCATATTGGCCACAGGGATTCTTCTCCTCCGGCAGTCTTAAATCGTGATCGTATTCCCAATATACTCGAGTTTGTCTTGGCAAACATGAGTCACTGCTCGAATCATTCTTGTGGTACGTATTTGTGCCCCATACCAATAACTTGTCTCAGATATAGAAACTGGGGATCGATTAAAGGCTATGAGTTATCAATATATGTACAACACTAATCAAGAGTTGGACGCAGTTACGAATCGTGCCTGTGGACCCAGACCTTACCTGCCCGAAGTCCCTGCGTTGAGTCCGTTCTTCATGCTATGTAAGGTTATCTTACTATCCACCTGACTGTATTACATGCTTCACTAATCTTAAGCGTGAAGCAAATTTCCGACGTTACAGAGCAAATGTCGAGATATTTTGCAGAGATAATCGTCTGGGCGCTAGTTCGTCGAATCGTTACATAATCAATGTCATCCAACGTTCGCCCCTTTGATGGTTCTCGGTCAATAGTCCCATAAAGGCCTTAACGTTCGATGGCCGCTGCTCCCACAGCAAGGGTATGGCACCGCTCGCCGGGACAATGATAGTGATGTGACATGGCCTGCAGAATGAAGTAACTATATATGTGCACCGTCAGGTGCTGCAGGGACCGATTCAGTCAGACCTTAGCTGAAGCCCACTTCCCTACTCATCCACCGTATCATATGCCTGTCGATATGGTCAACTTCAGTGATCCCGCTGTACTCGCGCAGGATTCCTGTGCGTACGCTTTTGTAGCCATGCCCTGCGGCATAGGGATTTCATTCAGATCACCAAGCTATGGCACACCGTGAGCGGTGTTTACATGTGAGTTCATCAGATTGCAGTGTACCCGCCTCTTATTCTCGGAGTATAATGCATAACATCACCAGCTGGGAATTCTCCACTACTCTTGAATATGAATGGAACGTTATTCGGGGACGTCGACCGTACGAGTTGGCCATATAGGTCCGTAGCCATTTTCCCTTCACTTTGGTGTGTTCTGCCACACCGAAGCGTTGGACTGACTTGCTCGTTCGATGATCGATAGGTTTACTCTCTTGCGCGAGTAGCTACCCTTTCTTCCGTCATCGGTGGTTTTATCCTGATGGACAATACCGGCCCAATCAATTGTCAGGTGTGTACCGCGTTCCGCGCCTGCTTCCTTACAACACTCTTAGAGCTGGGATCTGACTGGCCACGATCTCAAGGTCGCGGTCTCTTTCGTAACCGTAAGCACTGGAACCCCCAATGAGTTCTCATCTCCGAGGAGGTAATGCTTCGCGCCTTTTTAGTATCTTTGTTCTAGGCCTTTTCCTTCTTGGCTGCGTCCGCCTCT
>Ga0137390_10002461_pt1 | contig 14683 bp, 18 predicted proteins | sample 15con2h24AmetaG_FD_104937 | JGI IMG/M metagenome (GOLD analysis project Ga0137390, IMG submission 104937) | Vadose zone soil microbial communities from Angelo Coast Range Reserve, California, USA - 15con2h2.4A metaG | ecosystem: Environmental > Terrestrial > Soil > Vadose zone > Saprolite... | reverse complement strand
TTGGCTTGTTGGTTTTCGTGCAGGCGTGTTATAAATAATTGAGTCTGAGCGGCCTTAGTATAGTGGTAGTACGGAACCTTGCCAAGGTTCAGGTGTCGGTTCGATTCCGATAGGCCGCTCCATAAAATCAAGCACTTACAGACTCTGCTTTCTGAGCGTGGGAACACAAAGGAACAGAAGCTGTTCCCGCCGACGGCCGGATCATCTCAACCACTTTCAGATGTGCTGCACGTTTCGCGGGCGTAGAGCCTGTGCGTACAGGTTCATGGTGATTCCGGCGTTCGCGTGCCGCATTAGCTCCTGAGTGGTCTTGGTGTTCTCATTGCTTCCAGTGAGAAGGGTTGCGAAAGTTCTGCGGAAGGTGTGCCAACCTATCTTCTTGGTGATACCCAGGTATTTGGAAATGGGTTGCACGTAGCACTTCAGCATTGTTTCTGGCCAGTACGGTTGCTTGCCATTCATTTTCGGGCTGGCGAATACCCAGTCTTCGGGCTGGCGATAAGGCGTTTGTGCGCTCCATTCAAGGAGTGCATTGGCCAATGCGCGATCCATTGGAACTGGTTTCTGAGACGCTTCCGTCTTCATTTCGCCAACGTGCTGATGAACTACAGCGCGGCTCAAGTTGATCGATGTGATGGCGGAAGGGCTGAGGTGTCCAGACATGATGATACTGACGAACATCTCCAGTGCGCGGCGCACGTCTCTGCCAACCAGTGACTCTATTCCGCTTTCGGTCAAACAACTCGACGTAAAGTCCATGTAAAAAATCTTGTAGGTCGGACTTATGGCAAGTAACTCGGGCACCGCTCTCGACGGTATACGCTTGCCGGTTTTTCGCTTCGGCAGCCAGATATTCAAGGGTTAGCTCCAAGCGCTTCTTCACGACGTCAAGAAATCTTGGAGGAGTGATATGAAACGTTATTCCAGTCCTAAACGTGTCCAGAGGGGGTTGATTTTTGTAACGTTCGTAGGTCTCGTCGCGCATTTGCAGGATCACAAATGCTCGCGTCTTGTGCATAAACCAAAGCGCGAGTTGGAAAGCATCCAATTGGTTCTTCAGGTCGAGGCGGTCTACGTTGTCAAGAACGACGATCAAGGAGTCCTTTCTAATCCCCAGGACGTAGTTCGCAATCCCCTCCGTCATCTCACTGTGGTCATCCTGCCACTTCGCAAGGTCTGTGGCTTTTAGAACGGCTGCCTGCTCAGGTGCTTTCTTTTCGAGATCGTCATAAATAGACTTCCGCTTTTGAATGTTTCTCGAAAATATGCCTCTTAAGACTGCTTTTGAGGAAAGGTCCAGACCCGGGTTCTCCTGTTCGAATCCCTCAATAAATGCCTTACACAGCCAGGCTTCCGCGTGCGACAAATCGGCAGGGCTGGTATTGAAGTCTACGAACGACCACCGACAACGTTCCGCATGGTCCTTTGGTTGCAGAACCTCTTTGTAGCGACGAGCAAAAAGCGACTTTCCACTACCGACCGCACCCTGGATTATCTGAAGCTGCCCTCCTTCGGGACGATCCTTGGAAAACTCTTCAATCGCACGCCGGACGTGTTCTTCGCCGTGGCGGTCTGGCTGGAGTCATCGCACCGGGGCGCAAGTCGCTCACAGGGATCGTTAGGATCGGAGCGCAATCCCAATGACCAAATAACAATTCGTTCCCGTTGGTGCTGATTATGAAGCGGCGGGATTCAGATCGGCTGGATAGTCCTGATTGAGATGAATAGAGTAGAGACTGGCCTCTCGATACCCGAGTTCGCTGGCTATATCCGGAGCTTTTGCTTCAACTATTAAGACCGGAAACCCGCGCATCCATATCGAGCAGTCTGGGAAATATCCTCATGTTTTGTCCGCTGCTTTGTCCAAAACAGATGGCGCTAGATACTCCTTAGTGAAAATGGAATTTTGAGGAATATCGAGGTAAGCCGGTCCAGACAGTAACGGTAGAATAATTTTTTGCTCAACATCGCTTTCATTGTTCAGGACAAGGTGGTCGTGGTCAATGTGCATGTGTGCGAGTACACCAGCATCTTAGCGTGAACATCCTGAGAAGTCTCTGCCGATTCGATAATGCAGCCAAGCGCCCGTACCAAGTGATCTATTTTGGCCGAAGACGGGATTTTCGACCAGGTATCCTTGTACGTGACGGCGCACAAAAAGTCCAAGTCTCAAGGCCAGCAGGCCAAAGCCGTTGGGTTAAAAGAATCCACTTGTCCGGCGTTACTCAGGACTTACGGCCGATTGCAGCTGCCAGACTCCAGGAAGGATGTCGTCCGCCGCTCCGGACCGCCGCAATCTTACCTCGAAGTGATTTTCATTAGGTTTCGCGGGCCGCAGGCCCTAAAAGGACAGATGAGATGAGAAGGAGTTGGCAGCGACTCCTGCTCCGTTTTGGAGAAGTGAATGATTTTGCCCGCCATCCGGCAAAGTTCAATTCCGCTCCACTTACCCAACAGGATTGATTCTCACTGTGGCAACCCGATACGTCGCACCAGCTCTCCGTAGCGGGGATCGGAGCGCAGGGAATCGAGCCGGAAGTCGGTCCGGAGGCCGGTCAAGTAGGCGTTGCGTTCCTGGTATGCGGTGTTGAGCCACTCGAAGGCATGGTCCTTGTCGCCTGAGTCGGCGTATAACTGCGCGATGAGGTAAGGAGAAACGTAACCGCTCTTGGCTTTGCGCTGCGCGAGTAAAACTTCAATTCCCTTCCGCAGGGCGCTCGGCCATCCGCCGGAGCGGAAGCCCGCGTCCAGGGCACCGGCCAACTCGGCGCCATTCTTGTCGCCCTCCAATTGCGCGCCGGTTGCAAATTCCTGTATGGCTTCCGCATACTTTTGTTGGCCCCAATACGCAGCTGCCAGACCTGTGTGCGCTCGGCCAAAAGTCGGATTGTCAGCAATAACTTTCTTGCTGATCTCAGCGGCCTTATCAAATTGCCGGGAACGGAAGTAAACCCCCGCTTGATAGCAGCCGATGATGGGCGATAGCGGGTCGAGTTGGTGGGCGCGGTTGGCTTCATCGATCGACTCCCGCGCCTGGCCACCGATGAAGGCGAGATCCTGGGAAAACCACTGATGGGCGGTGGCATCGCTGGAATCGAGCTCAAGAGCCCTTCTGTACTCGGCCTCGCCGCCAGAAAAATCCCAATTGTATTCCATCTTGCTGGAAGCTAGGACCGCATGTGGATGCGCGAGTGTGGGATCGAGTTCCAGGGCCTTCCTTGCCGCATCGTCAGCTTTGGGCACGACGTCACTAGCGTCGCTGCCGTAATTGGTCAGCACGGTATACGCATCCGCCAGCCCTGAATATGCCATCGCATAGCCCGGATCTTTATCAATGGCTTGATTGAAGTAGGAAATGGCAGCCTTAATGTCGGCGGCGGTACGCTTGTTCCAGTAATAACGTCCTTTCACATAAAGCTGATAAGCCTCTAGGTTCTGTGTGCCTTGCCTGGTGATCTGCAGTTTTTCCGCCCCGCTTAATTTCGAGCGCAACTTGTCCGCGATGTCGCCCGCGATTTGCCGCTGCAGAGTGATGATGTCGGTGGACTTGCGCTCATAGTGCTCCCCCCAGATTTCGGTGTTGTCCTGCACATTGGTGAGTTCGGCGCTCACTTGGATCGCGTCTCCATGTCGCACCACGCGTCCCGTCAGCAGCGCATCGACGGTCAAGTCCTTCCCAACCTGCTGGACGTCAACTTCTCTCCCTTTGTAGCGGAAGACGGAGTTGCGGGATTTCACTTTCAACTGCGGCACGTGGGTGAGGCTAGCGATCAATGATTCCGTAAGGCCGTCGCTGAGGAAATCGGCGTCTGCGTTGCCGCCCGGGGTGGCAAAGGGAATCACGGCAATCGATTCAATTTGCGGAGTGCTTGACCTGGTGCGCCAAAACCAAATCCCGGTCGCCGCCAGCACTACGAACAATACGACTGCCGCCGCGGCCCAATACTTGCCGACCGATGCTCCTTGGGTTGCCGCTGGTAATGTCGCACCCGATTTTCCCGATTCACTTTCGCGATGGCGGCGCTTCATATCTGCCCGCATTTCCGCGGCGGACTGGTAGCGCAGGTCGCGATCCTTTTCCATTGCCTTGTTGATGATGCGTTCCAGTTCCGTTGGCAGGTCAGGATTTAAGCGCGCCGCCGGCGTCGGCGTCCCATCCAGAATAGCTTTGAAGATCACTCCCGAAGTGGCGCCCCGAAACGGGAGCCTGCGCGTCGCCATCTCATACAGCACCGCTCCGAACGAGAACAGGTCAGTGCGGGCATCAAGTTCCTTCCCTCGAACCTGCTCCGGCGACATATAGGCCACGGTGCCCAGCGTCGATCCCGGACTGGTCAGTTGCTCTGCACTTGCGCCCTCCGTCGCATCCTCCCCAACCATTGTCGTCCCGCCAGGGCGGCCCCCTGTCCCAGAAAGCTTTGCCAACCCGAAGTCCAAAATCTTCGCGTGGCCGCGGTCGGTCACAAAAATGTTGGCGGGCTTGATGTCGCGGTGCACTATTCCTTTGCCATGCGCGGCGTCCAGCGCATCGGCAATCTCCATCGCCAGACCCAGGAGAACTTCCGCCTCCACGGGCTTTCCGGCGATGCGTTGCTTCAGCGTTATGCCTTCCAGAAACTCCATAGCAATGAACGCCTGTCCGTCCTGCTTGCCACTGTCGTAAATGGTGCAGATATTGGGGTGATTCAGTGCGGATGCGGCTTGTGCTTCGCGTCGAAAACGGGCCAGCGCCCGCGGGTCGCAGGAAACCTCCTGCGGCAAAAACTTGAGGGCGACAAAGCGGTAAAGTCTGGTGTCCTCCGCCTTGTAGACCACACCCATACCACCGCCGCCAAGTTTTTCGACGATCCGGTAATGAGAAATGGTTTGGCCGATGAGCGCGTCGGTGCCTAGCATGTGGAGCAAGACGCGCCATAACGCTTGGCGTAACCCTGCGCGCCTTGGCCGTACCCGCTGAAGCGGTCGGTCGCCTGGTTCACCCCAGCAATAACGCTGACTGACGCGAGGCTCACGGGATCGGTCGTGGCTTTCAAAGCGAGTTGAAATTTTTGTTTGGACGTCAGTGGAGCAGCCTCACTGATGTAGCTGACATAAAAGTTGGGAACAATGCCGAAAACGCGCTGCTTCTCCAGGTCTTTGAGCTGCTCCTGCGCGATTTCATTCATAGGAGGTGAGACACGGATTTCGGTGATTTGCGTGGCCAGGGGCAGCGTGACCTGGGGAAAGACGTAGCTCTCGCCGGGAGGCAGGGTGCCCCCGACGGTAGTAGCGGGAGCAATTAAGGCAACCGCAATCCTCTTCACCGTATCCCTCTTCTCAGTCGTCAATCCGAGCGGTCCACCGCTCAAACTGCCCGACGAGTTACGTTGGTAGACTGGCCCCCTTGGTGGTGCAACCGCCTTGCCAACCTGGCGACCCGGAACTTGCCGCAAAATGCTGAAAGGACAGAGGTAGGTGGGAATCGAGCCCTTGCTGAGCGAGTGACCGAACCGGTGGAGTCGACCGCTTGACGTTTCCGCCACAAAAGTGACAGCGGTTGCTGCCCGACTCAAAGCCAAAACACGTGCCTGATTGGCGAGCGACCGCACTTTCCTGATGGGTTCAATTGAGTGATTAAATCAGAGGATTCTTGCTAGGTGCACAGTAAGGAAATCAATTGGCCTTTCGACACGAAGGATAGTCGCGTATCCGGGTGCGCCGTGAAAAAGGCGGTGGTCTACAGCGGCTTTTGTCTTAGCGAGAACTCACGCAATTTAGCTCCATTCATGTCGAGTAGAGATGGGCGCAGCTTCCTCAGATATGCAACCAACTCAGGGTGCTTGGCTTCGTTACGCTCGCAGCCCTTGGCGAAACGCTCTTCGCGGTCAGCCATGTAGTCGATATTGATCGCAAAAAACTTCATCGTTAACGGCAGATTTTTGATGATGGCATCAGCCATCTCCAGAAAGTGAATGGTGTACGAACGCAGGGGGTTATCGATGCGTTCCGAAAGCAGCGGATCAGCCTGTGCCTTGCGGACAATCGTACCTTTCTGCAGATCCTCTTTGTGACTGGATACCAGCTTCCGGATACTAACCAGAGCCTTCCGCAGTTCAAGTGCCGGATTCAGCGTACCCATGAAACGCTCATCGAAAGCAACCTTGTCCGGCTGCGAGAAAATGCTCGCTGCCATGTCGATCAGGCCGAGAAAAACTCTGGCGATGAATGGCTCAGCAGTCCCCTCCATTTCGACCTGGCGCGCTTCGAACGGGAAAGGAATTTCCAGTGTCGCCGTCATGTCACTCTGCCGTTCAATGGTTGCAGGCCATTTCTCGAATTCCGGCCGCGTCACCTTCAGGAATGGTGAAGATTGGATAGTTAGTATAGGCGGCTGCGGAGCCTTGATAGGGCCGTACAAAGAAAGCTGGGACGACGTCAACTGACCTGCGCCCGCCCGCAAACGACAAGACGACGGCATTTCCGGAATTTCGGATTTCGGTTGAGTAAAAGCGATCCGACAAGGCGTCCTTGATTTTGTTGAGGACCGTACTTGAAGTTGTCGTGTTCCCTCCCCATTTGCGTTCGTTGGAACTCAATACCACCATGAGGTCGAGGTCGCTGATGCCTCGCACGGCGCTCCCTCTACTAAAGCTGCCAATGCGTTCGGTGCGGTTGATTTGAAGCGCAGCCTCAACAGCGTTGCCGACTGTCTTCAGGTGGGTTAAGTATGCGTTGATCCCGGCGGACGTAGGAGTGATTCGATCGATAAGAATGGAAAATCGGCGAGGAATAGGCATGGAGATGTTATTGTCCGCCGTCTCGATTGATTTCTTTTTCGAGAGCCTCAAGTCGAACGACGATTGAATCGAACGTTGGTGGCTCACTGTCAAACATTCCGTCTGCAAGCATCTTCCCGTAATCAGTTCTAAGAGCTTGTAGTAAAGGCGCGTCTGGAATGAGTCGGAGACTTCCTGCCAAACAGGCTTCGTAGTTCGAATAGGACGCGCGAAAGAAGACGCTCTTATGCTTCACGACATCTACGAGAAGTGTCCGGTCGGCTATAGATGCCTTCCCGATCTTGTGGTCAGCGAGCACGGCAAGGTCGTGCCAATGACGAGACTGACGATCAGAATCGAGCTTCGGGTCGGAACGGTTGCAGGCAACATGAATCAACGTTGCTTTTTCCCAGAATGTTCGCGAGGGCGCCAGAACCCGAACTGTAGCTTGTGGATATAGAAGGCCCGAGACGACCGAAGCAATATACGGCCGTAGGATATGCTCCTCGTTTGGTGCAATTACGTTTCGCCCGCCGAATTCGAGAAGAACGCTTTCGTCTGCTCCGAAACGCGCGGGATACGGTATCAACAATTTCTCCCCATCGTCAGAGATTGTGATCGGTTTCGAAGGCTTTTCCGTGAGCGTTCCTACAAGGCTTTCAAAGTGTGGCCGAATGACATTTTTGGTATGGTCGGCAAGTTTTGCTTTGAGAGTGGCCGTGAATTTGGATTGCGCAGACCGCGATACCTTGGGATCGAAAGGGTCGATGGTGTGGTCGAGTGATTTGTAGTCAACCGTGACATCGACATCCTCCGAAAACCGCCGAATGGCCTCATAGACTTTCGATAGAGAAGTACCGCCCTTAAAGGCCATTGGGAGACGACCCGGCATGGTGAAGAGACCTTGGAGCACCCAGCAGATCCAGATGTCCTTCTCCAAATGCTCCGCCCGGCGGCCGAGTTTGCCTGCACTGGTTTGCAGAATGTCGGCTTGTTCTTCTGGCGATAGCTGCAGGAAGGCGTCAGCCACCGGTGGCCTCCTGTTCGTATCGATGCAGTGTGTCAGTCATCCAAGCTGGCATTGAACGTGTTTCCGCTTTGAACTCCTCAAAAGCTTCGGGAGTCAACTTTTCTCGGATGGTTTTGATGGTACGTGGACTAACCTGCTCTTTGCCTAGATACCAAAGTGCGGATAGAGCGAGACCAGAGGGTCGTCCAGACAAGGCAAGTTTTCGTGGTGCGACATGTTTGAGAATGAGCCGCAGGTTGCCGAGCTTGATCTCTCTGTTCCGACCACTTGTGTAGAACAGAGACTGCAATGGCATTTGGGTCGTCAAGCCTAGGAGCCGGGCCGCTTCCGCCCCGTGCACTTGAATCGTTTCCCCGTGAGCGTTCGCGATTGCCTGCGCAACTTTCGATGCCGCGGGCATCACCTGGCCGACATAGCGGCTGTTTTTCGGACGGACAAACACACCTCTGGACAGACGGGCGATTTCTCCCCTCTTGACTAGACGCGAGAGAGCTTGATCAACGGAGGCACGAGTCCCAAGACCATTGAATTGGGTCGAAGTGAATGGCTCACCTATCGCTATCTCTTTGATATGGTTACGGATGGTTCCTGTTGTAGTCATGTTCGTCACCAAATGTCAGGAATATAGTACATATTTCTGCCATTTCTGTCAAGGTTAGACGTAAATCCTTCTAACCCCTTAAAACATATATATTTACAAGAAACATCTATTTTGCTGGCGTGTTATCTCTCCCAGAGGCTGCGGGGACGCCGGAGCAGACATTTCAGAGTTCGGCCAGAAATCTCATCAAGGCAGGGTGGTTGGGCCATCGATGACGTGCTGTTGCGATTTTGACGGCTTCTGCAGTGTCGCTAACGGCTTCACAAACCGACCAGGCACCAACCGCAGATAGGGCTCGGTCGATTTCAACAGAGCGTGGCCCATGTAGCCTGCGAGTAGGGGCAGCTTTTGTCGCAGGTCCTTACCTTCACGGACCCAAGTCTCCAAAACATGCACGGCGAAGGTATGCCTGTAGATCGTGCATTCCGGGCGTGGGGCTATAGCTATGTTCCTGATGAATGCGTGCCCGTCGGCAGATGCGCACAAAGTCGTACCGCAACGTAGCGAATCTGAGTGGTCGGCCATCGAGAGTCACAAACACGAAATCCTTTTCTCCCCTCTGTTTGGCGGTCGACTGAACGTAGACATCGAGGGCGTTACGCAGAGTCCGGCCAATCGGTAGTATCCTCCTTTGCCCGCCGTCGGGCCGACGCAGACTCATGAGTTTTCCTGTAAGGTCCACGTCGGACACGCGAAGATTGAGGGCCTCATACACGCGCGCCCCGGTTCCGTAAAGGAAGAGCAGAAAAGTTCGGATGGTCATCGGGTCAAAAAGACGGGTGCGTTCGATGGCTAGCAAGAGTCGCATCAGCTCGATTCTCGAAAAGATATATGGTTTGAACGGCGGAGGTCCCGCCGCGTGTGGGCGCGGCATGGGCAACGTCGGGAGTTTGTGGCGCGAGACCCAAAACTGAAAGAACGTTCGAATGATCTGGTATTCGCGCCACCAGGTGTAGCGGGACATGCGTGATTTGTCGAGATAGGTGGATATGTGTTTCGGTGTGACTTCCAGGAGCGGCCGATCGCCGGCTGAGCGCAGCAGAGTCCGTAAGGCGCTCTCAGCGCGCGCGAAGCGCACGCCTAGCACGCGTTTCAAGGCAGCATATTTCGTGATCGCGGTCGAAAATCTCAAAGTGCATCCGTTAGATCGATCGACGCGATCTCCCGCAACATGGGGGGACTCACTCTGGCATAGACGTTGACGCTTTGCGTGTCGCGATGACCGAGAAAGTCGGCGATGTCGATAAAGGACAAGCCGTTATGGAGAAGACGAGTCGCGCAAGCGTGGCGTAGGCATTGCGGCCCGGTGTGTTTAGAAGCAATCCCCAGTTTTCGCATCCGGCTGCGTACCACCTCTGAAATCGAGTGCGCTGCAAGTGGCTCGATAGGCGCTTTAAGCGTCATGAAAACTTGGGGACAAGAGGAGCGAGGTCGAGCGTTCTCAATATAGCGACGGAGGGCCGTCGCGAGTTCTCATGGGAACAACTGAAGGAACATTAAGCGTTTCTGACGGGTCTAGCTGCTACCCAATGCTCCTGAAAGTGCCTCGTAAGTTCCTGATCTTCCGTTGGCCTCAGAATTGCCAAGGTTCAGGTGTCGGTTCGATTCCGATAGGCCGCTCCATAATTTCAGCTACTTACAGCGACTGTATCTTCAGCGTGGGACCATAAAGCCTGCAAAGGATCCAGTCTTCAGTGCAATACGGCAAGACCTGGAAGCCAAGTCTTACAAGTTGGTTCGCAGCCTCAACCAGACCGAAAGGGTCTGGCTGCAAGCTGACTTCGTCTCCAATGACCTCGAGTTTTACGAGATTGGTCTGAAACAGCTCGCGTGCCATGCATGCAGTTTTTATCGCTTCGTGGGGACTGAGACAGCCGGCAGTATTCGGAAGAATGGTTCTCTGGGTCTCTCGAAGCAAATCCCAAAAAGATTGGCCGGAATCCGGCGAGTCAGCGACTTGGCGCCGTAGCGAGACCGTGAGCATCGCGGGATCCCGCGGGAGAATACGGAAACGCGGGACGCAATATCATGTGCGGTCCGCCCTTGAAGGATTTTGATTTCAACATCTCGAAACAGGTGCGTCTCCAGGAGCGGGTCGGCGTGGAGTTTCGCGCTGACCTCTTCAACCTCTTCAATCACCCCAATCTCAACGTGCCTGTAAACACCGCTGCCGTTGGGACCAGTGGTGGAAATGGTGATCAGATTTTCCTCGGCCGTGACGCGAGCGGGAACGCCATTCCAGCTCCGAACGCGGGACGTATCTTCCAGACCGTGACAACGTCGCGGCAGATTCAGTTCGGGCTCAAGATGACATTTTGAAACCCGTGGACGCGTGTTTGGACCCACCGGGGCTGCGGCCAAGTAGGGCATTCCCCGGTCAACGCTGGAATCGAAGATTCGGTCACGGAAAATTGACAAGAATCGCTTCAGGGCTTAGCCGAATTTTTCCGTCTCGGGCAGTATTCGCCCTCCAATGACGGTTGAATACTGGCAAGTCTTCCCAATCCTGAAACCGCAGCCAGCACAATGAGGGTGAATGCCGACAGCAGCGTTAGTTGAATGTGTGGTCGAATTGTACCCTTTCAGTTCCTGCTTTGATTAGCGCTCTTTGATGAGCTGGACGTCCAGGTTGATGGTTACCGCGTCGCCCACGAGCAGGCCGCCGGCTTCCAGAGCTGCGTTCCAGGTGAGGCCAAAGTCTTTCCGGCTGATCCGCGTCGTGGCAGAAAGCCCAATTCGGGTATTTCCCCACGGGTCCTTTTGCGCTGGGCTCGGTCCTTCAAGACGCAGCATCAACACGAAAAGCTACACTTCAACAGCGCACTACAAACCGAAAGTCCATAAATGCTGGCTACGATGCTTTATTTTTGCGAAGGAAAGTAGCTAGGCAATCCCAACGCGCGCAGAGCCGGGTGTAGACATTGGCTCAGGATCGTTGTCTCTAGTAGCGGTCCTCCGCGCTTAGACCGGAAGACAAGGGCATCGGAGTCCGTAGCGTTCCCTAGGAACTGCTTGAGGGACTTCATTGCCTTCCTGCCTTCGGCATCCGCGAGAAGCACGGTTCTATAGGCTGCATCGTTCTTGCATTCCCCGACTTTGCCGGACGTGCGCTGGTCTGAGGCTTCGTCAACGATGATGGTATTCCCGTCGAAGTCCAGATCGTTACCACGTAGCGCCAGCAATTCGGAACAGCGCAGACCGGATGCAGCCGCGAGAAGAATCAGAGTTGCGTACTGTGCTCTGGGGGAATCGCCTAATCCGTCCAGCTTACGGACGTGCTCGGCTATCTTCTCCGCATCATTCCATGAGTACGATACTTTCTTTCGACTCTGCAGCTTCATTCGCAATTTCTCCCGGTCGGGCATCAGACCGCGCTGAGAGAAGGGAACCTTCCTGTCTTTCCTGAACGCGGAAATGACTCGCTGCATTGTTCTCAGCGAATCCTTGACCGACGCCCAAGAAAGACCTCCAGTCCGTTTTTTTACTGCCCACTCGCTAACCGCGTCGAAAGTGATTAGGTCTAAGGGAACGTCTTTCCAGTCCGGCTCAAGATGATTTTTGATCCGGCCTTCCCAAGTCGAACGGGTAGACTCCCTGTGCCTCATCGGGCCAAACTTTTCCCGGTAATGCTTCGCTGCGTCCGCGAAAGTGTGCGCCGATGGAATCTGGTAAGAGCTAGAATTCAATCTGGCTGACGGGCGGTTATTTCTTTGGTGCTGCCATGTGGGAGCGGATGGGCTTTAAGGATTCTACAGGAGTGGCATCGAAATCTTGAAGCCGAAGCCAAGTTGCAACGCCGGCTCCGTGTCTTGATTAACGCGTTATCAACCGGAGAAGTGCCGCGATTTCAGGCAGGGTGGAAGTGGTTCAGCTTCAGGTGGAAGCGTAGCCTTGCCCGTGGAGATGGCTGGTATCTGTAATCAGGTGCCAAGCCGGAAGCTCTGGGTACTTGTCCGATAATCCGAAAGCGCGCAAACACACCGTGCTCGTGTGTGCAGCTTGCTCATTCGCGCTTCCGATACAACACTAAGACTTATCAGGAGTGTGCTGCGACTACTCGGCCATGTGGCTCACCTTGGGCGCTTCCAGAATGGGAAGAGCATCGGGGTATGTTGCCGGTACTGCCTGTAAGTGTCCCCGAAGAAAGTGATCAGGTCGTGTTCTTCAAATTGAATGGCCAGGAGGATGTAACCCGTCGTCGCGATAGAAAATAACAAGTGGCCCTGAGTCATCCTCGGCGTGGCCCAGAAGGCGATGAGAAACCCGAGGTAGAGCGGGTGGCGAACACTCTGGTAGAGCATGGGCGTCTTGAAGCCGATCGGCTCATAGGGCTGGCTGCGCAGGTAAACCGCGACTTGGCGCAAGCCAAAAAGGTCCGCGTGACTGACCAACATGGTGCTTCCCAAAACGGTGAGCCAGCCAAGAAAGAAAAGAGCCAGAAGTGTCCACTGGCCAGCCGTGTTCTGGACAGTCCAGACAGCTTGGGTCATTGGCCGCCACTGCCAAAAGAGCAAATCGAGGCACAGGCTGGCGAGCAGGACATAGGTGCTGCGTTCCACTGGTTGGGGAATCAGTTTCGTCCACGCACGCTTGAACCACGGGCGTGCCATCACGCTATGCTGGATGGCGAAGAGGCCGAGCAATAACGCATCGATTCCCAGGGCATCGATGGAAAAACTGCCCGCACCGGTATCGATGGATTTGGGAACGAAGAAGTTACCGACAAATCCAATGGCGTAGAGAAACGTCACGAAGAAAATCAGGTATGCGATGATCCCATAGAGGAACGCTGCGATCCTGCCCATAGTGTTTGCCTCCTCAGCCAGAGTCTTGTTTGCCCCTAAGATTTGCCTTCGCTTGTCGCTAAGAGCTTGGCCGTGAAAACCACCGCGCGGTAGGAATTTGCACGAATGCTATCTCCCGGCTATTCCATAGTCAAGGTAAGTGCGCCCGAAGGAAGATCAACCGGAAAACGGTCAAGCGTGAGGGTAACGCGTCGCGGCCCAAGTTCAAGGTGTTTTGGGTCAACGCAGAGGGCACTTGGATCTATAACGCGCTTATCGGAGAAGTGCCGCGATTTCTGGCATGGGGCGGAAGTGCAGTACAGCGGACAGAATTTCGTTTCCACTTAGTTTCTACTTAGAATTTTCAACGTCTTATTAAGTGCCGTCAGTTCAGCGATTTAGAGTTATGTAGCTAGTCCTTGCCAAGGTTCAGGTGTCGGTTCGATTCCGATAGGCCGCTCCAATCTTTTCAAACACTTACGCGCCCGCCTCGTTTTCCATTTTTTCCAATAACTAAAATTTTGCGCTTGGGTTCCGGGAATCATCTTTACGTTTAGAGGACAGCGGCTACAGGTAAGTTCTGCAAATCCAGGTTCTTATCGCTTTGCGTCGAGGCTCGAATGTTTAGGACAGAACCTCGCAGCGGTTCAGTCGTAGTACTTATCCAGATGCCAGTCGCGCCGGCAGTTCCTGACCGAGCGTTCAGCAACACCGTTCTGTTACTGACTGTGAAAGGTCGTGCGAGTTGGCTGGCTTCCGATGTCTCTCACAACCGAAACCACATCGGCTCCAAACTTTGCGTCTCGGTCGAATAGCAAGAATCTGTGCAGCTGTTTGTGGGCCCATGCTTAGCGTATTTGCTGTACAACCCAAAGAGCATTGGGACTTCGCGTCACATGCAAGTGCAGGATTCTGCGCCGGTCGTGGGCGATGACGAAAAAGCGGTACAGAACACCAAACGTGAGCCGTTGGGTCGAAGACCTTGGCTTCTTGTTTTCTTCGACTCCGCACGGTAATGTCGCGACATTATGAGTTTTTATGTCAGCCAGAAAATCGGCAGGAATGACTCTTGTCCGTGTGGAAGCGGCAAGAAATATAAGCGCTGCTGCCTGGCGCGGCAATCCGCCTCCTACAGCCTTTGGGCAGAACAGCGGAATGCATCCGATGAACTCACGCAGGACATGATGGGGCTTGCCGCGCGTAAGTTCGGCAGTCAGATTCAAGTGGCGTGGCAAGACTTCCACCTTACTGGTCTCCCCGTACCTTACGACCCGGACTCGCATGAACAACAAATCTTCATGCCGTACTTTCTGTTCCATTGGAACCCGCAAAAGTCCCGCACTGGAAAGAGAGCGAATCTCAGGGGCGGCATCGTCAGGCGATGGTATGAGTTGGAAAGAGCTGGCACCCTGTCTGACATGGACCGCTTGATTCTGGAACAGGCGACAGCGCAGCCAGTCAGTTTCTGGGAAGTCCTATGGAGTGAGGCCGGCGAGGGATTTGGGCTGCGGGA
>Ga0137390_10002454_pt1 | contig 14700 bp, 14 predicted proteins | sample 15con2h24AmetaG_FD_104937 | JGI IMG/M metagenome (GOLD analysis project Ga0137390, IMG submission 104937) | Vadose zone soil microbial communities from Angelo Coast Range Reserve, California, USA - 15con2h2.4A metaG | ecosystem: Environmental > Terrestrial > Soil > Vadose zone > Saprolite... | reverse complement strand
GGGGCGAGCACGCGCGTGCGCATACGGTTGGTCGGTAGCTGACGCCGCGCGGGAAGGACAATCAAGCCCCGCTGATGCAATTTCAGCAACAGGGTCCGCGCCGCCATGTCCTTCCGCAGCCCAGCCCCATTGCACCAATTCCATTGCTCACACAGCGCCTCGGACAATCGCCGCCGGCTCCAGTCCGGATGAATCGCCAGCAACGCGCGGATCTCCTGCAGGTGGCTCTCCGTTACCTGTCGGCCTTGCACCAGCAAAGCGTCGCTCACAAGCGAAGTATGACGGAAGAAAAAACCGGAGTCCAGCGAAAAATTAGTGGAACTGTAGAGAGAGGTTTAGGCCCGATACCACTGGCGAGGCGTCCCTTCCCAGCCATGGATCAGCAGGTTCAGTTCTTCGGGACGCAAACAGCGGCTCGAACCTTCCCCGGTGGGCCAGCCGAAGGTCCCTTTCTCTAGTCGTTTGGTACACACCCACAGCCCCGAGCCGTCCCAGACCAGCAGCCGCAGTCGGGTACGACTACGATTCGTAAACACAAAGAAGTGACCGGAGAGCGGATCCTGCTGCAGCACACTTTGCACCCGAGCATACAGCCCGTTGAAGTTCTGGCGCATATCGACTGGTTCCAGAGCCACAAAGATGCGCGTCGCTATCGATAGACTCAGCATAACGGGCGCACCGTCTTCAGCAACGACGCGATCCATGAAGGCGTGGCCGCTACACCCAGCCGCACCACCACCCCGTCGGGTAACTGGACTTCCGCCACCCACGGGCCGGCGGCCGCTCCCGAAGGCAGAAGAAGTTCTTGAAAGCCAGAAGTTTCCCCGACGGGCGAACTCCCATGGCCTTCTTTCTGAATCCAGTTCCGCAGCGTTCCCAGCTTCAGGCCGTGCTGCTCGGCGAACTGCGCCGGGCGTAATCCGCTGGAGCGATACTGGGTAATCCACTCCGCGCGTTCGTTTCGGTTGCAATAGCGATGCTTTTCGATGCCAGTGGTTTCCATGCCGGTTAGCTTTGCACCGGCATTTACTATCCGCAAGGTGTACCCCGCTTACCGCTTACGTAATACCGCCTGCCGGGGTGGTCAAGTTCAATTGTGGTGGCGCACCCTAGGGAATCCGGTTTCAGAAATGTCCGGAGACAATGCCGGGACAATCCGCCCAAGGATTCCGTTGCTCTAACGAACGGGGTTTACATCACGGTCTCGGCCAAAGTCCCGATAAGTCGTGCGGATTACCGGACATCTCTAACAATGTCTTCGGAGAGTTAGCTCCAATTGACTCCAATTCCTTTTGATAGGCAGCGGGTTTGAAGTTGTCTAACAATTCGATCCCCACCGCCCCTACCAACCATCCTTTTTCCCAACAACAACTTAGCGATTTGTCGAGGCGGCAAAAGGCGGCAATAAGAGCCTCATGGGTGGCACCAATGGCTCGAATGAACGAATCACTGCGGTGTTGCACGAAAGTCGGTCGCTGGACAGTGCATCAACGCATTGCTTCATTTCCCAGAACGCCGTTTGTAAAGCGCGAGGTTACAAGTCCGGTTAGTCGCCTTCTGCTTATCTGGTTGCTTCAGCAGAGCACAATAGGTTGTGGTTAGCCATTATCGGTCAGGTCCTTCCCCCCTCGTATGCGTTGATACTCTGTTGATTTGCGGCCAGTTCCGAAACCGAGCAAGGTTTGAAATGCGGCCGCCGGTTGCTTGCGGCGATTGTGCCGGAAGACGAACTCGTCCAGGTAAACCTGGAGTTGAGTTCGGCTCACTCCGTGATAGGTGCCGATCAGCCATTGCTGGAGATTGCCAAGGGCACGATCGGCGAGTGGCACGGCCGATTTTGCACCTCGGCGGAGTGCGGATCTTAGGGGTTGAGTGCGGGCGAGGTGTTTGAAACCGGCCTCCGGGAGCCCCTCAAAGCTCTTGAGACCATCCGTGTAGATGGTCGAGCCGGGAGAAACATTCTGGGTGAGGAAGGGGATGATTGTCTTGGCCTTGAAGTCTGGGATCACTTTCATGCGGACACGCCCCGACCCCTTGCCACGCTTCTCCACCGCAACTAGGACGAGGGCCGCTCGCCGCCCCTTAAGTTGTCGGCTTCCTCGGAGACCGGCCTGCTCGCCCCCAACCCACGTCTCATCAACTTCGACCTCGCCGTGAAGCGGCTCCCGCGTTGCATTCACCATGGCCCGGCGGAGTTTGTGAAGCATCATCCAGGCAGTCTCGTAACAGGACAGACCGAGCTGACGCTGCACAAGCAAGGCGGACACACCACGCTTGTCGGTGGTCATCAGATACGTCGCCCAAAACCAATGCGTCAGGGGAATCTTAGTCCTGTGAAGAATAGTCCCAGAAGTCAGCGAGACTTGGTGCCGGCAGCCAGCACACTGCCAGCGTCGCTGGTTTGCCAATTCGTAGGCTCGCCGATGACCGCATCGAGGGCAGATGAAGCCATCGGGCCATCGACAGGCCGCCAAGTACTGCTGGCAAGCCTCCTCACCGGCGAAGTCGGCTTGAAACTGGCGTAGCGTCTTAGGAAACGGCGGTCGGGGCACCTCTTCACACTACCTATTGTGGTTTGCTGAAGCAACCAGATAAGCAGAAGTCGCCTTCCCAGGCGGTTGGTGGGCAGGGGTCCATCAACAGCGCGGCGTTTTGCAATCTTGCGCACCGGGGAGGAGAAAACCCCAGTGCGCAAGAGGACGGGCATGGCGGGATTAGAGCAGCTTGATAGAAGTGACTTTCAACGTATTGCCCTGCAAGTCGCCGGTAACGTCCACGCGAAGGTGGTCTTTCTTGTCAGACGCTTTGAGAGCTTCCACGATCTTTGTGTTTCCCTCCGCATCGAACTTCAGGAATTGCTTGTCCTTCATCACGATGCTGAAGCCACTCGCCGCACACTTTAATGCGCAAGCGCGTGGGTGGGAGTCCGGGTCGGCGGCCACCTTCTTGGAACAGTTAACGTCCACCACTGGCACATCTTTATAGGTCTCGACACCAGCCAACGCAGGCATCGCACACAGCCCAAGCAGTAGAAAAAACGAAGCAAATTTACGCATAGTATCCTCCGATTGAGTTTTGTTTTGGATCCTATTACCGAGTTACAGCAAACTGCGAACTTGACGCTCCTTTTGCTTATGGTCTTGCCGTGGCCTGCGCTTCGCGCACCGCTGTCAGTTGCGATAACGCGAACCCACCAATAGCAATCTCCACGTCTCGCATGGCAAGTTCGTAGAACATGCCAGTTGCCAGCAAATTCACCGCAATGCCGAGCAACCAAAGCATGACGATATAACTCCCGAGCCTTGTCCAACGGCTGAGGTGGTTGAACAGCGACAGTCTGGTATTTTATCGTCTGGCCGATGTCGTATTTTATGGGCAAGCTCGGATCTGGACCGTCGCTGTTCCGGATTGACCGCTCTAACCATATGCGCGCCAGCCTAAGCAAGAGCTAGGCCGAGCAAGCGCCGCAGTTTTGATTAAGTGACTGTCGCCTGTGAGCTTGCACGCACGGCACGCGAAGAGCGCGGGAGTTTGACGAGAAAAACTGTTCCGGCTTCGGAAGTTTGCTCGATGCTCACGGATCCGCCGTGATCGTGAATGATTTTGTTCACAATCGCGAGACCAAGGCCAGTGCCGTTCGGTTTTCCAGAGCTGACGAAGGGATCGAACAACGTGCTGCGGATCGATGCCGGTATGCCAGGGCCGTTGTCCGTGACGCGAACCTCAAACGATTCCGGGGAGGAATGGAGTTCGACACGGATCTGACCCTGCCGCTGAGCCGTAGCTTCACACGCGTTCAGCACCAGATTGAAAAATGCTCGCTCCATCTTCTTAGGGTCGAAGAACCCCTCCATTTCGCCCGACGCGGTTATCGAAATCCGGCGGCTTCGTAACTCCGGCTTGGTGAGCACGGATTCGACCGCGTGGCGGACGGTCTGATCGAGAAATGCGGACGTGGGAGATACGGCGCTGTCTTCTCGCGCTAATTCGCGCAGGGAATCCAGCAGATCGGTCATTTCAGCCGACGCAGTCTTGATCTCTTCGTAGATCTCGTCCCTGTTGAGCTTCAAGTTCTCCGCTTCGTACAAGAACTCCGCGTTCGCGACGACCGCCGCCAAGTGGTGGCGAAGATCGTGAGAGATTGAGCGTGCGGCCCTGCCCAAAGCCGCGATCCGCTCGCTTGCGATCCACCGCTGTTGGGATGCCAACAGTTCGCCGCGCATTTTTGAGAAGGCCACTCCCAATTCCGCAACTTCACTGCTCCCGCGCGGCGTGATTGAAAACATGTAGTCGCCGGCGGCGAGTGCACGGACACCGGAGACAAGATTGTCCAAGGGATGTGTGATCGTGCGGGAGACAAAGCTGAGCAGCAAAGCACTCAGGAACACAGCTGAGATTCCGAGAATAAAGATTGTGCGATTGAGTCGCTGAAGGAAACTGTTCGACCGTTGAAAGGACAAGAGCACATAGCACCGCACCGGGGTCGGCGGACCTTCGTGGATCAAGACCGATGCGACTTGGTATTGATCGGTGCCAAGAGTCAGCTCTCGCGTTCTGGTTGGGGGGCCGAGATCTTTCCGGCCAACCCATCTCCTCAATTCACTTTCCTCACGCGACGGAAGGGTGGAAGCAATTATGATGTCGCCTATCGCAAGAACAATCTGACTGCCTGAAACGAGCGCGAGTTGTTCGGCCACAGTGGAATCCACCTGGTACCCCACGGCAAGCACCCCAAGTTGTTTCCTGTCATTCTCCGGCCCGACGTTTATCGGACGTAAGAACACCCAATAGAGTTGATTGTCCGCGTACCACCACGCTGCATCTTCTCCTTGTTCCGTGGATCTCCTAAGATCGGCCTCGGCGACACGCGGACTCCACCCCTGTTTCTTGACGTGAAATCCCAGAACTTTCCCGTCGGACCTGGCCAGAAGAAACAGGTCACTGCCCGCGAGCTTCCAGAAGGGCTCTGATGCATCCTGAATCGTGAGCGCGTCCTCGGTTGTCATTAACGCCTTCAAAGTAGGAAGCTCGGCCAGCATGGCCGCCGTTTGGGACAGTTGGAACTCACGTTGCCGTTGAACACTTTGGAATGCGCGGATCGAGGTGTCGGTGCTCTGCAGCACTTCCTGGTTGAGTTCCGACCGAACGGCATGCCGGACGATGAAGAGCAGGGCGCCCGTTAACGTGGATATAATCAGCAAGGTCGCAATGAGAAGCTGCGTTCGTAGCCGCAGAAGCGCCATGGGATTCCCCGTGAACTGCCTTATTTCTCAGGGCCATTCATTACACTGTCGGGTGCGAACTTGTAACCCGAACCGTGCATGGTCAGAAAGTAGCGCGGGTTGGCAGGGTCAGCTTCGAGTTTTTGCCGAAGACGAAGGATATGGTTATCGACAGTGCGAGTGGTCGGATAATTGGTGTATCCCCAAACTTCGTTCAGCAATTCTTCTCGTGAAATGACTCTGCCAGGCGAGCGCGCGAAAAACTTGAGCAGTTTGAATTCCTGAGTCGTGAGTGTGACGGGTTTGCCCGTGCGCGCCGCCTCCATGCTGGTAAAATCGATTCGTATATCGCCGAACGCCAGCAGTTCATGTTGGGGCGTCTCCGGTGCGGCGGTTGTGCCATGTGGGGTGCTTGGTTCGCCGCGGCGCATCGCACGACGCACACGGGCGAGCAGCTCTTTAGGGCTAAAGGGCTTTGTAACGTAGTCGTCCGCGCCGAGTTCGAGAAGCAGAACCTTGTCCTCAACTTCCGTGTCGGCGCTCAAAACGACGATCGGGACCGACGCCGCATAGGCCTTGAGCGCGCGGCAGACTTCTTTCCCAGGCAGGCGCGGGAGTTTGAGGTCAAGTACCACGACGCTCGGCGTATCTTTCTTGAAGCTCTCAAGGCCTGCAACGCCGTCGGAGGCAAGCCGGACTTGCAACCCGTCCGCTTCAAACAGACGCTGCAAAGTCCGCTGCATGGCGCGGCTGTCTTCAACCACCAATACGGTTTCCATTCTGTCGTCCCCGAATCTTCCAAGTTGGTCCCATATATGTAACAGTTGTCAACCTTCCGTAAGACGGAGCGGCTCGCCATTGCACGGGTGCCGCCATCTTTTGGATTTGAAGACGCAAGATTTTAGTACTCTGGCGTCAGTGCCTTGGAATCATAATCTCGCCCGAACTTGTTTTTGTGCTTCATCGAAATTTGCCTGGTCGCTGGAATCGAGACCGTCGGAAGGCTGTGGCTCCCGTTCCCCATTATGATTAGACGTTCGAGGGCTCGCAGAGCCTCCGGAGTGGCGTTCTCGGACCACACGCGAAGAAGGTATCTTCCGGGAGGGACGGCAGCGATGGAAATGTGTCCAGCTTTGTCAGATATTCCATAGAATTCCGAGTCCACGGTTAATACAACCGCCACCATTTCCGGATGAATGTTGCAGAATACATAAGATGCGCCAGGGCGGTCGAATCTTACCTCTTGCCGCGATCCCGCCTCATGAAGTCCGAGGTCAAACCGTTTCCCGCGGTAAAGCGAAAACACGCTGTGAAACCATGGATCGAGGTTCGGAAAAACGACGACGCTTCCCATGGGCACGACCAACAAATTGGGTTCGAACGTCTTGTTGTGTTGCACCATACGGTAGTTCGGTCGCTCAGCGTTGAATCGAATCGGGCGGACCGTGTCCAAAGGAACGAGCCAAACCACTACCCGGGAACTGTCCATTACGGTCCCCCCCGAGTCTACCTGAATCAGCCTGACCTCACCCTTGACCGCCTGCGCCGGATGGCCAGTAAGGTCGTTTGTTTGTGCCGCCGCCGAGATGAAGAAGATCAAAAGCGACGGGACGATTCCGCGTGGACAGGTCTTCATAGCCAACTAGAAAATGAACCCCATTGCCAGGCCGACTTGACCGGCGATCGCCGGAGTTCCCGAGACCTGGTAGGTCCTCAGGCGGCGGTACTCAGTCGAAAACACAAGGTCAGACCGTGGCCGAAAGATGTAATTCACAAACCACATATCGTTACGGCGCGACAGGAATTGGAGAGTCGGGTCGAGTAAAGCTGTTTGACGTGTACCACGGGCGCTGCGAGCGCCCGAGCCAGCTGCCAAGTTAAATTCGTTCCGGAAATTCAACTTGACCTTCACTTGCGACCACCCGCCAAGCATCCTGATTCCGGCAAGAGCAGGCGCCGTAACAGAATTATAGCGATTGAGGTCTGAAGGCTGAACCAATACGTAGGGCACTCCACCAAAGACGTCCAGGCCTTTGCCTGCAAAGAACTCGCCGCTCCACTCCATATGCGGAAACAACGGCAGCCGCCAATCCGTTACACCGCCCCATCCAGAGGCTGTCTCCCCTCCATAGCGCTGCGGCAAGTAAATGCCGGAAACTCCAATGGATAGGGGCCGATTTTCGCTCCTTCCGTTTGCCGATATTCTCAGCGAATAAGCCGGCTTGCGAGAGCTTTCTCCGGGGTTTGCAGTGCGCACACTCGCGCTGGAGCTGGCATACCTTGAGGGATCCATGACACCTGCTTCGATTTTGAACAGTGAAACAGATGTCGGCCATCGTTGTTCAACGCGAATCGTAGGCGTCCACGTCCAAAGGTTTCCGGCAGAGGCGAATGCCGGCACGGCAAGTGACATGTAAGACGTGGGCGTATTTGGAGAGAAAAGGGGTACATCCAGGCCGACAACAACTGAAGTATTTTCCCAGTCGAATCGAATCCGGGCAACACGCAGGCGCATCACGCCTGAAGTTGCCGCCCCGTAGCCGCTTGGCAACCCGCCGAAGAAATCCATCTGAACGTCGCCGGACGTCCTTGCACCGTAGATGCTGGGGCCGACACCTGTCAGTCCTACAATAGATTGCCTGAGTGAAGCGCCGAGGCTGCCCGATGACGCTCCGGGCGCTTGCTGGATTGCGACGGTTGGCGCGTCCAGGTTGTCCACATGACCCGTCTGGCCGAATGCGTTGAACAAGGCTATGCCCGAAAGCTTCAGCCGGTACTTTGAGCTGCTTTCCACTTTGTCTTGTTGGAGTTCCTCCAACCTTGCCTTTGCAATCTGCCAATCGTCCTCAGTAATGCGGGCCAGGTTCTTCTCATCGTTTGATTTCGTCTCTTGAGAGTTTCCAGAGGATTTTTCGGGTGCCTGTTCTCGAGGGGCCACGGCAGCGGGCGCAGGTTTGTCAGGCTCCCCCATTTTCCGCAGCACTTGTTCAAGCATTGCCCGGAGCTGCCGGATTTCCGATCGCGACTCCGAGAGCTCGACGCGCGTCTCTTCGAGCGTTTGGCTCAACATTCGAACTTTGGCGTCCAGTTCGGCTTGGCTCGCTGGTGCGGAAGCGGATTGAGCAAACGCGGGCAAGCCACCCGCGAGCACTACGCACAGCAAGCGCCCACTTGCTCGCAACAGGCCTCTGGTAGAAAGGTTCATAGAGTCTCTCCTCCCAAAGCATCGACGAGCTTTCAATTGTACTCCGGATAGGAATTAAGCCGCTTCGCCGTACACGAAGTAAACCCCGCTAATGATGCGCTCCCGCTGATGCAAACAAAACTTTTACATGCTGGTGACAAGATCCCGACAACTTGCTCGTCTACCTCCTTCGGCGGTGAACCCACCGTGGCGAGCTGCGCTTGCCGGTCCCACTGACGAGGCCGGGCGAATCTTGGCCGCGGGGCGTCGAATCTGGGTTAGTCCGGGAGCCGCGGCATACACAGCCAATCTTGTGTCCTGCCTTTCCTTGTTGCTTTCCGTGACTGTAAGGACGACTCAACTTGGAGTTTGAAAATGCGTGTGCACTCAAATTCCGAACCCGCGAGATTCTTAGAGTCGCTGCTCCGCTTGACAATTGACTCTGCCTGGGATCAATGGCCCGGTAAGGCAAATAACTACAACAGAGAAGTCTGACCTTCGGAGCGCTTCCCCACCCGACGGACAATCTTTTGACAAATTTTGAAAATTGTTGTGACAACCTTCTCGGAGAATTCTTGCTATCTCAATTCGCGGAAAGCTCGAAAACCGGCGTCAGCCCGTAGATCGTCCCCACGCTGGAGCCCGAATTTCGACACTAAACGTCATTTGGAAGGAAGGACTTATATGAAGTGTGCCGCTAAGTTCTTGAGGTCATCTTTATTCCTTGGCCTCGCTGCGCTACTGCTCCCCGTTCTCGCACGTGCGCAACATTATAAACAAACGAACCTCGTTTCGAATCTGGCCTCGATTTCCACTCCAAATCCTCCTGACCCCAATCTGAAAAACCCTTGGGGACTGACTCGCTCCCCGGGCGGCAGCCCTTGGTGGGTTTCCAACAACAATTCCGGTACCTCCACTCTCTACAACGGCACGGGCGGCGCCATTCCCATTAACGGCACTGGCAACGTCACCGTTCCGCCGCCGAATGGTTCGCCGGCGGGAACCCAGTCAACTCCCACAGGTGTCGTTTTCAATGGCAGCCCCACGGATTTTCTGGTTGCGCCCGGCAAATCCGCTCACTTCATCTTTGCCACGGAAGACGGAACGATCGCCGGCTGGAATGGCGGACAGAATGCCGTACTCGTCGTTGACAACTCCGATAACGGCTCCGCGAACGGCGCCGTCTACAAAGGCGCAACCTCCGGCGAAATCAACGGCAACAAATTTCTCTACGTTACCAATTTCCGTTCCGCGAGAGTTGAAGTCTATGACACCAACTTCAAGCGCGTGCGCCTTGGAGAAGAGGCGTTCGAAGCCGAGGAAATTCCCCACGGCTTCGCGCCGTTCAATATTCAAAACATCGGTGGCACTCTCTTCGTCACCTACGCCAAGCAGGACGCCGCCCGGCACGATGATGTCGCCGGTGACGGTCTCGGCTTCGTTGAAATCTTCACGCCGGCCGGCAGGCACATCGGCCATCTTCAGCATGGTCCGTGGTTCAACTCACCCTGGGGAGTTGTCTGGACCACGCGCGATTTCGGCGAGTTCAGCAACGCCATCCTCGTCGGGAATTTCGGGAGTGGCAAGATTGCTGCATTCAACGGCTTCACCTACAAATTCTTGGGCTTCGTAAAGAACCCCGACGATTCCATCCTCACCATCGATGGTTTGTGGTCGCTCACCTTCGGCAATGATGGGACCGCAGGACCAGCCAACACCCTGTTCTTCACCGCCGGCATTAACGGCGAACAGGACGGTCTCTTCGGCACTATCACGCCCGTTGACGGCCTCGACGGCGACGAAGAATAAAGCGGACGACTTTCAGCCCGGTTTTTCGTCACACAGTTGAATCGGAAACTAGGAAGCGTTCCCTGAATCAACGGCTGCGGGGCGCTGATGAGGAGATACAGTTTCATCGGCGCTCCACCAATAGCAATTTGAATCGCGAACGAGAGCCAGGGCTGAACGGCACAAAGCACGACTATACTTTTTCTATTCGCGTCCATAATGGGTGTTTTACTGGACGCACTGGGCGTAACTATGGTTGTGCGAGCAGTTCGTCGCTGCTATTTGTGACTTGCATCGTCTGCCGGGTCACTGCCAGGAGTCGCCAGGTGTCCGAGCTCGTGCCTTAGCGCTTGAAAACGAATTCCAGAGTTTTTGCTTGATTGGTTTCGAGTGTGACCTTCTGAGTCAGCACGCCGTACTTTTCATGCCAGGCCTCGATCGTATACTCGCCGCGCGGGACGTTTTTCAGTTCGAACATGCCATCTTTGTTGGTGATCGCGAAGTAAGGATGCTTGAAAACAGCGATGTAGCCCTTCATCCAAGGATGTACATTGCACTTCACCGGAATAATCTCCTCGCGGGCGAAGGATTCCTCGATAGGAGATGAGCCCGGGGGTTGCGAGAGGTTCCACTCCCGATTGTTCTGCGGCACGGGGTGGATATTGTGGGTCGTGGGATCGCTGTTGATGAGCCGTAGGGTCTGTCTTGCCCGCATCCCAAGAATACGCGGATTATAAGTGCAAGCCTTCTGCTCAAACACGGCGGGTATGGTGGGCGGATCGAAGGAATGATTCCCAATCCCCTCGGAAATGTAGACGATTGCATTTTTCAGCGCGCCGTTCGGTCCCGTGACGACTTCGTCGCTCATCACCGGCGCAGGGTGCATCTTCTAACACGCGGGATCCGCAGCCATGTCGATGCGCGTGGCCACAGTTTGCGGCCCTGTCACTCTCACCGTGCCCAATACGGTCCCGTCTTCGGGCACGCCAGGCCAAGCCTCGCTGGTTTTTGTCGTCGCGCCGCTCGCTCTGGTAATCGCCATGGTCCTCCTGGCGATATCAGGTGCCGTCGAGAAAGCGAATATCGCCGCAGCGATAAGGTGAAGGCATTTGATTATCGTTCCCATGGGGAATTTCCTCCCAGAAGGCCCGGGATTGGTAAAAGGACTCCTCTCATCTTCAGCTCTTGACTTTTCCTCGAAATCGCCGGGTAACTAAAACCGGTTAGCGCGTCCCTCGAGTTCCTCACCAACTGGTTTACTCTCGCTCCTGTGCTTTTGTTCGCTGTCAGCCGTTGGCCGTTTGTGTTTCGCATTGATTTGAAGTGTCCGTAGGTAGTGCACCAGGTCCCATGCCTGGGCCGGCGTCAGACCGCTTGCATACGAAGGCATCGGCGTGCCATCCAGTCCAGTCATAAGAATGCGATAAAGGTCTTGGTTAGACTCGCCGCACTTGAAACGCGTCCCTCCCGAGAAATCGTAGGGAGGTATCGGGTAGCCTCTATTATCCACCAGCGTTTGCGCGGATGGGCCATCCCCGCGTCCTTCCTTGCCGTGACACGCCCAGCAGTTCATTTTTTGAAAAAGCTCGCTGCCGCGCTGAATGCTCTGCTGATTGGCCGCCGACTCTGAGGGCACCGGCACGGGAGCAGCGGGCTTTTCCTCACGGAAACTTGAAGAGAAAGCTTTCACATAAGCAACCAGATCCACACGTTGCTGCTCAGTGAGCGGCAACCATGACGGCATGTTTGAGTTGACGAATCCCCGCGTCACGGACTCGTAGAGGTCTTCGTCAGTGGGGAGCGCCCCCGTCGGCGTGGAGCGGCACTTGAACGTGCCCGTCACAAAATTACGCGGCTTGGGATCGATCCATGGGGCGTTTTCTCCCCGACCGTCTCCCAGCGGACCGTGGCATCCGACGCAATAACGCCGGTAGAGCTGCTTTCCCCGGCTCGCTTCTCCCGTGAGGCCGCCTACGTGGCTCTCTTGGGCGAAGTTTACCTGGCCAACTCCCGCAAATAGCAGAACTAGAATTCCGGCAAAATGCGCCCGCATGCGGCTGTGCTTCATTGGGAGTTCCCTCTTAAAATGCGAAATCGAGCCCAACAAACACGCTACTCCCCCGCAGATCGGGTCCAAACGGGGTCGAACTGGTTGGGAGCGGTGACGCAGACTTGTACGACCGAACGAGTGAATACTCGGTGTGGAGGGCCAGCCCCGCGCGGCTGAACATGAACGGGTAATACCTCAGCCCGAACGAGAAAGCATCTATATCACCCAGATCGCGCGGGTCTGTGCTGAACACTTGGCGGGACATCCGCACGATTTCGTTGCGCTGCACAAAGACGAGCTGCGGAGAGTAAGTGAAATGGGTTTCGACAAACCCACCATTCCAGGTTGGCCCCCGCGCTCCCACGGGCAGTGGCACATTTGCCGCGGTTCCTGTCCCGAGGAAGACGTTGTCCCATCCGTGTACAAATACCGTGCTGAAGTCGAGCTTTTTTAGGTAGAAGAGTCCTGTCAATCCGGCACGATAAAAGGACTTGTTCCCCAGCCCTTCGCTCAAAACCGGACTCCCGAGGGACGTGTTGAAGAAGGTGGGCCGCTGTCCGAAATAGGCAAACCCTCCAAGGCGCTGCACCCCAAGCTTGCCTACCTGAAACCCTTGGTTGAAGCTCGCCCAACCATCGTAGGTTCGGTTAGGCAAACCCGGATTACCCTCATTGCTGCTCAATAATGCGACCGAATAACGCGTATAGCTATTTTCGGAGTGGCCCGACAGCTCAACGCCCAATTGGTTGTCGCCGATGCCAAAGGCGTCACCGAATTGCACGATCGAAGGACCTGAAGCGCGAAACTGGGCTTCTCGGAACGGCGTGTAGTGATAAACCTGATAGAACCCGCCATTGTTGGAGAGAAACAGCATGCGCTTCTCGGAGACCAGGTTGTCGAGTTCGAATTTCCCGAACTTGACGTTTACCCAGCGTGTCCTAAATAGATTATCAAAACGAACGAACGCGTTTTCAAAATGAAAGGATCCGGAAGAATCAGATGAGGGCAGCAGAGAAAAAGAGATGTCTTTATAAAGAGTTCCGGCGGCCCAGATGTCTACGCCGCCAAAATCAAAGCCGTGAGTCGTGGCGTTCTGGAACGTCTGTCCGAGTACAGGGTTGCCCGGAACTGTGTCCACTACTTGGTTGCTACTGCTCTCCCTGTGCCATTGCGGTGTGATTCGCATCGTGATCGGCCAGTAGCTCGGGTTCTGCCAAATCGGGGAATCTTTTTCATTTCCCAACTGATAGCCCCTGTCCCGGAACGCGATCCCGAAGTCATTCAGTTTTGGCCAAGCCTCATGACAGGCAGAGCAGGGCAAGCTGTACTTCCTCGCGAACGCGGGGATGGCATGTGCGGGCTGACGCAGAGAGAAAAGCGCCCCCAAGACGAGCACCAACAGTAATATAACTCTTAATCTGAACAGCATCATGATCCGCACTGTTCTCGGCTGGTTATTTTTGTGCCCAAAATTCTCGCGAACCGGTTAGATCATGCAGAGTGGCAGGAAGGAACAGTGGAGTTGTCACCCGAATGTGAATTTTTTGTGTGATGCAGGTGTGAATGACTTTTTACATATGCCAGACAAACCTGTGACAATCGCAGTTCGCGAATTGCCTAACCTCACTCCTTGGAAGTCCTGGCAGCAGGCAATCGAATCAAATGGGCCGGGCTGCATCACTCATTCGGGGGCGTTCGAACATGCCACGACATATCAGCAGTCTGATACCGCGCCGTATTTCGTCTGGACTGATCTTGTTCGCGGGCCTTCTCGGCCTTGTCGGCTGCGGCAGTTATAGCGCGCCCTCTCAGCCGCCGCCAACACCAACTTCCGTAACCATTTCTCCGACAAGCGCCAGCGTGCCGGCTGGCACCGGAACGAAGAGTTTCACCGCTACAGTCATGAATGACTACCTGAACAGAGGGGTCACCTGGGCCCTCTCCGGCGCAGGTTGCAGCATGACCACCTGCGGTTCGCTCACCAGCGTGACCACGAGTTCGGTCACCTACAATGCACCCGCCACCGTTCCCAATCCCGCCACCGTCACACTCACTGCGACCTCGGTCAACAACACCATGAAAAGTGCCACTGCCACGATCACCGTGACGGCAGGAGCTGCGGCGGTGTCGGTCACGATAACGGACACGCCGCCAGCGGGCGTCACGCTGCTATCGTTTGAAGTAAACGTCACTGGAGCGATGCTCAATCCGGGCAGCGTGGATCTGCTGGGAGGCAAAGGACCAACCCAGATTGAGGTAAAGCAGCTCGAAACAGAATCGGCGTTTCTCAGCACAGCGACTGTGCCTGCGGGTACCTTCACGAGCCTCACCCTCACGTTTGCCGACCCTGAACTCACTTTCAAGAACGACACGGGAGCGGCACTAGCCGGCTGCGCCGTTGGAGCCGTTTGCGAAATCAAACCAACGGGAACGCTTACCTCAACGGTCAATTTTCC
>Ga0137390_10002448_pt1 | contig 14711 bp, 17 predicted proteins | sample 15con2h24AmetaG_FD_104937 | JGI IMG/M metagenome (GOLD analysis project Ga0137390, IMG submission 104937) | Vadose zone soil microbial communities from Angelo Coast Range Reserve, California, USA - 15con2h2.4A metaG | ecosystem: Environmental > Terrestrial > Soil > Vadose zone > Saprolite... | reverse complement strand
CGATTTAACTCAGTGCTCCCTTGGCCTGCTCGACGAGGCTTTTAAAGGCGCCGGGATCGTGGACCGCCAAGTCGGCAAGGATCTTGCGATCCAGTTCTACGCCGCCTTTTTTCAGCCCGTGGATGAATTGGCTGTAACTCATCCCATTCATTTTGGCAGCTGCGGCGATGCGCACGATCCACAGGGAGCGGTACTGGCGCTTTTTCTGTTTGCGGCCGGAGTATGCGAATTTGAGGCCGCGCTCGACCGCCTCTTTGGCGGAGCGGTACAGTTTGGATTTTGTGAGGAAATAACCGCTGGCGCGTTCTAATATCTTCTTGCGCTTGGCGCGGCGTTTGGTTCCGCGTTTTACACGAGGCATGTTCTGCTCCTTTTAATTTCCATTTTGCGGCGGCTGGAGGCAGGAGACTGGAAACAGTCGGAATGGCCTCTTCACTCACCGGGGGCCACGCTGGTCAGGCCCACAGAACGCGGACAAGAACCCGCGCTAAACAACATACAGACTAGTATGGAATCATTCGTTTGATCTTGGGGGTATCTGCGTCGCTCACCAGGACCGACTTGCCCAATTTACGTTTACGTTTGTGTGCCTTGGAAGTCAGGATATGGCGCAAATGGGAATGGCCGCGCTTCACCTTTCCGCTGGCAGTTTTCTTGAAGCGTTTGGCGGCGCCTTTGTGCGTTTTCATCTTCGGCATAAATTCCTCGGGGGTAATTAGCACTCAGCAATCAGCACTCAGATTTAGCCATTGTAGGTTTGTACAGATTTCTGCTAAGTGCTGCTTCTATGCCTGACTGACTCGGCCCTGCGACGATTGCTGATGTTGCTTCTCCGCCGCCTTTTTGGGGGCCAAGATCGCGTGCAGTGTGTTGCCTTCCTGCCGGGGGCGAAATTCGACGATGCCTCTTTCGCCGATGTCTTTGATCAGGCGTTCCAGGATCTCGCGCCCCAGGTTGGTGCGCGTCATCTCACGACCACGGAAGAAAATGGTGGCTTTGACTTTATCTCCCTCGTCGAGAAAACGCAGCACGTGGTTCTTTTTAGTCTCGTAATCGTGGTCGTCCACATTGATGCGGAACTTTACTTCTTTGACCACAATCACTTTCTGATGCTTCTTGGCCTCGCGTTCCTTTTTCTCCTGCTGATACAGGAATTTCCCATAGTCCATGATGCGACATACAGGAGGCGTGGCTGTGGGAGAAATCTCGACCAGATCCAGGTTCTTCTCGCGGGCCATTTTCAGGGCTTCAAAGGGAGGCAGGATGCCGATCTGCTTGCCTTCATCATCAATCACGCGGATTTCGCGGGCTCGGATGCGGTCATTGGTGCGGATAAAACGTTTGTCGATACAATCCTCCGTCGATGAACAGGGCGAACGAGATGAAAATTATAGCATGGTCGGATGACGGAGGCGGGAGGCCAGTGCGTGACAGATCAATTCGACTAAGCGACACCATGGTTTTACAGGCAACTAATGAGTAACCTCTGAGGCTGGAGCCGGCATCCGGGCTGAGTTCCAGGACTTCGGGAGAGTCCTTACCCCAATTGCACCATAATGGTGTATAGTGGTGTTATGGCAACAAAGAAAACAATCCGCCGCAGCCTGACGCTTCCTCGTCCCATCGCCAAGCAAGTTGACAGCATGGCGAGGCGGCGGCGGCTTAGCGACAATCGCGTACTGGTAGAGTTGATTGAGCTTGGGATCGAGGCCAGACGGCAGAAAGAAAAGGATTTTTTCGACCTGGCGGAGCGCTTCCGTGCGTCGAAAGATCCTGACGAAATCAAGAAACTAGGGGAGGAATTAGGCCTCTTCGTGTTTGGTGAGTAGTGCCCAGATTGCTAGCTGGTCTCACCTTCCCATTGCCATTCGTGACCATTTGGCCGAGCGCATGCGTGATCGCAAGATCAGCCTCACCGACCTCAATCAACTCCGAATCTGGATCGAGTCGAAGCCCGACGTTTCCGAAGGACCTTGGTACAAAGACTTCGGATCGTTCAAATTGTGTGGCGAAGGCAGTTATCCCAAGACCTTTCTCTGGCAGGCCAGACAGCTAAGGGCCGGAAGCTCTAGCTAAGATAGGCTGGGACCTATTGAGCGTTGCATAATATAGTTACAATGGAAATAGCTCAGCTTGCTGCCAAAAGGCGATCACCAGAGTTGGACGTCGGCGCATCCGGCGCAACGCTTGGCGCGCATGGTGGCTCAACTGCCCAAACGTGGTCGGGCAGAAGTTGGGCAACTCATGCTGTTTCCAGTGTGACCACAGAGACTCGACCGGGTTCAGTTCCGGCGCATAGGCCGGGAGAAACTCCAGCCACCAGCGTCCTCGCTGCTGTTGCACAAAGTCCCACCCGGCGCGGCTGCGGTGGCCCGGCAGACCATCCCAGACGATCAGCAGTTTGCCGGGAATGTGGCGCAGCCGATGCGAGAGAAACTCGATGATCTGCGGGCTGCGAATCGCTCCCGGAAACAGCCGGAAGTAGAAGTTCCACCAGGTCACGCCCGCGATCGCCGACCGCATCTTCCCGTTGAAGGGATATGGCAGCACGGGTGTCTGTCCTCGTGGTGCCCAGGTACGGCAGCGGTGCGGGCGCTGGCTCAATCCACTTTCGTCGATGAAGACGATCGTCCGGCCTTCGTTTTTGGCCTTTTTTTTAACTCCGGCCAACGTTTCGGCTTCCAGATCCGGATCTTCTCCTCATCCCGCTCCAGCGCCCGCCCGCTGGGACGCTGACAGCTCCATCCCATCTGCCGCAGAATGCGCCAAGCCTGCGAGGCATGGTAGCGAACCCCACATTCCTCTTCGCTCAGGTGCGCCACCCGCCACGCCGTCCACAAACCGGTTTCGTACCCCAGAGCTTCCGGCCCACGCTTCAGCCCGCGCTCGATCTTCGGCAGGTCTTCGGCACGCAGCCGAGGTTTACGTCCGGCACGCCCCGCTTTCCGCAAGCCGGGTAAGCCGCCGGCCTCCAGTTGCTGGGCCCAGCGGCTCACCGACTGCCGATGGGCTCCGACTTGCCGCGCCACTTCCGACGGATGGACTCCCTTCTTCAGCAACTGCGCCGCCCGCAAGCGCCGCTGCTCCAGTGCCTGAAAATCTCGTCGCACTCCCGCTGGATTTCCCATGTGCCCACCCTACCCCAGGAATCCGGGAATGTCACTATATTATGCAATACTCAATAATCTCCCAAACCTGCACTTATATCAAGTGCGCTAGGGTCAATATCCCCGCCCACTCGCCATCCCTGGCATTCCCGATCCTCTTCTCGTACTTCGAATGCTCGTTCCTTTTTGATGGACAGTTGAAGCACGTTGTTTTGACGATTGAAAGTTGATTGGCTTGTTCCGATCTGCGGCACTCGATTTGAAAGTAGCAGCACCCGATTTTGTTTTGGCAGGAACTCCTGTTTGACTCTTCGCGGTCTCACGCTCCATTTTTTTAAGCCGATCATTGATCGAAACTGGCTTGGGGCCAGTCTTCTTGGGAGACACGTACGGGGACCGATGCGTCGGGTTAGCGTTTCGGTCATGTGTCCTCTTCGCGATGGCGGCTGGTATCACTGCCACGAGGAGGGTTAAAACCAGAAAGATATTTTTCATATACACGTCACTGTTCTGCCCGTCGCCGTGCCTCGGGGCTGTGCTTTCGTGCTTGTTCATCACTTCGAAGACTTTGAACATTCATTGATGACTTAAGGTATTTTACCCGGTTTTGTCTACAGAACTTGAGAATTCGATTGGGGGCCAGTTTTGTGCGCAGAGCGCTCAGTGGTCAGTTCCCGGTTTATACTTCAGCGCCAAACTGGGTTGCGATCCGTGGCAGGATATTCTGGCACTCCGTTACCCAAAAAACTTGGCATAAAACCCAACCTGCGTGTGGCTTTGGTGGATTTGCCGGCCGAGGTGAAAGCGGAACTGAAGGAAGCGTTAGTGGATTGCAGGAAAGACGGCAAAGGTGACTTGGATTTCGCACTGGTATGCGTCAAGACACAGGCTGAGTTAAGGAAACATTTCGCAGGTTTGAAGCAACAGTTGGCCCCTGCCGGCATGTTGTGGGTGAGTTGGCCCAAGAAGAGTTCAGGGGTAAAAAGTGACCTTGATGAGAACGTGGTACGCCGGATTGGTCTCAAGGCAGGGCTTGTCGATATAAAAGTGTGCGCAGTGAGCGAAGTGTGGTCAGGTCTGAAATTCGTGATCCGGTTGAAGAACCGTTAGAGCAATGGTCGGTGGTCGGTGGTTTCTAGTTTCATTTACTGGCCACTGGCTACTGGCCGCTGACCATTTCAGGGACGACGTGCCGGTGCTGGCCCGGGAGGAAGCATTTCGGGTTCTCCGGGGCGAATTTGCTGGCGGGTTGCGAAGAAGACCGCGGCGGTCCATGTAGGAAAGAGGTCGAGACCAGGGACGAGCTCTGCTGCAAAAGTAGGCAGAAAGGCCCAATGCCAGCCCAGCAGCCTGAGGAGAATTCCAGCGACCACCAAGTCCAGCAACGTGTCGGCGGGTGAAAAACCTCCGGGAGCAAAGAGGGGTAAAGCGACAATCTGAATGGCGTCCGCCGCCATGGCAACCAACCAAGCCAGGCGCTGCTCGGGAGGCTTGATCGACTTGAGGAAGTCAAACGCTCGCATGATACCCCTTGAACAGGATACAACGGTTGCAAGCTCGAGTGAACCGGGCACTGACAACACAGGAGGCGAGGTCCATGGACTTCCCTGCATTTGATCTTACCGCCCAAGTAGCATTGGTGACGGGTGCTGCGCGCGGGTTAGGTGAGGCCATTTCGCTGGCCCTCGCCCACGCCGGCGCCGACGTGGCGCTGGGACTACGCGATGTCAAGGCGTCAGGAAGCGTGGCATCCGAGATCGCGGCCCTCGGCCGACGTGTGCTGCCGCTACAAATGGACATTCGGCGGCTGGATCAGATATTCCAGGCGGTGGAGGACACGGTCAAAACCTTCGGACGTCTGGACATCCTGGTGAACAATGCCGGGCTTGCTCCTGAGAATCTGGCGGAGAACGTGCGCGAAGAGGACTTCGACCTGACGCTGGCGGTGAATCTGAAGGGAACGTTTTTTGCCAGCCAGGCAGCGGGACGGATAATGATCCGGCAGAAGAGCGGCCGCATCATCAACATGAGTTCACAAGCCGGCTTCGCCGTGCTGCCAACTGAGTCGGTGTACTGCATGACGAAGGCGGCGATTGCCCACTTGACTAAATGTCTTGCCGTGGAGTGGGGAAGGTACAACATTACGGTGAATGCGGTGGCGCCCACATTTATCCGTACACCAGGAACGGAAGAGTGCCTGGCAAATCCGGAATTCCGTGCGGACGTGATTGAGCGTATTGCAGGATTACACCGTATAGGCGAGCCGATGGATGTGGCGGGCGCGGTTGTGTTCTTAGCCTCGAGCGCTGCCTCGCTGATCACGGGCCACACGATTCTGATCGATGGCGGCTGGACCGCGCGGTAGTTGTATCTCTCTGTAGCGCAAGGTTCTGGCGAGTCCGTACCGACGCTGGCCTTTGGTGACGCTGTTAGCCCATCCAATCGAAGGTATCCTTGATTTATAAACCATGGAATGTCCACATTGTCACCGGCAAACCAGCCACCTCTCAAAAAGTTGTAGGTCCTGTGGTCTGCTTATTCCGCCGGCGCAGTATTTGCTGGAAGAGTCTGGCGTGGTAGCTCCCGAGACCGGCGCCGTATCGGGGGACCTGACCGTGGCAAGAGGTTCTGAGCAAGATCCTGATTCCTACCGGATGGCATCGCTGGGCGATCGCTTTATCGCGTTCGTGCTCGATACCCTGGCTCTTTTTGGTGTGTTCACGGTTGTGGATGCGTGGGTTTTCATGCGTTGGGGCACGGTCGAAGGAACCGAATTGAAGCTAACCAGCGCTTCGCTTCTGATAGCCGGAATATTGAATGCCATGATCCTGTTTGCTTATGGCTGGCTGCTCGAAGCAGGGTTTGGTGCCACGCTGGGCAAAGCCATGGTGGGAATTCGCGTAGTCAGGACCACGCATCGCAATCCGCTGGCTGCCTTGGCGATCCGGAATGCGCTGCGAATTGTGGACGGCCTTGGCTTCTATCTGGTCGGAGTGCTGGTGGCGAGCTGTTCGAACCTGCGCCAGCGTCTGGGAGATATTTGCGCCGATACTGCTGTGGTCGAAGAAGAATTCGGTTATCCGGTGAAGATACTGGCTATGGTTCTCTGGATTGGAACGCTGGCGGGTGCGGGATGGGCGGTTCCACGCATCTGCTCGAAAAACAACGATGCACAGCACAAGTATTTGAACCGTGTCGTGGTGCAGGTGGGTAGAGCGGGAGATTCCGCGTATTTCAGAGTTGCCGGTTTGAGAATCGACGTTCAGATGAACGCCACACAATAAGCTTGGATTCCGTTCCCAATGGTCGCCTACTGGCGCCTGCCTAGCGCGTAATAACCCGTTCGGGCCTGGATTTTGTAATCTTTCTTGGCGCGAATGTCGACCTTGCGGAAAGTGCCGTCGCGGGCTGAGTTGGTAGGGGTATAGCCGACGTTATATTGGCTGCGCAATTCGAGGGCAATCTGATCGAAGGCTTCTTTCAGTTTGTCGAATTTGTTTCCCACATTGATCACGCGCCCACCAGTTTCCTCGGCTAACTTCTTCATCTCACGATCGCCGGAGTAGCCGCCGAAACCGTAGAATCCGCGATCGGCGATCAGTAGCACGTAGCAGATGCTATCGGCCTTCTGCGCTGCTTCGATGGCATCTTTAATGGTGAGCTGGCTGCCAAAATCTTCGCCGTCGGTGAGGATGACCATGGCTTTGCGTCCCACTTCGTGGGCTAATTCATCATGCGAGGCGAGGTAAATGGCGTCATAAAGAAGCGTGCCGCGTTGATTGCCGGCAGTAGGAACCGGACCACCCCCCATGCCTGGGATCACGCTGGCGGCAGAGCCTCCAGTATTGATTTTCGCCCGGTTAAGGGCAGTCTTGAGAGTAGAGACGGAATTGGTGAAGTCCTGAAGCAGATCCACATTCACATCAAAGCTCAGAACAAATGCCAGATCTTTTTCGCGCAGGATTTCACTGAGGAAGGCACCGCCAACTTCCTTTTCCATGGGCAGCACGCGTTCCTGGCTACCACTGGCGTCGATCAGAATGCCCAGGGTGAGCGGTAAATTGGACTCAGCGGCGTAATATTTGATGGTCTGCGGCTTCCCGTCCTCGAAAATCTGGAAGTCATTCTTAGTCAAATTGGGGATCAGGCCGCCTTTCTTGTCTTTCACATTGAAAAACAGTTGGACTACGTCCACGTTCACCTTGAGGGTGGACATTGCGTCATCGCGAGTTTGAGATTGACTGGAGCTGGGCTGATCCTGACCGGCCAGCGTCGGGAGTTGCTGTGCCGCGGCAAGAAAAGTCGCCGCGGCGAGCGAGCCTAGACACAGCAGCCGTGTGACTGACAGAAAAGCAAAGACTTTGCGCATGAAAGTAATCTCTCGCTCTTTTTGTTAGTCTATTCCTTAGGGTTTAGATGCACCAAACCGGAAGTTTTTGCATCCCATCACCAATTGATTTGCCGCAAGGCAGAGAGGCGAGACGGTGTTTCGAGCGATCCGTATCGGCACGGCGGTTTGCCTGGTTATGTTGCTTTCCTGCCTGATGTCAGGTGGGGCGGGAGCCCAACAACAAGAACAACCGAAGCAGGATATCCCCGATGCGCCGTCCGCCAGTCGGCCGCCACAGCCATTTCCGAGCACCCCGCCGACGGCCGAGCCTGATGCGCCGCCGTCGAACGAGCAGCCCCCCAGCGAAACTAATCCTGGAAAGCCACCATCTCGCGATTCAGAACCGCAGCCAGCGCCGGACGCCAAGCCGTTGGCGACGACGACCGTGCCTCCCAGATCGCAGACGCGTTCGGGCGCGGAGGACGAGCTATACAAAATCGTATCCAATGTGAATCAGGTAGTTGTCCCTGTATTGGTCAAGGACGATTCGGGCCGATTGATCAATGGATTGCTTCCCAAGGATTTTTCGGTCTACGAAGATGGGGTAAAGCAGAAGTTGAACTTTTTCAGCAGCGACCCGCTGCCGCTCTCTGCTGCGGTGATCCTCGATCTGGGAATGCCGGACACTGCCGTACAAAAGGTGAATCGGACTTTTCCCGCGCTGGAAGGCGCATTCAGCCAGTTTGACGAGGTGTCGATTTACACCTATAGCAGCACGGTATCGAAAGCCAAAGATTTTGCTGCTGCCGGACAAAGCTTAACCGCAGTGCTGAATGAACTGAAAACCAAACGAGGCCGGAATAGCGGGCCTCCGGTTCTGGGAGGCCCTCTGGGACCCCAGGGGCCCGTGGTGAATGGCCGGCCGCTTGATCCGAGCTCGCCGACGGTGATCACTCCGCCTCGAGAATCTCATGTGATGAATGACGCGATTGTGAAGGCGGCGATGGATCTCAGTAAGCGCGAGCGCGCGCGCCGGAAAATCATTTTTGTTATCAGCGATGGCCGCGAGTACGGCAGTGATGCCAGTTACGCCGATACGTTAAAGGTTCTGCTCTCGCACGGGATTCAGGTGTATGGCGTGGGTGTGGAAGGATCCGCCATCCCCGGATACAACAAACTGGCGAAATTACATTTACCAGGTTACGGCTACAGCGACATCCTCCCCAAGTATGCTAACGCTACCGGCGGGGAAATCTTTACCGAGTTTTCCCGCGAGGCTATCGAAGGCGCGTATGCACGCGCTTTGGGGGATGCCCGTAACCAATACACACTTGGCTACGTCACGCGTTTGACTCCCAGCAGCGCGCATCGTGAAATCGAGGTCCGGGTCGCTCGTCCTGACGTGAAAGTTACGGCGAGGGAAGGTTATTATCCTTTGCCTCCCAGTCGTTAAGTCGCGTTTCGGCGTGTAATCATGCAGGATGGTGCCTCCCTTAGTAACCGCGGTAACCTGCCGGCAGTGCGGGGCCGTGTGGTATAAAACCAGCAGCACCAAGCCAAATTTTCAGGCGGAGTCGTTCGCGTGCACCCGAACGCTCGCCGCAGGTCTTGAGGAAAGTCTTGAGTTTCATCAACTTCGCAGCCCGCGAGATCAATTGCAAAATCGTGTATTACGGCGCCGGGCTCGGCGGCAAGACCACGAATCTGCAGTGCATCTATCAAAAGACGGCTGAGCAGCAGAAGGGGAAGATGATCTCCCTGGCGACGGAAACTGAACGTACGTTGTTCTTTGATTTTCTGCCGCTGGACCTGGGATCGGTCCGCGGTTTCAAGACTCGAATCCACCTCTACACGGTTCCCGGTCAGGTGTTCTATGACGCCAGCCGCAAGCTGATCCTGCGCGGAGTGGATGGCATTGTGTTCGTCGCCGATTCCCAGCAGGATCGCATGGACGCCAACGTCGAAGCGCTGGACAACCTGATGGATAATCTGAAAGAACATGGCTACGATTTTCAGAAAATTCCCTACGTGCTTCAACTCAACAAGCGGGACTTGCCCAAGATCCTGCCCGCCGAAACCCTGGCCAAGGAGCTTCGCCGGAAAAATGAACCGATGATCGAAGCAATTGCCTTTCAAGGTGTCGGTGTATTCGATACTTTGAAGGAAATTGCCAGGCAGGTGTTAACCGAGTTGAAGCAAGGGGGATGAGCCAGTGATCAGTGATTGACTATCAGTTCGTAGTGATAAGTTCCCGGTTCTCAGTCTCGGCACTAAAGATTTGGGGCCAAAGCATTTTCTGGCCACTGACCACTAGCCACTGACCACTTCTTCAACGCAATCGCAACGAGCGTAGCATCTGCTCGAAGCTTGGCCGCAGCGATCCGAAATCTCTGTCAGGCGCGATGAAAACCATATAGACAAGGGATCCATCGCGGCGTTTCAATGTGACCAGCCAATCCCGTTCCTGGACGGCGCGACCACTCTGATCCTGTAAGGGCGATGTTCCAATTAAATCTACCGATTTTCCGGAAACCCCGCCTACTCGAATGTTTTCATCGTGACCGATCTGGCGCAGATCGGGATTCGATTGACGCAGGGACGAAAGTAGATCGTGTGTAGCCTGATCGACTGTGGCATTCGGATCTTCCGGCTGATAGTCGTTAATCATGACGCCGTACACAACTGCGTTCTGTGAAACTCCGCTTTGCGGGGCGATGGTCACAGCGGAGTTTTGATCGCCGAATACCTGCCAGTTGTCAGGGTAAGAAATGGAATATGTGCTGTGGCTGAAGTTGCGCATATTGCCGCTGGGAGAGATATCGCTGCCGCTGACTCCGTTTGAGCTTGAGCCCGAGCTTGCACCCGGTTGCTGTTGAGCAGCAATCTGCCGCGCGGTGAGCGGCTTCATCCCAGATACACGCTGCTTGATGGTGCGAAACTCGGCACTGTCGCCACGAAATTGCTTCGGCGCCAAGGTGGAAACTTCCTGAGACACCAATTGGGCTCGATTACCGGGATTGGGGTGATCGCTGAGGAACTGCGGACCGCGGGATCCGCCCTGCGCCTCCAATTTTTGAAAAAATTGAGACATGGCGTGAGGATCGAAACCGGTGTCATACATGATGTCAGTGCCCAGGAGATCGGCTTCGGTCTCCGCCTGACGTGAATTCTTAAGGAAATAGGAGCCCACACCGAAGGAGATTCCGAGTTGCGCGGCCTGCGACAGGGCGCCGCGGCCCATGATTCCGCCGAGCAGGGCTAGTGGTAGCTGAGCTGCCATCTGCTTGCTGGCGGACCTGGTACCGTGACGCTGTACCACGTGAGAAATTTCGTGCGCCATGACTCCGGCTAGCTGACCTTCAGTATCTGCCGCCTGGATGGTTCCGACGTTGATGTACACAGGGCCGCCAGGAAGAGCGAAGGCATTGATCTCTTTTTGATTGACCACGTGAAAGGTATATGGCCACTTTTCTCCCGGAGCGTGGGAAGATAGTTCCTTGCCCAGACGCTGGACATAACGGGTGACTGGGTCAGAGTCAGGTAGTACGGGAAGCTGTTTGGTGGCCTGTTGCGCGGCCTGCTGCCCGGCTTGAACTTCTTCCTGCGCGGAAAACATGTCAAAGCCGTGAGACGGCTGAACGCGGGCCTCGAACAGTTGTGGCGAAGCCAGACTTAACACCAGCAAAACCGTAAAAAAACGTATTCTTCTTATATTAGTTCTCATAAATCCTCCCAATGCCGTCGACTGCTGCTTTTGGGCACGCGACCGACATCGGTGCCCCCACCCACATATTCAATCATCGGAAATCAGGGCCTGGACTTCACTTAATTAGATGCAATTACCGGTTTGAGCTCTGCCCGTAGCTTCAGGATATGGAAGCAGGAAAAAGAAGAGCGCCGGTTTCCCGGCGCCAGGTAAAACTAAGTGCGTGTGAGGGTTACTTGTCCAGGGTCCCGGTTGCACCAAACTCGCGGCGATTGGCGGCGGTGCGGGCGGCGCGGGCCATGGGAGGCGCTCCGGCAGCGGCTCCATAACGTTCCAGAAGCATGGGAACCATTGCGTTCTCGGCTTCTTTCACGAATGTGAGACGGCCTTCGGGGCTCAAATCGATGCGAATAAAATCTCCCAACCTTACCTGTGATGTAGCCACAAGGTTTGCCAGTTGGAAGACTACGTGGCGCTCAATGGCACGTTTCAAGTGCCGCGCACCATATTTCGGATCCGTGCCTTCGTGCAAGAGGAAAGTCTTCACTTTCGCGGTGCAGCTAAACACGAATTGATTGGCGGCAGTTGCCATGAGGATACGTTGCTGCACCATGCCCAACTCGATTTCCAGAATCTGTTCCAGGTGCTCGGGACGCAGAGTCTTGAACACCACCGCTTTGTCGATGCGGTTCATGAACTCAGGAGTGAATTTCCGTCGAGCCGCTTCGATCGCGGTGCGATTAATTTTCTCATCCAGGCTGGTATCCACTTCCGTGGGTTTATGCGCGAAACCAAGTCCGCCGTCGACCAGGTTGCTCATCTCGCAGGCGCCCAGGTTCGACGTCATGATGATGATGCACTGCGACAGATCTACCCGCCGGTTATCGCCCAGGGTCAAGGTAGCTTTATCCAGGATGCCGAGCAGTAATTGCCAGAGCGCGTCGGAAGCTTTCTCAATTTCGTCAAACAGAAGGATCGACAGCTTTAGCTTTTCGGTATGCCACTGGTTGAGCGCTTCCTGGGTGAGCAGCGGGTGAGTCTCGCGGTGTCCGAGATATCCCGGAGGCGAGCCGATCAATTTGGCGATTTCGTGCGAATGCTGAAACTCGGCACAATCAATCTTGATACAGGCGTGCGGATCGCCGAATAACGACTCGGCCATGGCTTCCACGACACGGGTTTTTCCTGATCCGGTGGGCCCCAGGAACAGCAGGTTGCCTACTGGACGTCCAGGCGGATTAAGGCCGGCCAGGAACATCTGATAAATCTCGGCGACTTTTTCGATGGCCTGGTCCTGGCCGACGATCTTGCGTCGCAATGCACTCTCAAAGTCTCGGGCATCGTTGCTACGACGGGTGGGGTCAAGCACGGTGCTCAGCATGGTTTTCATAGGGTCTGGCCCTTCTTTCCCTTTCTTGGGCCTTCATTGCTTCCTGGGAGAGCGCGTCCAACTTTTTCCCGGGGGCTGACAAATTTTGTCATTTGCTGTTGCCAGCCATCGTGCCTTAGTGCAAGTGACTCGCCATCCTTGTGCGAACTGCCCATTCCTTCTTTCCTGCAAGGCTTAGATGCCGATAGCGTGAAAAGAGAGACACTTACATTCCGAGGTGAAATCGTGTAAACGGAAATTGTTTGCGCACCCAGGAGCATTCCTAGCGTCGAACCAAGGTAGAATCCAACCGCTCGGGACTGGACGGACGTAACTGGCATCTGAGTTTCGACCCGGCTAGCATAATCGGAACATCTCGTTCATGGAGAAAAACTTGCGGCGGTCCGGCTCAATTCTACTGATGGTTTTGATCTTCTTTTTCTTGGGCTTTGCGATTTGGCGAAGCTCAGCCGAGTCATCTGCCGCTGCGCAAGTTGCGCAGAGCACGCAATTCATTCGCACCTCCAAAACCCCCACGCCGGGAAACCCGCAAGCTCCCGATGGCGCCGCCCTGGTTGTCGCGCCCCCGGGTAGTCAACTGTATATGGCGAAGCGTGGAGACAGTATCACTTCAGTCGCACGTCGATATCTGTCTCAGACTTCCTACCTGACTTCTGGTGCGTTGGCTGAAGCTATCCGCATGTCAAATGGAGAGCCACGTACGGTGTTTCTGAAAACCGGGCAGCAAGTAGTCATTCCTGGAATCCTGGACGCGCCGATCGTGGAAAAAGCCATTCCGGTGGCCCGCGACTTTGAAGTGCGCGCGGTATATCTGACCGGAGTGATGGCGGCAAGCGACCGCGGATTGCGTATTATCCGGCGCTGGCGCGAGCTGGGGGGCAACGCGGTGGTCTTCGATGTGAAGGACAGCGACGGGTCCATCAATATAGCGTTTGACCATCCTCTGGCGGGGTCGCATCGTGCGCCTATTCATGACCTGCCCAAGTTCACCCGTTTTCTGCATTCCCAGGGTATGCATGCCATTGCCCGGGTCGCCATTTTCCGCGATGAGCGCCTGGTAGTTACGCATCCGGAGCTGGCAGTGAAGTCAAAGCGCTCGGGGCAAGCCTGGCGCGAAAATGGCAAGCTGGTGTGGACTGATCCTTCCCAGCCCAAGGTGCAGGAGTATGACATCGCCCTGGCCAAGAAGGCGGCCGAGTCAGGTGCAGATGAGATCCAGTTCGATTACGTCCGATTCCCTGCCGAAGGCGACCAAAAGGATGCCGGCTTTGTGTTCCAAACCCAGCATCCTGAATGGCACAGAACTGATGTGATTACTGACTTCCTGAAACATGCCTATGCCGAGCTACATCCCACCGGTGTGCTGTTGTCGCTTGATGTGTTCGGCATCGTGGCATGGCAGCGGCCGGTGGACCTGGCTCACACGGGGCAGGATATCGTCGGGATGGCCAAGTATTGCGACGTCCTCTCACCCATGATCTACCCTTCACATTTCTTCGGGATGGACGGGATCGCACACCCCGGCGATGCGGCTGAACATTTCATCGGCGAGTCGATGGAGCGCTTTGAGAAGATCACCCAAGGCAGCGGCGTGGTAATTCGTCCCTGGCTGCAGGCTTTTCGCTGGAGAACCAAGACCTATTCGCCGAAATATATCGAAGTTCAGGTATTGACGGCTAAAAACAAAGGTGGCATTGGATTTCTCTTCTGGAATGCGAGTAATGACTACAGCAAACCTTATGCAGCCATGCCGGAGATGCAAGTGGTCAAGGGAAAGTACTTCCGAGGGGATGAATTGCCGGGAACGACTCATGCTGAACTGACGCCTAAATCAGCGCTGTCATCACAATAGATTGAACAGTCACCGGACTGCAGTGTCGGGTTAAAGCTCCGCCTTCCTTAAGTTGCCTCAGTTATAATTGCGTTAATTCATCTGCTTTGCCTGCCCGGCAGGTTTTCGAAGGGCGCTCTAAAACTTGCAGGGTTGCCGACGAAAACAAACTTAGCAGAAGAAATCGCATCCCTCAGTCGCACCGATGAATCAATCTTCCTAAGGAGTCCGCATGGCGATTCAGAAGACGGAAAAAATCTGGCACAACGGCAAGCTCATCCCCTGGGACGAAGCGCAATTGCACGTCATGTCGCACGTAGTGAATTACGGCTCCTCAGTATTTGAGG
>Ga0137390_10002443_pt1 | contig 14723 bp, 10 predicted proteins | sample 15con2h24AmetaG_FD_104937 | JGI IMG/M metagenome (GOLD analysis project Ga0137390, IMG submission 104937) | Vadose zone soil microbial communities from Angelo Coast Range Reserve, California, USA - 15con2h2.4A metaG | ecosystem: Environmental > Terrestrial > Soil > Vadose zone > Saprolite... | reverse complement strand
TTTGCACATCAAGTTCTGAACTCATCTGGAGCAGTCCATGGCACACGTTTGTGATATCTGCGGCAAGGGGCCGCAATTCGGAAACAATATTAGCCACGCTCACAACGTGACCAAGCGGCGCTGGAACGTTAACTTGCGCCCGGTCCATGCCAAAGTGGGCGCTGCGACCAAGCGCATCCGCGTCTGCACCTCCTGCTTGCGTAGCGGCAAAGTGGTTAAAGCGTAAGACTCGAATTCCCCCCTCCACAAAGTCCAAGGCGGCGGACAAGAGTGTCCGCCCCACCCACCTACCAATGCACGCCAGATCCTGCACTCGGCTGGTGCCGGGCTGTGGGGGCCCGTTGTTGGGTACCGAACAGATAGGCTCTTATTGGCGCTTCTGTGCCGCTGCGATCAGAGGCCGCAGGGCCTGTACCGACACGCCCAAAGTACCGCCGGAGAAGCCGTCAATGTAGGCCTCGTTGATACCGATGACCTCGCCCTGCGAGTTGAACACCGGGCCGCCGCTGCCCCCGTGGGCGGTGGGTGCGTCGTAAATCAGTTTGTCGCCAACCACATCTCCCAGGTGTCCGCAGGTCGCGGACGGACGGATCAGCGAAAGCGCCGCCAGCTCATTGGCGGCGCCGATGTCGTCGCGGCGGAAAGCTAGGCGGTCATAGACCGCCGGTGGCGATTTTGCCACCATTCCCAACACGCCCATGGGGTAGCCGACTACCGCGACCAATTCTCCCGGATTCGAGGGCTCCTCGGCTAAAGGCAGGGGCCGCAGCCGGCTGATAGCTTCCGAATTCTCCACCCGCAGCACCGCCAGGTCGCCATGCGCCGAAAGCACCAGAGGCGTGACATCTACGGGCAACGCGAACCCCGGGAAGAAGGCCACCAGCTTTTCCAGTTCCGGCTTGGCCCCTTTGCGGATGAGGGCATCCGCTTCAGAGTCTCCGTACCAGGGTTGGGCAACATGGCGATTGGTGGCCAGGAGCCCCTCCTCCACCATAAACCCGGTTCCGGAAATACGCGCCCGCAGGGCAGGTCGTTTCCCCGGCATTGCGACCCGATAGACGCCGAAAATGTAACAGATTGAATTGCGATACCGGTTCAGGACCAAGGCCGGCATGGCCTGTTCCTGCTTGAGTTCATCCACGTCGCGCGTAAGCTGCCGCAGTTCATTCTGCTGAAGTTCATTCTGTTGAAGTTCAGTCTGACGCTCCCGCTTATGATCGTCATCGGATGCGGCATTGCTCGGTAGAGGGAGAGACAGAGGCGGGGGCGGGGCGTAGTAATGCGCCATGAATCCGGTTCCAACCAGTAAGAACAGGCCCAGCACAACTTCGATCAGGCGCGACCATGTCTTGCAGACCGGCTCTTCTTCCGATGAATTGTGGTTCTCGGGCATGGGGAAACTGGCTGCCGGAGGAAGCGATTAGGGGAGGGAAATCCGTGTCCACCGGGCAGACCTGTGACCTACTATCTTGGGGCCTGCGAGCAGGGTCTCCTAGGGTACGGAAGGTGATGTACGGGTGGTCCTAAGGTTCTTTAATACCCAGGAATTGGGACATCTCCTCGTACAAAAAGCCTTCGCCCGGGCGGTAGGGCTGGACCCAATCACCGTCGATGACAAATTGAGGGATGGCGCGTTTGCCCGTGCGGGCAACCACTTCGTCGGCCGCTCCGGGCGTGTTCTCGATGTCGATTTCCGTGAAGGGAACGTTGTTTTGTTCGAGGAAGCGCTTGGCCACACGACAGTCAGCACACCAGAAGGCGGAGTAGACGATTAGTTTCATGTTTTTAGGAATCACTTTGCAACCCTTAGCGTGATTGCCTTAGCGAAGGGCCCGAACAAAACAAAGCCGTCAGCTTAAACTGACGGCCGAAAACTGATGGCTGACAGCTAGTTCTCGTACAGCAGCACACCCTCGGTCTTCTCCGAATCCACCGGACGGTAGTAGAGTTTCTCGCCGTCGAGGAAGACTTCGATGAACGCCGGACGGGTGGTAATCGTGCCCTGGATCAGCGCTTCCGACAAGGGGTCTTCGATGTACTTCTGCAAAGCCCGCCGCAGGGGACGCGCGCCGTAGCTGCGATCACCCAGAGTCTGGTTCAGGATCCACCTCTTGGCTTCATCGGTCACGGTAACGGTGATCGACTTCTGCGCCAGGTTCTGGTTGAGTTGCGTAACCATGAGTTCCAGAATCTGGATAAGATCCTGCTCGCCCAGAGCGGTGAACAGAATAATCTCATCCAACCGGTTCAGGAACTCGGGGTTAAAGGTGCGTTTGACCTCGCCCTTTACTAGCTCTTCTATCTTGCCCGAAATCATGTCTTCATTGGTCGACTGGAAACCCAGACCTTCGCGCTTCTGCAGGTGCCGGGCGCCAATGTTTGAGGTCATGATGATGATGGTGTTCTTGAAATCGACTGTGTTGCCCAGACCATCCGTCAGCTGGCCGTCTTCAAAAACCTGCAACAGGATGTTGAAGACATCCGGATGCGCCTTTTCCACTTCATCCAGCAGGACGACGGAGTACGGCGCGCGCTTCACCCGCTCGGTAAGCTGGCCGCCTTCTTCATAGCCCACGTATCCCGGAGGCGAGCCGATCAGCTTCGAGACCGAGTGCTTTTCCATGAATTCGGACATATCGAAGCGGACCAGCGATTTCTCGCTGCCGAACATGAACTGAGCCAGGGTGCGCGCGACTTCGGTCTTGCCTACGCCTGTCGGGCCGAGGAACAGGAACGAGCCAATGGGCCGGTTCGGGCTCTTCAGACCAGCGCGGCTGCGGCGGATGGCGCGGGCTAAAGCGATGATGGCCTTGTCCTGCGAAATAATCCGCCTGTGCAGCTCTTCTTCGATGCGCAGCAATTTCTGTGATTCTTCTTCTTTGATGGAAGTGATGGGCACACCAGTCCAGCGTGATACCACGTCCTCGATGTCCTCCCGACCGACAACACCGGTGGAGGATTCATCGAGGTGGTATTTTTCGCGAAGAGCGCGCAGGTTCTCGCGCTCCTTACGTTCCTCATCCGAGTAGAAGCGCGCCTTCTCGAACTCGTGGTTCGCGATGGCGTTCTCCATACGGTGGACGATGAACTTGATGCGCTTCTGGACTTCCGTGATCTCCTCGGGCAGCGAAGTCTGGCGCAGCTTAACTCTCGCTCCGGCTTCGTCAATCAAGTCAATCGCCTTGTCCGGTAGGAAGCGATCCGGGATATAGCGGTTCGAGTGCGATACGGCGAAGTTGATGGAGTCGTCGGTGTAAGTGACGGCGTGGAACTTCTCGTACCGGTCTTTGATCCCGAATAAGATCTTGGTGGCATTAACTTCGTCCGGCGGCGGAACCTTTACCGCCTGGAAACGCCGCTCCAGCGAACGGTCCTTTTCGATGGACTTGCGATACTCGCCCGGAGTGGTGGCGCCAATGCACTGGATTTCGCCGCGTGACAACGCCGGCTTCAGGATGTTGGCCGCGTCAAGTGACCCTTCGGCAGAACCCGCGCCCACCAGGGTATGCAATTCGTCGATGAAGATGATGGAATTCTGCGATTCCATTAGTTCCTTCATGATGGTCTTCAAGCGCTCTTCGAACTGGCCGCGATACTTGGTGCCGGCGACGATCAGGGAGAGATCCAGTCCCAGGATGCGCTTGTCGGCCAGGAACGACGGAACTTCGCCGTCTGCGATGCGCTGTGCCAGGCCCTCCACGATGGCGGTCTTGCCCACACCCGGTTCGCCGATCAGCACCGGGTTGTTCTTGGTGCGGCGGCAGAGAATCTGAATCACACGCTCCAATTCGCCTTCTCGTCCCACCAGAGGATCGAGCTGGTTGTCCATCGCGGCCTGGGTCAGGTCGCGGGAAAACTCGCTCAGGAGTGAAGATTCTCGCTGGCGCTGGGGCTGCGATTTCTCCTGGCTGCTGCGCGCCAGTTCCTCACGAATGGTGGACAGCCGTAGGCCGCGCTCGTGCAGAATCTCGGCGGCAAAGCACTTCTCTTCTCTCAGTAAACCCAAAAGAAGATGTTCGGTCCCGATGTGCTTGTGTGAAAGCCGTTCCGCTTCTTCGGCGGCATAAGCCAGAACCCGTTTGCATTCGTTGCTTAATGGGAGATCAACCGAAGTGGAGACCTTTTCCCGGATAGTGGTGTGCCCTTCGATCTGCTTGCGGATGGACTCGACCGAAGCGTGCGAACGCAGGAACCGGTTGGTCAGGGCCTTGTCTTCGCGCAGAAGTCCCAGTAACAAGTGCTCCGTCTCAATATACGGAGACCCGAACTGGCTCGCTTCATAGCGCGCAAAAAAGATGACGCGCCTTGCTTTTTCCGTATAACGTTCAAACATAAGCCCTACCCCCTTGGCTCTCCCAGGGACCCCGAAATCGTGTGCTTGCGGCCGCCCCCCTGGGGAACCATTGGCCCCAAGATCATTATGCAATCAAGCTACCATCGCGTCTATGGCCCGTAAGCGCTGGTTATGAACCTGGGTTCCGTTACCAAAGACACCCGAGGTCAACTTCCCCGCGAACGTTTGCAATACCTTACCAACCTTCTGGCCCTTCTCCCATTTCGGCACGTTTGACGGAAGTTTGTCAATTCCCGTCACGCGATTGACCGGAAAGAGTCTCGGGCGCAACCTCTTCTATGCACCCGCGTTGCAATCGCAGCACCCGATGGCAGCGGCGCGCGAAGGCAAGATTGTGGGTGGCAATGAGAGAGGTCAGCTGGTAGTCGCGATGTAACCGGGCAATCAATTCAAAAACCGAGTCCGCCGTCCGGCTATCGAGGTCTCCGGTGGGCTCGTCCGCCAGCAAAAGCTTCGGCTGGGTGATGAGCGCCCGAGCCAGAGCCACCCGCTGCTGTTCACCGCCGGAAAGTTCACCCGCGCGGTGATGTGAACGCCGCTCCAGCCCTACCTCATGCAGCCATCGCAAAGCCTCTCCCTCCGCCCTCTGCTGGGCAACACCCCGAAGCAGGAGCGGCATGGCCACGTTTTCCAGCGCCGTAAATTCCGGCAGCAGGTAGTGGAACTGCCAAACGAAACCGAGCTCACGGTTTCGGAACCCGGCCGCGTCATCTTCTGAAAGCGAACTCAATCGCAAGTGGGCGCAGTATACGTCACCCGCGGAAGCCGTATCAAGAGCGCCCAGGATGTGTAACAAGGTACTCTTGCCCGAACCTGACTCACCCACGATCGCCAGTAACTCTCCCCTGGCCACCTGGAATGACAAGTTTTCAAAGAGCACCAGGTCCGATTCGCCTGAACGGAAGACCTTCTTGAGGCCTTCCACCCGCAGAATCATTTTCGATTCTATTAGATGCAAAAAGGCGGCTCCCCGGCTCAGGGTGAAACAGCTTCCAGCTACTCGCTTTTAGCTCTCAACTCTCAGTTCTCGCGCGCAACTCTCATTAAAACATGAACTCTGGGCCGGAAACTTCCCGCTCGCTCTTGGGAAGCGTCCATGAAAGAACTTTATGCCCAATCGAAGGCAAATACGATATGACCATGGTCACAACCATTCTGGATGGAGCGACCCGGCATCCCCACTCCGCCCTGGGCGAGCACAAATTTTGAAGAGATCGAGAGATGGCCCTGAGTCATTCATAGCGCAGTGCTTCAGCGGGAAGGATACGGGCTGCCGACCAGGATGGGTACAGCGTAGCAACCAGCGAAATTCCGATGGCTACCAACGCCACCAGTGCGCCATCGCTGGCACGCGGAGCAAATGGCACGTAATCGATTGAGTAGACTTCGGGCGCGAGCGACAGCAGATGGTAGTGTCCGCCCGCCCACGAAAGCGTGTAGCCGAGCGCCAGCCCGATGGCGGTCCCGAGCAGGCCGATGAGCAACCCTTGCGTGATAAACAGGCCGCGTATCTGGGATTTGCGCGTGCCCATGGACATGAGCACGGCGATGTCACGGGTTTTCTCCATGACCATCATGGTGAGCGAGATTAGAATATTCAGCGCCGCCACGAAAACGATCAGGCCAATGGTAATAAAAGTCACCAGTTTTTCCAGACGAAGCGCGCGAAACAAAGCTTTATTCTGCTCCATCCAGTTGGTAGCCATGAAGCCTTTGCCGGCAGCTTGCTCAAGCGCGCGCGAAACCTGGCCCGCCTGGTAAATGTCATCCACCTTGAACTCAAGCACTGTTATCTGATCGCCCAAGCCTTCTAGTTGTTGCGTGTCCGCCAGGCGCGTAAACGCCCAGGAACTATCGTAGTCAAAAAAACCGGAGTTGAAAATTCCCACCACCCGGAAGCGGATGTATTTCGGCACCAACCCAAAGGGCGTAAGTTCGCCCTGAGGACTGGTGACCAGCACCACCGAGTTCAGGGTAGCGCCCAGGTCCTCGGCAATGTCTTTGCCGAGGACAATGGGCGGCATCGAGGCAACCCGTTCCTGCACCGAATTCATTGCGTCGGGAGCTTGTGCGCTTGTGGGGGGGCGGTTCTCAGACCCGCCCGGGCCGGGTCGAAGACCCGGCTGTTCACCGCCCGGGCTCTCATGCAAAGCATCCATGGAGCCAATCTTCACTGTATTCAGCAGATCGCTGACCTTGCGCTCGTAGTCAGGAATCATCCCTTTCAAGACCGCCCCGCGGGCTCGCGGACCCCGCGAAATCAATACCTGCTCGTAAATCGCAGGCGCCGCAGCAACTACATGAGGCCGCTTCGACAAACGATCCAGCAGCGGACGCCAGTCCTTGATCCCATCGCTTTCAATCCGCAAAAGATTGATGTGTGAGGTCGAGCCTAACAGACGGTTTTGCAGGTCCTGGCGAAATCCGTTATTGATAGCGAGGGCGACGACCAGCGACGCCACCCCGGCAGCGACTCCGGCAATCGAGATTCCGGTGATGACGCCAATGACAGCCTGGCGGCGTTTAGCCCGCAGGTAGCGCATGGCGATAAAGAGTTCAAAGCGCATGGGGAAGCCATCAGCTTTCAGCCGTCAGCTTTCAGCTCAATTCGATTATAGCGATGGCTTGGGGAAAGCGAGTCGCTGGACGCTATTGGCCGCTCGACTCAACCTCAGCGAGACGTCGGGCAAGAAAGCGCCGCTCAGTCTCGTTGGTGACGAGCGCGAGCGCCTTGCGATAAGCCTCGCCGCCACGGTCCACTGGCGGAGACACCGGGCCAGATCTCCCCGTGCCGCGGGCAGCAGATAGTAATCTCGAAGTTCTCCGCGCTTTTCGAGTTCGTCGAGCAAGCGGAGCCCTTCCGAACAGCCATCGGCCACGGCCACGGCTCGATTCAGTTCGATCACAGGCGACGGCTACAGGCGAAGCAGCACGTCGTAGAGTCTGGCAATCCGCGTCCAGTCGGATGTTCTCAGGGGTCGAAAAGTTTTTGATTGATTATCGGGGCACGGTTCGTGCCGGTAGGTGCAAGACGCAGCAGCTGCATCTCTACAATCGAACTAGAGAGGTTGCTTGCAACGTCTCCCCCGGATTCGCCTGCAAACCACGATTTTGTGGCACATTAGATCAGGATGCAAGAACTCGTCGAGCCTAGACTCGCCGGCCGTATTGCCTTCACCTATCCGGACTTCACCATTTACCAGCTAGCGCGATTTTTCATCGTGGCCGCGCTGGAGATGCAATCGGTGGCGGTGGGATGGCAGGTTTACGAGATCACGAAACGGCCGCTGGATCTCGGTCTGATTGGTCTCGCCCAATTTCTGCCGGGCATGCTGTTGTTTCTGGTGTCCGGGCACGTCGCGGACCGCTTCGACCGGCGCAAACTGGTCACGCTGTGCTATTGCGGGTTCGCATTGAGCTCAGGCTTGCTTTGGACTATTACGTGGCAAGCCGGCCGTTCGGTCCATTTAATTTACGCAGTGGTGGTGCTGGTTGGCGTAGTGCGCGCCTTCAACGCCCCGGTGAGCCGGGCGCTTCTGCCGCAGTTGGTTTCGGAGGAACACTTTCCCAATGCGGTGGCATGGAACGCGAGCATTTTTCAGGGCGCCACCATCCTGGGCCCATCCATCGGCGGCTTTCTCTATGCATTCTCGCGCGGGCCGTCAATGGTTTATGCGACCGCGATGGTTACCGCGATCGCTGCCGTATTTTCTACTCTGCGAATCAAGCTGCAGACCCAGGCGCGGCCGCGCGAACCGGTCACCTGGACAACTGTTCTGGCAGGTTTCCACTACATCTGGACTCACAAGCTGGTTCTGGGCGCAATCTCGCTGGATATGTTCGCCGTTCTGCTGGGAGGCGCGGTGGCGCTCCTTCCCGTTTACGCCAGCGAAATCCTCAAGACCGGACCCTGGGGCCTGGGGTTGCTGCGCAGCGCTCCGGGTGCGGGGGCGATCGTCATGGCGATTGTGATGGCCCATCGTCCGCTGCGGCGCCGCGCCGGGATCGCAATGTTGTGGTCGGTGGCCAGCTTTGGTGCGCTCACGATTGTTTTCGGAGTCTCCCGCAGCCTGGCAGTCTCCTTGGTGGCATTGCTGCTGCTCGGTGCCACGGACATGGTAAGCGTCATCATTCGGGCTATCCTGGTTCAGCTGGCGACGCCGGACGAAATGCGCGGACGGGTGAACGCGGTGGACATGATTTTCATCGGAGTTTCCAACGAGTTGGGAGAGTTTGAGTCCGGCCTGACGGCGCACTGGTTCGGGACCGTGCCTGCCGTGGTGCTGGGCGGAGTCGGGACACTGATCGTGATTGCGATATGGGCTTGGGCCTTCCCGGAACTGCGGAATGCCGACCAGATCACCAATTGATCGCTCACGAACCACGTTGGGGACAGCCGCCTCGGAGAAAGCGTTCAGCCCTCACTGAGCACCCAGCCAAATCCTGCGCTTGGGGTTTGGTGAATTCATGATCCCGCCGGGCTCCCAACCCGGCGTTTGCCCATGGCGAAAATTGCCACATGCCGGAACGGCTGCAGGCTGAGTGCTGATTCTGGGGTCGGCTGCCCCATACGGTCCTACTTGCGGATCACTGTCTTCGCCGAACTCATGTTGTCAAAGCGATCATAGACTCGGACCACGACGACGTGCTCGGCCGACAGTCTCTTTGTATCCGGCAGATGCGCCGGACTCCCGAAGTTCTGTCCGAGTCCCGGAGGCCCAGCCACCTGGAAGTTATAACTCGCGGTTTTTGAATCTGCGAGCTGCCCCACCGGTTCCACATATTGCCAGTCGCCCGCGTCCACGGAATATTCGGCACGCTTGATATTGGAAAATCCATCGGCGGCATGGAAGATCACATGGATCCGATCGCTCTCCAGGGATGCCTTGAGGTCGTCAATGCGCGGCGGAGTGGTATCAACCTCGAATCGCGCGCTGTCTCTCACCGAAGCGAGCGCCTGGCCGGGAGAATGCGACGGCGCATCCGAAGCCACAACTTCGATGGTGTATCCGCCATCCGGCAGTAACGATGCGTCGAAGGAGTAAAATTTGTCGGTCAGGTTATCTTTCAGCAGCAGCCAGCGAGTTTCGCCGTCGCCGCGAAAGTAAACCGAGTAGACCATCTGGTCGTCGTTCTCGTCGCGGACCGTCCATTTCACTCCGATCGAGTCGCGGTCGCGTGTACTGGGAGGGGGTGCGTCGAAACGGGGACCGCCGCCCGGGGTTGCACCGGTATCGGGAACACTAACCGCCTTGGGAAGCGGCTGGTAACGCACACCCACTTGCACGGTCACGTCGTCGAAATCCGGGGCGACATTTTTAGGTAGATAGTTCAGCAACACGCTGTCCAGACTCGGAGCGGCATTGCCTGCATGCAGCACGGCCCTCCATTGCACGAAACGCGCAGCCGGGACATTCAATACGGGATCTTTCTGCAGATCAACCGGCTTCCAGGGGCTCCAGTTGCGGTCGGGATTATCCACGTTCCCGCTGCGCGCAAGGAGTTCGATATTGCCGGCACCCCGGAATTCAGCCCGGCCCCAGCGGGAGAAGACCTTGGCGTCAAACACATCGCTCTCGTAGCTGCCTTCGGATTCCGGAGACCCGCCCAGCAAAAACAACTTGCCGAGATTGCTGGTTGAAACATAGAGTCCGCCGCCCGGAGCCTCGGCGAACGCAGTGATCTGGGACGCGCTGGCTTTGAGCAGATCGACGAACTGATCTTCGCCGGTGATGGCGAAAATGTGACCGCGGTTTCCCGTTCCCGCCAGCAAGCGTCCCGCCCGATCGAATGCGAGCGCGTAGACCAGATCCTGAGGTGAACTCCAGACGCGACTGGGAGCGCCGTCAGGCGCGATACGATAGATTTCCGAACCACCGGTTGCGCCAGCCCCCGGAAACGGGATGCCGCCGGTCAGGCCTGACAAGCCCGGAGTTACATTCAAAATCACCATGCCGGGTTGCGCCGCACCGGACGCAGGTGTAGGCGTGGCGGCAGGGACCGGTGAGGGGAAGACGGTCGGAGTGCTCCCGGGCCGTTTTTCTCCCCCACCAGCGGCATAGATGTTTCCCGCCTTATCGATGGCCAACGCGGTGATCTCTTTTTTGGGCGCGCTGTAAAGCACAAAACCCTCGCCGTCGGGCTTGACCTGATACACCAGTCCGCTGCCATCCGAGCCGGCGATCAGATTGCCCTTCGCATCCACCGCTAATGCGCGAATATGCGCTTCGTCGCTCTTGAAGAAGACCGAGTGCTCGCCCTTGGAGGTAATCCGGAAGATTTCGCCATGATCGCCGGTGGCCACGTACAGATTGCCGGCATTGTCGAAAACCAGATCCCATATGTACTTCGTACGGGGATCGAAAAAGACCGAGGCGGAAAACTCGCTGGCTGACTTGGTTTTTTCCGCTTCAGTTTTTCCCTTGTTAGACAGGGCATTGGCATTGCTCACCGAAATGTTGGCCACACGTTCAATGCGATAAACCTTGCCATCTGGGTTGGTGGCGGCGTAGAGGACACCGTTCTTGTCCACCGCCAGAGCCTGCACTTGTAGTTCCTGGGGCTCGAAAATCGTGGTGGATTGGCCCTGCGGGGTGATGCGATAGACGCGAGCGGGCGCGCCAGTAGCGGCGTATAGATCTCCGCTCTGATCCGCGGCGATCGACCAGATGTAGGTGGATGGCGTGGTGGAAAGCGCTTTTACCGCGGGAGCGAGTTCGAGACCTCCCGCGCTGCGAATGGCCACCCCCGTCGCCGTTCCCTTGCTTAAATCCTCAAATTTGGATTGTTCCCAGGTGCGAGTGCCTTCGCTGAAAGCGAGGGGAACCACGCCTAGCATGAGAACGTAGATGAGAAAAGATCGTTTACGCGGACGGATTGCCAATTTCATACCTCGTAGCCGGTCTTGGGCGGAAGAACTCAGATTATCACGAGGAAACGGCTGCCAGTACCGGGCACAGAAGGGATGCTCGTGCAGCTTGACAGAACGGACACATGGGTAGGCCTTCGCTGGCAAGCCGTCATTCGGAAGGGCCTAAAGGTCGTTAAGGATCAGGCGTGCAGAGCTTCTGTGCTGCAAGGTCACGTCGGCAAACAATATCTTCCGGAATTACTTGATCGTAATGGTCAGAACCTGCGCACCCGCCACGACGTAATCCAGCGGTCCGGTAGCAGCTTCATTCACCGAGGACTCGTTCTGCACCACCATTTCCTGGGTGCCGCGCATGCCGTCCATTACGTTCATGATGGAGAGCGGAAGCGTCGGCATGACCTTGTCGGCAACCGTAGCTTCAGGATCGGCTTCGAGCAGGGACACGAAAACCCGGTTGTTGACGTGCTGTTTGTTCAGCAAAGCTATGGTGGAAGCGAGGTCCAGTTTGCGGCCAAGGGCCGGCATGGCGTGGCGAACCCGGTCGAGAGTCTCCCCATCGCTGACCAGGATGCGCAGCGACCCCTTGGAAGTGGAGGTTGGAATGTGAATCGGAATCTGTTGCAGGATCAACTCACCGCGGTAAGGACGCAAAAGAGTTTCGATGGTGATCTCGTCCCCGGGGCGGGCTTCGGTCACGTCGGTGCGGGCGCCTTCCAGCCGAGCCCAGCGGCGTTCGCGGACCAGATCGAAATCCAGTTGCACACCACGTATGCTGGGCACGTTGTACGGGTTGTCGTAGATGCGGCTGAAGCGGTCGCCAAGAGAGAGCGCTGCCATTACAGCGGCAGGCTGTCCGCCATCCGACGGGGCAAACATGTTCTGCACGGCCACGTCCGGATATCCGTTCACACTGATACGGCCGTTCATGCGGTACGTGGTGTCTTCCCCATACTCGTTCACTCCATGCAGCGCGTTGAATACCGTGGCCATCATGGCGAGGGGGCTCAAGTTCGCGTTATTCAGCACTTCGTAGTGAAACTGCTTGTTCGCCGCTCCGCTGTGGATATTCAACGTAACCGGAATCATGTCCGGTTGCTTGCCAAACTCTCCCAAAATGCCGGTATGACGGTCCTGGACGAACGAGCCTACAGGCTCCGTGGCATTTACGATCTTGAAGGCATTCAGCGGGGAAGCTAGCGTGGCCAAGACCTCCGCTTTAGTCATGGGCAGATCCACCATGCCGAACTGAAGCAGCGGATGCCCGCAGGCCAGCAAGTGCTGCGCATCCATGAAAGTAACGGTGCAGGTAGCAGCAATGTCCATGTCACCGCGCACCAGAATTGCGCTGATCGCGGAACCCGGTTCCAGGGGTTCGGGCTGTTTGCTGCCGCTGACCGAACCCACGCCCAGGACGGGAACAATCCCGGCCTTCGCGAACTGCGGAGCGAAGCGCTCCATGGCCGCTTGCGAAAAGCCGCTGAACACCAGTGGGGTTTCTATCGGCTTCAGGTAGTTGGCATAGTCTTTGCTGGCGGGAGCATTCGCGGAAGCCAGAGCATCGGACGGAACCTCACCCACTCCGGGACCGGATGTCTTGCTGGGACCGCCGACAGCAGCTTTCGCCTCTACTGCGCTATTTCCCGGACTGCGATCCATTGCATTGATCTCGAACATCTCTGCGATTGGAGTCACGCCGGCAATCGGTTCTTTCGAAAATTCGCCGATGCGGAAAGCCAGCGCCCCGGCCAGTTTCCCGTCCAGATACACGGGGCTGCCACTCATGCCGGCGACCACTCCGGTGTATTCCGCCTTCTCACCCGACAGGCGCACCAGGATGATGTCTCCCTTGGGGCCGTTTGCGTTCTTCAGAATCCCAAGCACCTCCACACCCATGGACTCTGGCTTTGTGCCCTGGAACACCGTGTAGGCAACGCCATGCATCCCGGCATGGATGGCGCTCACTGGAATCGTTTCGACGGACCTGGAAACTTGGGCGTGAATTATCGACGACAGGGAGAGGAATACAGCTGTGACACTGCAGAAAAGCGCACGTCTCATGAATTTACCTAAACTTCGAAAGCCGGAGCACCGACAGCTCCGCCAACCAGATAGTTCAACTTCGCCTTTTGTGTTTCCAATTTGCCGGTGGGAGAGGCGCGCAACCTAAAGCCAAAACCGTGCAAACATCCCAATCGCGAAGCTGTGCGTCTATACTAGCACAAGGGTTTACCGAGGAATTCCATGTTTTCCATTCATCGCATCAGAAATTTGAGGCCTTCGTGGGAGCCATTTTCGACTATCCCATTGATGACATTGGTTTTGGTATTGATGACGGCAGGAATCCCAGGGCTGATGGCACAGGATCAGTCCGCGCCTGCGACGAACGGGCAAAAGCAGGACGCGCCGCCCGAGGCGGGCGGGCCCACGACCGACGTAGGTCCCTACGCCATCCCGAAGAAAAGGGAAGAGCCACCACCTCCTCCGCCCCCGGCCAAACCGAAGAAAGTCGAGGGCATGCCGGACTATTCCATCAAAGTGGACGTGCCCCTGGTCAACGTGGATGTTCTGGTCACCACCAAAGACGGACAGTTCATCCCCGGGCTAAAGAAAGACAACTTCCGCGTGGTTGAGGATGGCGTGCAGCAATCGGTCACCAACTTCGATATCTCCCAAGCGCCGATCACGGCCGTGCTGCTGGTCGAATTTGCTTCCACCAATTACTACTTCATGGTGGATGCGCTGAATGCCAGCTACTCTTTCGCCCACGCGCTCAAGAAAAATGACTGGGTGGCGGTGATTTCCTATGACATGAAACCGCACATTCTGGCGGACTTCACCCAGGATAAGCAGGAGGTCTACGGTGCCCTGAACCAGTTGCGGATGCCCGGGTTCGCCGAGACCAATCTGTTTGATGCTCTGTATGACACGCTAGACCGCGTGGACCAGATCGAAGGACGCAAGTACGTAATCCTGGTGACCACGGGGGTGGACACGTTCAGCAAACTCAACCTCGACCAGATCACAAAGAAGATCAAGGCCACCCACGATGTAACCATTTTTCCCATCAGCGTTGGATTTGCGGTGCGTGAATACTGCGAAACCCATCGCTGCGGTTACACCCACGGCATGGGCATTCCTGTCGGTCAAATGGACTACCTGCAAGCTGATAACGAGATGAACACATTTGCGCGCCTGACCGGAGGACGCGCTTACTTCCCGCGATTCCAACAGGAACTTCCGGAAATCTTCCACGACATCACCGGCGACATTCGGAACCAGTACAACCTGTCCTATCACCCCACCAACCCCAAACTCGATGGCACCTACCGCAAGTTAAAAGTCGAAGTAATCGCTCCGGACGGAGGCCCCCTGAAGGTCAAAGACCAAAAGGGCAAAGATGTGAAGTACCAAGTTGTGGCGCGAGAGGGTTATACGGCGAAGCATACGGTGGAGTAGTGGTCGGTGGCTAGGTACCCGGTGTGGGGCGGGCACTGTTGT
>Ga0137390_10002429_pt1 | contig 14762 bp, 14 predicted proteins | sample 15con2h24AmetaG_FD_104937 | JGI IMG/M metagenome (GOLD analysis project Ga0137390, IMG submission 104937) | Vadose zone soil microbial communities from Angelo Coast Range Reserve, California, USA - 15con2h2.4A metaG | ecosystem: Environmental > Terrestrial > Soil > Vadose zone > Saprolite... | reverse complement strand
TTTCGGGACGTAGCGCAGTCCGGTAGCGCACCTGAATGGGGTTCAGGGGGTCGCGGGTTCAAATCCCGCCGTCCCGACTGAGTGAAGATCAAGCCCTGCAGCGACTTCTGCTGTGGGGCTTTTTCTTCGTCCTGCCCCATGCTGTGAGTAATGCTGTGAGTTTCTACCGGCTCACGATCCGGTGCGTCGGATGCAGCACGACATTCTTGATCGTCTCGGCGTCGGCCTGCTGGTACGAGGTTGTCAGCACTTCCTCGGTCTTCCAACCGCCAGCCGCGGCGACGTCCTTCACGGGATAACCCTTCCGCTCCGTCGCCCACTTCCGCCGAATCGAGTGCCACATCCCGCGACGCTGCGGCACGACCTTCGCCAACCGATATGCCCGCCTCAGCCAGTCATCGAACAGATGACGATTGCACGGCTTCGTCGAATCCTTCGGCGACGGAAATACGGCTGTCTTCCCAATCGCCGCCTGCGCCTTCTGCTGCCCTGCCAACGCACCGCGCACTGAGTCGCTCATCACCACGACTTGCTCGTAACCCTTCTTGTCGTGCTCGGCGCGCCAGTGGATCGTCCCGGCCTCGAAGTCAATGTCGTCCCAGACCAGGTTGCGCCACGCCGAGATCCGCCGGCCGGTTCCTTCGGCCACGATGAGCGCCAGCGGAAGCAGTGGATGCACGCGCGGCGCGACCTCGAGCAGCTTGAGATACACGTCGTGCGACATCACCGGCCGCTCCGGGTTCTTCTCCTTCGGGAGTCGAACGCCAGTGAGCGGATTCTCCCGCAGCAGCCGCCGGCCCGTGCTGGTTCGCTCGCGCGCGGCCCAATTGAGCGCCGTCATGAGCAATACTAGATCCAGCTCGATCGCGCGGTCCCGGACTAGCTTGCCCGGTGCCACGCCCTTGAGACTCGTGTCGCCTTGGCGTCGCGCCATCGTGTAGCGCCGTACGTCCGATTCGGAGAGCGTCGCCACATCCCGGCTCGCGCCAAGAAATGCGACCACACGCTCAAGGTTCCGTTTATCACAGCGCTGCGTGAGCGGCTTCTTGCTCAGGTGCTGAGGGCTTTCCTGGTAGAGCTGCGACGTCATGCCGACGGTGAGCGTCTCCTGGTCCAACGCCTGCTCGTTGGTTCGCAGGGAGTGGAGCAGCTCGTAGGCTTGCGTGATCGCCAGCTCTTGGTCGCGGTGCCCCAGCGACTTCCGCACCTCCCTTCCCTTCACGTAGACCGACCGATTGAGCGGGCCGCCTGGGCGGTCTTCGTACAACCGCACTCTCGCCCCGCGTTCGCCGATAGACTTCGACCAGCATTTCCGGTGTTTCATACCTTCCTCCGGAGTCTGGCGATGTCCTGGGCATCGGCATCGGGATCATACGGCCGGATCTCGGGGGCGGCAAGCTTTTGGAGGTCGCCACGGCGCACACGGTGGCGACCTTTGGGGTTGGCCCGGCGGTCCGGGATGGTCCCGTCGCGAACTGCGCGGCGGATAGTCTCCTCGCACCTACCCGTTTCCGACGCGGCTTCCGCAGCGTCGAGCTCAGTGTCGAAATAGAGCTGCGCGGCAGCAATCAGTTTTCGCAGTAAGGCGACACGCGCCGCGGCCGCCTGCTCGGCGCCGTTGTCGCGGAGGACGTCGGTCTCGCGCTGCGCTTCGGCGACGAAGGCAGCGAGCCAAGGCGGGAGGCCGTCGGGGAGGGGAGAATCGACGCCGGGCATGGGTTTTGTGCGTGAAATCCTGGGATTCCTGCGTCCCAAAACCTAGGATTCGATCCTAGGTTTTCGAGGTTCGCAGCCTAGGATTCCTCGTCCTCATCGTCTTCCTCGTCGTCGTCCTCCTCCAATTCCCATTCGCGCAGCTCGTCGTCCACGGCGTCCTTGACGTCCTGCTCTGTCCACCCCGACTCGACATCATCCTGCAGCATTCGCTCGACGTCACGTAGAGCGCGAGCTCGGTCGTCGGACTCCCAGTCCCACAGCGTCTTGCTCGATGCGTAGCTTTTGCCGTATTCGACGAGCTGCTCCACCCGCCGCTCGTCTCGGGCTTCCTGTTCCTTGCGGGCCTCGTCCGCCTTCTTCAGCGCGACCTCCTCCTGGTACGGTTGGAGCACCTCTTCGACCTTCCCGCGAACGATGCGGTATGCCTGGGTGTCGTCGATCCAGTTGGGAAAGGCTTTTAGCGTCACGAAGCTTTCGAGCGCGGACGCAACCTTCGCGCGCCAAATGTCCGGGGTGCCGTACGGGACCTGGTTCAACCCGTACTGCTTGAGAGTGGTCAGTCTGCGAACCGGAGCTTCCTCTGCATCGCGCTTTTTCCGCTCGGCCAACTCGCGCGCCAGCTTCTCGAAGGGATCTGGGGGTGGTGGGGGCCGAGGCGGCTCAACGAACGACTCGAAGCTCTCATCGCCCGGCTCGAGGGCCTCGGGGTCATCCTCAAACGGCACGGGGTCCGGCCGCGGCCGCGCGATCGGGCGGGGCCGAGGCTCCCGCCGCTGGCCCTTGGGCTTACTGCGGCGGCCGTTCCTAGCGAGGTACGCGTCACACGCCGTGCGGGCGAAACGGCGATGCTTGCCCTCCGTCCGACTCGCTCGCAGCTCGCGGGTCTCATCCAGTTCACGCACCTTGTCGACGGAGAGGCCCAGGTAACGAGCCGCTTGGCCGGTCGTCAGCCACTCTGGGCGGGATTTCCTTCCTGTCTGCTCTCGCTTGGTTCCCATACGCCGTTGCTCCCGTTCTGGTCGTTGAACTGCTCTTGTTGCTGAGCGGGAGATACGCTAGCGTACTGTATGATGTCAAGTAATGATTTTATCTCATCATATGATGGATCATCACATGGCAACTAAGAGACAGCCGAAGAGCCGACGCCAACACGACGCCCTCGTGCCGATTAAGAGCGACCGGCTGCGGGCCGCAATGGAGCTTGGTGAGTGGACCGTGACGCGGTTGGCAAAGCGGCTCGGTAGGAACGAAAATCCACAAACCGTTCACTACCTGGCTCGAGGCGACGGCGTCAAGCGTTGCCGAGCGAGCCGGCGCTCGGCGCTGGCGAGGCTGTTGGACGTCACTGAGGATTGGCTTGCGGGAGGTGAGTACGGCGTCCCGCTCCCTGCCATACTCCCTTTACTCAAGGAGCTCGAGGGCTCTCCGCGCGTGATGTTGGCGTTTGGTCGCCTTTTCGAGCGTTGCTACCGGGCTGTCGAGCGCGACCTTGCGCGGGAGCCCAAGCGGCCGGATTCGGCGATCGGCTGGAACGCGACGTACGACGTGCATTGGTTCATGATCGGGACGCTGGCGCAAATCCTCACACCGTCGCGTTGGCAACTGGCGCTGGGTTCGATGGCACCGAGTGAATCAGCACCCCTCGTTCTGCCCCGGAATGGCCCGATACCTGAGATGGATAAGTGGCTTTCTCCCCTAGCGCCCGCTGCGTGGGCGCCTCGGGCCGGAAACACTCGCCTCGATCCCGAGAGTGAGGCGACGGCTCTCGCTCTTTTACATGCGTGGATTCACATCCTCCAACCCTGGTTGGACGCTCCCTCAGGGCTCAACTACGCGCGTTTCCATGCGCTCGCGGCGATCCTCAACCCGGCGGTGGGGGTCATGCTGCCGCAGAGTTGGCACGACCGGCCACCGGCAAAGCAGCTGGCGCCGGCGAAGCCGACTAGTCCCTATGCGCTGGTAGACTGGCCGCTCCAGCACGTGTCGAGGAAACAGGGACCTGGCAAGCGGTCCCGCCGAACCGATCGCTGATGGCAAGAGCCTGCGCGTACTGTGGCTCCAGCGGCCGGCTGACGCGAGAACACCTGTTTCCCGGCTTCCTTCAAAAGCTGATGCCGACGTACGATCTCAACTTGTCGTCCGCTCGCCCGGGGAAAGTGACCGGTCCAACAACAATTCGGGACGTGTGTCAGCGATGCAACCACGAGCGTCTATCATCCCTGGATGCCTACGGCCGAGCGTTTTGCGCCGAGAACGTGCGGCGCTTCGTGCGGCCCGGTGAACAAGGATCACTCACCTACGACTTTCACGAGCTCGCGCGGTGGATCTGGAAGGTTCACTACAACACGGCCCGCGCAGACAAGGGGCGCCCGTCGCTCTATCGTCCCCTCGTGCCGTACATCCTGGGTGACGAGGATGACGCTCCGCAGCCGCAAACGCTTCTCGCCGGCGTAATCAGGTCGTACAAGACAACGCCCGCCGAGCGGGCCAAATACCGTTGGGCGATCATATTTCCACGGGCAGTCCGCGCGGCCGATGTTACACTGGGCCCATTCCAGGCCCATGCGCAGCTCTGCAGGTCCCTCAGCCTCAACTCCTACATCTTCTGGTCGATTCTGTGGAAAAGGAGTGTCCCGCGCGCTGAACGGCGGAGCGCGACAGCCAGCCTAGCAAAAGCACTCGACATGTCCGTACTCACTGCGCCGGGGGGCACCGTATCGTTAAACGAGTCTTCGTACCCCGGCTTCGAGGTCCGGGCTTATCTCTCCAAGGGTCGAACGATGCAGGCGGCTTTCAAACACTTTCGTAATTAGAGTGCACCTCAGAGAGTCTGTGTGGGTTTGAAGAGTGGCGAACGTTGCGTTCTCTACATCAGCATCGCAGCTTAGTCCCGCGAAACTTGCACGGACGTTCAGTCATGCCTGGACTAACGCCGCGAAGGAAGCTGAGCCTCTGCCTGGGATCTACGCGGCGGTTCGGACAGAGTTCTCGGGTCTGGCGGCCACGCGCTTCCGAACCAGGTCAAAGAGTTCTATGACTTCCGGAACCAGATACATCGCGCATCAGAAGCAGGAGCGGAGGTCGCCGTGCCTCGGAGGCGCTACGCGAGTTGATCGGGCGCTTGTGGTCCTGCATAGCGCAGCTCAGTAACGCCTTGCATCGCATTGACTTCTAGTAAAGCTTCGGTAATTATTCGGTCGTACTCAAACCAGTGGAGGCACCGATGCATCAGGAGTTCAACATCCAAATCGATCGCGACCACTTCAAGGTGACTTCGCCACAAATGACTGGTGCGCAACTGCGCCAAGTCCCAACGGTCCCCATCGGCGCTGACCGCGACCTCTTCGAAGTCGTGCCTGGCGGCTCTGACCGAAAGATTGGTGACGAGGATGTCGTCCAGATTCGGAACGGACTGCGCTTCTTCACGGCACCAGCACAGATCAATCCGGGCGAACTACTCGGAAGGTTGGAGCATCACCTTGCTGCCGCCACGTGACCTTCAGTATCTGACTGACCGCGCTCTCAACCATTCGGTCACGCCTGAAGCTAACATGACGTGCGTGGTCCTTCGCGACTTCACCCTGCCTCCAGGTTTTGACCGCCCGCAATCGGACCTCCTGGTCCGCCTCAGTGCTGGATACCCTGATGTAGCTCCTGACATGTGGTGGTTTGACCCACCTGTTCGACGGGCTGACGGCCAGCCAATCCCCGCGACGGATGTGATCGAGCATCACGTCGGCCGCAGCTGGCAAAGGTGGTCGCGTCACCTTTCTGGCGGCCAGTGGCGGTCGGGCGTCGATGGCCTCGAGAGCTTTCTGGCGTTGGTGCGCAGGGAACTCGAAAGGTCTGTCCCGGTAGCGGTCTCATGACCGTTACGCTCGTGGTCACCAAGGGGGTGGCGGATGAACTTCAGGCCGTCGCAGAGCTTTCGATCGAGACTGCTGGAGTAATGATAGCGGGTATCGCTGAAGCGCCGAACGGCGATGTGAGGCTGTTGGCGCGTCAGATGCGGTGGGTCGCCGAGTCTGCTTACAGCCGTCGTGAATGGAACGGCCTATCGATCCGATCGGAAGGCTACGTGCACGCCCTGGCCGAAGCGGAGACCTTAGGCGCTGTCGCCATCTGGGTTCACACCCATCCCGGCCGAGATTCGACGCCAATCCCGAGCGTACACGACCGGATCGTCGATCGAGAACTTGCCGACCTGTTTCGTCTTCGGTCGGGAACTCCCTACTATGGCGCGCTTGTGTTCTCGCCACGCCCTTCCGGACTCGTGTTCACGGGTCATCTCCATAAAGAGGGCCTCAAGCCGCTTCAAATTGAGAGACTTTGGCAGGTCGGTGACCGGCTTCACCTGATTCGATCGTTCGACTCTGCGCTTCCCCAACTGACAGAGATCTTTGACCGAAACGTTCGGGCATTTGGAACAGCAATCCAGCAAGCGCTCGGCGATCTTCGTGTCGGCATTATTGGGTGTGGAGGCACTGGCTCAGTCGTTGCCGAACAGCTCGTTCGACTCGGCGTGAGGCATCTCACCCTCATAGATCCCGATCGGATATCGGAGAGCAACCTGACGCGGGTATACGGCTCCATCGCGTCGGACGTCGGCAAGCCGAAAGTGCAGGTTCTAGCGCGGCATCTGGCAAGCATCGTTCCTGAGTTGGACTGCGAGCCCGTCCAATCAATGGTCACGCTCGAACCGGCCGCTCGTCGTCTCATTGGTTCCGATATCGTCTTCGGTTGCACTGACGACAACGCTGGTCGTTTGGTGCTCTCTCGCCTAGCAACCTACCTAGTTACCCCTGTTTTCGATTGCGGCGTGTTGCTGAGCAGCGACAGCGGAGATCGGTTGACCGGAATCGACGGTCGCGTGACCGTTCTGTCCCCAGGTCAGGCTTGCCTTGTCTGCCGTGGCCGCGTGGATCTCGCGCGCGCAGCTGCGGAACTCCTGACACCGAATGAACGCCTGCGTCGCCAGGACGAGGGGTACGCACCTGCTCTAGCTCGGACCGAGCCTGCTGTCGTCTCGTTTACCACACTTGTTGGGGCGACATCGGTAAACGAATTGCTGGAGCGGTTGATCGGATACGGGCCCATGCCGCGACCGAGCGAAGTCTTGTTGCGCTGCCACGAACGGGAGATTTCCACTAACATCGCCCTTCCATTGCAAGGGCACTATTGTCACCCGTCGGCCGGCAGGCTCGGAGTCGGAGTCACTAGCCCGTTCTTGGAGCAGACGTGGACGACCTGACGAAGATTCCCTTGTGGGAGTGGCTCCCGATCTTTGGTTGGCGGATCGTAGCTGTAGTAGATGCCGCTGACAACGTCCCACAGCGGCTTCCCCGCAATGGCGCGGTCTTGGTGGGATCGCCCACTCGCCCGAAGTGGATCGCGTTCGACTGCCCCTGCCGACGCGGCCATCGCATTCTGCTCAATACGGACAAGGGCCGCTTTCCATATTGGACGACGACCGTCCAAGGTCCCCTCACCATCTCGCCGAGTATTGCTTGCGACGACCCAGTGTGGCGGTGTCACTATCTCGTTCGAAATGGGAGAGTGCGGTGGATTCACGAGAGAGACCAGGCGAGCAGTTCGGTCTACCAGCCGAAACGTTCAGGGAGGTAACCCTTGCCAAACCTTGAAGAGGATTCTCGGCCAGAGCTCATTTTTGGACTCGTCGGTGCCGCTGGTGCGCGCCTCGACGACTTGTCAAAGGAGCTTACGGAGGAGTTGCAGACGCTTGGATATAAGGCGGTCGAAATCCGGCTCTCGGGTCTGTTGACGAAGAGATTCCCCGCGTGGGTCGATCAGATCGGCACGGGTGAATTCGCGCGAATTACGCATCTGCAGAACATGGGAAACGCCTGCCGCACCTCTCTGAACGATGGTGCTGCCTTGGCACGCGCTGGGATCGCGGACATTCGAGCAAAGCGGGCTAAGATTTCCGGGAGCCCAGATGTACCTGCGTCGGCTCACGCGTATATCGTGCACCAACTCAAGCACCCGAATGAGGTCGACCTCTTGCGACAGGTCTACGGATCGTCATTTGTGCTGGTCGCGGGTCATGCGCCTCGCCAGTTCCGCGTCAAAGAACTTGCGCGTCAATGGGCCAAGAAGGAGGGCAAAGGGGGCCAAGACTCACATTTCGAAGCAAATGCCATGGAGGTCATCGATGTCGACGAAAAGCAAGAGGATGACCTCGGGCAAAACACGCGGGATACTTACCCCAAGGCAGATTTCTTCGCGAACATGGGACTCCCGAAAGGAGAGTTTGAAGTTCGACGGTTTGTTGATCTGCTCTTCGGCCACCCGTTCCGGACGCCAACACCCGACGAATACGCAATGTATCAGGCAAGCGCGACGTCGCTTAGGTCATCAGACGACAACCGACAGGTGGGTGCTGTCATAGTCAGTCTCACTCGTAGTGCGGGGGATGCTATCAAGAACGTTGATGTCATCGCCGTCGGCATGAATGAGGTCCCTCGCGGTGGCGGTGGATTCTATTGGGATCAAGATTCACCCGACTATCGGGATCAGGTCCTCTTGAGCCAAGACGAGGATCGAGCGAAGGAGATTAAGACTAGCGCTCTGGCCGAGTTAATCGAAAAGATTCGGAAGAAAGCATGGCTAGATGCGTCCCTGGCGGGAGAGCCTTCCATAGATCTGGCGAGCCGACTGTTGCCGGACGTGGCGCGGACGCAGTTCATGGATATCGGCGAGTTTAGTCGACCCGTTCACGCGGAAATGGCAGCGCTTCTCGACGCGGCTCGAAGGGGCGTTGCGGTGAATGGCCACTCGATGTATGTGACCACCTTCCCTTGTCATAACTGCGCTAAGCATATCATCGCTACCGGCCTCCGCAGAGTAGTCTACCTAGAGCCCTACCCCAAGAGTCGCGCCGGCCATCTCTACAGAGAGGAGATTGTTTTGGAATCGCCTGACGGCAAAGAGGTGGAAGCCAAGGTTGTCTTCTTTGCGTTTACCGGAGTCGCGCCGCGCCAGTATGGCCAACTCTTCTCGATGTCCCAGCGAGGTGCGAAGAGAGGAAGCCCGCTCCGAAAGTGGAACGCGGATCGCGCCGTTCTCTCGCCGCGGTACGTGCCGGGCAATGCTCACCTCACTTACCTCGCTCAAGAACGCGCAGAGTTGGAGAAACTGCGTCCCGATATCTACCGCTGGGACAAGAAAGCCATCTGTCCAACGTAGGTCAGGTAGGCGGAGGGCCTGAGATTCCTCAACTTCTTTGACCTTTGACACCGCGGGGTGTTGACGAACTTGGGCCTAGAGGCTTAGCTCTCCGCCGGCATCTACTCGGGCGCGTTCTATGGCCCTCGAAGGAGGTCCCGATGGGCTTAAAAACTGGCATCCAGTGGACCGACGCGACCTGGAATCCCATGACAGGCTGCACGAAGATCTCCAGAGGTTGCGACCACTGCTACGCGCTGTTCCTGGCTCACACAAAAGTTCGGGACGCGTACCTACGCGGAACCCCCGTCAAGGACACAGCGGCGACTCGAGCGGACCCCTTCGCCCCGCGGTTCTGGGCGGCGCGGCTCGAGCAGCCCCTTCGCTGGCGGGAGCCCCGACGTATCTTCGTCAACAGCATGTCGGACGTGTTCCACGCCCATTTCTCTCTCGACCTCATTCAGCGCGTGTTCGACGTGATGAATCGAGCACACTGCCATCAGTTCCAGGTGCTTACCAAGAGACCTGAGCGCGCCCTGCGCCTATCCGATCGGTTGACGTGGACCGAGAATATTTGGATTGGGACGTCGATCGAAGATATGGATGTCGCATCGCGAGCCGACCACTTAAGGCAGATCCCCGCGGCGGTGCGGTTCATTAGCGGCGAGCCCCTCCTTGGTCCGCTGGACGAGCTCAACCTGGATGGAATCGACTGGGTCATAGGAGGTGGGGAGAGTGGTCTCGGTCATCGGTCCTGCGATCCGTCCTGGGCGCGAGGTCTGAGGGACGTCTGCGTACGTCAGGGCGTCGCTTTCTTCTGGAAGCAATGGGGGGGGAGGACTGCGAAGGCAGGAGGCCGTGTCCTCGACGGTCGTGAGTGGAACGAATACCCCGTAGCGTTGTCTACTGCCGCCGCTACTTGAACCGGAATCGTGTTCCATCCGGGAAGGTGCGAACTTTCTTCCGGCTCCCCGCCTTGATCTCGATCCGCTTCGATGTCTCCAGATGGACCAGTGCCTTCTTGAGGTGCCCAGAGTGGTAATCCGTCAAGTCGGACTGCGCGAACTCATTCGCCTCCTCCACTCTAATCCATTCCGCACTCTTGAAGGCCGCAGCTAGCTCGTTCGCGAGTGCGGCCGGGTCGACGGCGTCAAGGTCCAGCCCTAGTTGTGCCGTACGCGTACCGCGAAACACGTAGTCTCCAAACGGGGCGACCTTCCAAATCGCTTGCTTCATCCGATCGCAGCCGAGCAAGTGTTTCGTGCCGAAGAAAATCGCGTATACTAGGCGGCCGCCCTGGTACAGCTCGAAATGGAGGACGTATCTTGCCCCCGCCTGCTTGAGCTGGTTGCGATACAGGGTATAGAAGAAGTCCTTCTCTTGCTGAGCGTCCACGATTTCCACGCCCCGTCGCCAGTCTGTGCAACCAAACAGCGCATCGAGATGAGGCGCGAACTCCGAAGTGGTGTTGAAACGGTTGATAGCCTCATACATGAACGAGATGTAGACTTCGCTCTTCGGGTGCCGCAAAACACGCTGGATGATGGTCATTGGTGTACCGGAAATCCCGAATGGGTCCACCATCAGGAAGCACGGGGCCAGCGCCTTCATCTTGCTCTCGATGTCGTCCAAGAGCGTTGTCATGGTTGCGTCGAAACGACCCTGCACGACCAGAGCGTCGCAGTTGCCGGGCAGATCCGCCTTCTCGGCTTCAACAAGCCGCTCGAGGTACTGGGCCCTATCGGGCTCCAACTCGACGAACACGAACTTCACCTCCGCCGAGAACTTGGCCTTCGCCACGTGCTCTTTTAGCGCCCGCACGGCAATGATTGGCGAACCGGGCTCACCCTCCGTGTACTGACCGGGACCGGCGAAGCCGTCGATGAAGACAATGCGGTCCTGGGTCATGCCGAGGATGGGCAGCCACGCGTTAAGATAGTTGCGTAGCACGAGGTGCTTACCTGGCGTGTGCTCGCCAAGCGGCCAGAGTGTCGAGTCGGGGGCTATGGAAGCCTCTTGGGCGCCACAAAGCATCGTTGTCCCCGTCGGCGCCCCTGATGGTGAGCGACCAAGATAGTCCTCCAGATGGCTGCTTGTTGCAAGTTGTTCCTCAAACCCGAATGAACTCCTTGCCTCGAACGTAGATTGTGATATCGCCATCCGAGCTCACCTTGATGGCGAGGCCATAGTTGGACGCGCCGATCGCAGCTTTCGTTCGGCTCCCTTCTTCCACGTCAACCTTTCCACGTCGTTTTGGCTCAAGTACCGCACCATATGCTAGCAACTCGCCCTGATTACTCAATACGATTGCGCCGTCTAATGCGGCTAGTTCGACGATTAGGGTTCGCGGGAACTGTTGGATGCGTGTTGATGGCAGCGCGACGTCGAACTGTCTACTGAGGGGCGCGCGGCGATTGTTGCCTATCTGGTCCGCCGCGCGGACAACCTCAGAGAGTCGGTTTGTGTTTCGAACGATCACGAACATCCCGCCGGAACGTCGGAAGGAGACATCCAGTGCAGCTCTATAGATCGATGCGATGACACGCGGAATGATCTGCCTCGGGACCCGCTGCACCCGAGCGGAGTTCTTGAGAAGATCCACAAGGTGCGTGTGGTTCCAATACTGCCATCGCCCAAAGCGATACGTGAATCGCAGGGTGCCGCCATCGAAGACAAGAAGATCCCCGTTCCGGGTCAGTCCGAGTCCGATTCGGCGGTCACGGCTGGCAACTGCGAGGTCACGGCACCATTCCGGAAAGAAGGTCCTTGGCGCCACCTGCCCTCGTTGCGCAGGCAGATCCAGGAATTCGACCACCGCGCCATTTCCCGAAACCAGGTACGCCGTGTAGTACGCGTCGGACAATGCCCGAAACCGCTTCTTGGCAAGGAAGTCTTCAGGAAACCGAGCATCTACAGCAGGCCGTTCGGTGCGAGCCGCGTCGATGATGCACCCGAAGACAAGCGCTCGGTTCTCGTATGTCTGCTCGGCAAGTGAGCGTAGTGCGGCGAAGATCCTCTCGGGATCCATCTCCAGGTCGTGGGTCTCTCTGAGATACCGTGCAATGACGAGCTCATCAAAGATGCCAGCGAGCCCTGCGATCACCTGGTCGCTTGGTGCCGCATCGGTCGAAAACAGGTCTGCCAGCTGCGCGACGATGGCTTCGCAAAGGTGTAATTCACGTAGGTCCAGGGTTCGCTGGATCGCTCCCACACCCGTAGGCACCTTTCGACGCCTGACCTTGCAACTCAGAGAGTAGCCGTCTCCGGTACGGATGCCGATTGTGACGTTTATTTGTCGATGGGTTGTATCCTCAAAGCTCGTTCGACTTTCTGCGTAATTACCAATGCTCCATTCGTATGCTTCAGCATGGGGCAGAATCCGACTGATAGAGTTCGCCGCGGACTCCAGAAAATCGACTCTCTTCGCGCCTAAACGTCGAGCGAGGCGCCGGTTCCGTGGGATCTTTAGCGGCATCTTGTCGAATGGATTGCGACCATGAACTCGTTTCCGGTCCTCCAGCAGCTGGCGACCAGCTTTGAGGCGGCGAGGAAGCGCTCCAACAGCGCAGGCGCTGCCGAGGTCCGTCCGCGAACCGGCGATGTTGCATCAAGGTTGCTAGGGCACCGATCCTAGTACTAGGCTGATTTTGCGGCACGATGGGTCGGAAATGCGACACCTAAGCGAGGCAGAGCTCAGGAGTGGGCGCCGCGCATGGCAAGATCAGAGTCTCTGAAGAAACCTCCATGGAAACGGGGTTCAACGACACCCCCCTGTACATGCATCAGGCGGTCGGGTCTTCCATGTTTTGAACGCGTTCCGCGTGTGGGGGACCCCCGATCAACGCGCTGGCACCAAACGGTGCGGGGAGAAGTGGCCGTTGCGCCGACCAGCGTGGGCCGGCAGCTTCCCTGAGGGAAAGGCCAGACTCAATCGTGCGCAGTCCGATCATAGTCTCTTGGAGCGGTGGCAAGGACAGCGCCCTCTTGCTCCGATACCTGCTTCGTGATCCCGAGCACGAAGTCGTCGGGCTAATTACCACGGTGACGGACGGGTATGATCGCATCAGCATGCACGGCGTCCGCCGCAACATTCTGCACGCTCAGGTGGCCCAGCTCAGCCTGCCGCTGCATGAAGCGACTATTCCACCGGCTGGCTCTAACACCGCCTACGAGGCGGCGTTCATGGTAGTGCTGGCCCAGGTACGAGTCGCGTGCCCCCGTTTGCACGCGATCGCATTCGGGGACCTGTTCCTAGAGGACGTGCGTTCCTACCGTGAACAGCTCTGCGCCGGGCATGGGTGGCAACCGCTGTTTCCGCTCTGGGGACTGAACACCGGGGCACTTGCGCAACAGTTCGTCCACGATGGATTCCGCGCGATCGTGTGTTGCGTGGATACGCAGCAGCTCGCATCAGAGTGGGTGGGTCGCGAGTTTGATGCCGCGTTTCTCGACACGCTGCCGCCGAGTGTCGATCCCTGTGGCGAGCGGGGCGAGTTTCACACCTGCGTCTACGCGGGGCCGATCTTCGCCCGGCCGCTGGCGCTGGAGCGCGGCGAGCACGTCCTCCGCGATGAGCGCTTCGAATATTGCGACTTGCGCCTGCGCGCCGCTTGAGGTGGATGTCACAGCTGCTGAGCACGATGGAGCGCTGCCCGGCCCGCCATACGACCGCTAGGTCCGCGACTGCCCCGCGAGTCCACTAAACGAAGCCGGGCGCCCCGTTGCCGCGGCGCCCGGCTTGTCCGACTCGAGTCGCGAGACTTAATAGAACCACACCTGCTTATGCTTCGTACCCGGGAGGTTCACATCGTCGCCCCCGAGCACGAGCACGTGCGCGACACCGCTCGCGTCCACGTAGCTCAGCGCGGCGTGGTTGAAGAGATTGCCGCCGCCGGCGGACGTAATCGTGTGAGAGCCGGTGGCGCCGTTGAAGCTCGCCACGCTGCCGTCGTTGTTGACCTGAGCGTACGTCTCCTCGGTCGAACCTGTGTTGGCGCCGTTGTACAAGCCGGCCGTTACGAGAACGCTGCCCCCGGCCATGACCGTGGTGTGCTTGTTGACCGCCTTCGTCAGGTTGGACGCGTTAACGGTCCAACCTGGACCCACGAGATCGCCTGTGCGGAGATTGATCTTCGCGTACGCGATCTGGTTCAGCTTCGTGCCATTGTTCGTGTAATTTGAGTCGTTCGGGGTGACCGCTGCGCTGTCCCCGCCGAAGGCATACAGATAGCCGCCGAACTGCCCGAAGCCATCGTGCGACCGGCCGAACGGCAACGCGGGCTCCGATTGCCAGACACCGAGCGCCCCGGTAGAGTCAATCCGTGACCGGTAGACTGTCGCCACTGGCGCATTCCCGGACGCAGAACCGCCGGCGACGTATAGATCGCCACGAAAGACCACGGCGCCAAGCGAATGGGCCGCCGCTGGGAGAGAAGTGGTCAGCGTCGTCCACGTCGTGATATTCCCCGTCGGATCGAGCGTGGCGCGGTACACTGCGTTCGTCGGCGTGCCAGCCGCGTCCGTCGCACCGCCGAGTACGTAGATGTAGCCCGCTGCGGCCTTCACGCGGGAGTTGACCGGTGTGGCGATGACGGCGGCATGGAACGCCACGGCCGCGGGCAGCGACATCGTTTTGGCCCAGCTGCTCAGCTGTCCACTCGTCTGGATCGTCGCGTAGTACACGTCACTCCGAAGGGTTCGGGCGCTGTCGGCACCGCCCACCACATAAACGAGGTTGGTGCTCGTCGAGGCGCCGCCCACGATAGCGAAGGTCGCGCTGTGACCGCTCAAGCCCACGGGGAGCGCGGTGGTCGAGGTCCACATGATCGTGGACGGGCTGAACGTCGAGTTCGTGGTGACTG
>Ga0137390_10002426_pt1 | contig 14764 bp, 9 predicted proteins | sample 15con2h24AmetaG_FD_104937 | JGI IMG/M metagenome (GOLD analysis project Ga0137390, IMG submission 104937) | Vadose zone soil microbial communities from Angelo Coast Range Reserve, California, USA - 15con2h2.4A metaG | ecosystem: Environmental > Terrestrial > Soil > Vadose zone > Saprolite... | reverse complement strand
GCTATTCGCATCAGAACGGGTTGCGCGTCAGCGGTCACATCCCCGCGTTCATGTTTGCCGATCAGGCCGTGCAGCAGGGCTTCAACGAGATCCAGCACATGAACTTTCTCTTTCTCAACTTCATGCGCGATGTGCAGGAGACTCGTACGCCCGCGCGCTTCACGGCCGTCGCCGAACGCGGTGCCGATCTCGATCTGCAGTCGCCGGAGGTTCGCGCCTTTATCGATCTTCTGAAGAGCAAGTCCATCGTCAGCGATCCGACCCTCGGCGTGTTCGAAGGTCTTTTCACAGATCGACCTGGCGTCATGTCGCCAGTATTCGCGGAAGTTGCCGACCGCTTTCCACCGCAGGTCCGCCGCGGATTCCTCATCGGCGGACTGCCCGTGCCTGAAGGGAAGGACGCGCGCTACCGGGCCTCATTCCACAAGATGCTGCAGTTCACGAAGCTGCTTTACGACTCCGGCGTGCGGATTGTCGGCGGGACGGACGGGATGGGGGGCTATCAGCTCCCACACGAGCTCGAGCTATACGTCGACGCGGGCATCCCCGCGCCCGCCGTCCTGCAGATTGCGACGATCGGTGCGGCGCGGGTCATGAAGCACGATGGCGAAATCGGCTCGATCGAGCCGGGGAAGCTCGCGGACGTCATCCTCATCGACGGCAATCCCGCCGCCGACATTCACGCGCTGCGCAAGGTCGCGCTGGTGATCCGAGGTGGAACGGTATTCGATCCACGAGAAATCGAAAGTGCGCTCGGAATGGCAGGCCGCTGATGTAGCACAGGCGCTCTGGCCTGCGCCGCACGGACAGGAGTGTCCGTGCCCCACCCTTGAAAGCTTCCTTGAACCCTACCGAGGTGCGGCGAGAATAGCAGAATTTCAACCTGCCGTCATAGCGTTGCCCACCTAAATGTCACGCAGGGGGATCGCAGTCGCGGCGATCACGGTCGCTTTGGTGATCGGGATCACATTTGTGGGCGCCTGGTACGTCCTCCGGCAGACCCGCCAGGTTGCGACCGAGGTTTTCAAGCCACACGAGGAGCAGATCGATCTGACCGCCCTCGTCACGCGGGTGCGAGCGCTGAACCGGCTGGAAACCGCCTCGATGCGCGTAGTTCACGTCAGCACGATCACGCAGTCGTACGAGTTCGTTCCCAATGCCATGGCAGGCGATGAGCTCACGTTTCTGGCCGCCGGCGACGTCATCGCGGGCATTGACCTCTCGCAGCTCAAACAGGAAGACATCCGTCGTGAGCTCGACGGCACGGTCGTGGTCCGCCTTCCGCCCTCCCAGGTCCTGGTCACGCGCATCGACAATCGCGAGTCGCGGGTCATCAATCGCAAGACCGGGGTCTTTCGCCGCGCGGACATGAATCTCGAGAGCCGCGCGCGCCAGTACGCCGAGCAGGGCATCCGCAGCGAGGCCGTGAAAAAAGGGATTCTGCCGCTCGCGTCACAGAACGCAGAGGTCAAGGTCGCGGAGCTGCTCCATATGTTTGGCGTCCAGCGGGTACGCTGCGAGGCTGCGCAAGCATTGCCTTCGCGAGGCTGATCGCCTGCCGCAATGCGGCCGCCTTGTTGACTGTCTCGTTGTACTCGTACGCCGGATCGGAGTCGTAGACGATTCCACCGCCTGCCTGCACGTAAGCCTGATCACGCGCCAGGACGATCGTGCGAATCGTGATGCAGGAGTCGAGATTTCCTGAGAATCCGAAGTAGGCCACGGCGCCGCCGTACGGCCCGCGACGAGTTTTTTCGAATCGATCGATCAGCTCCATCGCGCGAATCTTCGGCGCGCCGGTGAGCGTGCCGGCCGGAAAGCAGGAAAGGAAAAGATCGACCGGCGTGCGATCTTCGCGCAGCCGGCCGCGAACATCGGTCACGAGATGCATGACATGGCTGAAGCGCTCGACGCGGCAGAAGTCGCTGACCTCCACCGATCCGCTGACGCACACACGGCCGAGGTCGTTGCGGCCGAGGTCGACGAGCATCAGGTGCTCGGCGTTTTCTTTCGGATCCGCGCGTAGGGCCGCCTCCAGCGCCATATCCTCGTCGCGCGTTGCGCCGCGCCACCGGGTGCCGGCGATCGGACGCGTTTCGGCCACATCGCCTTCGACCCGCACCAGCATCTCCGGCGACGCCCCGACCAGGGTGCACTCCGCTGTGCGCAGAAGGAACATGTACGGCGACGGATTGACCGACCGCAGCGCGCGATACAGCGTCAACGCCTCGGATGTCGGATAGGTCGTTTCCCAGCGCTGCGAAATCACGATCTGGTAGATCTCGCCGGCCGCGATCTCCTCCTTCGCGGCACGGATGACGTCCTCGAATTCATTGCGCTCCAAATTGGACCGCAGCTCGACCGGCGGCGCATCTGCCGGAAACGGCAGCAGGTCCAGACCCGCGTTTCGTAGTTTCTCCACCGCCTGATCGAGCCTGGCATTCGCCTCGGCGATCGATGCACCGGGATCGGACGTAAAAATATTTGCTACTATATATAATCGCTGTTTAACATGATCGAATACCGCAACATTATCGAAGAAGAGCAGCCGGGCATCGGGGATGCCGAGGTCATCGGGATGCGAGTCCGGGATGCGCTCGCTCCATCCCGCAACGCCATGTCCGAAAAATCCGACAGCGCCGCCGAAGAAAGGCGGCAGCTTGTCCTCGTTGTACACGCGCAGCGGCCGCAGCTCCTCACGCAGGAGGGCGGCTGGATCGGGAGTACCGCGATCGAACCGCAGCGTGCGACGCGGATCGAATCCCACGAACGAGTAACGTCCCAGGTTTTCGCCGCGTTCGACGCTCTCGAAGAGAAACGCATCGGCCGTTTCGCCGGAGAGCGCCGCGAACGCACCGACCGGCGTGAGCGCGTCGGCGCTGAGCTCCCGCACGACGGGAACGATGTCGTAGTCGCGCCGCAGATCGTCGAGATTCATCGAAAGGCCTTGAGAAACAGCTCATTCTGACGGATTGCCTGCGCTTCGAGAAGCTCTACGCCTCCCCGATCGTAGGCGGCGGCAATGGTCGTCACGCCCGCGGGAAGCGAGAGTCGGACGCCGGACGGCAGCGTGTCGATGATCAGATCGCCGTTAAATGCGGGAAGGGCCTCGAGCGGCTCCGCCCCAAGCTTCGGGCTCCGATTGTAGATTCTCACTTCCTTGCCCGCGCGGCGAAGCGCCACTACGGCTGCACGCGCGGTGGCGCCGGCCCCGACCACTGCCGCCCGTCTGCAGTGCACATTTTTCAGAAGGATCTCGAAGCCGTCGACGTCAGTGTTGTCGGCGATCACGCCCTTTTTCGTGTGCACTAGAGTGTTGAGGGCATTCGCGTCCACTGCATTGCGTCGCACGTCCGCGCCGATCCGCTTCGCGAACGCCAGCGCGTCACCTTTGAATGGAGCCGTCACGCTGAGTCCCATGATTTTGCTGGCCTCGAACGCGGTCGCGATTTCATCGAACTTTTCAAACGACGCGATGGTGTACGCGCCCGGAACGCGGTGCTTGCGAAACAGCGGGTTGTGAATCGAGGGTGAAAGGCTTTGGCCGGCGGGGTTTCCAGCAATCGCGAAAATTTTCTCGGGCCTCGGCAGTTTGCGATCGCCGTAAATCTGCAGCGCGCGCTCCAGTGACAACTGACCGGGGGCGGCATTGCCCGCAAAGAAAAGCTCCGACCCGAAAAACGGCGCCAGAATTCGAGAGTAAAGTCCCCGCTCCCCCATCCCGAAAATCGTCAGACCCCTCACCCGGCGCTTCGCGCCACCCTCTCCCCGCTGAAGCGGGGCGAGGGTTCTCGCACTACCGAGTTCCCTCTCCCCGCTTGCGGGGAGAGGGTGAAGGGTGAGGGGCAGCGCCGCCAGCAACGATTCGTTTTCGGCGAGCGTGCGCGGCGTGACGGCGATCTTCGTGTACGCGCAACCGAGTGCGGTCATCGCGGCGACGAGCGCGTCAAGATCGGGCATGCCTTCGAAATCGTGGAATGACAGTACCGTGCGTTCAGGATGTTTGACTTTGCGCCCGTACTCGACGTCGATCAGCCCGAAGTCGCTTTCCACAGGTTCCCCGCCGCGGTTCGTGAAGATGATCGGCTTGGAAGTCAGGCCGCGGAACGCGTCTACGTCGTGCCCGCCAAACGCGTCGAGGCGCACCTCGATCATGTCGTGATCAGCGCGCATCGCGCGGATCGCGTCGATGGCCTTCTCCAGCGTCGGCTCGTAGATGGTGACGACGAGCTGCATCTTGGGAGTGTAGTCTGTGACCATGCGCCCCGAGCGCACCGAAGCGATCATCCTGCAGACATTTCCCGCGCGCGAGCGGGACAAGCTGGTGGTCTTTCTCACGCCCGATCACGGCAAGAAAAAGGGATGGGCCTACGGCGCGCGCAGCCTGAGGAGCCGCTTCGGCGCCGCCCTCGAGCCGCTCGCGAAGGTGAGGATCGGATTCGTCGAGCGCGAGTCGGAGGAAGTCGTCCGCATCGAGTCGGTCGATCTCATTCGCTCGCTTTTTCCGGCGCAGCAAAATCTGGTGGCCAACGTTGCGGCGTCGTACATCGCTGAGACCGTCGACACCTTTGCCCAATCGGAAGATCCGGCGGAATTGATTTATCGCCTGCTCGACCGCACGACCGAATCGCTTCTCGCAGGCGCGCAACCGCTCGCCGTGGTGGCGTACGCAGAGCTGTGGATCCTGCGGCTGGCCGGAATTCTTCCGCCGCTCGACAAAGCGATCGAAGATCTGCTGCGTTTGCCGATCGCCGACTTCGTGGCGCGCAAGCCTTCCAGCTCTCTGCTATCGAAGATGCGCACCTCGGCCGCCAAAGTCCGCCGCGAATTCCTCGGCTACGAGCTCAAGTCGTACGACATTCTGGCGGGGGTGATCGCCGGTTAGGCGCGAACCCCGCCTCGACCTTCGGCCAGGAGCTGGCGTCCGTGGTAGTGAAACTCGTTGAGCGCATCCAGCAGCAGCTGGCGGCGCTCGATCCGTTCCTCGTCCGCCCGCGTGTAGACCGTGGCCTCGAGAGACGCGGTGCCGTCGCTTCGAATCTCGACCGTTGGGAGAAAGGAGGCGATCAGGGCGCGGACAATTTGCGGTGACTGCATCCGGCGCAATGCGTCATCATATTCGTCGGGCGATGCGATCAGCGTCGTCATCCGCCAGGAAGTCGATCCGATGATCTCCGAGATGACGAGCCAGTATTCGAGAACCGCGGATGGATTTCGATCGACTTCGAAGTACTTGAAAAACGGCTCATCCGGAACCACGAATGGCGCGATGGTGTCTCCGTCGAGCTGATATTGCACCTTCCCGTCGAGGCGCACTCCCTCGGCATATTCGAGCAGCGCCGACGCCAGGATTTCGAGATGGGCAGTCGCAGGCGTTTGGCCGGGAATGAATGTGTCGCGAAATTGCGCGGCCGCCAGCTCGTGAGAGCGCGCGATGCGATCGCGGATGCGGTCGACTTCTTGGACGGAAACTATGGAACTCGTCATCCTGAGCGGAGCGAAGGATCTCAAGATGCAACAAGCTGCGCAACTTGAGATCCTTCGCCGTCTACGCGGCTTCTAATCAGTGTCACCCCGAGCGTTTAGCGAGGGGCCTGGAGGGGCGGACGGTGCGGTACATCTGGCCCACTTCGCGTGCCTTCCGCAACTCCAGGCCCCTCCCCTTCGCTTTCGCTCAGGGTCGGGGTGACAGCAGCACGTGCGCCCGCTCACTGCACTTGCTTCAATCGCGCGAGGAACGGCTGCGGTGCTTCGAACCCGATGAGCCGCTGAGCGACGAGCTCGCGGCCGGAGGAGTCGAGGAACACGATCGTCGGCACGCCCACGATGTGGTACTGCTGCAGGAGCGCCTGGACGACCGGATCGTCGGCGTTGGTCAGATCAGCCTTCACGCGGAGAAAACGATCGAGCTCACCGGCCACCGCGCGATCGCTGAATGTTTTCTGGTCCAGCTCTTTGCACGGCAGACACCAGTCGGCGTAGAAGTCGATGATGACCGGCTTTCCGGGCGATGCGATCGCGTTCGCGTTGTAACGCTGCCACTCGATAGTCGCGCCGCGCGCGCGCGGAAGCACGAATGCCGCGCCGGCAACGAACAGCAGCACGCCGCTCGCGAGGCGCACGACGCGTCCAGCGCGAGGTCCGACGCTGCGGCTGAAGAAGAGGAACAGCGCGCCGATCAACAAACTCGCGGCGACTCCCCATCGAAAAGCATTCTCGCCGATCAGCGGCCGCACGAAGTAGACGGCCATTGCGATCAGCACGAATCCCATCGCCTTCTTGACCTGCACCATCCACTCGCCAGGGCGCGGCAGCGCGTTCAACGCGACGAGATACGGCGAGCCGAGGCCGAGGGCCAGGGCGGCGAACATGACGAAGCCGATGAGCGGTTTTCCGATTTCGGCAACCAGCGTGAAGAGCGCGACCACAACCGGCCCGACACACGGCGCGGCGACGATGCCGACGAACAGTCCCATCACCCCCGCCCCCGCCAGGCCCGCCCGCCCCCCGGAGCGGCGCCCGATGAACTGCGGCACTGTCATCTCCCACGCCCCGAACATCGATGACGCCAGAACGAGCATCAACACCGCCAGTGCGATCAGCACTGCCGGATGCTGAAGCCACGATCCGAATATCTTTCCCGACAGCGCCGCAAGCACGCCGAGGGCCGAGTACATGATCACGAGCCCGGCGACGTACGCCGCGGAAAGGGCGAATCGGCGCGAGCGCCGTCCGTCGCTCTGCATCGCGAAGAATCCGAGCGTGATCGGAATCATCGGAAAGACGCACGGCGTGAGATTCAGCGCCAGCCCGCCGAGAAAAAGAACCAGCAGCGTGAGCGGTAAGCCGTGCGAGAGAAAAGTGCTGGTGAGGCGATCTTTTGGCGCGGCAGAGAGAGGGGTGAATGCGGCTGATGGAGCGACCGGCGCTCCACTAAGAGCGATCTCGGTAGTCGCCGTCCGCGGCGGCAGGCAAACCTTGTCGTTGCACGCCTGGTAGTGAAGAGACGCGGTGACTGTCGTCGCGCCACTCTTCAATTTCGCTGTGAAAGGAATCTTGATCGTTCCTTCGTAAACCGCGAGCTTGGTTCCGCCGCTGAACGTGAAGCTCTTCACCTCGTGCGGCGGATAGTCAGCCTGCACGAGCCCGTCGACAGAGAGCGTCGTCGGAATTGTGAATGTATCGAGCGGATGTGCCGACTGAATGTGCCAGCCGGTCTCGATTGTAGCGGTGACGACGCCGCGACCGCCGCGGTCAATCGTGCCACTCAGTTTGACCAGCTCTTGTTTCGGCGGTGAGAAAACAGAATCGATTTGCGCCGGCAGCGTGGAGGCGGCGAGGAAAAGAATTGCGCTGAGGATTGAAGTGCGCACCGCTTACTGCCGTTTGAGCCGCTGCTCGAGCTGCGGAAGCACCACGTCGACGTTCTGGACGTACTGCGAGTTCGGAAAAGTCACTTTGAACGCTCGCAGCTCGTTGACCGCGCTCTGAAAATTTCCCTGCTGCACGTAGATGTCGCCCGCCAGCAGCCGCGCCTTCTCGTACGGCTCTCCTTTGTTCTGGACACTTCCGAACTTGCGGATGGTTTTCAGACCTTCGTCGTAATGCTTGCCGACCACCTGCGTCAGCGCGAGCTCGTAATACGCTTCGTCACGAATCTTCTGAGGCACGCCCGCTTCAGTGGTCAGCTTTTTGAACCGCTCTTCGCTTTCCGGAAGTTCATACCGCGCGCGGAATTCTTTCGCCAGATCCAGCCGCTTGTCATAATTCTTCGTGATCGAGTCCTCGGTCGCGGCGCGCTTCACGAACTCTTTGTATTTCGCCTCCGTGTCGCTGAGCGCCTTCACAAACTCGCCCGCCGGATAGTAGCCGCGGATCACGCCCGCCACGGTCCCGTTCGGAGTCAGAAGCAAAAAGGTGGGAAGGCTCGTGACACCGAACTGTTGCGAGACTTTCGTTCCCTCGCCGGCATCCTCGGTGTTGAGCCGTAGGAGGACTTTGTTCTCGGTCGCCTTCTGAAAAGCTTCAGCCGGGAAAACCTCCTCCTCCATCTTGTGGCACCAGCCGCACCAATCGGCAAAAAGATCTACGAAAATTAGTGCGTTTTTCTCTTTCGCTTTTTTCTGGGCGGCCGTGTATGACTTCAGCCACGTGTTGGCGGATAGCTGCTGCGCGAGGAGGATGCAGGTGGCAGCGAGCAGAACGATTCGTTTCAACGCAGATTGTCCTCTGTGGCGGTCAAACCTCAGCGTACCAGAGCCCTATTCCGTTCGTGCCGCGCCGACCGGTAACAAATTGGTCGAGGCATTTCTCTTTTTCTCGGCGTAGCGTCGCGCAGCCTCGACGAACGCGCCGAAGAGGGACTTCGCGGAGCGTTCGCCCGCCATGTCTTCCGGATGCCACTGCACGCCGACGTAGAACGGATGCGACGGGTCCTCGAGCCCTTCGATGATGCCGTCGGGCGCCTCGGCAGTTACGCGCAAGCCGTCGCCTACGTGGCGAATGGCCTGATGATGCGACGAGTTCACGCTGAGCTCCTGCTGGCCCAGAATGCCGGCCAGACGCGTGCCTTCTTCGATCAGAACTTCGTGGCGATGACGATCGCTCGGTTCGCTGGCGTGCTCGATGTCCGAGCGCATCTCGGAGTCGATGTCCTGAATCAGCGTCCCGCCGGCGGCAACATTCATTACTTGAACTCCGAGGCAGATGCCGAGGGTCGGGATGCCGCGCTGGCGGGCGACGCGCGCGAGAGTCAGATCGTTTTTCTGCCTTCGCGGAACCATCGGCTCGACGCTCGGATGACGTTCCTCGCCGTATACGGCAGGATCGCAGTCGTCGCCGCCGGCGAGAAGAATGCCGTCGAGACCTTCCGCGATCGCTTCCGCGTTTTCAGGCTGCGGCGGAATGACAACCGGTACCGCGCCGGCGCGACGCAGCGATTCGACGTACGTGCTGTAGGCGAAGGCGCGCTCGCGTTCGCCTTTTTTCTGCAAGACATCGGATCCGATCCCGATGATCGGTTTGATCATGTTTTTCACTGGTGCAATTTTAGCGCACAGTGATCGTCACAGAATCGCAACGGCCTTCGCCATCGACAGCCGTGATGGTGTGTTTACCTCCGCGCAGCGGCCACTCCTCTTGCGTATGACGTCCGTCCACGATCCAGGTCACCGGCGCGCTGGCGCGGAGACGCAACGCCTGAAATTCGCGCCGCAGCGTGGGATCGATGAGGTAGGTCGCGCCGTTCGGCGGATTCAGAACGTGCAAGACGGCCGGCTCGGCTGTCCGAACGTTCGCGTCGAGAGCCCGGTATTCGGCCGGCAGCTCGACGCCCTCGCGGTGATGCCACGAACAGAACTCGACGTGATCGGAGGGCGGCAGCCACTCGCTCTCGATCGCTGGACACTCGGTCGAAGGACGATGTCCTGACAGCGCGCAGATCGGCTGCCGCTCGAGATCAGACGGACGATCGACGATCGGCCCCCCGCCACCGCCCACCCGCTTGACGGCCGCGAGCATCACGTCATGAAAAATCGGCGCGGCGCCGGTGATGCCGCTCGAGTTGCGCAGCTCGTCGCGATCGAAGTTTCCCACCCACACGCCCACGGTCAGCTCGCGCGTGTAACCGACGGTCCAATTGTCGTGATAGGCCTGCGAAGTTCCGGTTTTCGCCGCGACCGGGAAAGGAAAATCGAGACTGCCGCCTGAACCGAAAATGTATTCGCGAGCGTTTGGATCGCTGAGGATGTCGGTGATCCAGAACGCGGTGCGCCGAGAAACGACGCCATCGCCGCCGCGCGCCAGCACCGCATACGCCTTGATCAACTGCTCCAGCGTCACTTCGGCATCCCCCAGCGTCAGGCCGACGCCGTAGTAATCGGCGGTGTGATTCAGGTCGCGGAAGCCGACGTGGCGAAGAAATCGGAGCAGCGATTCCGGCCCGATTCGCGACAGCAGCGCAACCGCCGGAACATTCTCCGATCCGGCGAGCGCCGCTCGCGCACGCAGCGGACCGCGATAGCGGCCATCGTAATTGCGCGGCGTATACACCACTCCCGCTTCGGCGGTTGCGAAATGCGAAGGGACATCGGCGATGACAGTCGCGGGGGTGAAGCCTTGCTCGAATGCCAGCGCGTACGTGAACGGCTTCAGAGTCGATCCCGGCTGGCGGGGTGTCGTCACGCCGTCGATCGCACCGCCGAAGGTTTCGCCGAAATAATCGCCTGATCCCTCCCATGCCACCCACTCGCGCGTTCGATTGTCGAAGACCGCGACCGCCGCGCTGTGCGCGCCATGCTGCAACAGATCGGCACGATGCGCGGCGATGATCCCCTGCACCTCGCGCTGCAGGCCCGCATCGAGAGAAGTTCGGATGAAAGGCTTGGACGGATCGATGATGTGAACAACGAAATGCGGCGCGATGAGCGGATGATGTCCGCGCTCGAACGCCAGCCGCTCCGCGCGCGCCATTCGGTAGTCCGCAGCAGTGATCATGTGAAGGTCGCGCATGCGACGGAGAATCAAACGCTGTCGCGCCAGCGCGCGCTTGGGCGTGCCGCCGGGGCGTTGCGGCAACGCGGCCAGGTACGCCGCCTGTGCGACGGTGAGCTGTTCCGCCGCGCAGCCGAAGTAGCGATCGCTCGCCCGCGCGATGCCGACAGTCTGCTGACCGTATGGCGCGAGGTTCACGTAGAGCGCAAGAATCTCGCGCTTAGTGTGGCGATGCTCGAGACGCTGAGCGATGACTGCTTCTCGAATCTTCGAGGTCAACGAGCGATCGGCGCGCGGAAGCATCAGCTTCGCGACCTGCTGTGTAATGGTCGATCCGCCTTCGACGACGCGCAGATGTTTCACGTTATGCGCGAGCGCCCGCGCGACGGCCACCGGATCGACACCAACGTGGCGATAGAAACGGCGATCTTCCGCGGCAATCGTCGCGGCGGCCACATTGTCAGGTATCGCCGTGATCCACTTGCTGCGCGTGCCGCCGAGCGAAAGGGGTTCGTAGAGAATGACACCGTGGCGGTCAACGATCGTCGGCGTCGTCTGCGGCTGGATCTGCAGAATCGGGCCACAGCGGATCCAGACGCCAAGAAGAATCACCGACAACAGACAACCGACAACCGACAACCGCTTCACGGCTTGATCTCCACGACATTCGTCGCCGTCCGGCCGAAGACTTCGGGCTCGTACATCTCCTCGACGCGCGCGGGCGCGGTGATGAATGTGCCCGCGGTGGTCGCGCGCACGACGTACGTGAATTCGTGCACGCCTTCGCTGAGACGGGTCGCGAAGAGATTGACGCGATCGTCATGCCGTTCGACGTGATCGAATCCGCCGCGCTTCCACCACGACATCCATCCGCCCTGCTCTTCTGCAGTGCGTTGTTGCTCGCTCAGCTCAGTCGCGGTCGTGGCGAACCACGACTCGACCGGCTCCGTGCCGGCAGGAATCGGATCGGTGACTGCCACGAACCGGCGCTCCTTGGTGTTGCGCAGCCGCAGCGTGACCTTGACCACATCGCCGGCTTTGAAGTCCTGCTGTGAATACTTGCGTTCGATCGAGAAGCCGCGATCGGCAGGATCGTGGAAGATGCCGGCCAATCCGTACTTCAAGGTCAGAAGGTAAAACAGCGTGCCGGTGCCGTCGCGGGTGAATTGGACTGCCGTGGGCGGCTGTCCTCCACTCTGCAGCTTCGACATCGGGATGTCGTGCGATTTCGCCTCGGTCGAGCGGCCGCGGAATTCGTCGCGCGCGATCACTGCATCGGCGAGCGTCGCCGTGGCGGTGAAATTCGGGACTTCCTTTTCGTAGCGCCGGTAGTAATCGACCAGCGCTTCCATCGCCCAGGCGTTCTCCTGGGTGTTGCGCCAGCGACCTTTCTCGCGAACGCGCATCAGCCACCGCACGATCTGCTTCGTCAACTGTTCGTCGTTCGTGTCGCGCACGAGCGTATCGAGCACGATCGCCGAACTGCGAACGTTCGAGTTCCAGAACCACAGCAGATACGGATCCGCCAGCTCTTCGACGTGCGCATAGCCGCCCTCAGGCAGGATCGCGTTGTTCACGCGGCGCAGCAGATCGTCACGATGTTGCGGAGCGGCGTCGGCGAGGAATGCGATGCCGAAGATCGGCATCCGATCGACATAGGAATACAGCCGGTTGATGTTGCTGTCCTCGTTGCGGCCTCCCTCGACCAGCACTTTGACTGCGAAGGCCTGCCACGCGGTGTATGCCGGCCACCACCCCTCATTCTCGGGACGCGGTTCCTTGAGATTGTTATCGAGATAGTCGTACGCACGATTCAGAAAGTCGCTGCTGACGTCGTAGTGCAGCTTCTGACCGCGCTGCAGCACGTGAATGACCTGGCTGGTGAGGTATGGAGACTCCGATAGGCAGTCACCGGGCCAGTATGCGAAGCCGCCGTCGCCGCATTGGAACTTGTACAGCTCGACGATCGTCTGCTGCGCAGTGGCGCGGCCTTTCTTGACATCGATGCCAGGCAGCGCAAAGGCATCGCCGAGGTCGGAGGTCAGCATGAGGGCGAGAGCGCCGGACGCGCGCTGCTCCGCGCAACCGTATGGATAATCGACGAGATATTCAGCGCCCTCAGCGAGACCAACCATCGCGGTCGAGGAGAACTCGACGTGCAATCCACCGATGGACGGAACGACATCGCGAGGAACCTGGACCGTTTCTTTTGCGGTCGGATTTGCCTCGCCGTACGCTGCGACGGTTTCGGTCGGCGTCAGCAGTCGAACCGGCAGGACGTCTTCGAACGCATCGGTCTCTCCATTCAGCTTGACGCTCATCTGAATTCGCGCAACGCCGACAGATTTCGCGACAGCGTTGAATCGCACTTCCGCCGACCCTTGCGGCGCGACGTCCATCGTCGCAGTCGCGTCTCCAGTGATCTCGACGATCGACGGATCGAGCGAGCGGATTGCGACGGTCGCTCTGCCGCTCTGTTTGAGTTGCGAATGAACGACCGATCCGAAATACGCCTTGTCGCCGAGGGACAGGAAGCGAGGGAACGCCTGCGTCAGCAAAACGGGCTTGTTGATGCGGATCTCGTTCTGCGCCCAGCCGAAACGCGACGCTTTGTCGCCGGCCACCGCCATGATGCGGTACGTCGTCAGCGATTCCGGCAGCGTGACTTCAGCGTGCGCGCGGCCGCGTGAATCCGTTGTGATCGAGCCGAGCCAGAATGCCAGCACGCGAAAATCCTTCCGCAGCATTCCCGGTCCCGCGTCCTGCCCCCCGCCCCCACCCTGCGTCGCCCCTTTCGGTGTCAGCACGCGGCGGCTGACGATCTTCTGTCGCGAGTCGTCATTCACGACTTCCAGCGCCTTGTCGAGGTAGATCGATCGCAACACGTCCGGCGTCTGGTAATCGGTCAGCGATAGCACGCCGTAGTCCACCGCCCACAGCGTGACCTCCGACCGCACCGGCTGCCCGGCTGCGTCGTTTACATTCACATCGACTTTCGCCTTACTCGCCGGTCGGAATTCCTCGCGGTCGGTTTTTACGCTTACCTTCAGGCGCTTCGTCGCGTCTTCGACCTTCAGCTCGACGTAGCCGAGTCGGAACGCGGGTTTGCCGGGGTCGCTTTCGTCTTCGATCCCGTCTTTTGTGCGGCCTTTCAGGAGCAACACCGACACGTAGACATTAGGAATCTCCTTTTCGGTGATCGGAACGGTGATGGTCTGCTGCGTCGACGTCAGCTCGAATGGAGTCCAGGTGCGGACGCCTTCGCGCTCCGTGGTCAACAGCGCAGTCGCGCGCTCCCACGGCGACTTGATCATGATTCTGGCGGTCTCGCCGGGGCGATACGTTTTCTTCTCCGGAACGAGATCGATGCGGTTGGAGTCGTAGCGCGCCCACGCGGTGTAGCCCGGGCCGAGGGCGTAGAACCAAGCGCGCGTGGTCGTGGAGCGGCCCTGCGCATCCGATGCATGCGCGATGAGGATGTATTGACCGCCCGATTGCAGAGGGATGTGCAGTGGCACCGGCTGCGTTTGGGTCATGACTGTCCAGTTTCCTGATGGAATTTCCTTGCGCGTTGTTTCCCAGTTGTAAAAACCGTTGCCTGTCGCTTGCCGCACGCTGTTCCACTGAACGCGGTGAAGATCGACGGTCACGTTGACGCCGGCAGTGGCAGTGCCATCGAGCGCCGCGGCCACGATCGAAGTGTCGATTCCTTTGGCGACTTCGGCGAAGTACGGCGGTGTCTTGACGCCGATGTACCACGGCGCAGGATCGACTCGGAACGACGCCCGATTGGCGATGTGCTGGCGCGAAACATCGGTGACATCGCCTTCCAGTTGATAGCGCCACGACCACCCGGCTTTGAGATCGGTATCGAGATCGAGTTTCAGCTCGCCTTTGGCGTTGAGTTTTTCTTCTCTGGTCGCGATCGTCTGTGTCGCTCTGTTCTCTTCCGGATCGCGGCCGAGGAATCTGAATTGATCGTCGGGAAACCGATCGCGAATGACGGAGGGCACGTCGCCGACCGGTGTTTTCGAGTAAGTCCATTTCACCGGCCGCGACGCCATCGGCGCGCCGAAAAGATAGCGAGCGGTGATCGTGCCGGTCAGCTTCGTTCCCGCGAGTGAAGTGGGCGCGGTGAGCGTGGCGTCGACGCGAAAATCGGGACGGCGATACGCCGCGACGAGAAAAACTCCGTAAACCTGCAGGCGCTGCCCCTGTGCGAATCCGAGAATGCGATAGCCGCCCAGGACTCCGTCGGCTGGCACGGTCATGG
>Ga0137390_10002422_pt1 | contig 14773 bp, 22 predicted proteins | sample 15con2h24AmetaG_FD_104937 | JGI IMG/M metagenome (GOLD analysis project Ga0137390, IMG submission 104937) | Vadose zone soil microbial communities from Angelo Coast Range Reserve, California, USA - 15con2h2.4A metaG | ecosystem: Environmental > Terrestrial > Soil > Vadose zone > Saprolite... | reverse complement strand
TGTTCCTTCGTCAGCATTTGTTCGTTTTCAAAATCGTCCGCATCAGCTCGCGGATGCGGGCCCGCTTGATCAGCGTGACGGTCGCCGCGCTCACCAGGCCGTAGCTCGCTTGCCGCCGGTCGCCATCGCGCGCGGCTTCGCGTGCCTGTTTTCGCTCCGCGGCGCGCAGCTCGATGCTCTCGATCCGTTCGACGGCAATCGCCGGATCGCCGTACATCCATGCGGGAAAGACCTTCATCGGAGCGCCACAGCCGGCGCGGGCCCATCGAAGCGAAACGGGCTTTCCGGGATTTCCGGGCTTTGTTTCAGCCCCTATATCTGTTTTGTCATTTCTTCTATTTTTTCTCTTATGTTTTCTCTCTCTTTTCTTTGCCATTTTTATCTTTCCTATTAAGAGATTGATAAATATAGAAAAAGAGAGAAAAGCGATAGTAAACATGACAAAACAGGTATACGGGCGGGAAATGACCCCGGAAATCCCGGAAATCCCGTTTCAATCGGATTTCTTGATTTTCCAGCGCGCCGCATGGTCTTTTTCTCCGTCTTTGACAATCAGCATCCCGCCCACCCGCCTGTCCGAGTGCGCCCACAACCACTTGGCCAGGCGCCGGCTGTTCAATGCGCCGGCGCGGTCCTGGGCGATCTCGCGCAGCGCCACGTCGAGCGGCGCGGGCTGGCCGGCGGCGCTCGTTTCCTGCGCCGCGTGCTGGATCGCCTCGCGCGCGGTCTGGGACCGGTCCTCGAACTCGCCCCACCAGGCGTGCATCAGCTGCAGGTGCATGCCGCGCTCCGGATCCTCCTCCTCGAGCGCCTTCAACGATTCGCATGGATCGGCGCACTCGAGCCACACGAGCGGCGCGCGCACCAGCTCCGACCAGCGCTCGAAGCGGCCCATCGGCTTGATGAAATCGGCAACCCGCTGCCCCGTCGCGATGAACGCGCGCATCACCGTCAATCCCGCGGCGACGAGCTCCGGCCGGTGCGCGACCATCCATTCACGCAGATCGTGCTCGAACTCCCTCTGGTCGGGATGCTCGACTTTGGCGTCGATCCGACACAAAAGAGCGCGAGTCCGCAGGTCGCCGGCGATCACCAGCTGGTTGCCGGTCGCGAGCCACAGCGTGGTCGTCGGCACGCTCACCATCTCGGTCTTGCCGAGCATGCGCTGCCGATAGAGCTCGCTCGTGAGGATCGAGCACAGCCAGTCGCCCTGGAGCGGCCGCTCGATGTTGTCGATCAGCACCACCGCGTCGCCCTCCATCAGCACCGCGAGCGCGGTCTTGGCCGCTTCCTCGTCCGTCTCCGCGTACTTCATCGCCGGCGCGGCCGATCCCGAGGCCAGGATCGACACGCAGTCGGCGAGCAGCGTCTTCCCGGAGCCGGGCGCCGGCGCGCTGATCGCCCCGAGCGGGGAATGCGGCAGGCTGCGCCGCACCAGCGCCGTGAGCGCGAATGACAGCGCGACCGCGTTGTCGCACTCGGCCTCGAACGGAAAAGTGGAAAACGCCTTCGCGAGCTTGTCGAGCGCAGCCGCGGCGTCGGCCTGCGTCGGCGATTCGGCGATCGCCGGAAATTCCACGCCGCACGGGTCGTACCAGGTGTGCATGGCGGGGTCGTAGCCGGGCTTCTGCAGGATCGTCCCGTCGGGCCGCAGGGTCGGGGCGCTGATCGCCGACCACAATTTCTCCACCTTCCAGTGGCCGCTACGCGCGAGGTAGGTCGACGCCGACTGCTCGGGCGCGTTGACGCGCCGCCAGGCCTCGGCGCGCCCGTCCCATTTCATCCAGCGCGCGACCCGCGTCAAGGCCTCGATCAGGTACGGCTGATCGACGATTACGATCCCGAACGTGCCGGGCGGCCGCTTGTAGTTGCGCACCGTCGGAGAATCGCGGCGCACGACGCGCACCAAAAAACCGGCGCGCTGATAGATGCGTTCCTGCGCCTTGATCAGCGCGGCCTCGGCCTGATCGACGACCTCGGGCAATTTCCCCTGCAGCCAGCGGATCTCGGGCAGACCGTCTTCGGGCTCGCCGGCGCCGGCGTCATCCGGAGGCGGCGCGCTCGAGCGGCCGCTTCCCGCGCGCTTGCCGGATCCTTTCGGCGGCCGCCAGCCGCCGTCATGCGCGCGCTTAAACAAGGTCGCGCCGGTGATCCCGCCGCCGGGCTTGAACGACTTCCAGTGCGTCTGGATCTCGCGCGCGCCGGGATACTTCGCACTCTTCGACGACCAGTAATCCCAGGCGCCGAAGCCCGCCTCGCCGAGCTCGGCCTGGACCGCCATGCCGATCTCGATCCATTCCTCGTAGCCGCAATCCGAGGAAACGAACGCCAGCGCCGATTCGACTTTCGCGCGCTGATCGGGCGGCGCGGCCGCCGGCGGCGCGCCCGCTCCGCGGCGCTTGCCCTTCGCCTGGTCCACCGTGGCGCGCAGGCGCTTGAGCGTCTGCGCGTCGATCGCATTGACCGTTTCGGGCGTGCCGGAAAAATGCTCTCCGGTGACGGTGAAAAACTGCCGCCCGCAGAAAACCTCGACGCCGATGTCGTTCGACTTGAACGACTCGGTCTCGCCGAGCGCGTAGACGTGCACGCCGCGGCGGGAGGGCGAATACTCGGAGAAGCTCGCGCAGGATTTCAGGATCTCGAGCGCGCGCGGCGAGATCTCGCCGGTGCCGGCGTCGACGACATCGTCCAGGTCGATCCCGATCAGCCCGTCCCCGGGCAGGAACGCGAACCCGACCCCGTCGTGCTCCCCGATCGACTTGATCTTGAGCGCGTGGTCGAAGGTCGTCAGCTGCCGGCGGTCGGCTTCGTCGCCTTGCTTGCCGGAGCGGCGAGCGCCGTTCGCGTAGTAGGGGACTTTCCGGGGCTTCTTGTCGCCGGGATGGGATTCGTAGCGCCACACCAGCCACTGCGTGCGGCTCTTGAGCTCCTCGGGGACCATTCAGCGTCCGAATCGCGCGCCGGCGCGCCGCTTCGGTGCAGCACCCCAAAATTTCGGCTGCCGGCCGGCGAATGCGCCGACCTCCGGAAGCTGCCGGCCCGCGATCTGAATGACTTGCAGCGGGCCCGCATATTCGGGTCGTGTTCCTGTTGGACGATGCAGCGAAGGCAGATCCCGATCGGCTCGAGACATCGCCCTTGCTCCTTTTTGTCGAGCGGCCTATTTCCCTACGGCTTGGAGCGGCGCGCGCGCGAGGCGCTCCATTTTGTCGGCAACGTCGCGCGCGAGATGCACCGCCTCGATGTAGCGGCGCTGCAATTCCGCGAGCTCGTCCCGCGGATTGATCGGGCCCGGCCGCGCGTGCGCGAGCTCGTCGGCCATGTAGTAAAGCGCGTCGAAGCGCCCGCAGTAGCGCGCGAGCGAGACGATCTGTCCGAACTTCAGGTTCTGGTCGCCGTGCGGGTTCACGCAGGCCTTCAGCCGGGCATAGGCCGATTCGGGCTTGAGATCCGGCCACAGGAACGTCGCGCAGTCTTTGAACGTGCGATTGCTGGCGGCGATCATCTGCTGCAGCGCGTCGAATTCATCGTCGTAGAAGAGCTTCATCGGCCCTCCCATAAAAATTAGGGGACGTTATGGGTGCGTTCGCCGGGCAAAAAAAGAGAAAATGCCCCGGGCGCTTGCGAGATCACCCGGGGCACCTTTGCGCTCCCAACGGAAGGAAGAGCGGCAAAGAAGAGAACGGCAGAGGCCGTCGATGATTCGGTCAAGGAACCAATACCAGAGCCGGGATCTTAGGCGGGCGAAGAAAGTCATGCCGCCGCCCGTTTTACGCCGCATGGGCCTGCCCGCAAGACTGCTAATCGCGCGTCAAAATCCGGAATCTTCTCCCTGATCTTGTACTGGCGAAGCTCAGGCACCGTCGGTCCCCATTGATAGATTGCGTGTTGTGAGATGCCGAGCAGCTCCGCTAGCGCCGGGATTGATCCCATTACAGCGATTGCGTCTTCTTTTCTCATTGGATCGGCGAGTGTAAGCATGCTTCAGGGCGAAGTCAAACATACTTACTGTAAGCGCTCTTACACTAACCGAACATGAAACCTCAAGATCTGAAGACAACGGGAGAGCGCGTCTCATATGCGCTTGAAACCGCCGGGTTAACGCCAGCGGCCGCCGCGAAACAATTGAAGTGTTCGCGCGAAGCGATCCAACAATGGATCTCAGGCAAGACTAAAAATATCAAGAACGAGCTGCTCTTCTCCTTTTCGGACCTTACGCACTTCGAGGCCCGCTGGATTGCCACGGGCAAGGGACCTGTACGGACGGTCCCGCGCCCAATCGATGAGGAGGAACAGACTCTCGCCCAAACGTTTCGGTCCCTGGACGAGCGCGGCCGCGCGGCCGTGATTGGCGTTGCCCAACGCGAGGCGACCTACCAAGTGAAAGCGATCCGGCCTGCATTTCGCGGCGCCAACTCCAAATAGTAGGGAGGCGAACATGGCCATCTATGCGTGCAAGGAATGCGGGAAAGAGATGAGCACGACCGCCGCGGCGTGTCCTCATTGCGGGGCCAAACCCAACCATACCTCGATATTCACCTGGATCGTCGCGGGTTTTTTCGCGTTGGTCGCTTTCAGTTCGATCACTGGATCGCTCAATCGCGATAAAACCAGCGAGGCCGACGCCGCGAAGGCCGCGGCGCTCACGCCGACACAACGTGCCGCAGCCGAAAAGCAGGCTGCCAAACGACGAGTGCGCGAACAGCGCGAGCGCGAGGAAAGCGCTGTCGCCTATGCCTGCAAGGATTGGGTGAAGAAATCCCTGCATGATCCCGACTCGGCCAACTTTGAGGACGATTTCGCCTATAGGCATGGAACGAGCTTCGATCGCGTCCAAGTAAAAGTTCGTGCCCGAAATGCCTTCAATGCGGTGCGGTTATCGACCTTCGAGTGCCGCATTCGCAGCAAGGCCGGCTCGTTGATACTTGTCGGCCTGCAAGAACTGCATTAACCGGCCGGACCCGTCCCAAAAACCACCAGAAATCGACCGCTAAAGGCTTATTTTCGCCCTTAGATGGAAGTATGCTTGACAAATAGTGTAAGCATGATTACAGTGGCCTCCGTTCCCCAACGGAGGGCTCATGAAAGAAGTCACGATCAAGCTCGATGAGTACCACTCGAAAATACTCGCCGAGCTAGAAGCTCTCCACAAATCGGTCTTCAAGCGCGAGATCTCGGCCAAGGATCTCGTGACGATGGCCTTCCTTCCGCATCGGCCTGCGCCGCGATTTGGTGACGCTGCGGCGGACTGCTGCATTGCTCAAAAGGCTTAATCCCTCATGACTCACGTCGCGACGGCCAGCGTTAAGCATGGGCCTCCCCGTGTTTGGCCGCGCGGCCGCATCGAAGAACGTACCCGCGGCCCGCAACGCCCCGCGCCCTTCGCGCTGCTCTTCGAATCGCGCTGCGGCTACGTCCTGGTCCGTCCGTGCCCCGCCGACATTGCCGATCATGAGGGGCTCCCCTCGGGCGAATTGAACCGCCCGTTCGAGCCCGCCCGCGGGGAGAAACCCTCATGAACGCCTACGAGCTCGGCCGCGACGCCGGCCGGCGGCGCATTGCCTGGGCGCTCAATCCCTTCCCGGAAAACTCGCGCGACCACGACGAATGGCGGCGCGGCTGGATCCGGGGAACCGGCGAGCTGATGCGCCACGCGCTCGGGTTGCGCCGCGGGTCCGCGCTGGTGCTCCCCCATCCCGCCATGACCGCCGGGCAGTGCGAGCTGCTGTGTCGGCGCGAAGGCCTCGCGCTCGCGCACCTGGGGCACGACCGGCTGGTCCTCGTCCAGACGTCTGCACGGCCGCAGACGATGTTGCGCATCGCGCCGACCCCTTTCGACTTCGATCCCGAACCGGAGGCCTCATGAGCGTCCGTCTCGGGTTTGCGGATGCCGTGCGCCGATATGGCGACCGCTGGCGTAACGCTCAATTCGATGCTTATCGAAAAGGCGACGACAAACTCGGCGGTGCCTTCCTGATGGCCGATGGGCGCGTGACTGAAGACTATAAAGAGTCCCTTTACATGAGGGACTACGTCACGCGCGATAGCGTCGCGATCAGCAGGGCACAGCTCCTCGGGGAGGTTTTTTCAGGGAAACCTATGAGCGCTCTATATCTCTCCAATGCGAAGCGCCATGTCGAGCGCGAGCATAAGGGCAAATGGCGCACCGCGGCCACTCTCAAACGCTGCAGCCACTACTTCGGCGACCTTGCCTGCTGCAAGCGCGCGACCGCGCGCGGGCAGCGATACTTCGACACCGAGGAAACGGTGCCCGACGCCGGCATCTTCGAGCCGTTCGTGGTATGCGCGCCGTGCGCGCGCGCGCCGCATTGCGCCGATTTTCTCAAGAACCGCGGAGCCGGTCCGTGACTCGGGTCGGCGAGCTCATCTACCTGAACGGCCGCGCCGAGCGTGTGATCGAGGCGCAAATGATCTACGACGCGGAAGGCAAGCCATTCTACGTCGCGCTGCGCACCGAGCCGGTCGAAAAACCCGACGGGCAAACCACGGGGACCCAGCCTGCGCCGTGAACGCGCCGCAGCGCCGCCCCGACGATCACCAGATGCCCCTCGATTTGCCCGCCGCCGAAACCGTTCCGCTGCCCGAGGCCTTCGCGCAGATGGAGCTCGCGCGGCGCATGAGCTTCGAGCAGGCGATGGCCGATCCGGCGTTCGCGCTCTGCATCCGCAATTTCGCCGCGGCGCTCCAGCTGAGGCGGCTCGAAGAAATTCGAGGCCTTCGACGCAAGAAGAACGCGGAATGAACGATTGGCTCAAGCTCGACGAAGTCCAGCCCGCGACCATGCGCGACATCGCGCAGATCGTCGCCGCCGAATTCGATTACGACTGCGCGCTGCAGCTTGCGCTCTCGATCCTCTCCCTCGCCGCGATCGCGATGGTCGCGACCACCGGCCCCTGGCACAAGTGGGGCTTCGTCGTCGGCCTGATGTCGCAGCCGTTCTGGATCGTCGCGCTGTGGCGCGCGCGCTCGCCCTCGGGCTCGCGCATGTGGGGGATGTTCGCGCTGTCGGTCGTCTATTGCGCGATCTGGATCGAGGGAATTCTCAACCGGTTTTCGTGAAACGACTCATTGGAGGCATCAAATGAAGCTATCGGCTCAACAGAAACGCAGGATCAGGGAAGCGAAGCACCGGCAAGCCCAGCAGGAGCAGAAACATCGGGAGGACATCAACGCCGCAGCCGCGCGCGCGAGGCAAGAGGGTCATGCGGCCGGCGCCGAACAAGGCGCCAAGATCCTCCTGGAGCAGATGCTCGATCACGCCGGCCGCCTGTTCAAGCAGGGACAGGACGACGCCGCCAAAGCCGTGCGCGCCGTGCACGGGCTGCTGTCGGTCTGACCGGGTTAGAAGCATTTCGCGAGCCGTGAAGCGCCCGAGAAAACCCTGGATGGATTCGGAGATATGGCGGCTGATCGCGCTTCATCCCGACGTCGGCAACGCGCAACTGGCCCGCAGATTCAAGCGCAGCTATTCCTCGATCTGTGGCATGGCTGCGACACTCGGGCTGCGGAAATCGCCGGAATATCTCTCGAGCATCCCCGCCAGCACCGGAATGCTCGAGGCCGGGCGCGCGTTCCGGTTTCCCAAGGGTCACGTTCCGTGGACGGCCGGCCGCAAAGGCTGGAAGGCCGGCGGTCGCAGCGCCGAGACGCGCTTCAAGAAGGGGAATTTTCCGGCGAACCGCGATCCGGACTTCTACGTACCCGGCGCGCTGCGCGTGAACGCGGGCGGCTACATCGACATGCGGACGAGCTTCGAGCCCGGCGCGCGCGGCTGGACCGCGCTGCACCGGGTCCTTTGGGAAGACGCTCGCGGCCCGGTGCCCAGGGGATTTTGCCTGCGCTTCAAGGACCGGGATTCGCTCAACGTCGAGCTCCCTAATCTGGAGCTGATCTCGCGCCGCGACAGCCTGCTGCGCAACACCATCCACAACCTGCCGCCGGCGCTCAAATCGTCGATCCAGCTGCTCGGCCAACTGAAACGGAGGATCCGTGAAAAACAAGATGGAAGATCTGCGCAATCACCTGTTCGTCACGCTTGAGGGGTTGCTCGACAAGGACCATCCGCTCGAGATCGAGCGCGCGGTGGCCGTCGCGAAGACTGCCCAGGTCCTGGTCAATTCGGCGAAGGTCGAGGTCGATTATCTGAAGATCGCCGGCGGCGAGGGCACCGGCTTCATCGAGAAGCTACCCGCTCCGAGTGGATCAGCAACGCGAGTCCGGAGGATCAAATGAACGCACCCATCGCCGCGGCCGCCGTCGCGCCGGCCGCTTTCCACATCGTCCCGATCGCCGCCTTCGCGCCGTCGTCGACGCGCACTCAGGCACGCAGGCGCGCGCGCTTCAGCAAGGAAAAGCTCGCCGAGCTCGCCGCTAATCTCAAGAAGGTCGGCGTCATGGAGCCGGTCATCGCGCGGCCGCATCCCAAGCCGACGGCCGCGGTCAAATACGAGATCGTCGCCGGCGAGCGGCGCTGGCTCGCAGCCGACCTGGCCGGCCTGGTCGAGATTCCGGCCATGGTCCGCGACGTTCCCGACGCGGATCTCGTCGCCCTGCAGCTTTCCGAGAATCTCGAGCGGGAGACGATCGACCAGCTCGGCGAGGCCGAAGGCTACGACGAGCTGCGCAAACTCAAGAAATTCAGCGCCGACCAGGTCGCGGACCTGCTCGGGGTCAGCCGCGCGACCGTGTTCAACCGGCTCAAGCTCCTGGACCTGTGCCCCGAAGCGTCCGCCGCGCTGGAAAAAGGCGAGCTCACGCCGTCGAACGCCATGCTGATCGCGCGCATCGGCCATCACGACACGCAGCGCCGGGCCCTGAAGGAAAGCAAGCAGAGCGACTACTCGGACGGCCCGATGCCGTATCGCGAGCTGCGCGAGCACATCGAGGAGCATTACATGGTCGACCTGAAGGGCGCGCCCTTCAAGCTCGACGACGAAACCCTGCTGCCGAAGGCCGGATCCTGCGTCAAGTGCCCCAAGCGCACCGGCAACCAGAACGACCTGTTCGCCGACGTCAAGAATCCAAACGTCTGTACCGACCCGAAATGCTACGACGACAAGCGCCAGCTCGTCTTCCACCGGGCGGCGGCCGAGCTCGAGGCGAAGGGCCGCAAGGTCATCGCCGGCGCCGCGGCGCGCAATCTCATGCCGCACGCCGACAACGGCAACGATCACATCAGCGGCGGCTACACCAAGCTCACGGAGCGCCAGTACGGCTCCGACGGCCGGGGCCGCACGGCCGCGCAGATCCTCGGGCCGGCGTTCAAGCCCACCTTCCTGCAGCATCCCGGCACCGGCAAGCTGATCGAGGTCGCGAGCAACCAGGCGATCGCCGCCGCGCTCTCGGGCAGGAAGCCGGAGGAAGAAAAAGGCCCGAAGGCGAAGGCCCGGCGCGCGGCGCCGAAACTCGACCTGCCCGATCTCAACGACCAGGTCACCGAGCGCCTGATCAGGCTCATCGGCGAAAAGGCGCCGACGAAGTTCAACCGCGGCGTGCTGATGTCGCTGGTCAAAATCGTATATCCGGAGATCAACGCGCGCAGCAATCATCTCGAACTGATCGCGAAGCACTACGGCTGGCCGAAAACCGCGTTCAGAAGCGGCGGCTATGTCAGCCGCACCAAACTGCCCAAGGAAACCGCCGGCTTCGACGAACCCAAGCTGGTGCTGTTCCTGCTCTACGCGGTATTCGCGGCGTACTGGGGCCCGCACGGCAATCCGTCCGTCACCGATCTCCTCAGCATCGACTCGAACAAAGTCCGCGAGACGATCATCGCCGAGCGCAAGCAAGCCCAGGCGAACGCGCGCATGAAAGCCAAGCTCGCCAAGGCCTCGCCGCTGGCGAAAACGAAAAAGACCGCGAAGAAGGTGAAGAAATGAGCACGCTCGCCGGAGGAATATCCGAAGGAACAGCGGAGGGTGCGCGAACTCTTGTCGCGATATCGCGAAATCGGTCCGGCGGGTATTTTCGGCGCCGCGGTGATCGAACAGACGTTGCGCGAGGCGGACGAGGCGGCCATGAGCGAGGACCTCGTGAGAATGCTCAGGGCCTTCGAATCAATGAAGGAATGCAAATGACAACTGAACGCAAAGGAGATCTCCATGAATGCACCCGCATCAATTATCGCCATCCTTCCCGCCACCATCGCGATCCCGACGCTCGCCGAGGGCGAGCTCTATGCCGGCCTGGTCCTGGAGGACGGCGCCTGGCATCACGTCGTCCTGCTGCCCGGCGAATCGACGCCCGCCGCCTGGAAGAAGGCGGTGGAATGGGCGAAGGAGAAAGGCGAAGGCGCGGATCTCCCTTCGCGCAATGAGCAGGCGCTGCTGTACGCGAATCTGCGCGGGGAATTCCGCGCGGATTGGTACTGGTCGGGCACGCAGTACGCCGGCTTCGACGCCTATGCCTGGTGCCAGAGCTTCGACTACGGCGCCCAGAACGCCACTCTACTACGAGTACGGCAAGCTCCGCGCCCGTGCCGTCCGCAGAATGAAGATTTAATCCTTCAATCATTCATCCATTTTTTTTGAAAGTGAAGCATGAAAAATGATCTCACCGCAGAACAGCTTAAGCAACCCGTCACCGTCACATTGCCGCTTGGTGTCGTGCTCGATGTCGTCCAAAAGGAGATTATCCGGGCCGAGTTGGCCATCTCCGACGCGATCGCCCTGGGCTTTGCAGGATTGCCTGCTATCGGCGTTGAGTGGCAAGGCGGCGTCTATGCCGGCCTATCCCTCGAGGACGAGCGGCCGGTCGCGCTCATCCTGCTGCCGGGTGAGCTCGAGGAGGCGAACTGGAATGACGCCCTGGCATGGGCCGAGAAGCAAAACGGCGCTCTGCCCTCGCGCATCGACCAGCTAATGCTCTTCAAGAACTTGAAGCGCGAATTCAAGGAAGCTTGGTATTGGTCCTGCGAGCAGTACGCCGGCGGCGACGCCTCTGCCTGGTGCCAGCTCTTCTACAACGGCCGCCAGTACAGCTACTACAAGTACTACGAGCTCCGCGCCCGTGCCGTCCGCAGATTGCCGATTCAATAATTCAGTAATTTGACATGGCCCTTCACAGCGAGCTGCCGATCTACAAGGCGGCCTACGACTTGTGCGATTACGCCGTAGATCTCGTGCGCAATATGCCGCGCGACTTCAAGGGCGTGATCGGCAGCGAGCTGCGCGATCAGTGCCTGAACATCGTGGTGCTGATCTACCGCGCCAATGTCGCCCGCGAGAAGGTCCCGCACCTGACGGACCTGATCGAGCGCCTGCAGGTCGCCGAGCTGCTGCTGCGCCTTTCGCGGGACAAGCGTTTCATCTCGACCTCCCAGTACGCCAAGGCGGTCGCGCTCACCGGCGCGATCGGCAAGCAGGCCGGCGGCTGGCGCAAGGCCTCCGCATCGTCGCCTGCCGCATGAAGGTCACGGCCTCCATGCCCGTGCGATTTTTCAATCTGGTCGCGCCGCTGCCTCACGAGGGCACCGCAATGCGCATGACGGACACCGCCGGCGAGCTCCGGGCCCGGTCCGGCGCAGTTTCCCCGCCGAGCGATCGGCGGGGCGACGTCGATAGCGCGAACCAACGCAGTACGCCGGCAACGACGCCTATGCCTGGTGCCAGAACTTCAACAACGGCAACCAGAACAACAACTACAAGAACAACAAGCTCCGCGCCCGTGCCGTCCGCAGATGAGAACGATGCGGCTTTTTCTTTCGAAGAGCTGGCGGCGGCGTATTTCGACTGCCGCCGCAGCAAGCGCAACACGGCGAGCGCGCTCGAGTTCGAGGCGGATCTCGAGCGCAACCTCGAGCGCCTGCATGCCGAACTGCTCGAGGGCGGCTACCGGCCGGGCCCCTCGATCTGCTTCGCCATCACCCGGCCCAAGCCGCGAGAAGTGTGGGCCGCGGGCTTTCGCGACCGCGTCGTCCATCATCTGCTCTACAACCGCATCGGCCCGCGCTTCGAGCGCGCCTTCATCGCCGATTCGTGCGCCTGCATCCGGGGCCGCGGCACGCTCTATGCCGCGCGCCGGCTCGAGGCCAAGATCCGCAGCCAGACCGAGAACTGGCGCCGGCAGGGCTGGTATCTGAAGGCCGACCTTTCCAATTTCTTCGTCTCGATCGACAAACGCATCCTGCGCGAGCTGCTCGCCGCCCGAGTCCGCGAGCCCTGGTGGCTCGCGCTCGCCGAGCAGATCGTGCTCCACGATCCGCGCCCGGACGCGCAGATCCAGGGGCGCCCGGACAAGCTCGCATTGATCCCGCCGCATAAGAGCCTGTGGCGGCAGCCCGCGCACCTCGGCCTGCCGATCGGCAATTTGAGCAGCCAGTTCTTTGCCAATATCTACCTCGACGTCCTCGACCGGCACGTCAAGCATGACCTTCGAGCGCGCCATTACATCCGTTACGTCGACGACCTGGTCCTGCTGCACGAATCGCCGCAGCAGCTCAATGCCTGGCGCGCCGATATCGAGGCGTTCCTGCCCGAGCGCCTCGCCGTCCGGCTCAATCCGGCCAAGACCGTCCTGCAGCCCATCGACCACGGCATCGACTTCGTCGGCCACCTGATCAAGCCGTGGCGCCGCACCATCCGCCGGCGCACCTTCAACGAAGCGCTGCAACGCCTCGCCAGCATGAGCTCGGCCCAGATCTACGAATCGGCCAATAGCTATTTCGGACTGCTGCGCCAGGCCTCGCACAGCCACCATAACCGCGCGCAACTCGCAAACCTGGTTCGTCGGCGTGGGCATGCCGTGGACCATCAGCTCATTAAGGCGTATCGAAGAGCAGTATGAGCTTCAAGGAGACGGAGCTCGGCACCGCCGATCTGAACGAATGGGAGACGAAATTCGTGCGCTCGATCGCACAACCGGATCTCGCCGGTCCGCGCGAACTCACCGATCGGCAGCTCGAGGTCCTCGATCGGCTTTGGGAAAAGCATTTCGCATGATCCCCGCCCAGCGCCGCCTGATCGTCTATTTGGCCGAGCTGATCCTCGCCGACCGCAAGGCCGAGCTCGAACGCGAGCGCCAGGTTGACCATTCAGAATCTCAAGCAGACAATGCCGCCCATGACGAAGCCCAAGACGCCGCGCAAATCGAGAGCTAGTCTGTTAATCAAAAAGGAAATAAGCCGGGGCACGAGCCGCGGTCAGCCTTCATTCCATTCCATGCTGCGCAGTATTGGGTTCAAGCCGACCAAAAAAGGCGTCAGCGTCACGTGTAAAATTCCGAGGCGGATCTCGTTCGATTTCAAGTGTCCACACTGCAATAAACAAAAGCACATCGTTCTGATCATTACGGATTGACGGCCGATGCGAGCCGCGCTCTACGCCCGCTACTCGACCGACAATCAGCGCCCGACGTCGATTGAGGACCAGCTGCGCCTCGGGCGCGCCCGCGCGCGCGTCGAGGGCATCGACGACGTCGTCGACTACACCGATCCGGAGATCTCCGCGGCGCTGCCGGTCGAGTCGCGCCCGGGCAGCCGCCGGCTGATGGCCGACGCGGCGGCCGGCCGCCTGCAGGTCCTCGTCATCGAGGCACTCGATCGCTTCTCGCGCAACCTGGTCGACCAGGAGCGCATGGTGCGGCGCCTCGAGTTCATCGGCGTGCGCCTGATCGGCTTCGCCGACGGCTACGACTCCGCGCTCAAGGGCCGTGAGATCATGCGCGCCGTGCGCGGCAGCTTCAACGAGGAGCAGCTGCGCGTCATCGCCGCCAAGACGCACCGCGGCCTCTCCGGCCAGGTGGCGCGCGGGTACCACGCCGGCGGCCTCTCCTACGGCTACCGCTCAAGCGTCGTCGGCGTCGACGCGAAGGGCGAGCCGATCGGGCACCGCCTGGCGATCGACGCGGCGCAGGCCGAGGTCGTGCGCTGGATCTTCGCGCGCTACGGCGCGGGCTGGAGCTGCCAGAAGATCGCCGCGGACCTGAATCGCCGGCGCGTATCCTCGCCGCGCGCGTCCACGTGGGCGGTGAGCGCGATCTACGGCTCGCCGGCGAAAGGCAGCGGGATCCTGAACAACGAGCTCTACATCGGCCGCTACGTCTGGAACCGCTCGCAGTGGCTGCGGGATCCGGACACCGGCCGGCGCAAGCGCTTCAGCCGCCCGCGCGGGGAATGGGCGATCGCGCCGCGGCCGGACCTGCGCATCGTCAACGACACGGCCTGGGCGAAGGCGCGAGCGCGCCTCGACGGCCCGCGTCTCGCCGGCGGCGCGCGTGGACGCGGCGCGCGGCCGCGCACCCTCTTCGGCGGCCTGATGAGCTGCGGCCGCTGCGGCGGCGCGGTGATCGCCGTGAGCCAGTATTCCTACGGCTGCGCCGCGCGCAAAGACCGCGGTCCAGATGTCTGTATCGGCCTCCTGGTGTCGCGCCGGGATCTCGAAGCGCGCCTGCTCAGCCTGGTGCGCGAGGACCTGCTCTCGGCCGAGGCGATCGCCGAGCTGCAGCGCCAGGTCGCGGCGCTCCTCGAGCGGAGCGCGCGCGCGGCCGGCCGCGCCGGCGCGATCGCGAAGGGCCGACGCCTGGAGCTCGAACGCGAGATCGCCCACCTGGTCGACGCGGTCGCGAGCTTCGGACCCTCGGACGCGCTCAAGGCGCGCCTGGCGGCCGCCGAAACCGAGCGTGCCGCGCTGACATCGGCACCGACGTCCCATGTGCCTGGCGGTCCTCTGCCGGGCCTCATCGTGCGTTATAAGCGGCTGGTGGTGAATTTGAAGGATGCGCTCGAGCGGGACACCGCGAGGGCGAGGGAACTGCT
>Ga0137390_10002419_pt1 | contig 14775 bp, 18 predicted proteins | sample 15con2h24AmetaG_FD_104937 | JGI IMG/M metagenome (GOLD analysis project Ga0137390, IMG submission 104937) | Vadose zone soil microbial communities from Angelo Coast Range Reserve, California, USA - 15con2h2.4A metaG | ecosystem: Environmental > Terrestrial > Soil > Vadose zone > Saprolite... | reverse complement strand
ATCTGGTCGAGCACGTCCGAGTAATTGGCTTCTCCTCCGAATGTGCGGGTAAACCACACGTCCGGCGTTGGATCACAGGGTTCTTTTCTCAAATGAGCCACTTTTCGAATAAGATCCTCGACGACTTCCCATCCCGTCGGAATACCCGATGATCGGGAGACACCGGAGCCCAAGAGTAGAGCGTACACACCCTTGTTGTAGTAGATAGATACGGCGAGGCTTAAAGCGGGTTCAATCATGCGTTGATAGTGCATTTAACCGTTAACGAATGTAAACCATTTTGATGACGAAGGATTGAGACCCATAAAAAAGGTTATGGGGCGCGATGAGAGGCATCGCCACAGCGAGGCTTCGGTGGGCTAGGCGATACCTTCGGCTTTCGTGTGTTGCAACAGAGATTTGTTGTTGTGGGCCTGAAGCCAGTCCCGACAGAGGAGCAACGATTTCATCGGCGGGCATCACGAACAGTTACGACTTCGAGAACCGTATGACGGCGCACGGGGCGGTGAGCATCATCTACGATGGCGATGGCAATCGGGTGAGCGAAACTGTGGGCGGGACCACGACGAAGTATCTCGTTGACACGCTCAGTCCAACTGGCTTGCCTCAAGTGTTGGATGAAACCGTGAACGGCTCCGTGACTCGGACATATGCCTACGGCCGCCAACGCATCAGCGAAAACCAGCTTGTCGGCAGCACTTGGACGCCCAGCTTCTACGGGTACGACGGGCATGGCAACGTGCGCTTCCTGATGAACACGGCAGGCGCGGCAACCGACACCTACCAGTACGACGCGTTCGGATTGCCGATAACGAGCAGCGGCACAACGGCGAACAATTACCTCTACAGTGGGGAGCAGTTCGATACCAGCGCAAGTCTTTACTACTTAAGGGCACGTTACTACAGAATGCCGACCGGCCGCTTCCTGACGATGGATCCGTATCAGGGCACCATTTTGGATCCAGCCTCGTTGCACAAATACGTTTACACGCGAAACAATCCGGCCAATCGCATTGATCCTGATGGAACGGATTCGTTTGAGGATTATATTGTCCTAACGGCGCGCCGCATTAAAATCGTATTGAAGGCATCGCAAGCCTATAAGGATTGTCTGAACTTACTAATCTCCAGTACATTTGCAAGCGAAGAAGAATTTTTGGCGCTTTCAATGCGAGATGAGCTCTATTTTAACGAGGTTACGGCAGCATTGGCTGCTAGGTGCTTTAATGGACTTTTCGCGAATCTGAACTAGAGTGCTCCTCGAACGATGCACGTGATATCCAGATGAAGTGCGTTGTTAGGAATTCTGATGAGCATTCTCTTCATTATCTCTGAGGTGTTCGGATCTGGCAGATATTCCGTCGTGAATTCGGTGTGCAAAGTACTCGACGGCTTGGATTTGGCGATTCCCTGCACCACGCGGACATCAAGAATCGCGGACAATCAGGACAGCGGGTTTGTCTTCACTCCACTTGAAAGATTCGAGCTCATGATTGCGCATGAGGAATTCCTTGAATACGTAAACATCCTGGGCAATTACTATGGAACTCCCCACAAATTTCTCCAGCAAGCTCGAGAGAATGGCAATGATCTACTCGTTCAAGCTGACTATCGCGGCGTTGAACAGATAAAAGAGAAGGTGCCCGATGCGATCAGTATTCTGATCTTGCCCGCACAGCCTGCCCTGGCCAAAGACATATTTAGTTCAGCTGTTAGTCCAGGATCATCGCTTCTTTTTCGAGAAGTACTCCTACCATCTATTCAAAAGGTTTTCTCACAATTCCAAGTGCCAGACCGCGATAAGTATGACCACGTAATAGTCTATGACCGACCTGAAGACGGTGCCATTAGATTAATTGAAGTCATCCGCACAGAACGATTACAGCGACAATGAGGTCTGTGCCTAACGGAAATCTCATACGAACATCTGGTATGCGCTGCCCCTGAAAAAAGAGTCGAATATCGCAATCGGCTGGGAAAGTTGTTTGAGTTTCTGAACGAGATCCGGAGAGCCAGAAGTGAGCGGTGACCGCAGTTCAGACACGGGGCGGCCCTGCGTTTTGTGGGCGTGGGGTTGTGCTGCGCAAAAACTCATCTGGTGTTTGCAATACTTAGAAAGCACACAGCTTTGCATGCGATCCACTCCTGCCCCGCCATTTTTGGTCGTGCGTTCCAATTCGACCAGCCATGGGGTAGAATCCCGCTGTCATGCGGGATGTGAGAGCCATTATTGCCGCCGTCTTGGCGGTTCTTTGTGATCTGGCCGGATTCGTATCGATGGCATTCCGGTCGCGAGCGTGTGCCTCGTCATAATTCAAAGCGCACTGGAAACGGTGCGTATGCAAGAGAGGTCGACGCCGAAATGATGAGTCGCTGCGATGTGTCTGTCATCTAAGTTGCGCTTGCACTTCGAGAGTCGACGGAATGAGTCACACTCCTGCCCTGGAGGACGAGGAAGGGCGATTTCCAAACGCCGACTCAGGCAGCTCGGTCGTAGCGGTGGTGCAGCCCGCCCAAGCGTCGCCGAGAGATCATCTGTCCGCTCCCCACAGAGCTGGCCCTCCCATACGGTGTTTGCTTGTGCAGCCCGAGGTGGGTCCGGTCGTCATGGTAGTAGGAGACGTAATCAGAGAGGAGGCGCTTGAGATGGCGCTAGTTCAGCGGGATGATCTGATCGAGCAGCTCGCGACGGCAGCTACCGACCCAGCGCTCCGCGACTCCATTTTGCCAAGGGCTCTGGATCGAGGTTTGCACGCAACCAATTGTCATGGATCGAATGGCAGCCGGAACTTCCAGCCCATACTTTGCGTCGTGATCATAGATGAGGAACTTGGGCGTGGACTGATAGGGAAACGCTTCTAACTGCTCGTCGGATGACGTGTGATATTGAAGTGCAAGATGCGTCGACGATCTGATGATGAAAAAGCAGTAGAGTACGTTGAACGTGAGCGTCGGGACCGTAAAGAAATCCATCGCCGCGATGGCTTCGCGATGATTGCGAAGAAAGGCCAGCCAGCGTTCGGTGGGTTCTGGGCACCTCGGTGCTCGCCGCATCCAACGGGTGACGGTCGTCTCCGATACCTCGAAGCCCAGCATGAGGAGTTCGCCGTGGATGCGCGGTGCAGCCCAAGTTGGATTCTCCGCGACCATTTGGAAGATCAAGTCACGGATCTGTTGGGAGATTCTACGGCCACCGCCGACTCGTTTTCGCACACCGCAGAGCATGGCCCAATATAGTTTGAACCCGGCCTGGTGCCACCGCACTACGGTCTCTAGTGGGGTCAACGCTGCTCGACGCACCCTGCTTTATGCCTGCTCCTAGCGCGGGGTCGAACGCTTTGCCGCCGGCGCCGTTTCAGGTTTCGCAGTAAAGAAACTCAAGTGCGAGGATGTACCAAATAGCCATGTATATCGCAGATATGGGCGCTAGCTGGCAGTCGGTGGCGGGGCAGTTGCTAGCCTCGGGGGTGCTACTGCTAAGCGGCCACCAGGATCTAAAATTGCGACCGAGGATGAGCGCAGGCTTCTGGTTTTTTATGGCTATAGCCTGCGGCATCTCCGCTCTGGTTACCGCGATCCGGGCGAACCTCTCGTATGCTGCTGCGATCTGCGCTGTGGTTCTTTGCTCCGAAACTTTGCTGATCCTGTGCTGGGCGATTAACAGAAATTCGAAGTAGGTACATTTATGTTCCAGACTGAATTTGGCTGTCCCGTTGACCTGATTCCCGCTTTCGGAACGAAGCTGAGTATGATTTAGGACGAAGGAAAGGTGAATAGGCAGGTCGGACCTAGCCACCGAGGCACGTTTACGATGCCGGTCGAGTGTAGGCAATTTTGTAGCGGTGAGAGCACTCGGCTTCAACAGAATTCAATAAGTCTCAAACACCGGCGTACAACTCGTTCCACAGCAATCACTTGGAAACAGCGAAATTCGACAGATTTCAATAGGTTGCGGAATCTGGTTCGGGACCAGGGGGTCGGAGGTTCAAATCCTCTCTCCCCGACCATTACTTGTTGATTCGGTTGACTCAATTCTCGCGGTTCTCGCAAGTTTTTGATTCCAAACAGTGAGTTTTGTGTCCCAGTTGTGTCCCGCTAAGGGCTGCAACGGCGCGCCCGCTGATCATTGAGCGAGGCATCCCCAATGCTCCAGCGATTGCGGAAGAGCTTGCCGCCAAGGAAAATCTAAAAGGACAACTATATGAGCATCGACCACTACTACACAAAGATCGACGGCCACTGGGTACGGACTAACATGCGCGTAGTCAACGGCGAGTGGAAATACATTCCCGATGATGAACTGCCGGACTTTCACACGGATTTCTGGGTGGACATCTGCCATGGAGGAGGCTCTTTGACGGATGAGCGTTGGTACTTCGGCTGACCTGGCCTCCGCCCTAGGTTTCTATCTGGAGGGCCGGAAGGAGCACCAATACTTGGACGACGACGGCAAGGAGATGGGCCTCGACCACAGCGGGCTGTATTCGGGGGGACGCCTGATACACGGAGAATCCATACACGGCGATACACCGGGGCACGAGGGCGAGAACCTCCGGCAGATCTGCGAGGAAATCGCAAGAAAGATGGGTGAGGGACAGCTATGACGCCGGATGAAAACGCAGCCAAGACGGACCACGACCAGGCCAAGAAAGAAATGAATGGAGATGTAAAGAAGTCCAAGAACAAGCGGACCATAACCGTCGAGGAACTCGACAACGGTGTAGTCCGCATCACCGTCGCCGGCCCGCCCTACCTGGTCACAACAGGGGTCGACAATACTCTTGATTTGTCCGCGCACGACATCGCAGAGGTGTGGTTGTCGGACTTCGCGCCTGACGAGGGTGAGGACCGCGCCTCCTACTCGGCCAAGCACTGTACCGACACTGGCAGCCGGCACAGCCAGTCTACGGAGTGCGACGGGTTGTGCCACGACCCCAACTGTCTCGAGCCGGCGGACTTCTTCCACCATAGGAGGAGCAGCAACGGAGAGGAACGTTGCGTCTCAGTTTGTAAATGGCATAGCCATGACATGTCTCACTATGTCGGTAGGGCCGTGCTTTGGGCGCTCGACTACGGGGTCGTCGAGGACCTACGCTTCTGGACAAATCAGGATCCGCTCCCCGGCGGCCTGGCGAGATGTGACTCTCGCTACCACGCGATAGATTCATGGGGCGACTCCGAGTGGGCACGTTGCACGAACGAGGCGACAACCAGGGTGCGCGTTACCGAGCATGGGGCGGGAGGCGAGGTTTACGAAGCAAAAGTTTGCGATGCCTGTGCCGAGGAGTCGAAAAGACCGAATGCACTCGACAATGAGCTTGGCTACCACAGACCCGAGGTGGAGATCATATAAGGAAGGCGTGCGTGCGGTGGGCGGGGCTGTTTGGCTTCTGCGGCATAGAGTGGGAGCAGTTTTTCTCCCAACAACACTCGCTGCGTGGAATCTAGGTAGCGGCGATCAAGGTTCGCGCAACCACAAAAATCCGCGAGAGAACCCTTACCGTCCCACTTTTGGATAACCAGGCGCGACTTCCACATCTCGACCTGACGTCCGGACGTCCTGACATGCGAATGTCCATCTCACTGATTTCAGAGGTAGCGGGGGAACCTCTTTGTACCCGTGGAAACCATCAGAGCGAATTCAGGTATCATAAATAGGCAGTTTTTCCAAAGTCGATTTCGTGTTGTCAGGACAGAAAGCCGAGCACTTCAAGCAACTCCTCGAAACCCCATTTCGGAGTTGTACCGGCTACTCGCCCCAGCGGAGCAGGAGACGCGGACACGCGCCGCAAGACATGCCGATCCCGCTGATCAGGCGGCCGCTGAGTACGAAAGACAATCCATAGTTCACAGGAGCAATACAGCCCGGCAGATGCTCAGAACCCTCACCCAAGCCTTGGAACGTATACGTCAAGGGAGTTTCGGCGAGTGCGCTGCGTGCGGCGGTGGGCATAGAACCGAAAGCGGCTGGAAGTGATTCCGTGGGCACGGTACTCCGTCAAATGTCAGGAAGCCAAGGGAGCAGGCCTGACATTTGGCGATTCCACCAGCCGCCCGCGTTATTCAAGGCATGGTGAACGAATGGACCGAACAGCCATTGTGTTTCCTCTTGCCCCATCATCCTTCGTTTGTCCCCGGTGTTGCCTTCCTGCTGCGGGTTGCGCGGATTGAGAGGCTCGATTGTCGGCTTAAAGCGTTTGGAGGCCAACTATGAAACCTTGAGAGGCGCGCACGCGCAATGCTATCCCTGCCAAACATGTTTACCGCAGGTGCAGTGCACGGTATCCGTTGGTCCTTGCTTGGTTAATTGCCGTTTGCAGATTGGGCAAGGCTTGGTCATTACGTACGTCATAATCTTGCCTCCCAGTTAGGCTAAAGCCGCCTGTTCTGGTTCGTGCACAGAGGTCGCTACTAACAATAAGTGATTGACACCCGCGTCAGGCTATGCCAGCACTCAACTGGCCATTTGTCATTGGGTTGCCGGGTGAAACCCGCGCCCATGTGAGCCCCAGTCGTGGCATTTTTGGTGGAGGATGGTTTGAGCGGTATCGGGGCTTTCCCCTTCCCTCGTCAGGTAAATCCCTTCTGCTTGTCCGAGAGATACAGCATTTTCTGTAGCGCGGATTTTCTCGATCCGTGCCCAAAACTCCCAGCCGGCGGTGAATATCTCCGGCAACACCCATCTACTTCTCGACTGCTGAGCCGCCGCCATGCCATCGACTCGCAGCCTGGATTCTGTGACCACAAGATCCCTGACAGTCCACCCGCGGAATCGCGTGAGTTCCCAGTGAGATCAGTCAAGGCTCTTTCGCCGATGCCGGTTTGCTTTAGGCCGGCGTACCCAATGCGTGACCACCACCAGCAGAGCTGCTGACATTAACAAAAAGAGGCTCTTCCGAGGAAATGCTGGCCGCTGAAGCCACTCTCTCCTGGGACAGTCATCACAGCCCTCGTTTGTGCCGTCCAACGACGTCTGGCGTGCCTGCTTCACCGCCGAGGACGGTTGTGCCGCACGCACCGCTGCTGTGCACACAATCTGTAAGAGGCTCCCCTGTGACGTAGCATGTAGATCCTGCGCGGCTTCGGCTGCAGCCAGGGCGGCCTGCTCATCGCCTGCCTGCAAAGCTTGCCGCGCCGCCTGCCGCAGTGAATATGCCCGCGTCACGAGGAGCATCAGTGGCGTGAGATCAGCGCCGCAGCGTGAACAAATCGCTTCCCCGCGAAAGCGCGCCTGACACACCGGACACCTGCCGGACTCAGCCGGCGCGGGGTCGTTCATCGCTTTCCTTCAACAAAGAACAACAGTTCGCGAAGCTCTTTGGCTGCGCTCTTGAGGGCTGTCTCATCTGTGGCGGCAATTGCCGTCTCGATTTGCCCACTGAGATCAATCACTTCTTCGCGGTCCTCTTCGTGCATCTGGTCGAGCAACTGGCGCGACCGTTCCACCAACAGCCGGCCCTCGCGGCTCACCTCGGCCCAAATGCCATTGGGGGGCACGGATTCGGCAGCCGCAGTATCCGCCCGGTCCTCTCCGTCGATCTCCGCGTCGATTTCCTCCGACTCCTCCTCATCCTGCTCATCCATTTCCGCCTCGAGCCACTCACCTTGTTCGACTCCATCGCTGCTGCGCGTCGCATACAAAGCCTCAAGCCGTTTGCGCGCTTCGGCGATGTCGGCTTCGCTCTTCGCCTCGAGGGCCTGGGCAATGGTGATGTGCTTTGATCTTCCAGTACACTTCTCGATAGCGGTAACGTGCAAGATGCCGTCCAGGTCAACGCTCATACGGCAGAGGACCTCGCTCGCATCGCGAACTGGCTTCAATTCCTGGACTTGGAAGTCACCGACCAAAATATTCTTGAGTGCATCTTCATCCTCGCCTTCGTACACGCAGATCTCGACCGTTTCCTGATACGCAGCGCTAGTGTAGAAACGCTCGGTGCGGGTCAACGGCAGAGGGCTGTTGCGCCGGATGATCGGTTTGTAACAGTAAGGATAAGGAACACCGCCGCGCTCTCCAAGATAGGAAATCCCGAATGAATACGGCGACACATCAACCAGCACTCGCTCGACCTCGTGTCCTGCCAACCGAGACGCCAGCACGCCGGCGCCCAGAGCGACGCACAGGTCCGGGTGGATCTCCTCCCGCGGCACGAGACCGGTGCGTTCGTGGAGCATGCGGGAAACCAGCGGGATACGCGTGGAACCGCCGACGAGCAGGATCGCATCCATGTCACCGGGACTCTTCCTGGAATCCGACAAGGCCTTGGAGACACTCTCCAGAGTCTTTTCCAGCAGCGGGCGGATCATCGCTTCGTAGTGCTCCCGCGTGACCTCCAGCTCCAGGTGCAACGGTTTGCCCTTCACGGATACCAGTGCGTCTTCGCGAATCGTAACCTCGGGCTCGAAGCTCAGTCGCTTCTTGGCCTCTTCGGCTGCCCACCAAAGGCGCGCGCGCGCGACCGGGTGCCCCTGCCGCAAATCGATGCCATGCTCGCTCTGAAAAGCTGCGAGCAGATGCTCCGCCAGCAGATCATTAAAGTCGTCGCCGCCGAGCTGATTGTTGCCATGGCTGGCCAATACCTCAGTAATGGCACCTTCCAAGGCCACGATGGAGACATCAAACGTCCCGCCACCCAGATCGTAGACCATAGCGGTGTGCCGCGTCCCTTCGCCGTATGCCAGGCTTGCCGCTGTGGGCTCGTTTAAGATGCGGATGGCCTCCAAGCCCGCCAGTGCGGCCGCCTCCCGGGTTGCCTGGCGTTGCGCGTCCGAGAAGTAGGCCGGGACGGTGATAACGGCTTTGTGAACAGGCTGCTGCACGCTACGCCAGGCCCACGCCGCCAGTTTCCGCAGGATCAAGGCCGAGATCTCAGGGGGAGTGAACTGGCGGTCCCCCAGCATCACGATTTCATTGCTTCCCATCTTGCGCTTGATGCTGCGCACGGTACGTTCCGGGTATAACACCAACTGGTTACGTGCCGGTTCTCCGACCAGCAGTTCTCCGGAAGGCGACAGGCCCACGACCGAAGGCAACATGTTGTTCTTTTCGTAACCAAGAACTTGCACGTGGTCGTCCACAAAGGTGGCCACTTCGGAATTCGTGGTGCCCAGATCAATGCCTACAATCAGATCGCTCATCTCAGATTCCCTGCTCCTTTCGTGTTTGCTCCCGGCGGGCGCCGGCTACTTTGACTTGAGCCGACCGATAAACTTCACCCTCCCACTCATAACCGGTGCGATAGACGCCTACTACCGTTCCCTCGCGTACCGAGTCGGTCTCTTCCAGTTCCACCGCGGTCATCCGATGGGGATCGAATGCCTGACCCTCACAAAGAATTGGACTGAGATGATAGTCCTGCAACGCCTGATCGAGGCGGTCCAGGGTGAGGGCGTAACCCTTCTCGAGCGCCGCCAAAGTCTCTTGCGTCTGACGCATGTGCCCTCTGCCCACGCCAAAGCAGCGAGCCCATATGGACTGGCTGGGGCCTGCGCCGAGCCCCCCGTCGGCTTCGTGCACGGACCTTATTCCGCGTTCAAGACGATCGCGCAAGTCAAGCAGGAGATCTACCTGTTCCTGCCGAACCAGGCGTCCGGTAGGCTGCTCAGCTGAAGACTCTTCTTCTTGCTCTTGTTCCCTGGCACTTGCCGCGGAAGAATCTGCCTGCATTGCCGCACGCATCTGTTCCAACGTATCATTCAACTGCTTGAACGTCCGGCTTTGCAGCTTGATCTCTTGGGTCAGAGCGGTCATTGCCGACCACAGAGAATAGAGGTCGCAATGGCCCTCGATCGGCGGGAGAAGTCTCCCGTTTTCGAGCCCCGCGAGCAATTCAGGAGCTACGCCCTTGGGCGATTCTTCGCCCGCGAGCGCGCCGTCCAGCCAAGTCTCGAACCCACGCAGAATTTTCTCGCGGAGCTCTTGTGAAACCCTCGAGGCAACAGGATTCATTTCCATTCAGCTCTATTTTTCCTTAAACACGGCCAGCCAGGGTTCCGGTCCGACGAACTTCCTCGGGCTAGGATTATGATCGAGCACGGATTCCACACTCGCCTGCGGATCGATTGCGAACAAGAAGTGTCGGATGCGCTGGCGCCGGTCCCGCAGCAATTCGTAAGCGTCTCTTACCTGCTCGAACTCGACCGGGTTGCGATCCGGCGGGAACTCCTTGACCTTACGCAAATAGGCCGCCCGAATCTGTTCGTCCGTAGCATCCGGAGCGACTCCCAGCACTGCACGCGGGTCCGACGGCAGACCAGGCTTTTCCATGACTTTCTTCATGCTCTAAAACAGGCTCCGCTGCTCCGGCGGCGGCAGATTGAACGGCCTTTTCTTTCGCGGACGCCGCCGCAGCTCTGCTTCCTGCTCCCCGCCAAACAATACATCTTCCATCTCTTCCAAAATCTGAGCCGGACTTACGCCTCGGGCCGTAAGTTTGCTGATTTCAAGTGCGAATACATGAGGCAGGTTCTCGATCAAATCCTGAAGGCCATGTCCAAAAGTATCGTCCTCTCGAGGATGCCACGGGGACTCCCGCTCCGGCGAATCTTCTGAACACGATAGCTGTCGCAAGATCTGCTCTGGACTTGCGCCGCACTCGATAGCTTTATTCACTTCGCGCGCGACTTCTGGAGGCATGTTTTCGAGCAGTTCCTGAAGCTCGGCAAAATCCTTGTCTTGGTCGAGTGCGTCCCGCCTGCGGCGAGACTTAGGAGAATCCCATTCTTTGGTTTCGCGCTCACGAACATGACGCGGCAGTGCGCTCCGTCCGGGAACTGGAAACTGTTTCTCCGCTCTCTCCTCTTCCAAGACTTCGTTGACAAGTTCGGGTTCCAGGGAGTAACCCTCGTGCGCGATTTCATCCATGGACTCATCCAGTCTAAACATGTCCCTGGAGTGTCCTCGCAGTTCATCGAGAAGTTTTCCGGCCAAGTGCGTGTTCCGCTCACGCCGGGCCAGTGCCAAGGCAGCGGAGAGGCAATGGTAGCGTCTTTCTGATGCCGACGGCGGCAATGCACGGGCTCTCAGGAACAGGAATCTCGCATCTGCGCCGCCTCTCGCCAGACCCGCGGTGGAGATAGCAAATGCCAGCTTGGGGGCGTGGCTCCGCATGCCGGCTTCGCCGAGAACCAGCAGCTGGGCCGTGTCCAGCGAGAGGTCGCAATAGATCAACACAGCGCTTAAACGATCCTCCCACTTCTCTGGGATGGCCAGAGCAACATCCACCAAATCTCCCAGAGCGCAGGCTTTGGCCAAACCCGTCAACAGGCTTACTCCATCGTCAGAAGCGATCTCTGGAGGCTGTAAGAAGGCATCCGTAGGCCTTAAGACTGCGGCATCCAACACGCCCCTCAGCAGAACATAAGCTGTCGCAGGGTTCCCCAGCCCAGTTTCGAGTTCCGCTTCATGTCTTCTCACGGCCTCAAGGTCATTGTCGAGTGCCGCGCACGCGCCACGTAGAGCGCTCACAAAAGGTGCCAGGGTCCCGTCCAGCGCATCCGGCAAAGCCTCGATCCGGCCTATCCCCTGAGCGGCCAATTGAGTCTTGCGCTCGCGTAAATGGCGCAGAACGCTCGACACCAGCAGTCGCAGTTTGGCTTTGCGAACTTCCGGGTTAACCCGATCAAGCTGCTCAGCCTCTTCCAAAAACTTGAGCGATTTCTGGTACGCCCCGCGCTTCTCAGCCGATTCCATCAACCAGAGCAGCGGAGCGACATCCTGCCGCTGGCTTTGGCGCCACAACTCGGCTACGCGATCGGGTATTCTCCAGTCTCGCTGCTTTTTCGCCCAGTTCAGCCATTTTTGGAAAGCTTCCGAATGAGCGTCCGCGCGGCAAGCTCGTTCATACAGGATGTTGGGGGAAAGCAGCATGGCCCGTGGCAAACTCCCGTCACGGCTGGGACGACAAGAGCTTCCTAGCATATCCTCTTCAAGCATAAGGTCTTCCAATATTTCCTCGGCCAGGTCCGAGGGGATCTGCTCGACGATCTGCGCCATGTGCAGCGAGAGCACTCCGTCCGCGGGGCTGTGCGCACAAAGCCACTTCTCTTTGAGAGCCTGCCGTCGAAAGTCCTCCCATACAAATACAGAATCGGCACGCCCTTCGTAAGTCTCGGACACCTCCAAGCCGCGCGCCATCAACCTATAGAAGTAGGCATCCTGCCGAGGCCTACCGATAGCCCCATAAACCGGTTCCACTGCGAAGCCCAGGAGCATACAGCGAATGGCAATGTGCTGGCGCAACTTCTCGCTCAATTCGGGGCAACACTGGCGGCAGAGGCTAATCACCTCCTGAGCTTTGGTCAGGATCGGGTTCTTTTTCCCCGTGACCATGGCCAGTTCCAGAGAAGCCAAAGTGGGGCGCAGAAGATCGCGACCTGATCCCACGGAAACCGTCAGCTTCAAGGCCGCCGGGCTGCATGCGGAACCGGGTGCTGTGCCCAGCATAGCCTGTATAGGTGGAATTAGGCGGGCCGGCACGGAATGTAGCGTGATCGCCTCCAACCACTTCTTGCAAGCCTCATCATTCCCGCGGTAAAAGCTCGCGATAGCATTGACCAACGCTTTCCAGGACGCCAGCGGGCTACGGCGAGATAGCTGCGGTAGCAACAAAACAGTATCTTCAACCGGTCCCCGGGTCACCGCCTGCATTGCAGCAAACAGCGCTGCCGCCCCTTCACGCAGAGGATGTGTGGCCGGAAGGGATGAAGCTTTGGCCAGCGCGGGCAAATCGTACACCCGTTGCCGGATGGCGGTTTCTATTTTCTCGCGAACCATCGGAGCAAGATTAGGATCTTGCAGGGGACCCACAAGGTCGTCGAGATTACCTTCCCCAGTGCGCACCTCGAACTGAATTTCCTCCAGCCGGTTGCGCGCAGAAGGGAAGCGCTCGCCCACCAAGTTCAACAGCGCCTTGGCCTCGCGGGACATCCCCTGTTTCAGCAGATCGCGAATGCGAGATTCATATGCCTCAATCAGCAGGCTCTCCGATTCCGGCGTGGCATAACGTTTGTGCAGCTCTTTCGCAACCTCGACGGCGGCTTTGGAGTGCCGTCCGGCTATCAGCTCGCGTGCGTGAAGTGCCTCAGCAGCCGGCAGGGCGCCCTGGAACTCAGCGCCCCTGTCCCCAGCAGCCTGTGGCGGATTGCTCGTGCCAGTCCTGGTTGGCAGTGGAGCACGACTATCCCTCTTCTGCTTCTTCGACATTGCGGATCAAGTCCACTCTACCGCATCGGCAGGAAAAATTGGGCACCACGACCTGTGCATACACTGTGCAGAATTAAGACCGGGACGGCCGGTACCATGGAGGTCAGCGCCATGGAGGTTCAGTACCATGGAGGGTCAGCGACCACACGCAGTTGCAACAATTCAGGTGCCAGCGCGAAGCACGCGAGGTCGAGGGTCAAAACCCTGATGAACCGGTCCGACGCGAATGGCGGTGTACTAAAAACCGCGTCTTATGGCTGATCCCGTCGCGCGGAACCGCGATTGGCGGTCATTATCGCAACGTGCCGATCTCTAAGTAGAGTTTTCTTGCCCCGGGACACCGCCGTCAGGCTGGTCACTCAGCCTACCTCGGATAGGGGCGGGACGGGACCGCTGATCTGGGTTGTTTTTCCGCGAAGTAATAAGCACGAGAGCAACATCAGTTTTCCACAGGTTCGTGTGGTGGAATAGAGATCAACCCTTCTCGCTCATGGCATCTATCTGCCCGATGGCACAGCAACGCTTCCACCACATGCTGCTGACTCTCAGGTAGTGTCCAGCGTTGCAGACGCCACGGAGTGTCGCATCTGACGCTAGCTTGACTAAGCGAAGTTGAGCATCATGACGTCGCTCCGGCCATCTTCAACCAAACCATGCGTCCATCCTCGATCTTGCTGTTGACATATCGTATAGTGTATCTATACACTATACGAGTGATCAAGAGCTATCGGCACAAGGGTCTGAAACGCTTTGCGGAGACCGGCTCTAAAGCCGGGATTCAGCCAAAACATACCGGCCGTCTTCGCAGACTTCTTACCGCTCTCAACGTTGCCAGCGTTCCGCAAGATATGGACGCACCGGGCAACCAGTTGCATCCATTGGAGGGAAACCTTGCCAATCACTGGGCCGTAAGCGTCAGCGGCAATTGGCGACTCACATTCTCATTCGACGGGGAAGACGTCATCTTTGTCGATTACCAGGACTACCACTGAGGTGAACAACATGATTTTCAATCCTGCACATCCAGGCGAAGTTTTGAAGGACTACTTGGGCGACATGACCGTTGCCGAGGCCTCAAGGCGTTTAGGCGTCACCCGGGCGCATCTTTCGCGGATTCTGAACGGGAGGGCGGGCATTTCCGCTTCCATGTCCTTGCGTCTTTCAGCGGCGCTGCGCACATCGCCCGACTTCTGGCTAAAGATGCAGATACAGCATGACCTCTGGCAGGAGCAGCAAAAGAAGCAGCCCAAAATACAGCCGTTTCGAAGAGCGGAGCTCTTGGCCTAGCAGCCCGCGTCTGCAGGTGACCCTAGCGTGTGGCGAGCAATTCCCCACGACTGTCACATTGAGCAGCGCTCCTGTGATCGCGCGAATCTCACCGACGACTTGCCGCAGCAGGTACCGGGATCCGAACCTGCGACCTTTCGGTAGAGGTCACCGCGAATTCCGTTGAATCCCTGGCTAGGGTTGCAATTGGAGGGTTTACATTAACCCCAAACTGGCATGATTCAGCAAGACTAAAACGGTTGAAGCACCACTCAAATGATTGAATAGCAACAAAATTGCCTCTT
>Ga0137390_10002415_pt1 | contig 14784 bp, 23 predicted proteins | sample 15con2h24AmetaG_FD_104937 | JGI IMG/M metagenome (GOLD analysis project Ga0137390, IMG submission 104937) | Vadose zone soil microbial communities from Angelo Coast Range Reserve, California, USA - 15con2h2.4A metaG | ecosystem: Environmental > Terrestrial > Soil > Vadose zone > Saprolite... | reverse complement strand
GGATTCCAGCCAAGGCTCATCACCATCGGGTGCACCTTTCCCTCATGGTCGCTGAGCCCATACACCTGTGCATAGCCGAAGTAGACCCCCGGTTTGCACACGCTGCTCATCGGGATAATTGATTCATCAGGAAGGTTCGCTGGCGCGAAACGATCAGCTTAGGGATGAAATGTTCGCATATCGGAACCATGTCAACTCACCTGTTGGGCAGCCGAGATCTTTCCCACCTCTGCCAAAGCCCCTCTGGACTGCTCCAGATAGAAAGATAGGAAATGGGGGCTCGACAGTTTCCGGCCCAACAATGTCAGGGCGAGATATTCGGAACGTCTCGGTGCGAAGCGGGGCAGTGGGCCTTGTGGACGATGCCTGAAGGTCTTCTGCCGTCTTTTCTGGTGTCACGGTCATAGTTCGGGGTACAGATGAAGGAAGTGGTCGTGAGTGCCGTGAGATATGTGTGGATTGGATTGCGGAGTCAATTGTGACTGGAAACCCGCTCCGGGCGGAAAATGAGCCGTGGTCATTCCTCGGCAAGCCAAAATCAAAATGTCACCTGGGCAGTTGCCCCCGCCTGCTCAGACTTTTACGCAGCCCTATAGCACCTACCCACAAGCATATAGCCAGTATTCAACGCAGTCTTTTCCTCCCGTGAACTATGCTTCGCAACCTCAAGGCGCGGTGTACCCTTCCTTTCAAGTCCCCTACGGCAGGAAAGATCCGACTTCGTGGATTGACGCATTATCACCTCAGGAGCTTTCTGGCGTTGACCCCGAAACCGCTTCCAGAGTGATGAATCGGTTCATCTCTGCAGAACTCAAGCACGAGGGATTCGACGCTGCGGAGCTTGCAGCACTAGGTAGATTGGAGGCTGAAGTGGTCCATTGTGAGTTGCTGACCCGTTGGAGCCGTCTTGCGCTATTCTTACATCCGTCGACGCCTGCCCAGTCATTCAGGACTTACACCGTAAGATACATGATTATGCCAATCTCGCCAACAGAACCGCTCCACTGGCCAGCGATATGTTCGATATAACTCAAGAGTGCGGTTTGGATACGGAAAGCCTGCAGTTGACTTCAGAGCTTTCCAAGCTGAGGCATCGAGGTATGCTACAGTGATATTCTTGCCTTCTCTTCTAAGGGTCTACTTGAAAGAATCTTCTACCGTCAATGAGTCCTTGATTTTGCTCCCCTCGGGACGCAAGTCTCCACCACCCAAGCTACTTTCATCAGACGACGAGAGCTCTCCGCCCACAATACCAAGTACTCTCCGCTCTATCCCCCACTTTTACCCAAATTTACCACCAAAACACACATATCTTCGGACTCCGGTATACATCTCTACTCTAGTTCAGTCACATGTCCCTCACCGCAGTGTCACAGCCTTCACCGCCAAGGAAGCAAGCGTTGCCATCCTTAGAGAAGAAATTGAAAAATGCAAGCCTGGTTCAGGAGTCGCTACAAAATCTTCTCTTAGCGACAGAAGACGTCGTTGGGCCAGATGACGGCGAAATACTAGGTGCTATCGTCAACTGGGAAGCCACAGTGCATCCACGGAAACGATGGAAATTAGGCACATAAGATTATCTTGAATATGGCTCGGTAGTATTCTACTGTTTTCCGATGTCACTTTACTACAATTGTCACAATACTCTTAAGTATAGGCCACCCCTCACGGGAGGGCCATCGCAGCCATGAAAGGGTCGTAAGATTCCAGACACAAAAGACCTAGCTTCGTGACGATCTCTTTGGTTGAACCCTAGTCGGCGCTACCGTTCTACGGGTTGCCTTGTTCTTAGGTATCGCACCAGGACTAGCCGTACCTGTCTGCGCAACAGGGAGCATGATTCCATCGTCTGTTTGATTCCCCAAACCCGAATCCATATTGACGTCGCCCGATAATGAAGAGTCGGCGCCAGATGCTATTATGTCTTATCAGCAAGCACCCGTAAATGCATGAAAATGTAGTTACTTTTCCGTCTTTTATCCGCGTAGTGCGGCTCGTGTGACGCGGGATTCGGCCGTTTGCGTGGAGGTCGTTGTGTATCTTCCCGCGAATCCTCTTTTTCACCCCCCTGTGTGGGGAGTGGTGCATGGGCTGATTCCACGGTCCCAGCAGTAGTTGCTTCAGACACAGCTGGTAGTATCTCATCCGTGTTCTGCGGTCGTGGTGAAGGAACCGGGGCGGCGGGTGTTTGTATTTTCGCTTTGACTAGCAGTCGCGCCCTGGGGCGGGGCTTCTTGGAGCTCCCAGCGGGAGTAGGCTCGGAACCCGCTTCGGGTTGCTCTGTATCCCGTTCGATTACCTCGGAGTCTCCCCTCCTTGCCTGGGCCTTCTCATTCCCGGTCCGCGTTTGAGACTCTTGCGATGCATCCTCAATCTGAATAGAATCTGTGCCAGTCGACTCTGAGGGAAGACCGCGGTCCTTCCTTTTGCGATTACGTTGTCTTGGCTTGGAAGATGAAGGCTCTCCGGTAGCAGCAACCACCGTCGGTGCCTCGTTCGTCGGACAGGGAATGACCGAGCTACCTCGGCTGCTTAATGCCTCGTAGCGGGAGCGACACTGATTTGGGTCAGAGTTGACCCTTGTTAATATGTATGAGGCTCACCGTATTGACCGTCCTGCCAGTTCCAACCCGTTCACTCACTTCCTTCCATCTTCCAACACCAAACTCGCCGATAGCGGAGAGCAGACGTGCATCTTCCTCAGCGGACCATCTTCCTCTCGGAACTTTGGGATTTAGTCTCTCGGTCCATCGGTCCCGGCATTGTTCGTTGTTTCGTCCTGGAATGACGGATGCTACTTCCATCCACGCGTGACCATAGAGGTCAACAGCCAGTCGTAATCGAGCATCCTCTTCCGGGCTCCAGTTGCCCCTACGAATAGACGGATCGAGTGTCCGATACCAACGATTCTGACAAGAATTGATCTGCGCGTCCTCAGAAACTGCCCTAGCAACTTTCAACGCTCGTCAATGACGGTGCGTAAAGAAAATGTGGGGAAGAATACCTAGCGACCAGCTCTCGACACCATATTTCCGGACCGCCTCGACCAATCGCCTGTCTGATTCGGCGTCCCATACATGCGTCTTTCGCGCAATAGTATGGCACATGACATCTATCGGAGTCCGTCGCGTCTTTTACTTCCTTAAGCATTCGAAGGCAAATAGTTATGAGAAAGTCGTACACCTAGCTGCTCGGCGATGGACACCCAATCAATATCGCCCCCTTCGCGATTTTCAACTAGCGCTTTGGCCGCTGTGGTTTCAGACGCAGCCCAAGGAGAGTGATCGAATCTTGGGTGTCGATCACCCAACCAACGAATTTCGCACTCCCTCGCACAACGTTGAGACGTGGCAGAGGAGTCAGTATTGAGCTGGCGAGGGTCAGCGGGCAGTTGATACGGATGATATAAAAAAGATTACCTTTGAGGCGATGCGCTTCCAATCAAGACCCTCTGTTGATTCAACATCTGTCATAGAATACTGCGATGTGAATGAGTGCTCTCCCCTAGAAACTGTTATCAGGGAGCCGTTAGGATGGTACGGATAAGCCGACCTTCGCTGTGCCTCGTACGCACGGAGTCTCCGGTTTTCGAGACGAACAGCTTCGGCCAGGCTTTCAAGTTCTTTGGATTTCACTGGGGATCTAAGTTAGGCAGGGTTAATTTAGGAGACAAACGGACGCTCACTCGGGTGGTACTCAGTGAGGCTTAGGAATCGCTGGCGACGAGCCGCATCGCCATAAAAGGGTGAATCCTAGCCTTCCTAAGTTTATATATCGCGCTCCGTGCAGCAACGCCAGTTACCTGCGACAACAACTCTGTGCTGGACAAGAGGCCCACAGGCTTGCATGCACCAGCAAGTTGAATGCAACCAGCTAAGTCGAGATTCGGCTCTTCTTCCTCCAGTTCAGCGGTGTTCTAAAGGGTTTAGATGACTACAACCTCTTTCCAAGCCGGCAAGACTCACAAGAAGTTTGTCAACTGCCTCGAGCTCGGCTTCCAAACGCTCCGCGTAGACATTGAGTGCATATTGGTGGTCCTTGTTGAGCTGTACAGCAGACTGGAGGATGTCTTTGAGGCCGTTACTCGTCATTCCAAGGCTCCATGTAGAGTGGTCGCGCGAGTGTGCAGTGTATTGGGGGGGGGGCGTAATTTGAAATCATTGCTGTCTCGCGCGTGCGCCATCGGAGCGGAGTGCTTCAACTCCAACCATGGCAAATGCCTCAGCGAAACGAATAGGTAGCCGCGTACATGTTCTCGCACACACATCCCACTTGACATGTTCTCTCACAGCATCTCAGAATGAGGCAGCCATCAAGAATATGCTTTACGGTCACCTCCTTGGTAACCTCTTGCCCCTTCTCATCAGAGTCCTGTTCCGATGGCAAGCTTTCCGACAATCAAAAATGGCCATCATCCTTTACTGCGTTTCCGTGGCACTCTCCCAGTTTCTTTACCAACAATTAAAGAGAATGGGGACACCAAGACGAGATTCCACGGGAAGTCTCATGTCTCCTGGTGATGATTTGAACCAACCAGGGATGACGGAGTGGACTTTTGACGTCCTTTATATCTCTTGTGAGTCGGTAAACAAACATTATATTGGCATCAGCCCGCTGATCATCTGTAGGGTTTGCCCAAGTAGGCTCTGCCATTCTAGGGGAATGGTTCTGGTGGATATACATCGTGGTACTGTCCTGCTTACTTCGGGGGGCGGCCTCCTTGACACGTTCCTCTCCAGATTCCTATATTTGTGATCTACAAACTATGGAGCGTACTTATCTCACCTATGTTGCTCGGCCGGTCGTCTTCCGTAGGTGAGGAAGAACCAAGGCAGGAAGGCCTAAGTAGGAGGCAAGAAAAGTTGAAGAAGCGCAGCGACCGTGGGGATCCGAGAGTTAAGGTGCAAGGACGCAAGTGATGATGAGGAGTCGATTCCTTCATAGCTTGTGTACCCAAAGGTAGACAGGCAAATGGGCTGTGCAATTTACCATCTAGGCTCTTACCACTTCGTCGTGCATGTCTGTGGGTCCTTGAGCTTGCATGAAGGGCGACCGGGAGCTGCTGTATTTTCTTTCCCGTCCGAAGGAAGTGCGCGGCGCGTACAAACAACATGTAAATAACGCGTGGCTGGTCGGTGCGGGTGTTCTTCGTAAGCTTCGTGTTTCTGCGAACAGTTTGTGCGTAGTCACCCTCTTCTAACTTTCCGTCTTCGCACTACGGTATAGCCTAGGGTATAGCCCCCTCGATTTCTTGCCCTTCCGACAAACACGGACAAGGTAGCGGTGGTGCCCCTCTCCAAGTGATGTATGACGAGAATAACACCAACCCCATCTAGTTCTTAGGCGAAATCGTACATTACACATCAATAGTATATACCCTCGGCCCTTTTCTGCCTCTGCCTCGCGCATATATGCTGACAATCTTGACGGCCCCGCAGATGTCAAGTACCCTGGAGCCACTCTTGATCACAACGGATAACCTGGGAAAGAGCGAGGATAGCACAGGGCAGGTGAGCCTTGTGGGGAGCATTTTCCGCCAATGAATCTTTGAAGCTAATGGTGTGAAGGCTTTCTCCGAATCAGTTATGCCCTGTGATGTACAATACTCCCTGCAGGCTTACAAAGAAGAATGTGCGCTCGACGCAGACAAGACATTGTTCACCCATTCGTCCTCACCTTCGACTTTATCCTCGCAAACAATGTGTCAAGACTCTAGCGCAGACATGAGACTTACTCCTCTATTCCCAAACATCCTAACAGAAAATGCACCCACTAAAGATAATATTTGCGATGTTACAACCCTGGTATGCCTCTAATATCCGTGGTCTGCAGCCGTTTAATCGCACTCCCGTTCGTAGAATATGGTGTCCTCGGATTCCACATATAATGACGGTTTCACTGACAGGGCCGTTGCTCCACCGCAGCCCATAATCGATCGTTCAGAAGTGTCGAGGATGTCGTCACCTCTACTTTCAGGTAGTGCTCAGAGTTCTCAAGAAAATCATGCTCCAATGGATTTCTCCTCCGGTGGGGCTAGGTCTGGTGATTCCCGAACTGCACTACTCCCTGTTCTCGGCTGTTCTCCGTGTTTGGCCACAACCTCAGCTCTAAAAACTGAAACTGAAAACAGTGCATCTAATGATATCTCTGACAATGCAGAACTATTCGTGACTCGTTATGTTACTGACCCTGAGCAGAAGGTGCCCTTGGGACCAACGACTAACTCCTCGTCGCCGGATGCCTCAGTTCCTCCTCCAGTTGACACAGATACTCAATCAAATACTCGCGAAGTCTTTCCCTGTGACTATACTCAGTCTCTCATCTGCGATTTGAAGACTCCTGGGCCCACTCTGGGTCAGACACCTGCTGCTCCTCTTACCCCTGGGTGTGCTGTGGATACTCTGGCTAGAGATTCCTCCCTTTCGCCCATTGTGGGGACTTCCGGCATCTTTATGCACTTGACGCCGCCCCTGTCCTCACCTCTGACAGGGTGCAATGTCTCAACAGTCGAAGTCGACTGTTCTAGCAACCGCGCAGAGATTGATGACTATCCCGCAATAACCATGTCTAGTCCTACTTTCGGTCTTCACGAAGACGAGCCTCCGTCATCACCTTCACCGCCTCACCGGACTACGAGTACTAAACGCGCTCAGCGTGACGAAAGTGATGAGGTACGCCGCTAGAAACGATTCTGGGACTGTATCTGATAACATGGCACAGGATTCGACCCGTGTAAAACGGATTGTGAGCGCCATCCTATTATTCCTTAGTAGCCTCATTGATTTTCTGTACAGCGAATGGATGACACGATGTCCTCTCCCCTGCGGAATGCCCCTGCACCCCGACGGGTAACTCTCGCGTCTCAAAAGCTCTCCCGGAGGAAGCTTGCAGCGCCTTTTCGTTCGCCATTGCATATTAAACCGACGTCGACACAACCCCCTTCGCCAACCTCAGAGGAGGTCATGCAAGATCGAACGGTCAGGGAGCCGCGAGCGAAATACAAAGCCATGCCCGATAGCGTGCAAGAAGCCCCTCCAATGGCCCAGACAAATATCAAATCACTGATTCGCTCTTCCAGGGCAGCAGCGCAATTCAGGTCTCCTCTTGGGAAGGCTCCGATGCACGCATCGCGACCAATTGTCCTCCCGAATCAAGCTATCATGAACCTCGAGCGCAGGGTAGCTATCTTGAAACGTGCAGTCAAAATTAAGCGCGATGGCGATGAGGGTCACTTAAAACGCCTTGCGAAGAAGTGGCGAGATGCTGGTAGGGAAGCCGCGTATGAATTGTGGAGTATCGTACGCGATCTGAGCACTGAGGGGAGCGAGATACGTGGAAACGGTAATAACACTGGATGGGGCTGGGGTGAGCGGAACGAACGTGGTACTTTCAGGGAAGATGGCGAGGGCATGGAAGAGGGTGGAGATGCGGAAAGGCAAGAGAATACTCTTGGAGTCATGCTCCGGAAACTTGGAATCGCTCCAGAAACTCTGGGATGGAACGACGAGGAAGAGACTTTTGTTGACAATGAATGTGAATGAGACAGTGTACCAAATCAATCAGTTTAGAGCGGAGAAAATCACCGATTACAAGCCTGGAATTGTTGCCGGTAGGGATTTTCTTTAGTATGACATCATATTGCATTCTGGCGCACCTTTGGACGTGGTATATATTCGAGAAAACGACCAGACAGGCCTGCAAACACAACAACCCTATTTCATGGTGGGCTACCCCTTCGCCTTCGTTTGCCCTTCTACAAGAGGCCTCTCGCTCGCTCTCACGCGGCGGCTCCTTCGCAGTACAAACCTTCCTGTCTATGCCACCTACCGATCGGGGTCACCTCTAGCAGTTGCTAGGGACATCCTTTCTCCGCTCAAGGATGTCGACGGGTCACGGCTGAACCTGATCCCGCTCGATCTGATGCACGAAGATTCTATTGCAGCGGCAGCACGGCAACTGTCCGACAGTTTACCCAGAGACCAAGAACCATATCTTCACACGGCGTTCATGGCCGGCGGTATGCTGCACGTGGAGAAGCAGCCAGCCGATCTCGACGCAAGCATCATGCAGCTGACGTTCCAGATCAATGTCATTTCTCACCTACTCCTCATCAAACACTTCGCGCATTTTCTTCCGAAGGCACACTCCACGGCAGCTGACGAGGGCAAGCTCGCAAAGTGGGTGCATGTCACTGCGCGGCTGGGTTCAGTCACAGACAACAAGAACGGAGGATGGTATTCATATCGTGCCTCGAAGGCCGCGTTGAACCAGGTAATCAAGACCTTCGACAGGCAACTGCAACAGAGAAACAGCCATGCGATGTGCATTGGTATCCACCCAGGAACAGTCAAGACAGACCTCAGCAAGCCTTTCTGGAACAGCACGAAAGGGAACCCGTTTGAACCTGATTTTGCGGCCAGGACAATAATAGAAATCGTTGAGAAGTTGAAACTGGGGGCAAGGGGAAAGGTGTGAGACTGGTCAGGGAAAGAAATATCACCGTAGATGGTGCAGTGGATCGAAAACCAAAGAGTCAAAGAAAAATAATAATAGTGAAGTAAAAACAAAGAGCTCAGAACAAGCTGAGAATTGAAAAATTGGTAAAGTGACATTGAGGAGAGGGCCAAACACGGAACGCCCTAGTAAAAGGCGAGGGCGTTGTCTGGTTGCACGGCCCTCTGTCACCAATTAAATAGGTGGCCCGAAATGGCCTAACTCTCAGAACTTTGTATTTTGTTCGACGCGCGGGTGTGGGCACCTACGTCATGTCGCGTTAGGCCTCCTCTCTCAACCCATCTCTTATGGCAGACGACCCATTTAGAAACTTAGTATCTGACACTCTTTACTCCCTATTCTCTTCATCCAAGATCCATACACCACTTGGAAGTCTTGAGCTTTTGTCCACTGCCATAACTACGGATCTTGGGTCAACCCAAGGAGATCCAACGACCCTATCTAAGCCAAGGTTTCGCCTGACCGACCGCTCCCGCTTCGAATGCGCCATCGAAGCATTAGCAAAACATTGGGAGAGAGGCTCCATCTCCATTATCCGTGATGATAGCGGCGTCACCGTGACTGATGTGCATCTTGGGTCCAGTAACAGCACAGAGACTGTCGCGCGAGTCATTGGGAAGCGGAAACGCGTCAGGGACGAAGATGCGGACTCCGCTGCCGGAAGTGGCGACGAAGCTGAGGATGCATACGAAGAAGAGTCGCAGAAGCCCTGCACGACGCTCGCAACTTTATCAAAGGAATTAAAGGAGGTGTACGCGTTCTTGCAAAGGAGCACGGCCAAGGGTCGTCTGCTGGCCGAACAGGTCCGTCGTGCCCGCATGCCGCTTCGCACCAGTTCTGCATCTCATTCACTACCAAGTTTCGTTCCGTCAAGCCCTCATTCGAACCAATCTGCGAGCAAGTCACGAAAGATGAGTGCATCAGAGCACGCACTGCCCTTCCGACCCCTCTACCCGGAATATGCGATCGCGTTCACTTCCGCCCTCTCATTCGTCCCCACACGGACCCTGCGCTAGGGCATTGCTCCTATCTCAACACTTGCTACTCCGAACCAACCTACGCGCAGTCCCCTTCCATCCCTCCAATGCTCTCCGCGCAGGCTCAGATGAACTCGTCGTGGACCAAGTCACAGCTACCCTCTGGTCTGGGCGCAGGGGGCAGAGGCAAAGAGAAAGCTCCCTGCCGATATCTACATTATGAGATCGACTGGGACGCGGGGGACGCTGGTGCTGAGGCGAAGTGGGAGGAGAGACCTGTCAAGAAACCCCATAGACTTGCTCTCGGATTTGGCCCGAAGGGTGCATTTGAGCCACCGGTCAGTTTAGTTCGTCACATCTACGATGCACTTTCAAATAACGCCCTTTATCAGCTTCCTCCGCAGTGGATCAATTGTGACGTGCGTAGGTTTGATTACTCCGTCCTTGGCAAGTTCCATGTTATCATGGCGGATCCACCATGGGACATCCACATGAGCGTGTGTGCCCTCCATTTCTTTCACACTGCTCCAACTAGACGCACGAGATAGTTACCGTACGGGACGATGACTGATGATGAAATGCGTGCGATGCCGATACCGACTCTGCAAGACGAGGGGCTTCTTTTCTTGTGGGTTACTGGTCGCGCAATGGAAATTGGTCGAGAATGCCTTCGTGTGTGGGGCTATACACGTGTCGACGAGGTCATATGGGTTAAAACCAACCAGGTCGGCCTTTTTTCGGGTTTTTTGCCCATCACTGAGCTGAGCATATCACACTGTCGCGTTCACAGCTCCAGCGCGTCATTCGCACAGGCAGAACGGGCCATTGGCTCAATCATACTAAAGAACACATGCTCGTCGGTCTGAAAACCAACTACGACACCAACGGCAACCTCAAGTTCCCCTCATGGGTGAATCGTGGCCTGGATACGGACGTCATCGTATCGGAAGTACGCGAGACGAGTCGCAAACCCGATGAAGTTTACGGGCTCATTGAGCGAATGTGCCCCGGCGGGCGCAAGATCGAAATTTTCGGTCGCAAACATAATACGCGGCAGGGGTGGGTTATCTCCCACAAATCGGGATTGCAGCCCTAACTTTTTCTGAAAGATGGTTGACCTTGGGGAATCAGTTGGGGGGTGACCAGATATATGAGGAAGATCTGGCTACGAGGATCAAAGCCAGGTGCGCACTTCTCCTTGATTATTTAGGCCGAGTCCCGATCTCTCCACTCAGGTATCCCGAGCGTGTTATCGATTCACCCTACCCTGCACAACCAAGTCATCCTGTTGCATCATATTAACACCTCCAACTGCCCAAGTCGGGTATCTAGGGTGTTCATGGTACGGGGCATCATGCAGCAGTTTTTCCGAGGATGCCCGCAGCATTTGTTGTTAGTATATCATAACCATGTTATACTTAGTTTATTTCAGTCTTTGGCCTCTTCCAGGGCTGCACATCTGGCAACGTGTCCACTGGTCGCAATAATGATCTCAGCGAAAATAACGGTGCTTACCTTCACCTGCCACCGGATCTCGCATGTTCTTCTTGAATGATGGCAAAGGGCCTAAGACTGGTATGCAATTTGTTAAGGGCAAACCTTGGCATCACTTACCTTTCAAAGCGAAGTCAAATGACTCAGTGGTTCCTGATGATTGAGCAATAGGGGTTTGTGCCGTAGGTTGAGGGACATAGAGCTCTTGATTCACTCCCGTAACTGAGCGATGTGGTACGGACTGGTGAGGCAGGCATCGGATGGACAAGGGGGGACATCAATGCATACCAGAATCATTGAGCATTTTCTGTTTTGATTGATAGCGAGACCACTCATCCCAGAGTGCTTGGGAAGGCCCAGCGACAGATGCCGGGACGTCCTGGGGCTCCTGCTTTACGCTCAGTGGCGATGCATCTTGTATCCATGAAATCAACGGCTGTGTAGGATGACAAGCTTTCCTTTGGAACTCACAGATGCTAGATTTCGGAGGGTCGTAGGTCTCACTACGGAATCGGATCGGATCCAAGTCGCCGGGTTCGCGTTGGGTTTGGGTAACTGGTTCTTGCTTGACACGTACACTCGCTATGAAACGGAAAAAATGGAACATAAGTCTCCCTATCTGACAGCAGAGAGGAATGGAGGCGCACCTTGGGGGCGGCTGGCATTCAACGACGCTATCTGATCTCTCAGTGCCTGAGTCGGCTCATACACTGCTACCATAAGCTATAATTGGCATGTGTTGAGGAGGTCCTTACCAGGCTCTCCTGGTGTAATCGATGGATCAGTTGGGTTAGAATGGTCGACCTTTACGTGGGATGGGGATTTTGACTCGGATGCGGTGTTGGCCGTGTGATCTAGCAATCTTACAGTGTCTGCATGGGGTGTATAGGGAACAGGGAACCTACAGAAGGAGCGACTTGATCCTGGTTTTACCTCCTCTCTTCGAGTATGGTTCGGAGCCTCCGAAGGGGGTTCAGGTGAGCCTTTCGGGCTTCGCGGCACAGAGTTGGGTAATGCGAGAGTTAGCCCGGAGAGATACGACGGTCTGACGGCCCAGGTCGGAGCAGGGTACGGATTTCGAAAGTGATCGGGGGGTGTATCTACTTCGGCCGGTATGTGCTCCCTCCAGCTATCTGCGGGTGTATTCGATAGACCGGAATTTCGCGTTGGGATCAATGAAATAAATGGCTCGGTGTACGCACGATCGGAAGGATCCCCGTTGCTCTGGTAGTTGTATATAAACACACACGAAGCGGGGCACGGGTCGCCGTGCGGCCAGCCCGCGTTGAGAATGTTCTTGTACTTGTGCTTCCCCAGCATCCGGGTTGGGTCGAGGCCTTCTACAAGTCTGACGACGATTTCGTCCTTCTGAGGGATGGCTCGGAAAACGGTCGGGATGAAAGCGAGTAGCGAAACTTGGGGGCAACTGGGGCCCCTCAACTAACCGTCGACATGGTGTAAACGGCCTCCACGACGGAGTCTCGCCGGAACACCCAAGAGATCCACGACGCGAGCCTGTTGACGTCCACGGTTCCCCGTTCCGCAGGATTCAGATGCATGCCGAACGGTTGCGTTATAACGAAATACGTCGACCTGTCTGACTTTTTGTACAAAGGCTTTGCCATTCGCTTGAGAATCTTCTCTTGCCGTTTTGCAAGGTCAAATCCTTTGTTCTTGTTTTTACCCATCGCAAGAGAGGCGTTGCCAGATCAAATGCCACCGAGCAGAGAGCAGAGAGACTCAGGACCGTGTGCGATCGATTGAACGGAACGCAGTCGCGACTTTACCACGTGTCAACGAACAATGCAAAAACATATTATACGGATGAATATCGTGAATCACAGTTGGTAGAAAGGCAGAAATTAGTGATACATGTCTATCGAATGAGTCCTGATATCTCAAAATTAAGAGGATGGGGGCTGCTCATTAAGCTCTCGTAAGAGTAGCTTATTCACCGCTTTTGCGTTGTCCAAGTACACTGTCGATGAGGGCCAAGTCAGGGTTAGTTCCAAGCAGCAGTAGAAAGACAAGGTCCTACCATGGTGGCCGGCACGGGGGACAATGTACATCCGAGCGCTCTGGTTCCCCGCGGCTTTGAGGTTGTCTATGGAGGTGATGCCACCCACTGGATCCATCCAGTCATGCTCTCCATCTGTGTGAAATCTTAGCACTGGAAAAAGCAGAGGACACAGAGAGAGGCACGTACAAATGAACGATATGGGAATTCTCAATGCTGAGATCCTATCCACCAATGGCATGCGTGCGTGGGCACCAGGAGCCAATATATGCGCTGGGGAACCACTTGAGATGACAAACGAAGGACAGAACGATGAGACTGACAAATGCAGTATTCCCCCGAACCCTTCGAGAGGGTAATATTCATAATGTAATCGTGCATATCACGCGTCTCGTCTTCGTTCAAGGCGCCAAAGCGGCGAGAAGAGTACTGTTACGAGGTGTCAGCGACCAATGGCGAGGCGACACGGGAGCAGGGAGGGAGAGGCAACAACACGCACCTTGCCCACCAGCATCGGACCCCAAAACAGGCTCGAACGAACCACCTGGAAGGGGCTCCATCCCCCCTCCCAAAGATGCGTAAATAGCTTGCGCCTGAAACTCTCCTTCCTCTTCTCCGCTCGCTGTTCCTGCTCCAGCGCCTCGAGGCGCGAGCGGTCCGCCACGACGGGCCCGTCATCCTCGCCGGTCACCTGCCTATCCAGCATCTCCCTCGACGGCACCGTATTGTTCGGATCGCGCGGGACGCCCGCGGGCGAGAGCAAGATGAGCCTGTGCACGCGCTGCGGGTATCGCAGCGCATAGACGGCGCTGAAGTACGCGCCGAGCGAGTGCCCGACGAGCGTCATCTTCTCCAGCCCCGCGCGCTCGCGCCACTCCTCGAGCGACTCGACGAAGAACGACTCGGCCTCCTGCACGCGCCCCGGGATGTCGTCGCGCTTCGCGCGGACGCGGAACGGCACGCGCGCCGAGCGGCCCATCCCGAGCCAGTCGACGGCGTACACGGACGTCCCGCGCATGCCGGCCCACCGTGCCAGCGCGGGGAAGTTCAGGAAGAAGAAGCCCAGGCCCGCGCCGTAGCCGTGCAACAGGACGGCTGGGGGCGGCGCATCCGGGGAAGGAGACGTGGACTCGATGGCGAGGGTGTTGAGATAGTGCTGGGGTTTTGCGAGCGGGACACGTTCGCTGTGCGCAATCACAGGCCCATCGGCGGCGCTGGGCGGTATCGATGACCCGGATCGGAAGAAGGGCAGTCGCCTGGAGTGGAATAAGCAGAAGAAGGGACAGGTGGGGGAACCCTAAAGAGATACCTCAATAGGCGTTCTTCACTAGAGGCCGCCTCCTTCTCACCCGCAGCCCACCTAGAAAAACGATCAAAAATACAGCGCAAATCGCGAGCCATTGGTGCTGACCAGCTACGAAAACTTTCCACGAATGTAGAGGGTATCTCTCTTGCCGGAGGTACGCCTGACGCACTATCGACGGGTACAGATTCGGCCATTGTCCTAAGAGTCGTCAGGAGTCGAGCCAGAGTAAACAAGGATGAGAAAGACGAGAAATGGGAGAAGAAATGTGCAAGGTGTATTATTCGGTATCTTGGCAATGAAGGCTCACGGATGACTGTACGCTAAACACCATGAGGCTCCGGCCCACAACGTCACCAATTGCCGACTCGGCCGCTCTTGCTGACGTGCTTGACCCGCTTCCACACAGCCTACACAGCCTCTCCCGGTCGGCCTCTGCAAGTGACTGGAAGCCGATGCTAGAAGCTTCCACCGCAGTT
>Ga0137390_10002412_pt1 | contig 14791 bp, 17 predicted proteins | sample 15con2h24AmetaG_FD_104937 | JGI IMG/M metagenome (GOLD analysis project Ga0137390, IMG submission 104937) | Vadose zone soil microbial communities from Angelo Coast Range Reserve, California, USA - 15con2h2.4A metaG | ecosystem: Environmental > Terrestrial > Soil > Vadose zone > Saprolite... | reverse complement strand
TGGCAATCGAAGTCGCCGACACGCCGTGGCCGCCAATTCCAGGTAAGGATAAGAGCGCAGGCCCCTTCTATATCGTATGGCTCGGCGATCAAGCGTCATCCGTACCAATCATGAAATGGCCCTACCAAGTTGTCAGCCTGAGCGATGAGGAACTCGGGCTGATCTTGGCGTATTTGAGTCACATGGCGGATAGGAAAAGCCGAGCAACGGAGGGCGGAAGCAGCAAACGCTAAGTAAATCGTAAAACTCGATTACGGTTATCGACGATGAGCGCGTAGTCGCCGCCGACATGCGTCGTCGGCTCTTGCAGACCGCCACGGGCGGCTGAGCCCCTGACTGCTTCAGCCGGTTGCGCGGAAGCTATTCAGAAAATCGAATCCATGGCCGCCCAATGACGGCGGTGCCGCGTTCGATCTTGCGTTGCATGTTGCTTGGCGAATGTCTCCTGTTGGCGGTTTTTCAGACATCGAAATTCCACCGACGAATGTCCGCTTTGGAGAGGGTAGTGTTGCAAAAGTCTTTTTGCGTCACCGAACACAAATCTTCCGAGCTTCAGGCGTGGCGATCGAACAATGATGTGAGGGACTACATCATCGAGTGACGAACTTACCCGCGACTTCGGCAGAACGTCCATTGGTACCTCCACAATCAACGCTCCAGGATGAAGCGTTCTGCTGTGAAGACAGCTCTGACATTTATTTTATCATTTGAAACTGGCTGCTACGTTGCGCTTTGCCTTGCTACGCTGCGCGACGGTGCGGGGCGTGCACGCTGGAATATTTTCGTGAACTGCATATTTTTTCGTGATGACCTTCCTGCGCATCAAAACGATTAAGAACAAAAAATACTTGTATCGGCAAACCTCAGTCCGCAAGGGCGAGAAGGTCAAATCGATTATGCAGTATGTTTGTGTGTTGGGCTGGATTGGAGTTGCCGCGGCTTCGCCTGGTTGATTAGGAAGCAAAGGGCGTGCGAGCACGGACAAACGCTCTGTGAAGCACCAGGACAGTTACGACCGGGAGCGCTTCAAGAAGGAAATGGAAAACCCAAAAGAACGGTTCATGCGGGAGGCAGCTAAGCGGGACGCTCTGAGGGCGAGCAAGGCATCGATTGAGACGGATAAGGATAGGGAAACGAAGGAAGCCATCCGGCACTTCAACGGAGCCCGGCAAAAAGAAAATGAGCCGCTCAGCCCCCAGCCCAGCGGCTACAGCGGCTCAAAGTAGTCCTTGGCCGGGAGGAGCCAAGCCTGTGTGCGACCGTTACCTTGTTTGTCGCCATACCGTCTTATGATAGTCCTGATTTGGACAAATTACTGTCACTCGAAGAACACACTCAGAAAGTTTCAAGCCGCATCTATATGTTCGTGACCGTTAGTAATTTTGCATCGGGGAAACGGGCAGGGGGTGTGAATCTTCGGAGGACGGCCGCCCTTCTTGCCGTTCTCCTGTGCCGCGGCCTGTTTCCTCGGGCTGGGTGATTTACCGCCGCGCCTGCCGAGCGCGACTGCGTTCTTATTTTTCATTGGTGAGTTGGTTGTTTAGCTGTTGGATAAGTTGCTGGGCCGCGAGCCTTGCATTTATTGAGCGGAATGCGGGGGCAGGGACATGCAGACGGACATTGTCATCGCGACACGAACCTTCGGCAATCTCGCGATCCATTGAACGGGATCGAACATGAAGTGAGGAACCGCATGGTGCGAAAGCCATGTGGTTCGTTTATTTCTCATAGAAGGGCCGGGCAGGCCGGGTGAACCTGACGTCGTGACGCCCTACAGTCTTCAGGGAGTTTACCGGTGGCTTCGGGACTTGCCTGAATCGAACGCACGGTAGTTTGCGGCATTTAAGGGCTGGCGAGGAATACGAACTGCGGGACCGCATGCTCCGAAAGGCATGCGGTTCGTTCGCGTTGATGAAGGCGGGCGACAAGCTGGGCGATCTTGAAGTCGAAGAGCCTTACGGTTCCGGGCGGCGTGTTCGAATGGCTGATTGCTCTAAGGAGCCACAAAGATTAATGGTTTGGCGCTTGGAATGATTTAAGAATCATCACAGACGACGCAATTGGGGGCAATACTATGGATGCATTGGTATCACGCGGAGTTCCCGAAAGCCAGCGCGCGAACTTCGTGAAGGTATTGGAGCGTATGATCGCTCGGGAACAGGACGAGGAGCAGCTCTCGCCCGAGGCGGCCTTTCTATCCATTGGAATTGCCGTATTGGGCTTCGACAAGCCAGACGGCTTCTTGACGGATGGGCCGAAGGACTATGGTTTTGATTTCGTGACCGTTACGAGCGAAAGCTGCACAATATTTCAATCCAAGTCCGTAAATTTCAGCGGCGGCATAGACATCGGCTTCCAAATTTCTCCTAGCTACCTCGATGATGTGCGTCAAATTAAAGAGGTGATCACCCATCTCGATAACATTCCGCTCGACTGCAACAAACAAGTCAGCGCCGCGCTCGTTGCTCTGAAAAACGAAATTGCAAGACAGTCGCTTCAACAAGTGGTCGCAAAGGAGGAGCGCGATACCAATCCATATTCTGTTTCAGTAATGCTGCTAGCTATGGGCGAGAAATTCACGCCACAGGCCAAAACTGAGTTCGCGATGCTTGAGAACGCCGAGTTCAAATACGCGAACGTCACCATTAATGTCACTGTGCTGCCGATTTTCTTGGATGATTTGCTCGAAGAAATTTGGAGCCAGCGAAATGATGATTGGAAGGACAGAAAAGGCACAAAGAAGGACAAAGTTGTCCTGAACGTAGTGGGCGACGTTATCAAGGATGCGAAGAGCGCGATCTTCTATGCAAAGGCATATGATTTTGTTGAGGCCTTTGACTCGCTTGGCTATCAAATATTCGAACCAAATGTTCGATCAGAAATAAAAAGCTCAAAAGTTAACCAAGCGATCCGCGATACCGTATCAACAAGAGCGGGCAGGCGAGACTTTAGGCACCTGAATAATGGTATCACCGTGGTTTGCGATGGTTACTCGCCTCGCGGCCCTAAAGACTCTCCGACAGCTTTTGAGCTTCGGAAGCCAGGTGTGGTGAATGGACTTCAGACAGTGAAGTCTATGCACGATGCGTTCCGAAAGCTCAAACACGATGATCAATTAGATTTTCGGGACAATTGTCTCGTCCTTTGTCGGCTGCACCAGCCGGACTCTGTGAAGCGGATCGAGGACCTGATAAAGGCTACTAATAATCAAAATCCTATGAAGCCTCGCAATCTGAAATCGAATGATCCTGAACAGCGGGCGTTTGAAACGTTGTTCGCGGAGCAGGGATGGTTTTACGAACGTAAGGAAGGATCGTGGAACGCATTCGTTAGTGATGCTAGAGGGTGGAAATCGTTAGGAGGTAAGAAGCCAGACTTCTTCAAAACGCGTTCAAACGGCTTCAGAAAAATCGACAATGCCGAGATCGCTCAGAACTGGCTGGCTTTTGTCGGCTTCTCGACCGAGGCCATCAATGAGAAGAGAGCAATCTTCGCGGAAGATCATCTATATTCGCTGATTTTCTTGAGACGGACAATCAAGCACGGCTTTGATTATGATTTTAAACTAACGAGAGAGTCGGCTGTATATTCCGAAGCGCGCGAGCGCTCCCCTGATCCGGGGGCGATGCTGATTGCGCATTTGGTGCGCGAAGTCGCCGACCATCTTGCGCCCAGCAGAAAGGAGAACAGAGACCGCGCGATCAAAAACCTTGGACTTGGGAGCCGGAGCCGGGACGAACAAGATAGAGAACTAGATGCCGATGCGGGTTACCAAAAGGGAAAGATGCTCAGAGGCATGCTCACTCTGTTTGTAGAGTTCGTGGGTTTCGTCATGTATCGATCTCTAGGTGATCGCGTTCACGAGCGTATTTCTAATTTGCGCAACACCCCCAGTATGAAGGGTATCTTCGATAACCTAGATTTTGATCCCCTCGTCCAACGTTATTCGACGAGAAACTTCGATAAGAACGACTTGATTATCGTTTTGTTCGCTGCCTTTGAACATTGCGTAGGTGCGCTCTATGAGAACAGCAGTTGGTTGCGCGGATACAATGATGCGCCTGTCAAAAACAAATACATATACTCCGTTCAGACCAGACGCCAAATTCTGGAAGAGCTACTCGAATTGGATAAGCGGTTTGGGCGAACGGAGTGGGTTCGGGATTGGGCAGATGGATTCAATGAGAAGAAAGGCGTGTTCAATCAGATTGTTTCCGTTCTGTAATGGTTGGCCTCAGTTCAGATAGGTAGGACGCTTCGATGCTTCGAAATGGCACGCTCGTGCCGTTTATTTTTTTGGGCATCTTGGCTTTTTGCTGTCAGCATTTGGAGACGATCTCGCAGGGCGCGTCAGTATTATCGACGGCGACACTTTAGAAATTGATGGCACGCGCATTTCGCCTATGGGGAGCCGTGGCGATTTCATGTGTGCATAAGGCAAGGCGGGGGGCCGGGCGACTGTTCGGACGATGCGAACTCACATCCTTAAATCGTTGCCGCCCGATGTCAGCTTTGGAGCGCAGATCGGACTCAGCGCGAGCTTGAATTAAAGGCAGTTCGTGACCCAAAAACGGTGTGCGCCAGGTGGCGGTCCTTCCCGCCTGACTTGTTACCCGCTGCGACACGAAATGCAAACCAGCGCTCGACTCCCCGCCTATAGGTAGGGACGCGTTTTAGCGGGCCGTCCCCCGACGCTCGCCGCGCGGCATGTTCTTCTCGGCACGCCGCGCGGCGTATCAGCCCTTATCGGCGATGGCCCAAGCTTATCCCTATATACAATGCTTTTTGCCGAAGCGATCCGACAGAGCGCTTAGTAAGCTTTGCTATTTTGACTACAGGTGTCCGCGCCTTTGAATGATCCCTGAGTTCCTTTAGATCGGCTCTTGTCCATTCGCGGCGCTTGCCGGTCTTCTTAGCTGCCTTAGCTTTCTTCAAGTCGATCGCTCCTATTGATGAAGGCCGGGTTGTTAGCACGATTTCGCGGAGCGGCAAGTACAACAGGAACTAACAATGATCGACGTAACGATCCTTCCAGCCTGGCGAAAAGAGCTGCGAAGCGTTCGGACAGCGTGCGGCCTTTGGCTTGCCGAGTCTTGACTCGCCAGCCGTGAAGCTCGCCCTGGCGCTAAGGCCGCCTCGCAAAACAGGGCAGCCCAGCAAGCTCAATCCGAGTTCGACATTGCCCGCGCGACGATCAACGTTACACTCGGCCACGACGAAGTTTGAGCACAGTGGGCCGCTGAGCTTTCGGCCAAGGGGAGAGATGCACGAGGGCGCTATTTGACAGATCGATCCTCGGCTACATCGAGCTGCGACTATGTTGAGTGCTATTTAAGTTCACGAGAACATTCTGCAATCGACGGTAGTCCACCGTCGAGACGGGAGCTTCTTCGTTCACACGCGAGAAGCTAACAAGCCCGAGGCACTCGGGTCCCTTCTAGACCCCCCAGGGGCTCTGGGGGCATTCGCCGCCCCTGAAAGATCGCAACGCTTTAACGATTCTGCCCACTCTTGATCGCCGAGGCTGGTCGAGCCACCCATCGGAGTTGGCGTGCGGTGGAGTTCCATCAAGCGGCCTGTCGGAGCAACTCGCGCTGTTGCTGACCTTGAATGCGGAACGTATTGTGAAAGAGGTGTTCTACCAGTGGAACACCCTAAGATGGCAACGACTCAGCTAGGCTGCGGCCATGAGCCATTCGAGCCCGTACAACTACAAATGCCCAAACCTGGAATGTCGGGCGGAATACGTCGCCGTCCAGCGGTCGGACGCCAGTCTGCGCAAGCCGAAGTGCGTCGAATGCGCGACGCCGTTCCTTGCCAAGGATAGGAGGCCATTTATCCAATATGAGGCCGCGTGGCCGGTCACCCTCGCGCTGCCAGACCTAGCTTAGGCCCGGGGTCTGCTCGCGACTTAGTCGCGGAAACGATCCAGGCTGCGTCGTTTCCCCAACGAACGGCGGGGAGTATCCATGATGATCGATCCCAGGCCCAAGCTAATCGCGGCTCTCGGCAACGTCCAAGAATACCTTGATCTGGCGATCCGCGCCGAGGATCGCGCCGAGCGCGAGTTCTACGAACGTATCGCAGAGCTGTACCAAGATCGCTCAGGTGCTTGAGGCCATGATGATGGGTGGGTAGGTAGGGCACATCGGACGGCGCACGGCCCTGGTTTGCTGCCATTTTATCCCGGCTATCATGGTGATAGAGTACCCCCAGACGTTGAGAAGCTTAGAAAGGTATTCTCTCGGTTGAACTTCATTTGGAATGGACGGGTCGTCGCTCTGGCGACAAACTACCCGCCATAGGACAGCCTGCGCGACTGACTTGCCCTAAGTGCGGGGCCAATCTGACTTTGGCGCTGCCGCCCAGCGGCAAGGGGCAGCGGACGTTGCTGTGTTTCGATTGCGACCGGCCCGATCCCCTTAAAACCGAAAAGGCCGCGGGCTGGCTCAAGAGCGAGTTGCAGCCGCCGACATAGCTGCGTGTTCCGTGGATAACCACGTTGGCCAACGAGGCCGCGTAAGCGCAGAACGATCCTTCGCCTCCGCCGTTGCCCTCAGAACGCCAGGGCCATCCATGGGTCAAGTTGCTCGCGGTCCTTGACCACGCCGAGGAATACTGCGTGCTCGCGATCAGAAGCCGGGATCGCGGCGAGCGTGAGAGGTATGAGCGCATCGTGGAGCTGTACGTTAGGATCGCCGAGGAGTTTGAGGCGATGATGGGCGGCGGGTAGGCAATATGACGCCGCCACGAGTCAGAAATGCAACCCCACCCCTTTCAGCCACGCATGGGCGGCGCTGCTGACGCCGAACATCATGTCCATCAGCCAGAGCCAAAAGGCAGTGGGAGCCCATTTGCCAAATTGCTTCCCAGCTTCTTTGACTGCTTCGGTTGTAAAAACCTCACCTTGTTTAGCAAGCCACTTTCCCAGCTTCTCACGCTTAGTCTCAAATTTGAGTAGAGCTTCCGCCGCCGCCTTCCCATTGTCGCCAGGTTCGATTGGCTGAGCCTTAAGGACCTGCAGCGCATCCGATAATTCTGTTCGATCTTCTGCGTTCAGAGGCTCGATATCGAGAGGCTCAGGAGGCTGATTGTGGCCCATACCCGCTGGAGTGACGGGCGCGTGACCGAGCGCTTCCTGAATGGCGTCTATCTGCTCCTGCATCAAAGCGTGAAGGTCGCTTTGAGATGGCTCCGGCTCTTCGAAGTCCCGGTCTTCCTCTGGCGGTTGGCGACGACCAGAGTTTGGAACCCATTCGGAGCCCTCTGCCTCGAGTTCTTCGATTGCGGCTTCAATTACGGCCTCGGTAATACGCCTGTAAAAGACGTTCTCGATGATATCGCGCGTATCGTACGGACCGCCCCAAATGTACTGATAGCCGCCTTCCGCGCCGTCGTACGGAGTGCTTTCCACTGGATCTTCAAAATTCTGCAAAAACCATCCGCGGATCGCCTCGACAGCATCATCTTTGGCCATGCGGGCTAACTTCGGTGGATCGGTCACCGGATCATGCTGGACCTCGTCCCAATTATCTAGGACGGCTGGGCGGCTTCTCCTCGCCATCTGATTGCCTCCTCGGGTCTAATTACTTCTTCTTGCCCGGATCATTGTAAAACATTGGGAAGAAGCTGCGCTGATGCTTGATGCGCAATGTGTCACTGATCTTAATCGTGTTGGCTTTGCGGCGCTCTCCCCCATCCTCCGTAATGACCTCCAAGTCCGGGTTATCGATAATTGCGGAATTGATGTCGAGCATGTGGGCAGGCGTCGCATTGTAAATACCAGCATAGAACTCGCCCATCCCGATGGCATCGCCGTAATTTGTAATGAAGCGGGGGATATCGTCATGGAGCTGCGTCTTTGCTTGAGCGCGTCCTACCTCATCGAAGACGTACAACATGCTGTCAGTTTCGCTCGGATCATAGGCTAGCATGTGAAGGCCAGACCGACCAAAGTGCGCCTGAGAGCTGCTGTTTTGGTGGAGGATATTATTGTACTCTTGGCGAGCGCGTACCGAATTGGCGAAATGAATGAGCCAGTACCGCCAGCCCTGCGGATTGTGAATTGAAAATGGGCTGACGTAATCGGCACATCCGCGGAATGCATCGAATAGGATCTTCTCTGCCGCTCCTAGCCAAGCATGTTTACTCATCAAGCCGTCGAGCTCCGCAATCTCAGCAGCGGTAACACCAAACGGCGAAAGTTTCTTCGCCAGCGCACGCGGGTCAGATTTATTCAAGAACGTTACAAGCGTCTCAATGCCAAAGGTGTAAAAGATCTCTGCCGATGTGAAGGATACGACGATGTCGCTAATCGTATCGATGTCGACTTTGCTCGTGCCACACTGATCTAAATTGAAAAGCACGTTTTGGTAGTTTCCGTTGCCAATCCATTGTTTGATTTCGGGGTAGGCCACCTCAAATTTCTTTTTGAAATACTCAATGCGCACATGCAGTCTCGGCACGTTCTGCGAAATGTGCGCAATCAACGGGGCTACGTTTTGTTTGAGTAGCTCGACTGTCTCAGGATCGTAGTCGTTGAGAAGGAGCAAACACTCGATGTCTATGGGTGACATCCCTTCGGCCAGACGTTTCATGTTGAAGGCCTCCGTAGCGGCGCGAAGCGCCTCTAAGAAGATCAGCGGCGAGCCAGGGCTACCACACTTGTATCTTCCGCCACCCGCAAAGCCATCAACGATAGCGAGCCTAAAGCGAGACTGCTGAGGAAGCTGACAACGCACGGCCAGGTACCGCGCTACGTACTCGCCTACAACTTTGTGCTTTCGCTTGGAATGCTCTTCGAGCGTAGCGCCGGTCTTCCAAGAAATTGGCTTTAGCGACATCCGCCCCTACCTCACCTGAATGCAGCTTGGGGCGATAAGATCAGAGCGTTAATGCACTGACCGGCATCTGGTCCCACACCTGATCGCGATATACACGGCCATTAGCTTTTTTGGAACGGCGCCTGTTGTCTTTCCCCCACGTTCCCCATTGCTTGAAGAAAAACGCGGTGCCTTGCAGCGCACACTGGTCGAAGATTTCATCGATCCACTCTTCCCGGATCGGTCGAGCCGACCGGCCACTCTCTCCGCCAACGATGGCCCAATGAATATTGCTCAGGTCGACATCACCGACGGCACCAATCAGCGGCTCAAAGGAGATGAAACGTATCGCCGCCGGAACGGCGCGCAGATGCTCGACGCGCTCGATGACCTCTGCGTTTTCGATGCTCGTGCCGAGCCATACATTCGGCAGCACGTCGAAGATGTTTTTCCTAGCGAGAGCGCCCATCCGCTCCGGGCGCTTAGTCAGAATTTGATAGTGATGATGAGGCGTAGCGCGCATTACATTCCACACTTTCAGAATGAATGCGTCGCTGACACGCTCGTGAAAAAGGTCGCTCATCGAATTGACGAAAATCTTCTTGGGTTTCTTCCACCTCAACGGGATTTCAAGCGCGCTTTGGTCTTCGCGAACGACACCATTCCAGATTGTTCGCCTGCCGCTACGGCGCGTTAAGCCTTTGTATTTTGGGACTTCCATGGCCTGGAGTCGCCGCGCCATTTCCATAGCGTAGCAATTCGTACATCCAGCGCTAACGATGGTGCATCCTGCAACGGGGTTCCAAGTGGCATCGGTCCACTCGATCTGAGTCTCGGCCATTGCACATCTCCCGGCCTGTTAGCGTCGCCGTTCCTACCAAGCTAATCGTTAATAGCGAGTTCGAGTAACTGCCGAACCTCGGCCAGAGCTTTGATCCATGGTGGGTTGTCGGCATTGTCGTTGTACCATTTTAGGGGCTCGGGCATCACCACCGACGCCCGCCCAGCGCTTTCCCTTTGGACGGACTGGGCTGCTCCTTTTTCAGCCGGTCGCGCTCCGCACAAAGCCCATCGATGTTGTTCAACATCCGATCTAGTAACGCCTCGGCGGGAGCCGTTGGAATGCCTGCTCTTTGGAGCTGCCTGATCTCCCCGCGCTGGCGGTAGACCTGAACGCGCATACGCTCGATCTCGGCCCGAACATGTTCGATATCCGGCATGGTTGCGCCCCTGGGTGAAAATTGGGTTGCCCCCGTGACCGTAGCTAGTATCATGGCTGATGCACGCGAGCGCGTTGCTCACCTGCTCGGTGTTCAAGCTGACGCGGTCAAACTTGAACTCAAAGTTGAGTATTGAATGCCGCAGCCGCGCCACGTCGCGACAGCGTAGATGCCAAGAGGCCGAGCGGGTTCGGTCCTAGCGAGCGCCTTACCGATATATCGCGTTAACGTTGCTGCGATAGGATCAACGCCACTGTGCCATGGGGCGGATCTACCCGATACTGACGCAGGGGCTTCGGAGCAATCTGGGGCCCTTACTTTTTGTGACCGGAACGATATGCTCCACGTCGAATTGAATTTCAGTTCCTTTTGTTGCGTAGGAGGTGCGTATGCCGAGCACCGGCTGGACGCCAAGGATCGTGCCCTACGGTGCGGACCAAACCGTCTACCTCGTAGTTGATCGCTTCGGACAGCTCGGGAGCGTTTACCGCGAAACCGAAGTTGAGCAGACGGACCTCGAAACGATCATCACCGATCTGATGAACGGGCAGTTCAACGACCCGGTGCGCGTTGTGGCATTCAACACCCTTGAACATTGGTCCGACGACGTGTCGGAAGAGATCGCCGTAGAAATTCAAATCCGCTGCGATATCGATGGTGTCGCCGTCCCGGAGCATATCCAAGACTTCGTGGCCCGCCATACCGGTCCGACCCGGCAGTTGGCATTGCGGTTGATCTGATATGCCGTATCCCCGGCCGAAGCCGCCTCCGGGTGGGCATCAAGGCCACGTTCCCCGGTTTCATCGAACCGGCTCTCGCGACGGCGATTGACAAGGTGCCCTCAGGCGAACGTTGGGTTCATGAGATCAAGTTCGATGGCTACCGGGTCCAAATCCATCTCAGGGACGCTGCAAGGTGTTCACCCGGCGCGGCAACGACTGGACCAATCGTTTCCGAAAGATCGCGGCCGATGCCTGGCACATTAATGCCGGGTCCGCGATCATCGACGGCGAGGTGGTGGTCCCGGCAGAGGACGGCACCACGGACTTCTCGGTGTTGCAGAACGAACTCAAGGGGCGATCCAAAAACATCGTGATGGTCGCCTTCGATCTGCTTTACCTCAACGGCTACGATTTGCGGAAACTGCCGCTGGTCGAGCGCAAGGCCTTGCTCAGAAATATCTTCGTCGAGACTGATATCCAATTCAGCGAGAGCTTCGAGGTCGATGGCCGCGAGATGTACAAGCACGCCTGCAAGACTGGCCTTGAGGGCGTCGTCTCCAAGGTTCGCGATAGCAAGTACGTATCTGGCCGGGGCAACGATTGGGTGAAAGCCGCCTGCGCCCAGCGCGAGACGCTGCCCATCGCCGGGTTCGCGCTCGACGGCAAAAAATGGGATGGCCTCTATCTCGGCAGGCGCAAGGGGAGGGACTTGATATATGCCGAGAAGGTCGACCACGGCTTTGACGCCGCGTCAGCGAGGGATTTGCAGGCCCGCCTCAAGCCGCTGATCCGGAAGACGCAGCCCTACGGCAAGAAGATCGAGCACCGGGGGATATGGGTTGAGCCCGAGCTGCTGGCGGAGATTGAATACCGGGCGAAGTCAGCAGAGGGAAAAGTCCGCCATCCCTTCTTCAAGGGTCTGCGGGAGGATTTGGGATGAACGGACCTGCTCCATAACAGAATAAACCGAAGGTCCACCTACTAAAAAATTGACAAAGGACGTATTTCTTCTAACATTTTAGAAGAAATGGGAGATTGAGTCGGTGGCACAGATCGGACAACTGGAGCAGCACATTTTGTTGGCCATTCTGCGCCTGCGGCCGACGGCTTACGGTGTCGTGATCCAACAAGAGCTGCTGAAACGTACTTCGCGAGAATATTCTATCGGCACAATCTATGCCGCTCTCGACAAGTTGGAGAGAAAGGGACTTGTGGTCACAACAAGAGGTGAAGCGACCGCAGAGCGCGGGGGACGGGCTAAGTTATACTTCAACCTCACAGCGTCGGGTCAATCGGCGTTGAAGGCTTCGCTCGATGCCATCGATCAGCTTCGATCAGGCTTGCGGCTGCGGGAGGCTTGGTGTTGCTAAATCGAATTATAAGATTTTATGTTGAGAGCGTCGATGAAGTCGTGGCGTTTTTCCGGGCGACGAAGGGCTCTCGGACATTGCGAAGCCTCGTCGCCTTACTTAGCGTAGTCTCTGTTCTGCCCCTTATCGTTATTGTTTATGCCGGACGAGCTTGCTTTAGACTGTTTGATCTCAGCGATATGCTCATTGCCCCGTCGAACGAACTGAGACCGTCTATCCCGCCCGCTTTTGCGCAGTTCTTGATCATTATCGTTTCACCCAGTAAGCGAGCTTCGGCCATTCTGGGCGATCTGCAAGAGGAATTCGACCGCGATCTGTCGATGGGTGTCGAACGCGCCCGCTTGCTCTATTGGGCGCGGTGCCTGCGTTCACTCGGACCTTTACTCGTCACCAAAATTAAGAGGGCTGGCATCATCGCGGCTGTGATCGAATTGGGTCGCCGCATCCTAGGTTGAGTAAACCGCACAATTAGACCCCGCCAAACCGCTTCAAGACCTCGGCACCTTGAACCACCCGATGGATGGATAGCCAGTTCGCGAGAAGGCCCACGCGCCGATGTAATCGGGCGAGCGCGACATCTGCTGAGCGCAGCGGACCGCGGCCTCTGCGCTCGGGCATTCGACAGCATCGTCGGTCAGGATCGCGCCGTCATCACGCCGCGCTATTGGCGCGGCGACGTAAGGACACACGTTGGCATATAGCCGTGAGGCGACGGTTGACAGCAGGAAAAGGGTCAAAGAGTTCTTGATCAGACATTTGACTGCTGAACTTAAGACCGCGCCTCCCTTTTCGGGAAAGACGAAGTGACGTAGCGTCGCTCGCTACTGTGCCTGCCGATAATCCTGACGCATATGATCAGGCTGTCGTGTCTTTTCCTCAGTAACAATTAACCCTACAGCGCATTAAACGACCACTTCGCTGTACGCACTTACTTCCGCTATGACGCCAAACGGACATGCCGGGGCAGGCTGACGATGTCTGCTCCTGAGGTAAAACGGACGCGCCGCGCGAGCCCGGACACTTCCGTTTTTGACCCATTCCGACATCACCCGACAATGAATGTGGTGTGCGAGCCCTGGTCCAAGTCCCCTTGTAAGAATGGCAAGCACGATGGCGGGGGCATGCGCAAGGAGGGGTGGAAAGGGCAAGCGGGTGCGACTTACTCGATCAACGCGTCGGCGGATGGTAGCCGGATGATCTGGACGGCACTATCTCGCGCGGTCTGCTGGTCCAGGCGAATAGGATTTAATCATTTAATCGGCGGTCGCTAAGGCCGCAATCGCGCAGGGCGATTGATTCCCGTGATAGTTGTATCGTGATGGTAACCTGATTCGAGGTTGGGAGGCTAAGATCATGAACGCCCTTGCTCTTGTAAAGACTCTTATTGCCGGGATTGCGCTGTTGCTGATGTCTTCTATAGTCAATGCGCAATCCAATTCACGGTACGTAAAGCAGACCCCTGGCACGCAATCGATAATTGTGTTTGTCCACGGTATATTTGGCGACAGCGTCAGCGCGTGGACAAACCAAAAAAATGGGGCGTACTGGCCAACCCTTCTTAGGAGTGATCCTTTTTTTAAGGACTATGATGTATACGTTTACGATTATCCGAGCCGGTTCTTCGGAAGCGACTTTTCAATAGATGAGGTCGCAGAGAACATGCGCCTCATGTTTGAGGCGGATAGGATTGCAGATTACAACAATATAATTTTCGTTTCACATAGTATGGGCGGCTTAGCGACTAGAGCTTACCTTAATAAAAATAGAAAGGTCGCTACGCGCGTACGCCTTGCGTATTTCTACTCGACCCCATCAACGGGGAGCGAATTAGCCGCAGTAGGGACTTTATTTAGTTCCAATCCTCAGCTTTCAAAAATGAAGCCCATGCAGTCCTCCGGAGAATACTTGGAAGACCTTCAACGACAGTGGTTGAGCATTAACTACGACATTCCTTCCTTCTGCGCGTACGAGAAGCAAAAGACCTACCATGTGAATGTTGTGACGCAAGCGAGTGCATCCAATCAATGCAATCGACGACTTGATCCGATTAACGCTGATCATATCACCATTGTAAAGCCGGGCAGCCCGCGAGATCTTTCTTATTTGGCGCTTAAAACAGCGATTGAAGAAGTGGTTCGAAAAGCGTCAGAACCTCAAAGCCCTGTTGTTTCCTCTCCTCAAGTTTGTAGTGTGTCCCCGCCCGTTCGGACTTATAAACCGCACACAATACAATCGGGAGATACGCTTTTTAAAATTGCTCTAAAATATTACGACAATGGCAATCAGTCGAATCTAATTCAGAATGCCAACCCTGGTTTAGATCCGTCAAATCTAAAGATAGGTCAGCAGCTTCAGATTCCGTTCGGACAGTACACGGTACGACCTGGAGATACGCTCGTTAAGATCGCTGAAAGACTTCACAACGATGCCAATAAGTCGACTCTAATTCAGAGTCTCAACCCTGGTATAGATCCGACCTATCTAGAGATAGGTCAGCAGCTTCAAATATGCCCCACCTCGGAAGCTATAAGGTAAGCTGCGGCGCGACAATCAAGGTGAGACAGCAGCGTCAATCAGGATGAGAATGCGCCGGGGCTGGACGGACGGAGCGAGGGCGTAGCCCGAGCGCAGTTCGTCCAGCCCCGGCGGCGCACTTT
>Ga0137390_10002409_pt1 | contig 14799 bp, 19 predicted proteins | sample 15con2h24AmetaG_FD_104937 | JGI IMG/M metagenome (GOLD analysis project Ga0137390, IMG submission 104937) | Vadose zone soil microbial communities from Angelo Coast Range Reserve, California, USA - 15con2h2.4A metaG | ecosystem: Environmental > Terrestrial > Soil > Vadose zone > Saprolite... | reverse complement strand
CCCTGGCGCGTCGAATTGGGCTCTTCCCCCAGCGTCCCAAAATCGCTGGAGATGTAGTTCGCCAGGTGATTGGGGGCATCGGTACGGTGCTCGAGCGTCGTCACCAGTCCATACGTGCGGCTCTCAGGCTGCTTTCGCTGGTTGACCTGCCCAACGGCGACAATATCGAACGGATTGACGATTACCCCAGGGGTGAGCCAGAAAAAAAACTTGTCAGACGTGATGGCGTCGCGTTCTGTCGCGGATGTGCGCCCAACGCCAGCAGCGACCGCTTCGGGCGAATCTGTATCGGGAGGTTGCTCTCCCGGTTGTCCCTGCTCAGGGTCAGTCATAATAACGCCTCCTGGAAGTAGATGGGGTTGCCTACCGTACTTGGCCAGCGGATCATCCCCATGAGTACCTGCTGAGAATAGAATCTGTTCTTAATCGCCTGTTCTGCCTGAAAGATCGGGTAGAGGTGGCAGTGCCAGCGCTGGTCGCGTCCGTGCGGAGTCACGTTGCGCTCCGCGACGAGCGCGCGCGAGATCAGATCGGCGCGCGCGGCCTCAATCGGTGTACGATCAGGGCGGGGCACTTCGACCTTCACCACACCCATGAGCGGGTACTCTACCTCTTCCTGCCGACGCAGCCGGACGTACCAAAAAGCGACCTGACCTCCGTGAGAGCTAAACACAGCAGTACGGTACGCGTATGGAAGGCCGACGAGTATCTGGGTGATGTTTCGCCGCTGTGCTCGCTTTCCGAACTGGAACTGCGGATCCTTACGGAAGTTCTTGGCTACCCCAATCATCGAAGCCGTTCTGATGAATTCGTCCAGTTTGACCGCGCCGTCGAGAATCAACCAGCGATCATCGCTCCGCCGCCCATCGGTCAAGCCGATCACCTCGATCTCCAGCTTGTGCATGCGGTTGCGGGCTATCCCGCCGGCGCGCGTGCGTAGATTCTCAACGGTCGCCGCTTCGGGGGTCATGACCGTCTTCTCCGCAGTGTCGATAATCTGGAAGAAACCATCGGCGGTATTCAATTGCTCCAATTCGCGCCAGACCGTATCCGAGACCCCCAGCGGGCCCTTGGGAAGGAGTAAGAGAATGCGGTTCTTGATACCCAGCGGGCGAACGCTCCCCCCCTCGTCACGCTGCATCACCGCAGCGCCGATTTGCGCGAGTTCGATGGGGAACGACCGGCTCCCCTCAATCCCCGTTGCCAGGTAGTAGGTCCGTAGACTGCCGTCGATGAAAAAGCGGTAAAAGTGGTTTTCCGCCCGGAAGAGCGGTGTGGTCGAACGGTACAGGCTCTCCGCGGAGGGCAGAGGTGTTTCGGCAAAGGCCGTGATGGTCTTGTCATCCCGGTTGATGAGCATATCCTCGATTTCCTCTTCGTCCGGGCGTTCAAGGTCTTCAACGGCTCCTCCCGAGGCGGGCAAGATCGTGATTTGCTTGCTCAGCACCTCCAGGGCAGGAGCTATCGATCTGAGTGAAGATAACATGGGCCTCTCTTCCTACCAGAAGCAGATACAACATGGGGTTTTTCGCCAGAGTACGTTTTTTACAGCTATCTTGCGCCCTCCTTTCGCATCCTTGATGCCTATGGTGAATGGAGACGAAGGGTTCTAAGAGAATCCCCCGTCGAATGGCGGCAGCGTCACTATCTGTGTTTTAGCCAGGCACTACACATCCATCGAGCTGCGGGAATTCGTCCCATGTCCGTCCATCGAGTAAGCGGCCACCGGACTTAGGGGTGCGCCCCCCCATTGTTTGTGGAAGAACGGGACCTGGTGCTCCTGGCACTGATCACGGATTGCCCGCACCCAATTGGGATCGCAAGGGCGCGCACCAGGTCCGCTCTCGCCGCCCGTAATCACCCAATCGATGCTGGTGAGATCTAAGGAGGGCAGCGGGCCGAGCAGCGGCTCCAGGCTGAGAAACCGAAAACCCGCCGGGAGCGAGCGCAAGGCATCGGCGCGTGGAGTTAACGGATCTTTCTCGATGGACACGCCTATGCCGATATTGCGAGCCCAGGGCAAGGCCGGTCCCAAGCGACGCAGCCGTCCCGGACGCTTGGTGAGGATCTGGAACGTATGCCAGTGCGCCTGGCGCATCACCTCGAACGCCGCGAGAATCTGCTCATCAGCGATCTGGCTGTGAAAGAGATCGGACATCGAGTTCACGAAGATACGCAGCGGCTTCTTTTGGTGCAGCGGCCAGGCTAGCCGATCCGGCGACACCTGTATCTCAGAGAACGGCCGCGCATACTGCGCGGGCATCGCCTTTCCGTTTGGCGACCAGCGGCCGCCATTGGCCTGGTAGATCGTGTGGCGGCGGTCGTGCAGCGCAAAGGCATAGCAGTTGTCACAGCCATCTGTAACGCGGGTACAGCCAATCGTAAAGTTCCACGTCGCATTTGTCCACTCGATCGATGATTTCCCGCTCATTGAGACCTCCTCACCGTTTTCTCTCTGGCTCTCTGTAATGCACGCTGCGTTTGCTCCGTGAACAAATCCAAAAGGTCAGCTCTCGGCGCATCGAAATGCGGGTGCTGCTTCGGCGGCAGGTAAACGCCGTCCTTCTCGATGCTCAGCAGAGGAAGATTCACTACCTCGGAGATCCTCTGCCTGCTGTGAGCGTGCAGGATTGTCTGCGTATCCGTTAACTCGAACACAAAATGAACCATGCGAGCGGACCCGCTCCCGGTGTAGGCGAGAGGCGGGTAGCAAAAACAGTCAAAACCGCAGACCTCCCCTTCACGCTGGATAAAGAGGGGCACCGTCGCTTTCAATCGGTACTCCTTCATGCCCTCTTTGCAGGTCGCATACCAGTGCAGCGTTTTTCTCAATTCCTCACTTTCCACTTCATGCTGGGCTCCTTCCAGATATCGAATCAGCTCGTCATCGATATTATCGCGCACATTCAAGGTAAGGAGCAGGAGGAAATCCTTCCCGCTTTGCCGTTCCAGGAATTTCTGCAACGCTTGGGTCCGTCGTACTTTTCGCGTTTTTTCTGCTTTATATCCCATGCCCCCAAGGAAGTCCAGGTTCACCAGGTCGTAGCAAAACGAGGACAGGAGCGAGTTGTCGCCTGCGGACATCCTCGGGCGCTGCCGGTTCTGATCTACCCCGTTCGCGATGATGTCCTCGATATCCCCGAGGAGTAACTGAAACTCATCTATTCCGTTCAGCAGGACATTCTTATGAATGAGTCGTTGTATCTCTAAATCTTCATCTCTCTGTTTCTTCTCCGAGCGCTTCCTCTCCACCCCCGTACAGTACCCGAGGTACGGACGCCAATCGAGGATGTCGCTAATGGAGGTGGCTATGGCCCACCTTTGTGGAGGGAGTAGACTCGAAAGAGAGAGCTCCATAAAGGAGAGAAAGTGCCATGCAAAAAGAGCAAAAAACGTACACCAAGGAGTTCAGGATCGAAGCAGTACGCCTCTTGGAATCCAGCCAGAAATCGCAGGCGCAAATTGCCCGTGACCTGGGAGTAGCCGACAGCACCCTGTCGCAGTGGCGCAAGGATCTGGCAGCCCACGGCCACGATGCCTTTCCTGGCAGTGGGCATCAGACGCCGTTGGAAGAAGAGAATCGTCATTTGAAGCGTGAAGTGGAAATTTTACGACAGGAGCGAGATATCCTAAAAAAAGCGCGTCGCGCATCTTTTCGCGCGTCCCCGCATGAAGTATGCGTTCATTGCGGAGCATCAGGACGAGTATCCGGTGGCGCTGATGTGCAAAGTGCTTGAGGTGTCGGTGAGTGGCTATTACGCCTCGCGCCAACGACCCGTGAGCCAGCACCAGCGAGAAGATGCCAGACTTGCGGCAGAAATCCAAAGCCTGTTCCTGGAGAACCGCCAGGTGTATGGCAGTCCTCGTCTTCATGTCGCCTTGCGGGATCGTGGGTGGCGATGTGGACGCAAGCGGGTGGTCCGCTTGATGCGAACCCTGGGGCTGTGTGCCAAGCCGCGCAAGCCGCGCAAGCCGACGACCACGAGCAGCGATCCGACGGCGCACTTTGCTCCCAACAAACTGGGGAGGGACTTTACCGCAGCGCGTCCCAACACCAAATGGGTCACAGATATCACCGCGATCCCAACCGCTCAGGGGTGGCTGTACCTGGCCGTGGTCCTGGACTTGTTCTCCCGGATGATTGTGGGATGGGCCATGGCCCCAACGGAGGATGAGCATCTGGTGACGTTGGCACTTCAGATGGCTCTGGCCCGTCGGCATCCGCAGGCGGGATTGCTCCATCACTCTGACCGAGGCAGTGAGTATACCAGCCGAGGGTATCAGGCGCTTCTGGCGCAGATGGGCATCGACGTGAGCATGAGCCGGACAGCCAATTGCTACGACAATGCGGCTATGGAGTCGTTCTTTGACAAACTCAAAAGCGAGTGCGTGGACCACACCCACTTTCAGACCCAGGCGCAAGCCCGCTCGGCTATCTTTGAGTACCTGGAATGCTTCTACGTGCGATCCGTTCAGCCGAAACTCGTGCTACCAAGCGAGAGGATGGCTGGCAAGGACAATGAACCTTGATAACTCATGATCCGATGGGAGACGCAATTTCTCTCCCACGAGGTGAACGTGGAACGACCCTGCCCGGCGGTAGCGACTGGTCCTCAATCCGTCAAGCGGGCAGTGATGGAAAGTCTCATGAGTCTGAACATGACCGCTTTCCGAGTCAGGCTCCCACGGCGAAGGAAACTGAAGGTGCATCTGAACCATCGTAAATTCCACCAAGCCAAACAGGCTGATAGGCTTGACCAAAAGGTAATGGGATCAGCTATGAGGCGAGAACTGTAAAATTCTGGCCTTTCACTCATCAAGCATCCCCGGTGGATAGCACCCGCCTACTGGAGCGCAAAACGGATCATGGGAACGGAGTAACTCGACATCAGGCTCTCATCAGTGGTCGATCTGATGAGTAAGGAACCACCTGGATGCGGATGTCGAGCAGGATTCCCCAAGAAGCCAACGCCTTTGGGAAAGCCAGAGGATATGCTGACGTGGGGACGATGACCGGGAAGAAAGAGGCACAAGTCGGATGTCAGAGACGAAGGCACCCAGAAGCAGGCACGAGCCTGATCCTGCGAGTGAGAGTTGGCGCAAGCTGCCCTGGCGTAAGTTTGAGCAGCAGGTGTACAGACTCCAAAAGCGCATCTTTCGAGCCAGTCAGCATGGTAATACCCAAGCCGCCCACAAACTTCAGAAGTTGCTGATGAAATCCAGAGCAGCCCGCTTTCTCGCGGTGCGGAGGGTGACGCAAGACAACCAGGGCAAGAACACTGCCGGAGTGGATGGGGTAAAAGCCGTTCCGCCCCAACAGCGAAGAGAACTGGCCGAGCAGATCCACCCAAAACGATGGGAAAGCAATAAACCCAGGCCAGTTCGACGGGTCTGGATACCCAAACCAGGCAAAGTGGAGAAGCGACCATTAGGGATTCCGGTTATGGCGGATCGGGCACATCAATGCCTCATCAAGCTGGCGCTCGAACCAGAATGGGAAGCCCACTTTGAACCCAACAGCTATGGATTTCGCCCAGGCCGTTGCGCCCAGGATGCCAAAGAAGCCATTTTCAACGCCATCCGCTTTCAACCGAAGTACGTGTTGGATGCGGATATCGCCGGATGCTTCGATAACATCTCTCATACGGCCTTACTCCAAAAACTGCATTCCTACCCCGCCATTCAACGAGTGATCAAAGCATGGCTCAAAGCTGGCATCTTAGAAGATGGCGGCTTTCATGAAACAATCAAGGGAACCCCACAAGGAGGAGTGGTGTCCCGGCTACTCATGAACATAGCCCTGCACGGCATCGAAACGGCGATACGAGGAGCATTCTCTTACAAGGAGAGCATTCCTCAACTCATCCGATACGCTGATGATCTGGTCATTCTTCATCCTACCGAGGCAGGTGTGCAGAAAGCCAAAGCCCTTCTGGAAACATGGTTGAGCACGATGGGACTGGAACTCAAACCCAGTAAGACGAAAATTACCCATACCCTCTGGGACTACCAGGGTCATGTGGGCTTCGATTTTCTGGGATGGACCATCCGACAATTCCCGGTAGGCAAAACGCACACCGGAAAGAACCCACGAGGCAAACCGCTTGGTTACAAAACAATCATTACTCCCAGCAAAGAGGCTGTCAAACGTCATCTGGCTGATATGAAGGTAGTGATTGAAAGAAACCGGCACGCCCCACAAGAAAAGCTCATTGGTGAGCTGAATCGAGTGAATCGGGGATGGACTAATTACCACCGTCGAACGGTGGCTTCAAAAACGTTCCACACCTGTGACAATGTGCTCTACCTCCAATTGAGACGATGGGCCAAGCGCCGCCACCCCCAAAAAGGAGGGCACTGGATCGCGAACAGATACTGGCATGTGCAAGAAGGAAAGGGCTGGCAATTCCGAAGCCAGGAAACAACGCTGTGGAAACATGGCCAAGCACATATCCAAAAGCACATCAAAGTCAAGGGAGCGGCCAGTCCTTACGATGGCGATCTCCTCTACTGGAGCCAACGACTCAAAAACCATCCCATGTGCAATGGGGTGAAAGGTGTACTCTTGCGCAAACAGCAAGGGAAATGTCGTTGGTGTGAGTTGCTCTTTCAAGACACTGATGTCATTGAAATCGACCACATTACGCCGAAAAGTGAAGGTGGTGGAGAAGAACTCAGCAACAAATTCCTGCTCCACCGACATTGCCATGATGAACGACACGCCCGACGTGTCAATGGTATCTCTGCCAAAGACCCGATCATTGAGGAGCCGGATGAAGGGAAACTTTCCAGTCCGGTTTTGAAGCCGAGCGGAGGGGGCGACCCCTTCGCTTAGGTTAACAACCCGATTCGCTTGCATTCGACGCTCCAGTATGTCAGTCCGCTTGTTTACGAACAAGCCTTTGCACAATCGATGAGATAACCCACTTTGGGGCCTCCACAAATCTGGGTAATGGCCAAGGGGCCTGGAAGCCCGAAGTAGGAGAGGGGTCCGCCCACCCTCCCAGCCCAGCGACGGATGATCGGCAAATCCCATAGTTGCCGAACTGCGATTTTATTTGGCGACTCCTCGAACATGCTTATTCATCCTCTGACTCTACTTCCCCTGTCATTTCATACTCTAACCGCGCCTCAAGGTCGTCGAGTACTCGCGCGTATATCTCTTTGGCGAGAACTGATGACAGTGCTGCATCAATGATTTTCAAAAGCTGAGTACAGTTTCCTCCGATATCAAGGCCAGATTGTTCAAAAATCTGCTGAATGGTCTTTGTTGACTGCGAACGCAGGGTAGTATTCTGCTCCGATGTTTCTGGAGGAACTTTATTCTGCGTTGGATCGTCTAGTAGGGGAGCATTCTGCCCGGCCGACCTCAGGGCAACCGGAGTTGGCTTTATCGTTGAAGACTCAGGTTTGAGAGACGGTCGAGGAGTTGGAGGAGCAGGGTCCGCTGGGGAGGGCTTATTCACCTTTGGTTGCGTAGTAGATTTGTCGGGCTGGTCAATCATCTGGCGTAGCCTATCCCTAAGCGTTTCCATGCGACGTATTATTTCTTGAGCAGTGGTACTATCGAGCTTTGTCTTGCTCAGTTTTTTCGGTAAACTGAGAAAGTTTTTGACAAGCTCATCATGTACTTTTTTACATTGATCTGGGGGAAAGCTCGTGATTTTATTCTCTACCTCATTGAGATAGTTTTGCGCTTTCTCAAACTCTTTATCCGCATTATTTCGCTCTCGGAATCTCTCTACCCTTGCATTGAGTTTTCTCAACGTATCGCCTACAGCAGCTTCCAGCTGTAATTTTTCTGAGCTGACCTCAAAGTCATTTCGAGCAGCATTCGGAATGACGTTGTCATCTATGACGTAGATCTCACCAGTGCACCAATAGTAGAGGGTACCGCTGGCGGTGGGGAAGTATTCTCGTAAACGTTCCCTATCCCCAATAGTAAACCCTTTTACCTTATAGACGAGTCCCCTGTAGTTCTTATAATCTTCTGGAAGGAGTCCCCCTTTTTCATGGTAGCACGCCCAATAGTAAGCGACTGGTTTCCCGTCTGTAGTGGATATAATGCCCAAGCTTGGTTCGCTCAGGTTTGGGATATTGGGCTTGACAATGACTTCAGGTGAAGCGAAGTCAGTTATCAGCTTCACCCTGATTGCGTTATACCCTGGAACATGGCTCTCCAGTTGGCTGTTAATCAGATCCTTATAGGGGAAATGCTCTGCAAAATCAATCGGCAAGTTGTGCAACAGATAGTCACGTAAGCGCTCATGATCGGCCAATTGGCCGATGTGGGCGTTGCTCAACTCCTCAAGTAGAACAAGCGTATAGTGACGATCAATTTGATCATCCTCTTGCCAGAAATGAGAATACTTCGAAAGAAGCCGGGTTAATGAGGTGCGCGGAGCTTGTGCGTCTCGTTCTGTTTGTAGCAGTTCTTTCATTTCTCCGAAACGCCATTCTAGGAAGCGCGCCTTCGATTCTCCAGCTTTTTTTGTGGTAATGGCAAGGCGATTACAGATGCCAAACCCGGAGTAAACTCCGATCCTGCGGAAGCCGACATTTTCCGTCGGCGATTTATACGAAATGCCAAGTTGACGCGCCTGTTTTAAGTCTTTTACTGCCATTCCCATCCCATCATCCAGGATAGTGACCGAATTCCCAGTGATCTTGATCGTAACATTTTTCGCTTTACCATCGACGCTATTTTGCACGTACTCACGAATGCAATCAAGGGGATTAGGATAGAGGCCTTTTGAGATAATCCCTAAGAGTTCGCCTCAATCGGCGCGAACTTAAGCCATCGGAATAGGAGAAAGAGGGGAGGAGAAAGCGCTGGGCAAGCGGCCCGTGGTATCTTCAAAGAAATGAAAAACCCAAGAAGATCCACAGGAGAACCGCATGCCAGATCGCTCACATGATACGATACCACCCCAGCTTTTGCCAGCCGAAGCGTTGAGTGCATCGGATTGGGAACGAGAAGTGCTGCCTCGCTTGCCTTCGTGCTGGGAAGAGCAAGCCAGAACCTTGAAGGCGTTCAGCCGCGCGCGTGAGATCCGTCATCCAGCAGATCTGTTGCGCGGGCTGCTGGCTTACGTGCTGTGCGTCCGTTCGTTTCGACACTTGGGGTGCTGGAGCGTGTTGATCGATCTGGCGGATGTGTCAGAGACGGATTGGCGCAAACGGCTTGGCAAGGCACGTGCCTGGTTGGCCTGGATGCTCTCGGAGGTTCTCAAAGTTGGAGCGTGTCCGACGCCATGGATGGTGGGCAAAGGGCTGCGACGGGTGTTGCTGGTGGATGGGACGCATCTCAAATGTCTGGGCAAGGATGGCAAAACCTGGCGCATTCATACGGCCTTTGATTTGCTTGCAGGCCGACTGACGGAGGCTCAGCTTACCGATCATCATGTGGGAGAAAGCTGGAAGCTCTTCGATGTCCAGCCAGGGGATCTGATCGTGAGTGATGCAATCAATGGCTACCCCGAACGCATCGGGTGGATCAAAGACCAGCAAGCCGATGCGCTGGTGCGTGCTTCGGCTCACACGTCTCCCCTCTTTGACACGCAGGGGCGGCGCTTTGAGTTGCTGAGTTGGTTGAAAGGACGACACGCTCCAGTTGCCTCGGATCTGCGAGGCACAGGTCTCTTTCCATCTGGCTGAGGAGCGCCCGCTTGCCGTACGTCTGGTGGCCTTGAGGCTGACCGAAAAGCAACGGCAGGATGCTCAAAAACGCAAGCGCAAGAAAGCCAGCCAGAGGGGCAAGAAGAGCAAACCCACGGCTGAGACCTTGTACCTGGCTGGTTGGCTGATCGTCGTCACTACCCTGCCCGCCTCGCGATGGAGCGCGCAGGAAGTGCTCAGCTTGTATCGGGCGCGCTGGCACATCGAGTTCTTTTTTAAGCGTTTCAAGCAATTACTCGATGTGCATCAAGTGACGTGTGTGCATCAGGAACGAGTTCAAGCTAGCATCCTGGCTCACCGGGCTTCCCTGGGCGCTCCAAGAAGAGGAACTGGAAGCCGCTCGTCTCTGGTTCCAAGACGCTCAGGCTCTGCCCGCTCGCTTGTCCAAGATGGTCCTGCTTCCCGAATCAGAGCAAGGACAGGATGGTGGGCTCAGCCAATGGATGCTTGCTCCCTTGAGCGTGGATCTCTTCCGCAGGCAAGTCGCCGGTCAGATTTCAGCGGTTCGCTTTCGCCAGTGCTTGCCGCGTTTGCCACGCTTTTTACGCGGCAGTCCACGCCGGCGTACCCATTGGTATTCCCACACCTGGAGCTGGCTCACCTCCTCGGAAGCTTCGGCTTCTCTTTCGACGGAGGTGAGATGAATGGGTCATGGGTTTCTCTTAAGTTCGCGCCGATTGAGCCAGCCTCCGATATCCTCAGCCTCGAACTCCCACTCCACCGGCTGATTTTGTTGTTGATCTAAGGCTTGTTCAAGGGTTAACTGGGTAACGTCACCAATAGGGGGTTGAACTGTCGCTTTTCCACGTATCTTTGCCATTGCATCCTCCATCCGGGGGTCGAACAACTACTCCTGTGTGGTGTCAGAACCGGGCTCCTCCTTGAGGAGTAAGTCCAGCTGCTGGCGTAACCAAATGTTCACTGCGTGTTCCTTATTCGGGATAAGGCCTAATTTCATCGCTTTATCTAAATTATCCAATACATCGATATCCAAACGCAGGCTCGCCATCCTCTTCCGTGGAGTAACGAGCTGATGTCGCCCTGCTTGTTTCGGCATTACCTGCCAGGCACGCCGGGCCGCGAGGCTATAATTGGTGATCGCCTCTGGCCTAGCCTGGATTAGGGAGTCCTCGTCGAGCTGTATTTCGAGGGACTCACCTCCTGTCGCCTGAACGACTCCTCTCGCTTTGGCATGGATGCCGGATCGGATACGAACTTTATCACCAATTTGAGCACCGTCTTTATCATATCGCTGGTCTTCCATCGCATCCCCCCGGGATTCTGAGTGTTTGTGTGCAACCAGCATACGCTATAACCTAATAAATGTCAATACGCAAATTAGACTGTGATGGAGGAGACTGAGACTCGAAAGAGCAAAAAGATGAAACTTGAGCTCACTCCTCTCATCCGTGTCCTTCCTCGCTCGCCCTTGCGCCAAAACGCCTCATGGAAGAATCAGACTCGACGCATCTTCGTGCAAGTGAGGAACTGCTCTTTTCGTCCTCTTGGCACGCAATGTTGACTGGAAAGCGCGGCTAATCGTAGCGTCGTCGCACAGGTCCACTGCTCGCGAAAGGATTTTTCCATTGTTGAGGATAGACATCAGGCCTTCCAGTTCAAGATAATCCGAAGCCCGCAATTCTGGATTGTTGCGCTGGTTATATTCAAGAAACGGCAAGAATTTCCCGTTGAGATCCTGGAGGTCCCATCCCATCGTTTCTAAAAGATAAGTGTTGTACTTGCGAAATACCTGGGTGCTGGGAACGGGGCTGAAAAGCATCGGGATGACCGAGCCAACCCGGTGGTGGGCATAGAGGGTGCTATCGACGACGTCTTCTAAACGCTCGTCTGGTAGGCCAAAGAGGACGAACGCGTTAATTTCCTGGGTGCGGGGTCGAAATCCGGCACGGATCGCTGCCTCTAACGCGTGTTCAAACGACTCAGTACTCGCGTGGCGGCGATTCCACTGGCGGTTGATATCCGTGCGCACGGTCTCGAGCGGGAGATGCACCTTCTCGAAGCCTGCCCGCTTCATGAGCCGCAGCAGGTCCTCATCCAGTAAGCGCGTCTCGAATCCCTCGGGGGCATAAAGTTCAAGCGGGAGTCCTCTCGCGATGATTGCCTCCATCACCTCGATGAAGTGCTTGCGGTTAATAAGTGCATTATCCTCGTAAAATCCGAAACGGCGGATACCTAGATGAGTGAATTTGTAACAGATCTCGTCAAGGATATCATCTGTGGTACGGGTACGCACCTTCGCGCCTCCATTGAGTGTTCTGGCTGCACAATAGACGCAGTCCCAGGGGCACCCCCGGCTCGTCGCGAGGATAGCGTAGCTCGGAGGCGTCGTATACAGTGCGAGATCGGTGGGGAGCTGGCTCGCCTCGCGCAACTCCCCTTTGAAAATCACGTCGGCCCCTAGGTGGGAGGCAGCGTGTTCGGGCGCGAGGGTCGGATAGATCCCGCCAACCAGCACGGTCGCGTGAGGGAAGAGCCGCTTTGAGAGCGCCACCACATCGCGCGTACTTTCCCACCAATAGGTCATAATCGAGGTAATCCAGATTTCATCGGGCGGTTGGAGAGAGCGGAGACGGGACTCTAGCTCGTCTAGGGAGTACCCAAAGTGATAGAGGCGCTTGGCAATATTATCGCGTTTGACAAGCAACTGCTTTCCCTCTGTGTTGAAGCGATTGGCCTTCTTGACGAGTCCTCGCGCATCCGTTTCCATACAGTCAACGAAATCAATGGCGTAGCCACGTTCTCGGAGCAGCGTCGCGATCCGCAGCAGACCTGCTGGTTGGCTCCAGCGCGCCCAGTACTGGGCGTCATAGACTGGGGGATTGATCAATAACGCGCTCCGCCCCCCCGGCCGGTATGTTTCAATCGTAAAGGTCTCATCTGTTACGATCTCACCCATTTGCCCTCCTTATTGAACCAGCCAACGGTCACTGGGCGGGAGGGTCCCGGCGAATTGCGCGGGTCCCATCTCTCCGTCACAAGGCTCTCACGCACGAGGCGTGAGATGAGCCCATCGCCCAAGAAATCAAAGGTATGTGCCCGATATTTCGCATTGAGCATCGCCGCTAAGCCGAGAATATCCTGGTACCCACGGAAACCCAGCTGGTTTCCCTCGGCAAAGGGAAAAAGTTTCCCATTTTGCAGTTCGAGCGGAAGCGAGGCCGGGCATTCAACAGGATCGGGTTGATAGGGAATAACCATAAGCGATCCCGCGACATGAGCCAGGTTCGTCATGAAGGCGACAACCTCTTCGGGGTTTTCACCGGGGCGGCCGAGGCTGGCCGAGGCGACCAGGGTGTCAGTCCTCCTGCGATAGCCCGCAGCAGCACAGAGATCAATAGCACGAGCATACTCATCAAGCAACTGCTCTCGAGTCTCCGCTGCGAGAGGCAGATGCCGATCGTCGGCAAAAACAAGCTGCTTGAAAGCCGCGCGCTGGAGCAGTGCGGCCAACTCTGGGTCTTCGAGCAGGTCGCGCGGATGGAGGGTGCCCAGTGCAAAAAAGCTGACCTTGCATTTGTGATCGATGGACGCCTGGAGCACCGCGCGAAAGTGTTCGGGAAAGCGCTTGACCACGTTGTGGTCAGCAAACGCGACCTGCCAGACCCGCGAGCCCGAGCGAACAGAACTGACCTTCGCGAGAAATTCCTCGCAAAGATCACCCACTGGGCGCTGCGCAGTACCGATGGAAAGGTATGAGAACACCGGGATCGACGGATAAAGCGAAAGATCGACATGTTGTGCCGCCAGGCCTTCGATCTGCCCGAGAACCGGCACGTCGGCGCCGCTGTGCACAGCCGCGTGTTCAGACGCAAGGGCCGGATAGGCACCAAAGAGGACAATTCGCGCACTGGGGAAGCGCTGGCGTACCAGTGCGACCATCTACGCCACCCCTTCCCACCAGAAGGTGGTAAAGCCCGCGATATACACCTCGTCAGGTTGCCATTTTTCTCGCTCAAACGCGATCAGGTGCCCTCTGAGATCGGTAGGCAAGCGCCCAAAGCGCCACCAGTTAAGCGAGACGCTTTCGCGTGTCACCACACGCATACGGCGTCGGCGATGGAGGGTATTCCCGTCGAGAGCGAGCGCATCGAGGAGGCGAACATCACATCCATTCTGCCGTAGCAGTGTTGACAACTGGAGGAGCGCCACAGGTTGTTGAAAGCGCGCCCAAGGAAACCTGGTGTCATAAATAGGAGGGTTGCAAAGCAATATCCTCCGATGATGCGTTTCGGGCACATAATTGTCAATAATGAGCGACTTGTTCGATTCCATTTCAAAAACCTTTTCCGTGATATACTCGGCAGTATATTTCAATACGCGAGATGCGTCAAGATTCCCGAGACTTCCGTCTTTGCATATCGCTCCTATTTCTTCGTCACGCCATGCGGGCTGGCCGTGATTAGAAGCTACTGGTCCTGCGCCTGTCGTTCGATGTAGGCCAGGAGATCGCGCCAGCCTTCCGGACTCTTGATAGTCTGGGTTGCACGACGGAAAAAACGCATGGCGTCTTTATCGCGTGCAATGGCCTCGAGCACAGGTGGAACCTTGTCGGCCAAGTCCATCAACTCCAGTTCATCCACCTCCAGAGCTTTCGCCAGGTCCTGTAGTGTCTTGAGAGACGGAGTATGTTCCAGGCGATCATTCTCAATTTTTGAGAGATAGCTGAAATCGACACCAATCTGCTCGGCAAGCTGCCGCTGTGTGAGATGGTGCTGACGACGCAATTCCTTGAGGTACTGTCCGAGCGTCATAAGCTCACCTCCTTCCATTTTCTATCATAGCAAAATGTTGAATTGAAGTCAACATCAACTTTTTGAAAAATGACCGCAGATACCAGCGAACAACCAAGATCTCACCAGCAATGTCAGATGCTCTCAACGTGGGGCCAATGATCACAGGGGAAACATCAGGTTGCATGAAAAACAGGTAGAGCGAGAGCGCTGGACGTACCCCCGGCCGAATAGCGCGACAGCGCGAAGGTTTCTCTGCCGTTGGCCTGAGTATTGGCGCAGCCAAATTACATACGCCCGCTGATGAGCTTGGACTCGTTCAGGAAGAGGCGTTAGACTGTGCCGCAAGGCTGCTACTCGCGACGATCTG
>Ga0137390_10002408_pt1 | contig 14804 bp, 19 predicted proteins | sample 15con2h24AmetaG_FD_104937 | JGI IMG/M metagenome (GOLD analysis project Ga0137390, IMG submission 104937) | Vadose zone soil microbial communities from Angelo Coast Range Reserve, California, USA - 15con2h2.4A metaG | ecosystem: Environmental > Terrestrial > Soil > Vadose zone > Saprolite... | reverse complement strand
CGTACGGCATCTCTCAATGGCGCGCACAGCGCCGAAGCAACCAGTGCAGGTACAAAGTGCGGGCGATCCTGAAGTCAGTGCCATTCTTGGTCGCTCCTGCATCGATTGCCACTCCAGCCATACCGTTGTTCCGTGGTATGGTCGCGTTGCTCCGATCTCATGGATATTGTCCTCCCATGTTAATCGGGGGCGCCAAAAACTCGATTTTTCAGCATGGGACTCACGCGGACCATTACGCGGCGAGAAGCAGGACATCTGCGACGCTGTGTCCGATGGCAGTATGCCTCTTCGCTCCTATATTTTGATCCATCGCCACGCAAAACTCACAAACCACGATACCGATGCGATTTGCAATTGGGCCGACGCTCAGTCTGTCTCTCAAGTGGCCCCTGCAAGGTAGTTCACGCAAATTCTTGCTGTACAGCATCACGTTCTAAACACTTCTCATGGAGGAAGAGGGTACGAGTGTCATATCCCTGTCGCAGCTCTTGCACTGTTTTCCTATTTTTAGTTTTACTCACTCCGATTGCTTCGACCCTGCATGCGCAAGCGCTGCCGGATGCGCCAGGCGCAGCGGAAGGCTCGCCTATCCCTGTCATCACGGGGTTTATGAGCTACCAGACAAACCTCAGTCCAGGCACTGTGGACCTCAATCCGGAGTTCGATCCTACAGTGCTGCTGCCGATTGGCAGCAAACTGCTCATTCAATCGGAGTTCGATATGAGCCTGGACGTAACCCACGACTCAGGCCGATGGGGCCCGGCTTACGTGGACAAATCAATCGAATATCTGCAGGCTGACTATTTTGCGCATCCGAATCTCACGCTGGTCGTCGGCCGTTACATGATTCCCTTCGGCATCTACCGCGAACGCATGCACCCGCTGTGGATTCGGGACCTGCAGGCCGAGCCGATCAGCTTTACCCTCAATGCAACTTCCGGCAATGGCGCGATGCTCCGCGGCGCCGCCCATCTGACGCCAAGTGTGAACGTCACTTACGCAGGCTATTACTCCGCTGCTTCCACGCTTAAGCTTATGGAGGCCGACAGGCAAGGCGGCTTTCGCGGCTCGGTCCTGCTACCGAACCGCCGCATAGAGGTCGGCGTCTCCTACAACCGCACCATGGGCTCCGGCGCGCACAGCATGCTCGGTGCAGATTTCACCTGGAATCTGAAGCGTATCCCGTTGGACATTCGCTCCGAGACGCTCTTCTCGAAGGAAGCCGGCAATACTTACTGGGTGGAAGGCGCGTACAGGTTAAGCAAGCTCGGGACAAATCCTCTCTTGCGCAACACGCAGTTGGTCTTCCGCCAGGAACAATACTGGATGCCCAGCACCTCCACTTCGACAAGCACAATGAGCGGCACCATGGGAAGCTTGCCAGACACCAACACCAAACGTTCGACAGCCGGCATGACCTACTACCTGAACCCGAATCTCCGTCTCAATGCCGCCTATCAGGGCAACTATGCGACCAGCGAGAACAGCCACACCTGGAACATGGGCCTCACTTACCGCTTTGCGATTCCGTAATCGGGAGATTTTTATGAAGAGAGTTTTTTACGTTGGGTTTTTGCCCCTTCTTTCGGCCTGCCTTGCACAGGCTGCCGATCACAAGACCCATCAGGCCGTTGATCCTGACGATGCCTACAAGAACAACTGCATGCGTTGTCATGCGGCGTTGCCGGAGTACTCCCCGCGTATGAACAAGACCATCATGATGCACATGAGAGTCGCCGCGAATCTTCCTGCAGACGAAGCGCAGGCAATTCTCGAGTACCTGAACGGCGAATCTTCCGGGTCCGATCTCAAGTCCGGGATCAAACAAGACAAACAGGCTAATCAACAACAACACCAATAAATTGCGGGAAAATACATGAAAAAGAACAAAATTGCAGTCGCTGCGGTCGCCGTGTTCCTCTCCCTATCATCAGGCATGACCACAGTTGCCTACGCGCAACAGCAGTCTGCGCAACCACGGGTGATCGAACTCATCGCTGACAAAGATAACACCTTCAAAGTGCCTGGAAAGTCCAAGCCGGTCATAACCTTGAAGCCCGGAGAAAAGGTAACCCTTCGTATCACCTCGCATTTCGGGGGCGAGAAATCCAGAGAGAATTATGTACACAGCTTCGTCGTGAAGAAGCTGCGGGATCAGGGCTGGGATCTCCGCTTGAGAGAAGGCACCGAAGACTTCGCAGTAGTCGCTCCTCCATCGCCAGGAGAGTATCTGGCTGAGTGCACCGTCAAGTGTGGCCGTGGGCACGACGACATGAATATGAAGGTTGTCGTCGAGAACTAGCAGAACTGGCGTTCTGTCTATCCGGAAAGCGGCGTAGTGGAAGATTTTAAAGGGAGTCCGAGAGGGAGGGCCGATGAAAACAGATAACTTCTTCTTTAAGTTGGTGGTCGATAGAGACGAAAAACCAGATGAATTTGACTGGAAGCCGCCGCTTGATCGACGAGCAGCGCTCAAGATCTTCGGCGCTGGCGCGCTCGGGAGCGTCGTCGTCGGTTGCGGCGGCGGATCGTCCACCTCTTCCTCTTCGAGCTCGGCCTCCAGCTCGACTACGGCGACCACCGTGTCCCTCGGTGTGTCTGCTGCTTCAACGACAGTTGGCACATCCGTGACGTTGACAGCGATGGTTGCTCCGTCCGCGGCTACTGGATCGGTCACCTTCTACAATGGGACCACATCGCTCGGAACTGCTGCGCTCAGTTCTGGCGTAGCCACGCTCACGGCCAGCTTCAGCAGTGCACAAACAGCTTCTCTCACCGCGGTCTATGGAGGCAGCAGCACCTATGCCGCGAGTACCTCCAGCGCCGTCTCGATTACTGTTACCGCCATCGGGACCACATCGAGCAGTACGTCCCTCAGTGTATCCACGACTTCAACGACCGTTGCCGCGTCGGTGACGCTAACAGCGCAAGTTACTCCGTCTGCGGCTACTGGCTCGGTCACCTTCTACAACGGGAGCACATCGCTGGGCACTGCCACGATTAGCTCTGGCCTGGCCACGCTCACGACGAGTTTCAGCAGCGCTCAGACAGCTTCTCTCACCGCGGTCTATGGAGGCAACAGCACTTATGCTGCGAGTACCTCCAGCGCCGTCTCAGTTGCTGTTACGGCTAGCGGGTCGTCATGTGGCACCTCCACGAATGCTGTCACGGAAGGCCCCTACTGGGTCGACGACGGCGCTTCAGGGTACAACCGCTCGGATATCCGATCGGATATTGCTGGCACAAACACACAATCAGGCATTCTCTTCACCCTGAACATCTACGTCTATGACAGGAAGAACAGCTGCGCAGCAATGCAGAACGTGCAGGTGGATGTCTGGCACTGCAACGCCGCGGGTGTCTACTCCGGAATCCAGAGCTCAACGAATGGCAATGGGGTCGATTACACAAGCCAGAGTTGGTTGCGCGGCTATCAATTGACCGACTCGTCCGGTATGGTCTCCTTCACCACCATCGTGCCTGGTTGGTATACCGGGCGAACCACGCACATCCACATCCGTTTCAGGTCAAACTACGACACCTCTTCGGACGGCAGCACGAATACGGCGCAATTGTTCTTCGACCAGACGTTCATCAACAACCTTAATACCTCGGTCTCGCCGTATTCGAGTCATGGCAGTAACTCTGTAACGAACGCGGGAGACTCCGTCTACAACTCCGAGGGAGGCACAACCATTCTGAGCCTCAGCGGTTCGGCTTCCGCCGGATACACCGCTACGTTCAGCGTGTATCTTCCACTCACCTAACTTCTTGAAGAGAGCGTACCGCAGAGGCCGGATGAGTTTTTTCATCCGGCCTTCACGTTATGGCAAAGAGCCTGGATGTCTCAATCGCAATCCAAGCTCCGCCTCCATCGCGTACGGCAACGGATGATTTGCGACCGTGTGGCTGACTGCCCACGTTGCCCCACCGTAGACCTGCTTCATCGCCGAGGGTTCAGTCTGAGAGCGAAGGATCTCCGCCCCAAAGATTTCATCGTTTCTTTAGTACTGGGAAACGTTAGGTCCTATCGGGACTGCCCCAGCGCAAAAGGCGGATTACCAAGCTGCTGGCGGGCAGTTTCGATAGGACCGTTTGCACTGAGCCGGTGTCAATGAGTTCTATAAAAAGGGATGTCAAGAAAAAAGTTCTCCCTCGACCGGACGCCGAGAAGATTGTTGTCTCGAGATCGAGCCCACTGCCTGTGAGCGTGCCCCTCCGATTTGCTCGAGAGGCTCGTTGTGGCTTGTTTGCCATTTCCGTGGCTTTCATCTTCCGGTGGTGACGACGCCAATCGAGTCTTAAAACTTGGCAAGCGGACCTGGTATTTGAGTGTTAACCATGGTTCTATTAGAGCTCGTGGCCTATCGCTATTTCTGGTTATCCGAGGAGGCATAGCGTGCATTAGTGACTCGGTGCCGAAGCACACAGGGCCGAACTCATTGACTGATACTCACCTCGACCGAGCGTCTCGAGAACCCGACCGACCACCACCAGAGAGAATCGCCGGAGATGGAAAGGCCTCTTCATCAGAGACGCTCAAGCTTCTTGCCGACGCAATTGTGTGGCGTCGAAATCCACTCCTTTCTTCCAAATCGTTAAAGTGATGCTGGCAATCTTTCGTGCCAGGGTGAGACGCGCCACCGTCGGTCGCATCCCTTTCTCAAGAAGAGCAACATAGAAATCGTACAGGGGGCCGGGGCGGGTGCTAGCGGAGATTGCAGCCCCTTTGAAGAGATTCTTCACATTCGGGATTATGGTTGTCACTCAAGCCGCGTACGGTCATGCGCTCCCGGTTTCGTTGCAGTTTTCCTCTGACATAGCGGTACTCGCCGCTGTCGTGGGTCTCCAGCGCGAAACCACTGTAAGCCCACAGCTGGCGCTTGGTACGAAAACGGTGTGGCGTCTGCAGCTGCGCGACCAGCAAGGCTGCACGAATCGGACCGATCGAAGGAATCTGGCGAAGCAATTTCAGCCTCTTTGACATTGGCAGAGACGGCCGGCTCCTTTATCAAAAAGTCACAGGAGAAGTGCGGGCCTTCGACCCGCGAGATGGCAGAGATCTGACCCTGGGCAGCGTGCCAGCCAATGCATTGCACTTGCTCTGGTCACCGGACGGCGGAAGCGTTGCGTATCTGCTTTTGCCGCGGCGGAAGGATGATCCGGGTGCTGGCGTCTGGGTTACCGACTTCAAGACCAATCCGCGGCAGGTATTTCATGGCTGGGCGTCATTCTTTACGTCGGACTGGCGAGACGACATCATCGTCCTGAAGGGCAGGGACGACCTGAAGGGAGAATTGTGGACGGTAAAGTGGGACGGCTCAGGATTATCCAGTGCCTCCGAGACTATCCCGCTTCTCTACAATTTCAACTACGTACACTCGCTCGCGGGGAATCTGATCGATGTTTCCCCCGACGGCCGCCACATCGTTTTCCAGTCGCAGCAGGTGCTCCAGGAAAACATTGGCATGATAGAAAACCTTAATTAAGTGGCCCCGCCTGCCCGGCAAGGATCCAGACAGGTACCCAGAGGCTCAGCCAGTGTTCACCGATGCCTTTGCTCGAAGGGCCGGATTGAATGTCAGTTGTCGCTAACAGGGCGAGTCACTTATCCAGGCGAATTGTAGTCGGTTTTCAGGAGCCTCGGACGGTTCAGCAACTGGAAATCAATCGTGCCGACCGGCGCTCCGACCTTGGCGTTGTGGTTCCCGAAGACGGCGATTTAAGAAACGTCGACTTTTGATCTGCACCTCTAAAGCAGTCCATGGAAATGACAGAGTGTGGAAAGCATGGAAAGCCATAAAGCCGGCTTCCCACCCTTCCCACACTCTTTGGAAATCCCTTCGGGATTACCACATTCCCACGGCCTCGACGACGAGAGAGGGATTCAGAAGCAAGAGCAAAGACCAGCCATAAACCCAAACTCAAGGCCTTAGCACCGCAAGGGGCTTGTAACGGATGTGCCCGGTCCAAAGTGTAACGGATGTTCCCGTACACTCATCCCTCAGGAAGGCTTGTTTACGTTGCTTTGCGCTGAGCGCAGAGAGATGCTTCGGCTGTTGTTCTCGGGGTGGGCATTGCGGGCAGGAACGAGACTGTGACGAAACTCTATGCTCGGACGCAGCTCATCATTGGCACAACTGTCGCGGTAGGGATGACCATTGCTGATCGCCCCCCGCACAGACCGTACGAGCGCGTCTATGCATACGGCTCTCTTACAAAGGATGAGTGTCGTAGAAGTGTGCGTCGGCCATGCGGAAGTAATCCATCAAACCACCGTTTGCAGGCCAGGAGGCATCGGCGACAGTGGCTCATCTCGCGTCGAATTCGGTTCGTGCCCTTTTACCTGCTGCCAATTCTCTGTAACCCAATTGACCAGACCCTGCATCGGGCGTAACAGACTTCGGCTGAGGGTAGTCAGCTCATACTCCACTCGTAGAGGCACCTCGGGAAACAACTCTCTTGTGAGCAACCCGTCTCTCTCCAGGTTCCGCAGTGTGAGTGTCAGCATTCTTTGCGAGATGCCAGGGATCGCTCTTTCGAGCTCAGAAAATCGAGCGCGCCCCCCCCGGCAGTTTCGCCAAAGAGAGGATCAAAAAGATACTCCACTTATCTCCCACTTTGGTCAGCAGCTCGCGGACGGCAGCTGGGTCTTCATGGCCGCAGACAGACGCAGAATCTAGTGGTTTCCTGGGGTTGCCTTTTTTCATACTTACTCCCATGTGAGCTGCGAAGTTCAAAGTGCCTTATTGTTGATAATAAGCTCTCCAAATAGAATCAACGAACAAATCGTAAGCGTTGAATCAAGAGGAAGCCTTAATGAAGCAAATTCTGATTGTCGAATCCAGCCCTCGTGGATCCGAATCCGCGAGTCGCAAATTAACCAGCAAGGTGAGAGAACGGCTTGAGATCCAATATCCAGAGGCGAGGGTCATCGAGCGTGACCTGGCGAAGGACAAACTTCCGCACTTAGATCAGCCGACCCTGAAAGCGATGACTACGCAAGACCCGGTGGAGGTGGAATCACTGAAGGAAGCTGCGTATCTATCCGACCAGCTGATTGACGAACTCTTGTTGTCGGATCTGTTGGTTATCGCCTGCCCCATGTGGAATTTTGGAATCCCCTCTTCTCTGAAGGCGTGGATTGACCATGTTGTACGCGCTGGCAAGACCTTCAACTATGCCGGGGTCGCAGTAGAGGGTTTGGCAAAAGGTAAGAAAGCAATCCTGGTGCTTGCATCCGGTGGAGTCTTTAGTGAAGGGCCTTGGAAATCGTGGGATTCCGTGGAGCCGTATCTGCGCCAGATTCTGGGCTTCATTGGAATTGATGACGTCCAGACCGTACGGGCCGAGGGCATGAACATACCGCCGCTTGCGATCCATGCGGTACCCAATGGTGAAAAAGCCGTTGAAGCCCTTGTGATTTGAAGGAGAGAGCAATGCTCGATCACATCATTCTGACTGTCAGCGATGTCGAATGTTCGTTGGCGTTCTATGAGGCGGCCTTGAAGCCTCTTAATATCAAGTTTTTCCTACCCTACAAGGGCGAAGGCGATCATCCTGATCTGTGGGGATTCGGTGATGGCAAGAGGGCGTTCTTCTGGATCAAGCAAGGGAAGCCTGATCCAGCGTCCATTCATTGGGGGTTCATGGCCGAAAACAATGGTCAGGTCGATGAGTTCTACAAGGCGGCAATATCCGCTGGTGCCAGGGACAATATTTCACCGCGGGTACGAGTGGAATACTATCCGGGATACTACGCCGCCGATGTATTTGACCCGGATGGGTATTCGTTCGAGGTCGTCCACAAAAGCTAGTGATGGAACAGCACATCACTAGGGTGAGCGAAGCACGAGAAGAAGCCGTCGGCCGGGCTGCGATCCATGGCCAGCACTGTTGACTCGCTGCGACGCACATTAACGACCGATCCGTTCCGCAGGGTAAAGGTTCGATCAAGCCACTGAAGACCGTATGTTTTGAAGCACAGTTTATGTGGTCGATAATTCGCTATGAGCGAACTTACCGATACCGATCAGGTGTTCGTATGACGTAACTTCCGGATTGCCGCCAAACCGGGAACTACTCCATTCGTGGACACAAGGGCACTTATGGTTACTAGTCCGGCGGGATCCCATTCTCAGTTCTTCTGCTGAATGGCGCGTGCCATGCGCTTGTCCAACATCTGCATATGAATAAATGCTGGGATGAAGCCCATCTTCGGATCGGGCGGCAACCCCTGACTCATGCGAATCATCTGCGCGTTGAACCAGGTCATTGAGCCGAGCCCATTGATCGCCCGAATGAGCTTGATGCGAGAGTGCGGTCCTACCAGACCCGGTCCGACCCGCAACTCGTTCTCCCGTGCCGTTAGGCTGGACAGGGTGCCTCTCAGGAGCGCCGCTGGTGCATCCGGGTCTAAACAGAGAGGACGAGAGAGTCCGATGAGATCGACACCGCCTGTCGTAATAGCATCGGCCATGCCTTGGGTGGTGCGGAACCCTCCCGTGACCATGAGTTTTGCGCGTTTAATGTTGCGGCGCATTTCAGGAGCGAACCGGGCAAAGTACGATTCACGATCGCGCTTTGATTGGCTTACATGAGGATCGAAGTTCGGTTCAATACCTTCGATGTTCGCCATCGCGGGCGCTTCCCAGGTACCTCCGGAGATCTCAATCAAGTCGATGCTTGCCTCGTCCAGCCAACCGGCAACAATTTGGCTATCTTCGAAGCTGAAGCCGCCACGCTGAAAGTCGGCGGAGTTGAGCTTCACGCCGACCGGGAAGTCTGCTCCTACTTTAACGCGGATTGCCCTGACGACAGAGAGAAGAAAGCGAGCACGTCCGGTAAGGTCACCGCCCCACTCGTCTTCTCGCAGGTTTGAGCGCGGAGACAGGAACTGTGAGAACAAATACCCGTGCGCTGCATGAAGCTGCACTCCGTCGAAGCTCGTCTCTCTTGCGATAGCAGCCGCGTTTGCAAAGCGGTCAACCAGCTCGACTATCTCTCCATGGGACAGCGGAACGGGTGTCCCAAACTTTATACCGGGAAGTTTCAAGGGCACCGCTGAAGGGGCCTTCGGTGTCGGATTGACAAGCGGCTGCGACTGACGTCCGCCGTGAGATAGTTGCATCCATATCTGCGCGCCTTCGCGCTTCGCGACTGCCGACCACGCTCTTAGGGCGGTCATGTGTGCTGCGTCCTGGGGGCCGTGGATGACGACATTCCCGGCGTGTTCGAGATGTAACCGGTCAACTTGGACGTTGCCGGTCACAAGGAGTCCAGGACCGTTTCTGGCAAAGGAGCGATAAAGCGTCTGGTGGGGAACGGTTGCCTGCTGGTGTGAGTCCGCAAGCAGTTCCGACATTGCGCTTTTGGCGAGACGGTTGGGAAGTATCGCTCCGCATGGCAGGGTTAACGGCGAACTAATTGTCTTCGCGTTCTCTTTTATCTTATTAAAATTGCAGTTTGTTGGGTTCTCTGCCAAAGCTTCCATGAGTACTTCTCCTTAGGATTTGCTTTTCGCGACCAAGAATACCGCTTGGTATCAAGATTGCGAATGGTATCTGTAAATGTTAGAGTCGTTTTAGTAGCTGGAGGATTCATTTGCCAATTGTTCGTCTGACGCGTGCTCAGCAACAAGCCGTCACACGCGAGCGATTGCTTGTCGCCGCGGAGCAGGTCATTGCACGCCAGGGCTTTGGCAGTGCTTCGATTGACCTTATCGCGCTGGAGGCAGGGTTTTCGAAGGGAGCAATCTACTCGAACTTCGAGAGCAAAGAGGAAGTCTTTCTCGAATTGCTGCGCGTCTATATGGAGCGCGATATGGCGTCACTGGAAAGCTTGCTCAGACTTGCGCCGGAGCAACTGAACGACGCGGTCACGGAGTGGCTGGAGAACATGCACACGCAACGGGATTGTCCCGCCCTGGTGACCGAACTGCAACTTCACGCCCGCAGGAGTTCGGAGTTCGCGGAACAGTACTACTCCTTGCAGGAACGGCAGATTCAGATGCTGGCGAGCATCCTGAAACGCTACTTCAAGGCCTTGTCGAAGGATCTCCCCATCGATGCGAGAGATCTCGCACGATCGTTGATTGCGCTCGCACAAGGACTTAGTCTCCAGCGCCCCCTGCCCAAACCGGGAAAACCAGGCTCGGCCGCCCGCGTGATTAATGCTCTGCTAAAACTACTCACGGCGTAGAACAGAGTTCCCACGGATATGAAAAGTCCTGACAAAGGCGGCAAGCCGGAAGTGATCTGCGCACGGTCTCAAACTCGTTCTGGGTTACTCCCGATTGACGGGCACTCGGGAATGATGAGGTGGATGATGAACAAGATAGCCGAAGATTATGTCGATTGTAGTATGTGTCAATTCAAAATCCACAGTGACACCAAATCCACAGTGACACCGGACACGTAGCTGGCGAGCTGTTCTCTTGTATAGACCATCCTGCATGTCAAAGGTGAATGTGTCGAGATCGAACCATCACGCTCGAAACAAGACCGTGACGTCGTCACGATCCGTGTTGAGACACACAACCAGCGCAACGAAATTGTGCAAACCCAAACCGCCGCTTGAGAAGAGATACACTCAGCGTCATCGCGCAACCGCATGTGGAATACGTCCTCGAAGAAAAGCAAGCCAAGGAAACGGACGAAGATGATGAGGGAAGTCGCGAAGACCTGACTGCACATGTACACCGGCAAGCCGCGAAGATAAGAAGAGGAGAGAAGCTGGATCGACTTACCCCGATTCGCAAGGTGGTAGCGTTTGGGTATAGCCCAACCCTACGTCCGACATCAGGCGAAATAGTGTCGTAATAGAGTTTGCTTCCGAGTTATCGGACAGGCAATGGCGAAGGTCAAAGAGTCTAATCGGACATCTCGGTACGCTCGAACGCGCGAGTCGTCAAAAGGCCGACAGGTCGGCCATAGTCCCTCTTTTCCGAGCACCGCCACAGTAACACGAAAGACCGGGAAACAAAACGCGTGTCCGTTACTCCTCGTCTCCGGCCTTCCTTCGCTGGTTACTCACCACTAGACCGGAACAAGCCTCCACCGGCCGCACTCAGCCCTCGACTAAGATGCTATGGAACACGACATCCGCCGCTTGCGTAAGGACTCCCATGCTCCGCAAACTCTCGATCGCCCTCGTCTACATCTCTGCCCTCACGTCTGTCCTCGCCCAAGCCCCAGCGCCCGACCCAACCGCCCGGATGCAGCAGATCATTCAGTCTTACGTCGACAACAAGCAATTCATGGGCACAATCCTCGTCGTCACAGACGGAAAGACCCTCATCAATCAAGGCTACGGCTCCGCCGACCTCGAGTGGAACATCCCCAACACTCCCTCTGTGAAGTTCCGCCTCGGCTCTCTCACCAAGCAGTTCACCGCCGCCTCTATTCTGCTTCTAGCCGAGCGCGGCAAGCTCAACATCGAAGACCCCATCGGCAAATACCTTCCCGACGCCCCGCTGACCTGGAAGGACGTTACCATCTATAAGCTTCTCACCCACACCTCCGGCGTTCCCAGCTTCACCGGATTCCCCGACTACCGTACCACCGAGTGGAAGGACACCAATCCCACCGAGCTCGTCGCCCGCTTCCGCGACAAGCCCCTCGACTTCGAGCCCGGCAGTAAGTTCTTCTACAGCAACTCCGGCTACGTCCTTCTCGGCTACCTCCTCGAAAAAGTCTCCGGCCAGACCTACGCCGACTTCCTCCAGCAGAACATCTTCACCCCCCTCGGCATGACCTCGACCGGAATCGACAGCAACAAGGCCATCCTCCCGCAGCGCGCCCAGGGCTATGAACCCTCCCCACACGGCATCGCGCATACCGGCTACATCAGCATGACCATCCCCTTCTCCGCCGGCGCTATCTACTCCACCACCGGCGACCTCCTCAAGTGGGAACAGGGACTCTTCGGAGGCAAGGTCCTCACCCTCGCCTCGCTAGCAAAGATGATCACGCCCTTCAAGGGCGACTATGGATGCGGCGTCTTCATCCGCACCACCGATGGCCACAAGATCATCACGCACGACGGTGGCATCGAAGGTTTCAACACTTCGCTCAACTATTATCCTGACGACAAACTGACCGTCATCGTGCTCGGCAACCTCAGCGGAGGCGCGCCGAATCAGATCGCTCGCTACGTCGGACAAATCGCCCTCGGGCAGCCCGTCATCCTCAATTCTGAGCGCAAGGAGATCACCGTCGCCCCATCCATCCTCGCCGACTATGCCGGCACCTACCGCGTAGCGGATCTCGACGCCGACCTCATTATTGCCGTCAAAGACGACCGTCTCACCGCCAAGCTCGGCAAACAAAACCCTGTTGATCTCTACGCCCAGTCCGAGACCAAATTCTTCCTCAAAATTACCGACGCCCAGGTCGAGTTCTTCCGCGACCTAACCACCCACGCCGTAACCCATCTCACCATCTATCAGAACGGAAACTCGCACGATGGAAAGAAGCAGTAGCGGTTATTCTCTAGTGGTCGCCTGAAGCGGCGATCTTTCACACCTTGGAAAGCGCCGGGCTGGCAAGCTTGCAAAATGAAAATGTGTGAAGGGAATCGGAGGAGGGGAAGCAATGAGTGAATCGGAGATGCAAGCCGAGCTGGAGCGCCTACGGGCTGAGAATGCCCAGCTCAAGAGCAAAGACAAGGGTGGCCTCACTTTGAAGGTGAGCGAGAAAGGCGGGGTCTCTCTGTACGGCATGGGCCGTTTTCCGGTCACTCTGTACAAAGAACAATGGCTCCGCATCCTGTCGAGTGCGCCGGAGATCGAGGCGTTCATCCGCGAAAACGACTCCAAGCTGAAGACGAAGGAGTAGGGCTTTGAAGAAAGGTGTCCAGGCCGCAATTTGCTGTCCCTGCGGGAATGAGAAGATCCTCGCCCTGGGTGTGTCACGAACGCGAGCGCGAGCTCGCGATGCTGTACTGAAGATGGGAGATGGCCTTCCGAAGCCGACTTGCAGGAGTAGGCTTCAAACCGCCCGGTGCTGCTGCGTTCAATAGGCGTGGTAGTGAACGACCGAGGAAAAGGCATCGAAAGAGATGTCAGGTAAGTATTGAGGAGATGAGCGAAAGCAAACCGTTCGATGACGCATCGTTATGGATTCAAGGTACTGTCAAAACTGGAGTCGCCAGAGTGCTTCAGGATGAGTCGGGAAGATACCTGCTTACGGTCCCGATGGCAGTCGGTGTACAGGCGGCATGAACTCAATACAGGCTTTGGTACGGAACGTGAGAATTTCATTCTGGATGGAAAGGGAAATGACAAGTGGCAGACACCATGAGGAAGAATACCGATGCTAGGACGAGAGACGGAGCTGCTCGCAGTAGTGAGGAAACTCTTGTAATGAGAGCGGAGCGAAGGGGCAGCGTTATCCGGTTGAAGAGTGTTACCAACCCGTCATGCGGGGATGAGTAACATGACATCAACGAAACCTTATTCCATTGCGAAACGCTCAGTATGGGAAGCATATCAGCTTGTCAAGGCCAACCGAGGTGCTGCGGGCATCGACGAAGAAACCATCACGATGTTCGAGCAGGATCTGTCGAAGAATTTGTACAAATTGTGGAACCGGATGTCATCGGGGTCATACTTCCCGCCACCGGTGAAACAAGTAGAAATTCCGAAGGCTAAGGGCGGCACAAGAAGGCCGGGAGTGCCCACTGTGTCTGATCGAATTGCGCAGACCGTGGTCAAGAACACCATCGAGCCGATACTCGATCCGATATTTCATCAAGATTCGTATGGATATCGGCCCGGACGATCGGCAAAACAGGCCATTGCCGTCACCAGAAAGCGGTGCTGGCAATATGACTGGGTGGTGGAGTTTGACATCAAGGCGGCCTTTGATCAAATCGATCACGGGCGATTGATGAAGGCGGTTCGCAGCCACATCAAGGAAGACTGGATTCTGCTGTATATCGAACGGTGGCTCACTGCGCCATTCGAGACCACAGGCGGCGAGCAGTTACCGCGGGAACGCGGTACGCCGCAAGGCGGAGTTGTCAGCCCGATTTTGATGAATCTGTTTATGCATTATGCGTTCGATGCGTGGATGCAGCGCAACAATCCATTATGTCCGTTTGCCCGGTATGCCGATGATGCGGTAGTTCACTGCCGAAATCAGAAGCAAGCGGAAGACGTAATGCAATCCATCGCATCGCGGCTTGCGGAATGTGGATTGACGATGCATCCGGATAAGTCAAAGACTGTGTACTGCAAGGACAGTAACCGTACCGCATCCTATCCAAATGTGTACTTCACGTTTCTCGGCTTTACGTTTCGGCCGAGGAGGGCGGTCAGCAATCAGCACCGGATATTCACCAGTTTTTTGCCGGCTGTGAGCGCTGACGCCAGGAGGCATATGCGGCAGGTGGTAAGGGGCTGGCGCATCCACCGTCAGACACCGGCGACACTTACCGAACTGGCGCAGCGATGGAATCCGGTGATACGAGGCTGGTGGAATTACTATGGGGCGTTTTATCAAACCGCGATGCATGAGCTTTTTCGACACATTGATAGCAAGCTTGAGCAATGGGCCAGACGCAAGTACAAGACACTGTCGCAGCACAAGAGGCGCAGTCAATCCGCTCACAACTCTGTGGATTACGGCTGGTTGGAGGACCTGATACACCACCGCCGAAAATAGTGACGATTGCCGATGGTGGAGAAACTGTGGTGTCGATCTGCAGAACTGCGGTCCCTTCCTGTCGATCATAGAACTGTTGCTGACCCAGATCCGTCCAGGTGCCTGCATTCGGGCCGGTGAAACGGAGGTACGCTGTCT
>Ga0137390_10002407_pt1 | contig 14806 bp, 10 predicted proteins | sample 15con2h24AmetaG_FD_104937 | JGI IMG/M metagenome (GOLD analysis project Ga0137390, IMG submission 104937) | Vadose zone soil microbial communities from Angelo Coast Range Reserve, California, USA - 15con2h2.4A metaG | ecosystem: Environmental > Terrestrial > Soil > Vadose zone > Saprolite... | reverse complement strand
TCGTCCGCCCAGCCCAGCAGCTTCTCGAACTTCCGGAAGAGCGGCGACTTCTCCGCCTTGAGCGTGCCGTTCACGACCTGCAGGACCTCCGAAGGGCTGGTGGGCAGCTCCTGGAGGATCACCTCGCCCGTGGACCCGTCGATCGAGATGGGAGCGCCTTCCCTGAGCGTCTGGCCGGCGACCTTGAGCGTCTTGCTCTTGGCGTCGATGTGGAGCGAGCCGGCGCCGACCACGGAGGGCTTGCCCATCTGCCGTCCGACCACGGCCGCATGCGACGTCATCCCGCCCGTCGCGGTGAGGATGCCCTGGGCCACGCTCATGCCGTGGATGTCGTCGGGCACGGTCTCCATGCGCACGAGCACCACGCGCTTGCCCTTGGCGGCCTGCACGACGGCGTCGTCCGCGGTGAAGACGACGGCGCCCGTGGCCGCGCCCGGTGACGCGGGCAGGCCCTTGGCCGCGATGGGGGCCTTCGCGCGCGCCTTGAGGTCGAAGATCGGATGCAGGAGCTGGTCGAGGGACTGCGGCTCGACCTTCCCCACCGCTTCCTTCGGCGTGAGGATCCCCTCGTCCACCATGTCCACCGCGATGTGCACCGCGGCCACGCCCGTGCGCTTGCCGTTGCGCGTCTGGAGCATGTAGAGCGTGTTGTCCTGGATGGTGAACTCGAAGTCCTGCACGTCCTTGTAGTGGCGCTCCAGGCGCGTGGTGATGTCGCGAAGCTGCTTGTAGGCCTTCGGCATCACCTTCTCGAGGTCCGCGATCGGATGGGGCGTGCGGATGCCCGCCACCACGTCCTCGCCCTGCGCGTTCTGCAGGAACTCGCCGTAGAACTCCTTCTCCCCCGTCGAGGGGTTGCGGGTGAAGCCGACGCCGGTGGCGGACGTCTCGCCCATGTTCCCGAAGACCATGCTCTGCACGTTGACGGCGGTGCCGAGGTCGTGCGGGATGTCGTTGAGCTTGCGGTAGGTGACCGCGCGCGGGTTCATCCAGGAGCGGAACACCGCGTCGCGCGCGCCTTTGAGCTGCTCGCGCGGCTCCTGGGGGAAGGGCTTGCCCGTCTCCTTCTGGACCACGCCCTTGTAGCGCTGGATGACCTCGTCGAAAGCGGACTCGGTCAGATCGAGGTCCGCTTTAGCACGCAGCTTCTTCTTGACCGCGTTGAGCTCGTGGTCGAAGCGCTCCTTGTCGATCCCGAGCACGACGTTGCCGTACATCTGGATGAATCGGCGGTAGGAGTCCTTGGCGAAGCGGCCGTTGCTCGTCTTGCTCTTCAGGCCCTCGACCGAGCGGTCGTTGAGGCCGAGGTTCAGGATGGTGTCCATCATCCCGGGCATCGAGAACTTGGCCCCGCTGCGCACGGAGACGAGGAGCGGATCCGCGGCGTCGCCGAGCTTCTTGCCCATCAGGGACTCGAGCCGGCCCAGCGCCTTCTCGATCTCCGTCTCGATCTCCGGCGTGAGGCTGCCCCCGCGCTGCTGGTAGAGGTTGCAGGCGGCGGTCGAGATGGTGAAGCCGGGGGGAACGGGCAGGCCGGCGTTCGTCATCTCGGCCAGGCCCGCGCCCTTGCCGCCCAGGGTGTCCTTCATGTCCTTGTTGCCGTCCGCCTTGCCGCCGCCGAAGAAATACACGTATTGAGCCAAAGCCTTAGCCTCCAAGTTTCGAGATGTCCGCAATCCGATAGAACAGCGAGAGGGCCTGCGAGAGCAGGCCGAGCCGGTTGGCGCGCAGGCGCGGGTCCTCCGCCATCACCAGCACGTCGTCGAAGAAGCGGTCCACGGGTCCGCGCAGGCTGCTCAGCGAGCGCAGCCGCGATTCGTATCCGTCCACGCCACGCCCCTGGCGGCCACCACCGGGGGGGGGTGGCTGGAGCTGCGCCACCGCGTGGTGCAGGTCGCGCTCCGCCCCTTCCTGCAACAGGCCGGTGTCGACTTCGGCCGGCGGGCGGTCACCGATGATGTTCTTCGCACGCTTGAAGGCCACGGCCAGGGCCTCGAAGTCCTCGGTGGCGTCCAGCCGGACACGGTGCAGCGCCTGCAGGCGCTTCCAGGCCTCGCGCGGGTCGTCCAGCGCGTCGGGCTCGCGCGCGCCCAGGACCGCCTCGACTTCGTCCGCGGCGAAGCCACGCGCGGTCAGCACGTAGCGCAGGCGGTCGAGGAGGAAGGACTCCAGGTCGCGAATGACGTCCGCCGCCGGTCGCTGGAGCGCTTGCCCATACCCGGCCACGGCCGCCTCGGTCAGCTTGCGGAGGCTCGGCCGTTCCTCGGTCTCGCCCGCTTGCCAGAAGTCCAGCAGGACGCGCACCGCCCCCTGCGCCGCGCGTCGCAGGCCATACGGATCGCTGCTCCCCGTCGGCAACAGGCCGAGGCCGAAGTACCCGGCCAGCGTGTCCAGCTTGTCCGCCAGAGAGACGGCGCCGAAGACGGTCGCGTCCCCGCCGCTGAACACCCGCGCGGGCAGGCTTCCCTCCTCGATCGACACGGGGTGGTAGTGCCAGCGCACCGCTTCCGCGACGTTCGCCTGCGGATGGCCCTGGGCGCGCAGGTAGATCCCGCCCATGACGCCCTGAAGCTCGGGGAACTCGCGCACCATGAGGGTGGTGAGGTCGGCCTTGGCCACCAGGGCCGCCTCGCGCGCGGTCTCCATCTCTCCCCGGGTCAGGATGCCGAGACCCTCACCCATCGTGTCGATCAGGCGGACGAGCCGGCGGGCCTTTTCTTCGTAGGAACCAAGGCCCTGGTGGAAGGTGACGCCGGCCAGATCCTTCACGCGATCGGCGAGTGGGCGCTTCATGTCCTCGGCGAAGAAGAAGGCGGCGTCGCGCAGCCGCGCCACCACGACCCGCTCCATGCCGCGCACGATCTCCGCTTCCGCCGCGCGGTCCGCGTTGGTGAGGGCGGCGAAGCGCGTGACGTGCCTATCCTCGCCGAGCGGAATGTACTTCTGGTGATGGACGAGGACGGTCTGCAGGACCTCGATGGGCAGCGTGCGGAACTCCTCCGGGATGCGGCCCAGCATCACGGTGGGCCATTCGACGAGGTGCTTCCACTCCGCGAGCAGGCCGAAATCGCTGAGCCCCGTCCCCGCCATGGGCGCGAGCTGGCTCTGGATGATCTCTTCCCGCCGGGCGGGGTCCACCACAACGCGCTGCTCTTCGAGGTGACGACGGAGATCGTCGAAGGACCTCACGCGCACGGCACGTCCCGCCGCGCCCGGGGGCAGGAAGCGATGGCCGTACGTCGTGTCGCCGCTCTCCACGATCGCGCGGCCCTTCGCGGCGGTCTGCGCTTCGAAGATGGTGAAGGGCACGACCGTGCCGTCGAGCAGGATGACCAGCCATCGGATGGGCCGGCCGAACGGGAAGGTGCCCTTGCCGTCCTCGAGCCAGGCGTCCCAGCTCATGCGCTTCGGAAAAGCCAGGCCGCGGAGGAAGGCGGCGATCGCCGCCGGCAGCACGTCGCGCGCGTCGCGCCCGGCCGTGCGCTTGACGTGAAGGAGGTTGAGCTCGGCGGGGACGGCTGGATCCCTGGGCGCCTGCTGGAGCTGATCGACGGCCACGCCGTTCTTCTTCGCGAATCCTTCCGCCGCTTTCGTCCAGTTTCCGGCGGCATCCCTCGCGATCTTTGCCGCCGGACCCCAGACCTTGTCTTCGCGATCGGGCTGCCGGGCCATGATCTGGCCCGTGACGATCAGGCGGCGTGGGGTCGAGAACGACGCGACGGACTGCGGCGCGAGGTGCTCGCGCTCCGCGATTTCGGAGAAACGCTGCCGCATCTGCTCGGTGAGACCGGGCAGCCAGGAGGCGGGCATCTCCTCGACGCCAGTTTCAAACAAGAACTCAGGCACGTTCCACCGCGGCGGGGGTGTCTCCCTTTGCCGTCTGTGGCGCGGTATCCGCCCCCACGTACCGCTGCGCGATCGCGCACGCGAGCTTCCGGATGCCGAGGAGCATCCCCGCGCGCTGGCTGACCGAGATCGCCCCGCGCGCGTCGAGCAGGTTGAAGGCGTGCGAAGCCTTCAGCGTCCAGTCGTAGGCGGGGAGCACCGTGCGCGGTCCCGTGTCGAGGTCGAGGAGCCGCCAGCCCTCCTTGAGCGCGTCGTCGAAGAGCCGGCGGTGAAGGTCGACATCGGCGAGCTCGAAGGAGTAGCGCGAGAGCTGGTACTCCTCTTCCTTGCGCACGCGGCCGTAGGGGACGCCCGGCGCCCACTCCATCTCGTAGACGTCGTCCACGTCCTGCAGGTACATCGCGATGCGCTCGAGCCCGTACGTGATCTCGCCGGAGATGGGCGCGAGGTCGATGCCGCCCGCCTGCTGGAAATAGGTGAACTGCGTGATCTCCTGCCCGTCGAGGAGCACCTGCCAGCCGATGCCCCACGCGCCCAGCGCCGGCGATTCCCAGTTGTCCTCCTCGAAACGCACGTCGTGCGCGGCGGGATCGATGCCGAGGGCGACGAGGCTTCCGAGGTAGAGGTCCTGGATGTCGGCCGGCGGAGGCTTGAGGATGACCTGGAGCTGCTGATGCTTGTACAGCCGGAACGGGTTCTCCCCGTAGCGTCCGTCGGCGGGGCGCCGCGAGGGCTGGACGTACGCAACCCTCCAGGGATCGGGGCCGAGCACGCGCAGGAACGTCTCCGGATGCATGGTGCCCGCGCCCACCTCCGCGTCCCAGGGTTGATGGATGAGACAGCCGCGATCCGCCCAGTACTTCTGGAGGGCGGCCACGATCTCCTGGAGGGTCGTCCCCTTCCGGCGCGGCGCGGTCATCCCCGGATCTCGCGCGCGACGTCCCGGAGCACGCGATGCGAATGCAGGTCGCGTTCGAGATGCGTCCGGAAGAGGTCGCGGTGGAAGGCTTCGAGCGCGGCCGAGGCCGGACGCCGGGTGACCGCCGTGGGCGCGCGCGCGAACACCTCGCGCAGGAAATCGTGGTCGAGCGCTTCGACAACCGGGCCGGAGGCGGGCCCGCAGGCTTCACACACGAACCCGTGCGCGGGACGGTGATAGCGGCGTTCGCCGTCCGGCAGCGGTCCGTCGCAGCTCGCGCAGTGATCGAGAGGCGGGTAGATCCCGTGCAGCTTCAGCAGCCAGGCCTCCAGGTACCGACCGAGCACGCTCGTCTCCGTCCCTCCGTCGACCGCGGCCACGATGGCGAGGGCGAGCCGGTACACGGCGTCCTCCGCCTCGCCTTCCTGCGCGAACGCGTCGAGCAGCTCGGCGAAGTACGAGAGGGCCAGCGCCTCGTCCAGTCCGCGTTCGCCGGCGCGGAACGCGGAGCGGATCAGCTCGCACTCCCCCAGCCGGTACAGCTCCGTCCCCTGGCGTCCGTACAGGCTCACCCGGACCTCGCTCAGCGGCTCGAGCGACGATTGATAGCGCGGACGCGGCCCCCGCGCCCCCTTGGCCACCGCGCGCAGCTTTCCACGCTCGCGGGTGAGCAGGACGACGATCTTGCTCGACTCGCCCAGCTTGAACGTGCGCAGGACGATGGCATCCGAGGAGATGGGAGGCATGAGGGCGTGAGCGCGATCGAACGAAGAGCGTAACTTACCACGGCGGGCACGCGCCCGCCACGCGCGGGCGAAGGCCGCCGGCCTTCGGTTAAGCTTGACCGATGCCCCTCCGCCCCCTCCGTATGTTCGCGATCCTGGCCGGCGCTGCCGTGCTCGGCCTCGGCTGGAACGGCCTCAGCGGCCGCGGCTTCGCGTTGACCCAGAACGCGTACCTGCAGGAAGGGGACGTCGAGGTCGGCGCCCCGGAGGCCCGCACGCGCCTCGACCAGGGCGCGCTCTTCCTCGACGCCCGGCCGATCGCGTTCTACGAGATGAGCCACATCCCGGGGGCCCTGCCCCTCCCGGAGGACGACTTCGACCGCGCGTTTGCGAGGATCGAGCCGCGCCTCCGTTCCTCGTTCGACATCGTCGTGTATTGCAGCGGGTTCGGCTGCGAAGCCAGCCACCTCGTGGCGCGCAAGCTCAAGGACCGCGGCATCCCCGCCATCGTCCTCGCCGAGGGCTGGCCGGCCTGGACGGATGCCGGATATCCGATCAAGGAGGGTCCGCGGCCATGAAGTGGCTGCGCCATCCCGCCCTCTACTGGCTCGTGTCCATCGGGCTGGGCGCGGTGTTCGTCTACGCCAGCATCGACAAGATCGCGCACCCGCAAGACTTCGTACGGATCGTGTACCGCTATCGCCTGGCCGGCCCCACCGCCGGCCTCGGCGTCGTCCCCGCCAACGTCCTCGGCGTCGTGCTGCCCTGGATCGAACTCGTGACGGGCGTCCTCCTCGTCACCGGCCTCTGGCGGCGCGAGGCCGCGGCCCTGGCCGGCGGGATGCTGGTGACGTTCCTGGCGGCGGTCGGCTACGTCCTCTGGCAGGGTATCGACGTCGCGCACTGTGGCTGCTTCACCGTGGGCGGCGAGGGCCGCTCCGCGGGATGGACGTTGATCGCGAGCGACCTCGCCCTGCTCGCCGCCGCCCTGTACGTGGTGCGGGTTTGGCCACAGGACGCGGCACCGGTGTCCGCGTCCGATCCCCTGCCCGCCGGCCGCTAGAATCAGGCCTTTCCGCGCCGCCTCCGGGCCGCGGGTCGGCTTCGAGCGGGCCGGGGAGGCGCGCCTTCTTCGCGCTCGATCTCGATCGTGCACTCGCTGAGCAGCGCGGCCAGCGCGCCCAGCGCGGCCAGCGCCGGCGCGGCCAGGGCGCCCACCACGCCCACCGTCACCGGGAACTCCATCACCGTGCGGGTGCCCTGCTTGATGACGACGCGCCGCACGTTACCTTCGTGCAGGAGCTCCTTGACGCGCCTCAGCAGATCGTCGCCCGTGACCTTGAAGCTCTCCCAGCTCTGCCCCACGTCGATCCTCCTTGAACGCGCGTGGCGGTGATGGCACACGCGTCCTCCAAGGTCTAACGAGCCGGGGTCGGCAAAAGTTCGCAGCGCCCGGACGAACACGCTCAAATTCCGTTCGACCTCTTGCGCGTCCTGGCCAAAAAGCGACGATAGGGGATCGAACAACCCACCGAACGGAGTGAGCCATGAAGACCAGCGGGCTCTTCGCGGCCGTTGCCGCTTCCCTGTTCTGCGCCGTGGCCGCCCTCGCCCAGACCAACAAGGGCGGGATCGCGGGGACGGTGACCGACCGCAGCGGAGCGGTGGTGCCCGGCGCCACCGTCACCGTCACCAGCATCGGTACCGGAGAGACGTTCCCGCTCACCACCTCGGACAAGGGCAGCTATTCGGCGCCCCAGCTCGATCCCGTCGAGTACCGCGTGACGGTCGAGATGAGCGGCTTCCGCAAGGTGGTGGTGCCGCGGGTCAAGGTGGACACCGCCACCACCATGACCGTGAACGTCAGGCTGGACCTCGGCGAGCTCTCGAGCGAGGTGACCGTCACCGCGGACACGCCGCTCATCAACGCCGAGTCGGGCACCCAGGGCCAGACCATCACCGAGCGGCAGATCGTGGAGATGCCGCTCAACAACCGCAGCGTGCTGGACCTCGCGCTGACCGTGCCCAACGTCAGCGGGGCCGCGGGCACCGAGGACCCCGACCTCGGATCCGAGCTGCCGACGCCGGGTATGAACCTCTTCGTCAACGGCGGCCGCGCCGGCAGCACCTCCATCCTGGCCGACGGCGCCCGCAACACGGGAGTCGGCCTGGGGCGGGCGGTGGTCACGTTCTCGCCCGACACCGTCCAGGAATTCACCGTCCAGACCTCGAACTTCTCCGCGGAGTACGGGCAGACCGGGGGCGGGGTCATCAACATGACCACCAAGTCCGGCACCAACGAGTACCGCGGACTGGTGGGCTGGTATCACCGCAACCCGGCCCTCAACGCGGCTCCTTTCTCCACCGCCACCGTGAACCGTCCCCGCGCGAACCGCCGGCAGCACCAGGGCACCTTCACGCTGGGAGGGCCGCTACGGATCCCGGAGAAGCTCTTCGGCGGCTACGACGGCCGCAACCGCACGTTCTTCTACGTGTCCTACGAGCCGCGCTACTACTACGACGGCTCCGCGCCCGCCAACTCGCTGCTCCCCACCGAAGCCATGCGGCGCGGCGACTTCAGCAACCTCGTTTCCGTCTCCGGCGGAGGATCGGCCCTCGGCTACACCACGCGTGACGTCGCGGAGCGCTTCGGCCTGGCCTGGCAGCCGGTGACGCTCTACAACCAGTGGGAGATGGTCGGCAACCAGTTCCGCCGCCGCGTGCTCGCCCCCGGTCAGTCGTACCCGGCCTTCCCCAACAACCAGATCCCGGCCGCCATGCTCGACCCGCTCAGCGCGGATCTCCTCAAGTACCTGCCCACGGCGGGAGAGTACTTCCTGGACGGCGACGGGATCCTGCGCAACTACGCGACCACGACTTTCGTGCGCGACATGGAGCACCGGGTGACGTTGAAGCTGGATCATCATCTGAGCGCGCGCAACCACGTCTCCTTCCGCTACACACAGGTGCCGATCCGGGGTGACCGGGGGCGCGCCGACTTCCAGGTGGGACGGGACGAGATCAACACCTCCGGCACCGACTACAGCTGGTCACGCCAGTTGCTGCTGACCGACACCCACACCTTCGGCTCGTCCCTGGTCAACGACCTGCGCCTCAACTACACGTACGGACGGTTCACGCGAAACTTCCCGCCCGGCTTCGACGCCAACACGGGTAGGAACTTCTCGACCGAGCTCGGGTTGCCCAGCCTGACCGCCGGCGGGCTGCCGGAGTTCCTCACCGGCGCCGGCAGCATCGGCTGGAGCCAGTCCCAGCAGAACGAGAACACCGAGCACACCTACAACATCTCCGACAACGCCTCCTGGGTACGCGGGAACAAGACCTGGAAGTTCGGCTTCGACCTGCTCCAGCAGCGCCTCCAGACGGTCCCCATGTTCGGCTCCTCCGGCCGGTACGAGTTCAACCGCAATCGCACGCTGAGCAACAGCAACGGCGCCACCACCGGCGATGGCGGCGACGAGTTCGCGCAGTTCCTGCTCGGCGTCTACAACCAGACCACGCTGCGCGACGCGCTGATCCCCTACGACTACCAGTGGAACTCCGCCGCCGCCTACCTGCAGAACGACTGGAAGGTGCGGAAGAACCTGACCCTGAACCTCGGCCTGCGCTACACCCTCCAGTTGCCGCGGACGGAGAGATACGACCGGCAAGGGGCGTTCCGGCCCGACCTCGCGCGCGAGTACCCGCTGCCGCAGCCGGTCACGCTGCCCGACGGACGCACCATCACCTCCGCCACCGTCATCCCCTTCGCCTACTCCGGGCGCGGCGGCGGCTCGCGCCACATCACGCCCATCGACTGGAAGGGCTTCGAGCCGCGCTTCGGGTTCGCGTGGGTGCCCGGCTTCGACGGGAACGACGCCGGCCGACTCGTCGTGCGCGGCGGCTATGGCCTCTCACACGCGTCCCTCACCGGGCTCGGCCGGAACCCGTTCCCCGACTTCGCGAGCGGCACCCTCACCTATCCCTTCGACAGTCGGACCGTCGATCCCAACTTCGTGGGCCGGCTCTGCTGCAACAAACCGGCCTTCTCGGCGAGGACGCCGGAGCAGGTGCTCAACGTCCCGGAGGACGGGCTGCTCTATCTCGATGCGATCAACCTGGCCGGGATCGCCGCCACCGGCGCCGCGGTGTCGCCCAACGCGAGGGTGCCGTACCTGCAGAGCTGGAGCGCGTCCGTCGCCTACCAACTGCCTTTCCAGACGGTACTGGAGGTCTCGTACCTCGGCAGCAAGGGATCGCACCTCTTCCTGCCGCCCGTCAACCTCAATCCCGTGCCCTTCGAGCTGAGCGAGGCCTACCTCGGGCACGGACTCAACCCCCTCGACGACGTGAACGATCCGCTGGGACGCCGTACCCCGACCGGAAGCGTCGTGAGGTTCTCGCAGGCCTATCTCGGCGCGCCCTACCTCGGCTACGAGGGCCTCAACGTCATGCTCGACGCCTCTGCCCACAGCCGATACAACGCGGGCACGGTCAGCCTGAGGCGGCAGGGGAAGGCCCTGTCCTACACGCTCAACTACACGCTGGGCCGGAGCATGGATGACGCCTCCGACAGTGGCGGCGTCCGCTTCACCGACTTCAATCCGGTGCGCACCAACGGCCACGTGACGCTGGGGGCGCCGCTGTCCGACGACTGGTCCGTCTCGACCTACGACGTGAAGCACAACCTCAGCGCGACGCTGCTGGCCGACCTGCCCTTCGGAAAGGACCGGAAGCTGCTGTCCCATGCCCGCGGCCTCTGGCAGGGCCTGGTCGGAGGATGGAGCCTCAGCGGCTCGGGCCGGATCCAGACCGGCGTTCCCCTGGTGGTGGTGCTGCGTGACGACAACCGGCTGGGCGTGGAGGGGAACGTGCGCGCCATCCGCCCCGACCTCGTGCCCGGAGTCCCGCTGCGCAACCCGCTCTGGAGCCGCGACTGCCCCGTGGGCCAGCTGTGCGAGCCCTATTTCAACCCCGCCGCTTTCATGCGGCCGGAGAAGGGGACGCTCGGCAACGCCCCGCGCACCCTGGACAAGGCGCGCTGGCCCACGCAGCAGTTCCTGGACCTCTCGCTGCAGAAGAACTTCGAGATGGGCGGCAAGCGCCGGCTGCAGCTCCGCATCGACGCCATCAACGTCCTCAACCATCCGGTGTTCAAGTTCGGGCGCGACGCCGACAACGGCGAGATCTTCGCCTTCCCCAACGAGGCGCTGCTGACCACCGCCGAATACAACGCGTGGGCCGACTTCAACCGCAGGCCGCGGGCGGGTACGCCGGCGGGGGATGCCCTGAGGGGGATCGCGGACAGCATCGTGGTGAGCGGCCGCCTCCCTGGCACCACCGTGCTCGCCCCCGGCTTCTTCCACGTCCAGTTGCCCGAGGGCTTCCACTCGACCAACCCGAACCAGTTCGACATCACGACGGCGGAGGGGTTGCGGCTGTACCGGCTGCGCCAGGCCTACACGCCCGACCGTTGGGGATTCCTGGGCGCGCGCTCGCCCTACACGCCGCGCTTCATCCAGGTCGCCTTCAAGTTCTACTTCTGAGGGGTCGCGGCCCGGGCCAGCTCGACGGCGTAGACGTGTGAGGCGCCGTGCATGTTGGATCGGAACACGATCCACTTGCCGTCGGGCGTGAAGGTGACGTTCGGCTCCAGCCGGTAGTCGTGCTTGGAGAGGTCCACCAGCCTCTCCACCTCCAGGCCGGTGGCGGTCGGAGTGAAGAGATAGATCCACTGGCCGTTGCCGGGAGCGGCCACGCTGCGCGGGCCACCGCCGTCTCCGGCGAAGAGCCGGCCGTTCGGCGAGACGTTGAAGTGCACGGACCAGTGCTCGCGCGCGACTCCATACCGCACGGCACGCTCACCGTCCACGCCCACTCCCGCCAGCCAGAACTCCTGGGACTTCGGCGTCTGCAGGTCGTACCAGACCGTCTGGCCGTCGTGGCTCCAGAACTCGTGCCCGGCGATCTCCATGTCGATCTTGCGCGCGTGCATGAGCCGGCGGCCGCTGCCGTCCGTGCGGATGGTCCAGATGCGGTCCACCTTGTGCCACGGCCCCTCGTGGCAGAACATCAGCCGCGCCGGATCCGTCGGCGAGAACTGCACGTGATTGAGCCAGTCACCGCCGCCGCGGTGGATCGTCTTCACCTCGCCCGTCTTGACGTCGATCGTGTAGAGCGCCATGGGCAACCGCTCGGCCCAGCGCGCCTCCAGCCGGGACTCCTGCGGCGGTGGCTGGGCGAGCGGGCTGGATGATGGCGGCTCGGTGGGCGGCGTCGCGCTCGCGGGCGGGGAGGCGCCGCCACCCTCGACGTAGCTGCCCGCCAGCAGGGTCTCGTCCGCGTTGACGGTGAGACCCGATCCCGAGCGCAGCTCCGGCCGCGCCACGATCGCGCGGGTCGCGCGCGTGTCCAGGTCCGTGGCGTAAACCGTGCTGTCCTTCATGTAGAAGACCTGCCGGGTCCTCGGCCCCACCACCACCTGGCTGACGCGGCCGGTGACGATGGGCTCGATGCGCCGGGAGGCCAGTACGACGGTCGAGAGCCCTCCCGGTGTCGAGATCAGGAGCTTGTCGCCCTTGGCCGTGTAGGCGTTCTGGTGGAAGTAGAGGCTCGCGCTCCCGGGCTCATCGGAGAGACGGACCACGCGATGTCCGGTGGCGGGCTCGATCCACTCGCGCGGCACCGCGCCATCGTCGCCGGAGGCGAATGTGGAGACGAACGACAGGAGCGCGACGAGCACGACGCGTAATGACGTAGACATGTCTGGGTCAGCTCGCCGTGAGCACGGGACGCGGCTCCTTCCAGCCGCCGCGCGTGAAGTCGGGAAACGCCACCGCGCCGCTGCCGGCCTTGATCGAGTCCTCCGAGAGCGGAGCGGGGGCGCTCCAGGAGGCGGCGTCGTAGACGTCCATGTCCGGCACGAGCCCCTCGCGCACGCACTGCATGAGCCGCCAGCTCATCACGTAATCCATCCCGCCGTGGCCGCTCTTGCTGGCCACCTTGCGCAGACGTGTCCACAGCGGATGCTCGAAGCGGTCCTTGTACGGCTTGAGCGTTCCCCAGGCTTCCTTCTTGGGACCGTCGAAGAAGATCCGCGGCGGATAGTCGCGGAAGACGCCCTTCGTTCCCGCGACGTGATTGATGCGCGTGTAGGGCCGCGGCGTGACGACGTCGTGCTGGAGGAGCACGGTCCGCCCGTGCGCGGTGCGCAGGATGCTGGTGTTCATGTCCCCGCAGGTGTAGGTCTCCTTGCGCCGCGCGTCCCCGGCGGGGAGCCGGTCGCGGCGCACGGAGAGGCTGGCCTCGCGCGAGCTCATGGAGACGAGGGCTTCGAACCGGTCCCCGCGGTTGATGTCGAGGTAGTGCGCTACCGGGCCCAGGCCGTGCGTGGGATAGAGGTTGCCGTTGCGCGTGAAGTGCTCGTCGCGCCGCCACAGCCCTTCGTGGTCGTCGTAGAGGACCTCGCGCAGGTCGTGGATGTAGGCCGCCTCCGCGTGCGTCAGCTCGCCGAAGAGCCCGGCCCGCACCATGTTCAGGACCATCAGCTCGTTCTCGCCGTAGCAGCAGTTCTCGAGCATCACGCAATGCCGGCGCGTGCGCTCGGAAGTGTCCACCAGCCGCCAGCAGTCCTCGAGGGTCGACGCCGCCGGGACCTCCACGAACGCGTGCTTCCCCGCCTCCATGGCCGCCACCGCCATGGGAACGTGCCAGCGCCACGGCGTCGGGATGTAGACGACGTCGAGGTCGTCGCGGCGGACGAGGTTCTCGAAGTCCGTCTCGCCCGCGGAATAGCCGGCGGGACGCTTCTGGCCCGCCTTCTCGACCGCGGCCTGGGCGCGCTCGACGCGATCCTTGACGAGGTCGCAGACCGCGCCGACCGTGACCCCGGGTATGCCGAGCAGATCGTGGAGCAGGCTCGTGCCTCGTCCGCCGTAACCGATGAGGCCGACGCGGACGACCTCGCGCGGCTCGAAGCGGACGCCGATCATGCTCGCGCCCGCGGCGGGCGGGGTCACCGGCGGCGTTTGCGCCGCGTGCGCGGCCGGAGTCAGCCCGAGGGCCTTGAGCCCCAGGCCGCCGGCGGCCAGCGCCGCCGACTGCAGCACGCGTCTTCGTGAGACCCGGGGACCCTTGCTCTCGGCCATTTCCTTGTTCCTCCGCATGAGGACGGCGCCGCCACGATCCTATGCCGAGACGCGGGCATTGCCCATGGCACGACGGTGCAGGGTGCTGTCCGGCCTTGACAGGGGTGCATCGAGGAAATACAAGACCGATGTCTCGTGTCGAGTCAGACGACAAAGCGCCCTCCGGCCGGCCGAACCGGCAGCGAGGGCGCGCTCGCGGCGGCCCTCCTCGTCGTGGCCGGCCTTCTCTCCCTCGCCTTCTTCTTCAGCTTCTGGGGGACGAACGCGGAAGGACTCGGTCGCCACGACATGGGCATCGCCCTAGGGCTGTCCTTCGGGGTGCCGATCATGCTCTACGGATCGCTGGCCTGCGCGGCTCTGGCTTTCGTGGCCTCTCTCGCCGCCGCCTACCGCCGGCGGCCGCTCGCCCTCTGGCTCGCTGCTCTCGGCGTCTCCGTTCTTCCCGTGCTCTTCCTGCTGCTGGTCGATCTCTTCCGATCGGGGCGCTCGAGTCCTTGACCCGCCATTACCGCCCCTCCGTCGCCCACCACAGGTCGATGGGATTGCGCGCCTTGCTCTCGAAAGGCAGAGGCACCTTGCGCCCTTCTCGCGCCGACTCGTACGCCGCCATCACGGCCTCCAGCACCGCTCGGCCGTCTTCGCCGGTGACGAGCGGCTTGCGGTCGTTCTGGACGCAGTCGACGAAGTGCGCCATCTCGCCGTGGAACCCGTAGTTCCAGGCCTCCTCGTAGACGGTGAAGCTCCACCCCTTGGTCGCTCCCGCCTTCTCGACCGCGTAGTCGTATCCCACCGCGCTGTAGGTCTCGATCGCGTTGCCGTGCAGGAGATCGGCGTAGGCGACGCCCTGGGTGCCGTACACCTCGGCGCGGTCGTCCATCCCGCCGGGCTTGGTCCAGCTCTCCTCCGCGATCGCGGTGGCGCCGCCCTCGAACTCCAGGAGCAGGATCGCGTTGTCCTCCCCGCGCGTGCGCGCGCCGTGCAGGCTCGTGCTCATCTGGGCATAGACGGACTTGATCCGCGGGCGGCCGAGCATCCATCGAAAGAACTCGATGGCGTGACAGCCCATGTCCATGGTGACACCGCCGCCGGAGCGCTCGACGTCCCAGAAGTGGTCGGCATGGGGACCGTCGTGCTTCTCGGATTGCTTGACCAGCGTGGGGCGGCCGAGG
>Ga0137390_10002406_pt1 | contig 14811 bp, 11 predicted proteins | sample 15con2h24AmetaG_FD_104937 | JGI IMG/M metagenome (GOLD analysis project Ga0137390, IMG submission 104937) | Vadose zone soil microbial communities from Angelo Coast Range Reserve, California, USA - 15con2h2.4A metaG | ecosystem: Environmental > Terrestrial > Soil > Vadose zone > Saprolite... | reverse complement strand
CCCGATGCGCTTTTGCCGACAATGGGCGGACAGACCGCGCTCAATGCGGCGATGGACCTTTATCGCAACGGCGCGCTCGCACGACACGGCGTGAAATTGATCGGCGCCAACGCGCAAGCGATCGCGAAGGGCGAAGATCGACAATTATTCAAGGAAGCAATGCTGCGCATCGGGCTCGATGTGCCGCGCTCGGGCGTGGCTCACTCGTTCGTGGACGCGGAGCGCGTCGCAAATGAGATCGGCACTTTCCCAGTCATTGTGCGTCCGGCATTCACGCTCGGCGGGATGGGCGGCGGTATCGCTTACAACCGCGATGAGCTCGAAGAGATCGCGAGCCGTGGCCTCGATCTCTCGCCTGTCAACGAAGTGCTCATCGAAGAGTCGCTCGTCGGCTGGAAAGAATTCGAGATGGAAGTGATGCGCGACCGAATGGACAACTGCGTGGTCGTTTGCTCGATCGAGAATTTCGATCCGATGGGCGTGCATACGGGCGACTCCATCACGGTCGCGCCGGTGCAAACGTTGACGGACAAGGAATATCAAATGATGCGGGACGCGGCCTTCGCGGTCATTCGCGAGATTGGGGTCGAGACCGGCGGCTCGAATATTCAATTTGCCGTTCATCCAGACACTGGGCGCATGGTGGTGATCGAGATGAATCCGCGCGTCTCACGTTCCAGCGCCCTGGCGTCGAAGGCGACCGGATTTCCGATTGCAAAAATCGCGGCCAAACTCGCCGTCGGTTATACACTCGATGAAATTAAGAATGACATCACCCGTGAAACACCCGCGTGTTTTGAGCCGACCATCGATTATTGCGTCGTGAAGGTGCCGCGCTTCACGTTCGAAAAATTTCCACAGGCGGACGCGACCTTGACGACGCAAATGAAAAGCGTTGGCGAAGCAATGGCGATCGGACGCACATTTAAGGAAGCGCTGCAAAAAGCATTGCGCAGCCTCGAGATCAAGCGCTTCGGTTTGTTAGGCGATGGCGCGGATAAACACGTCGATCTTGAAACGTTGCGGCTGAAGCTCGCGGTTCCGAATGCCGAGCGGATTTTTTACCTCGCGCAAGCGTTCGAGGACGGCGTGTCGATCGAAGAGGTTTATGACCTGACGAAGATCGACAAATGGTTTTTGCGGAATGTAGCGGATGTTGTGACGGAAGATCGCCGTCTCCGGCTATCATGGCAAACACCCGTCCCGGTTGTTGAGCGGCCCGACCGACAGGCCGGAGGCCCGTCTACCATAACAGGCGCGACGCCTATTTTCCGTGACTTGGATGAACACGGCGATCTCAAAATAACTCGGCGCCGCCTGCCGCACTGGGAACAAGAAGGAGCAACGTATTTCGTGACTTTCCGGCTTGCCGATTCGGTGCCAAATGCACTGCTGAACCAGTGGCGAGACGAATTAGAGGTCTGGTTGAAATTTCACCCCGCGCCGTGGGATTACAGAACTGCGCGCGAATACGAATCGCGTTTCATTGAGGGCCCGGAAAAATGGTCGGACGAAGGTCACGGTGAATGCGTGCTGCGCGATGCGCGCGCGGCAGAAATCGTTGCGGATACGCTAAAACATTTTCAAGGCGAACGTTACTGGCTCGACGCCTTCGCCGTCATGCCAAACCACGTGCATGCGATCGTTCAGCCAAAGTCCGGGCATTCGGTCTCCGATATTTTGCATTCCTGGAAAAGTTTTTCGGCGCACACAATCAACAGCGCGCTCAATCGAAAGGGCGACTTGTGGATTGAAGAGAGTGACGACCGAATCGTCCGGGACTGGGATGCACTGGCACGTTATCGCGAATACATCGCAGCCAATCCGGAAAAGGCCAAGCTGCGTCCGCTGGAATTTATTTTGTCGCCGGGCGACGTGCTCCAGCACCAAGAAAGCGCCGAGGGGAAGACAGGCGTCCCGCCTGTCAGGGAAGACGGGCGTCTCGCCTGTCCAGAGGGAAAGGAACGACAGGCCGGAGGCCTGTCTGGCATGACGGCCGGGACGGCTGTCTTCCAGGCGCTGCTCCACGCAAAGAAGCTCGGATTTTCCGATCGACAACTGGCGTTCTCCTTTGGCAGCAGCGAAAAGGACATTCGCGCTTATCGAAGATCGGCAGGCATTCTTCCCACTTATCGCCTGGTGGATACCTGCGCGGCGGAATTTGAAGCATACACGCCTTACTATTATTCGACCTACGGCGACGAAAACGAGCGCCGCGAAAGCGGCAAGCGCAAAGTTATGATCCTGGGCGGCGGGCCGAACCGCATCGGTCAAGGAATTGAGTTCGATTACTGCTGCGTCCACGCGGCGTTCGCGTTGCGCGAGCTCGGGTTCGAAACCATCATGGTGAACTCAAATCCGGAAACGGTTTCAACTGATTACGACACGAGCGACAAACTTTACTTCGAACCGCTCACGCTCGAGGACGTCCTCAACATTTACGATCAGGAGAAGCCCGAGGGCGTGGTCGTGCAGTTTGGCGGACAAACGCCCTTGAATCTCGCTGACGGATTGAAAGCGGCCGGCGTTCCGATCCTCGGAACGCAACCGGAGAGCATCGAAACGGCGGAAGATCGACAATTGTTCGCCGCGATGCTCGGCAAGCTCGGTCTGCGGCAAACGCCGAGCGGTTCGGCCGTCAGCACCGATGAAGCAGTTAAGATCGCGAGCAAAATTGGCTATCCTGTGGTCGTTAGGCCATCGTTCGTGCTTGGCGGCCGCGCAATGGAATTGGTCTACAACGAAGAGGATTTGCGGCGCTACATGGCGAGCGCGATTGAAGTCACCCCAGATCGGCCCGTGCTGGTTGATCGCTTTCTCGAAGACGCAGTCGAGGTCGACGTCGATTGCATTTCCGATGGCGAGACAACCGTGATCGGCGCAATCATGGAACACATCGAGGAAGCAGGCATCCACAGCGGCGACAGCGCGTGCGTGATCCCGACCTTTTCACTTCCCCAAAAAGTGCTCGATGAAATTTCCGCCGCAACGAAAGCAATGGCGTGCGAATTGAATGTGCGCGGTTTGATGAATGTTCAATTCGCGGTCAAAGCCGAGGATGTTCACGTGCTGGAGGTCAATCCGCGCGCGTCCCGCACCGTGCCGTTCGTGAGCAAGGCCATCGGGGTTCCTCTGGCGAAACTGGCGGCGAAAGTAATGGCAGGAAAAACTTTGCGCGAGCTCCGCTTCACGAAAGAGATCGTGCCGAAACATTATTCGGTGAAGGAAGCTGTCTTTCCGTTTCTGCGCTATCAAGGCGTTGACATCTCGTTAGGCCCGGAGATGAAATCAACCGGCGAAGTGATGGGAATGGATTTCGATCTTGGCCTGGCTTACGCCAAATCGCAGATGGCTGCACCGCCCTCCCTGCCGACGAAAGGAAACGCCTTTATCAGCGTGAAAGACAGTGACAAGGAAGCGGTCATTCCGGTGGCACGCGAATTTATAAAGCTTGGCTTCGGGGTCTTTGCCACAAGTGGAACGGCCGCGACTCTGGCCAAAGCAAAAGTCAAAGTGAAAAAGGTTTTCAAACTCCACGAAGGCCGGCCAAACGTGCTCGACCGCATCAAAAACGGCGACATCAATTTCATTATCAACACGCCAAGCGGAAAAATTCCGCGCGAACACGAGGTCATGATCCGCAACGCCGCGCTCGCCCAGAAAATTCCAATCATGACGACAGTGCGCGCTGCCCAAGCGAGCGCGAACGGAATTCGCTCGCTCCAGAAAAGCAAGCTGTCTGTGCGCAGCTTGCAGGAATACCATGCGGCAGAATCCAAGCAAACGTTCAACGTCCAAAGCCCAACGCTCACCGCTCAATCAAAAGACGAAGGCGCAGCGCGCGATTCTGCATTGGACGTTGGACGTTGAACGTTGGGCGTTGAACGTACCCTCACCGGATGAAACTGACATTGTTGTGCTGTGCCTTGTGCCTAGCCGTTGGCATGCAAGATGTCCGCAGCGAGGACAAGACAAAACCTATGAATCCACGTGCAAACGAAGTGGCCGTGATCAAAACGAGCGAAGGCGACATGGTCGTGCAGTTCTGGACCGACGCCGCGCTGAAGACAATCCAGAATTTCAAGAAACTCGCGCGCTCGGGATTTTATGACGGAACAATTTTCCATCGTATCGTGAAGGGATTCATGATCCAGGGCGGCGACCCGTTGTCGAAGGACCCCAACAAGGAAAATCTCTACGGAACGGGCGGCCCAGGTTACAAAATCAAAGCCGAGTTTAACGGTCATCCGCACGAGCGCGGCGTGATTTCCATGGCGCGCGAACCGGACCCGGACTCGGCCGGCTCACAATTTTTCGTCTGTCTCGCGCCTGTGCCGCGGCTCAATCATCAATACACGACGTTCGGCAGGGTAATCAAAGGTAACGACGCACTGGAGAAAATCGGCGACACGCCGGTGGAGATGGCGCACGGCGAAATGAGTAAGCCGACCAAACGCGTTGTGATCAACAAGATCGACATCGTACCGGCGGACTCGGTGAAGTGATTTAACGTCGCGCGAAAAGTTGTGATAAAGTGAATAGTGCTCGGTGAATGGACTCAATTCACGAGTCACTGATCACTATTCACTGTCGAAAATGTCGAACCGTTCGGAAACAAAAATAGCGCTTGTGCAGATGCAGTGCGGCGCGGACCCAGAGAAGAACTTTGGTCGCGCGATCGAATTCATCCGCGATGCGACGAAGCAAGGCGCCGAGATCGTTTGCCTGCCGGAGCTTTTCCGCTCCCAATATTTCTGCCAAACCGAGGACCACGCCAATTTCAAGCTGGCCGAGGAAATTCCCGGAAGATCGACATCACTACTCGGCGATGTTGCGCGAGAACTTGGTGTGGTCATCGTCGCCTCATTGTTCGAGAGACGCAGCGCGGGCGTTTATCACAACACGGCGGCAATCATCGACGCGGACGGCAAGTTGTTGGGCAAGTATCGCAAGATGCACATTCCTGACGATCCGCTTTATCACGAAAAATTTTACTTTACGCCGGGCGATCTCGGCTTTCAGGCGTGGGACACGCAGCGCGGCAAGATGGGCGTCTGCGTTTGCTGGGACCAGTGGTATCCGGAGGCGGCTCGGCTGACGGCGATGCGCGGCGCAGAGATTATTTTTTATCCGACGGCAATTGGCTGGCATCCGCGCGAGAAGAAAGAATTCGGCGTCGCACAACATTCAGCGTGGGAGACGATTCAGCGCAGTCACGCAATCGCGAACGGTTGTAACGTTGCCGCGGCCAATCGCGTAGGCCACGAAAAACCGGCCGGTGGCGATGGGATCGAATTTTGGGGACAAAGCTTCGTCTGCGGGCCGGATGGGGAGATTATCGCGAAGGGAACCGTCGATCGCGAAGAGATCGTGACTGCGGAAATCGACTGGAGTGCGGTAGATCGACATCGAACGCATTGGCCATTTCTGCGAGATCGGAGAGTGGACGCTTACCGTGGACTCGAGCAACGGCTGCTCGATTCCTAGTTTCATTTTCGGCCGAAGCGCCCTACCGTTGCGCCATGAAAACAATCGTTATTTCGCTAGCAGCTTTGTGTGCGCTCGCGGCGTTCGCGCGAGCGCAGGATGTGACGAAGGCGACCGCAACTTTGGAGCCAAAATCAGGAAGCCAGGTCACTGGCACGGTCACGTTCGCAATGAAAGGCGACGAAGTGCAAGTGGTGGCCGATGTTCAAAACCTCAAACCGGGCAAACATGGCTTCCATATTCACGAAAAAGGGGATTGCTCATCGCCCGATGCCTTGTCAGCCGGCGGGCATTTTAATCCGATGCATCAACATCATGGCGGGCCGCACACGGCCGAGCGTCACGTCGGCGATTTCGGCAACATTGAAGTCGACGCTTCCGGCAAGGGGCACCTCGTTTGGAAAGGGAAACTGGATCTGAGCGGCCCAAATTCGATCATCGGAAAATCGGTGGTCGTGCATGAAAAAGCGGACGACTTGAAAACCGATCCGGCGGGTAATTCCGGTGCGCGCATCGCGTGCGGAGTCATTGAAGCGGCGAAATAATATTCGCATTCAACCGGTTCGACCAAGCTCTTGCCAGATCGCAGTTTCGCAAGATCGACATGCAACTGATGACGCTGACCGAAATTCGCCGGGCCGCGCAGAGCGACCCGGTTACGGCGCGTGCTCATGTGCAGGTGGAAAGCGCTGCGCCGAGATTGACGCGCGAGCAACAGCCGTATTGTGAGCTGGTGCTGGTGGATGCGTGCGATCGCATGACGCTCCGCGTGTGGAGTGATCACCCGGCCTACAAGACGTGCAGCGCGCTGGCCGGTGAAGAATTCATCGAGCTCACCGCCGAATTTCATCAGCATTCGCAGTTCGGATTGGAAGCACGGAAGTGGACAGTGCGCCCTTTGACGGAGCAGGAAAAGGGCGACCTCCTGCAAGGCCCAGCCGATCTGCGCGCGAAACAGGCGGCCGATTGGGAGTTCGTTGCGCAAAGTATCACGACAATTGTCGATCCTCGTCTGCGGGCATTGTGTGAAGCGTTTCTTAACGAATGGGGAGACCGGTTTCGGCGCACTGCCGCCGCGCGCAATTATCATCACGCGCGGCGCGGCGGACTGGTGGAGCACACTGCACAAATGATGCGCGTGGCAGAAGAAATCGCGCCCTTATATCCCCAGTTGAACCTCGATCTTTTGCTCGCCGGCATTTTGTTTCACGACTCCGGGAAACTCTGGGAAAACCAATTGCCGGAAAACGGCTTCATCATGGGCTACGATGAGCGGGGCGAATTGATCGGGCACATTTCTATCGGCCTGGAGCTGGTGAATTCGCTCTGGCGAAAACTCAGCGCCGAAAATTCCGCGGCCTGGAAAAACTTTTGTCCGCTGTCAGAGGATGTCCGCATGCATCTGCTGCATCTTGTCGGTTCGCATCACGGCGAAATGCAATTCGGTTCGCCCATTTTCCCAAAAACGCCGGAGGCGATGGTACTCCATTACATCGACAATCTTGACGCCCGCCTGGAAATGTTCGCCGCCGGATACGCGACCGCGAAACCACTGGCCGCACGAATTTTCGATCGCGTTCGGCCGTTGCCGGGAAATTTGGTCAAATCGCTGGAGAAATTTCAGCAATCAGCAGTAGCCACAAAGAAGGAAGATCAGTTGCTCTAATTCTGGGTAGCGCACGCGTCTCGCGTGCTGGTTTTGGCCTCTCGCCGAAACGATCTTTTCAAAAGTTCGCAGTGGCGAGGACGCCATTGCCACCACGCGAGACACGTGCCTACCCAATCCGCCGCCTGACCTCCGCGAGATAGGTTTGGTCGATTTCGAAGCCGATAAACCTTTGCACACCGCACCGTTGCGCGGCGACCGCGGAATTTCCGATGCCCAGAAAGGGATCGAGCATCGTGTGCACGCGTGAAACGCCGTGCAACTTGACGCACCATTCAGCGAGTTGGACCGGAAACGTTGCGGGATGGGGACGTTCTTTGGCGCGACTCTGAATAGTTTCGTATGGAACGAACCAGGTATTGCCGCGGCAACGCAGATCGCGGCCAAGCGTATGCGACCAGCGCGCAATATTGCTTTTGTCCTTATACGGAACTCCGAGCGCGAGCCGGTCGATCTCGATCCCGCCGTCAACGGTGAAATGGAAAATGTATTCGTGGCAATCGTTCAAGAATCGCGGCGAACTGATCGGTTTGAAGTGCCCGTGTGTTCGATCCTCAATGGCAATCGATTTGATCCAATGGATCGTGTTTTGCAGAACGAACAGCTGTCGCAACTCGAAAATGATTTCGTGCGGCAACATCGGATTTGACGGGGCCGAGCCGATGTTAAGAAAGAACGAACCGCCCGGTTTCAAAACTCGCCGAACTTGCGCCCCCCATTGGCCGCACCACTGCAAATACGATCGTCGATCTTGGCGGTCGGAAAATTTTCCGTAGCGAACGCCGAGGTTATAAGGCGGCGACGTCACGACGAGATCGACATGTTCGTTAGGCAACTTCGCCATGCCCGCGATGCAATCTTTTAGCTGGAGATCGAACTCAGTCACGAACATCAATCTGTAATAGGCGCCGTCAGCAAAAAGTACAACCGAGATGTTCCTGCATCTGGGGAGCACAGTCTGCCGGCCTCTAGCATTCGGCCTCTGGCCGAATCCATCCGTGTAGGCGCATACACGATAAAGTCGCCAAGCGGTTTGCGGCAAGCTGCCGCGAACTACAGGCCAGCGGCCCATGCTCCCCAGATGCAGCCAGATTCGCATGCACCCGTCAATTCGTTTATCTTTTCGGCGGTGGCAGACAAACCTTCCAAGCTCAAAATCGCCGACCGCGAGTTCACCTCGCGCCTGCTCGTGGGAACGGGAAAATTTTCCTCCAATGAAATCATGCGCGACGCACTGATTGCGAGCGGAACCGAAATCGTCACGGTTGCGCTGCGGCGGGCCGATCTTTCCGGCAAGCACGATCCCTTCGCCAACATTTTGGATTTTATCGACCCGAAAAGATTTCTTTTGCTTCCGAACACGAGCGGCGCGCGCAATGCCGAGGAAGCGGTGCGGCTGGCGCGACTCGCCGCGGCGGCGGGATTACCCACGTGGGTGAAGCTCGAGATCCATCCCGATCCTCGCTATTTGCTCCCCGATCCCGTCGAAACCTTGGCAGCCGCCGAAATTTTCGTGAAGGAGCGATTCACTGTCTTGCCGTATATCAATGCCGATCCCGTTCTGGCGAAGCGGTTGCAAGATATTGGTACCGCGACGGTGATGCCGCTCGGTTCGCCCATCGGCAGCAATCGTGGAATCGAAACTCGGCCGCAAATTGAGATCATCATCGAGCAGGCGACCGTCCCAGTGGTTGTTGATGCCGGACTCGGCGCGCCAAGTCAGGCGGCAGAAGCGATGGAGATGGGTGCCGACGCGGTACTCGTCAACACAGCAATCGCAATTGCTTCCGATCCAGTCCGTATGGCGCAAGCGTTTCGTAAAGCAATCGAGGCCGGACGCGAAGCGCGCGAAATTGGGCTTGCCGAAAAATTAGCTACGGCCGCGGCAACAAGCCCCCTCACTGGATTTTTTTCGCGCCGTTCGTAACTAGCTCATCCTCAAATCTCGCTCTCGTTAGCGAGGCGCACGCCCGCGTCATTATAAAATTCGATTTGGCGTCCACCGAGGCGGCGCACTACGCCCCAGCCATGCTCAGCAGCGAATTCCCGAAGCTGAGCGTCAGTCATTGAATGAACTAGCCGAAGCTCGGCCGGATGTATGATGAAAATCTCCGGTTTGACCGCGAGTCGGGCCGATATTTTCTCGACCAACGGTCGCAGCTGTTCATTCATACGAGGTGCCGATCTAGCGTCCGTGCGCGACGGGTGAAGCGGAAGTTTTTGGACGCGGCTGAACTGGCGGCGGCGGCGGCGGCTTCGACTTGCGATTGAGTCTCTCGCCCAGTGCAATGTGCGCCTTGCGCGAAGGCGCTGGTCCTTTAGCTGTCGGTTTTTCCATGTCGATCTCGATTGTCGACCTATGAAAGAACTCACGCAATTGGCGCGCGCAAATTTCATCAGCTAAGTTTAGCGGATGTTTTCGGAAACGATCGAGCTGCGCGGCCACATCATCGATTCACTCATCTTGCCCAAGGTGCTGGATCAAATCCTCACCCGCGGGGCCAACTTCAAAATTGGCGAGATAAAGATTGGGGAAAAGCGCGCCGACCAAAGTTTCGCACGCATCGAAGTGTCGGCCGAAACGAGTGAGGCGCTCGACGAATTGATCCTGCGGTTGCGACAACATGGCGCCGAAGTTGTGGAGCGCGTGAATGTGCAACTGGCGCCAGCGCCGGCAGACGGCGTTTTTCCGGACGATTTTTATGTCACCACCAACCAGCAGACCTTTGTCCGATTGAACGGCAAGGAAATCGAAGTGCAACCGGCCATGATGGACAGCGCCATCGCGCTCGATCGGAACAAGCGCTGCGCCCGGGCGGTCAAATTTTTCGACGTAAAGAAAGGGGACGAGATCGTGGTTGGCCATCAGGGCATTCGCGTCGTTCCAGTGCAACGCGCGACATCGCACGCCGATATTTTTCAATTCATCAACACGAGCATCGCAGCGGACGAACCGAAGTCAGCGGTCATTCGGGAGTTAGGCCGGGAGTTGCGACGCGCGCGCAACGCCAAAGGCAAAATAGCGGTCGTGGCAGGGCCAGCGGTCGTGCGGACTGGCGCCGGCGAACATTTGGAGCGCTTGATCCAACTGCGCTATCTCGACCTACTCTTCGCCGGAAACGCTTTTGCGGTTTACGATATCGAACGCGCGCTGTTCGGAACCTCCTTAGGCGTGCACCCGGACCGCGCCCTTGGCAAAGGCGGCCATGAGAACCATCTGTGCGCAATCAATGTTGTGCGCAAAGCGGGAGGAGTCGCGGCCGCCGTTGAAAAGAAAATCCTCATGAGCGGCATCATGCACGCCTGCGTGCGCCACAAAGTTGATATTGTTTTGACCGGGTCGATCCGCGACGAGGGACCGCTCCCCGGTGTGACGACTGACGTAATCGAAGCGCAGAAAATTATGCGCGAAAAACTTGCGGACGTGACGCATGTATTATTGCTCGGAACCGTTCAACATTCTTTAGCGGTCGCGGCCATGCTTGCGCCGAGTGTGCGGACAGTGTGCGTCGATATTGATGAGTCGGCGGTGAAGCGAGCGATCGAACACCAGCCACTGCAATCGCTCGGCTTGGTTACGGACGTGGAGCCGTTTCTACGCGAGCTGGTCGATTCGCTCGCCAGTCGCGCCGACGAGATCGAAAATCGCAACGGCAAAGCGTAACATCGAAATGAATTCGCGACTAAATTGCCGATCTTATGCGTGAGTTGCTTCTTTGTCCGCCCGATTACTACGGCATTGAGTATGAAATCAACCCGTGGATGAGTCGCCTCCGCGGCGCGGAAGCGGCCGTGGCCCAACAACAATGGAAGAATCTGCACGGCACCCTGTCGAAATTGGATTGCAAAATTCACTTGGTGAAAGCGCAACCGAAGCTGCCCGACATGGTTTTCACCGCCAACGCCGGATTGGCCGTCGGAAAAAAATTCATCCCCAGTAATTTTCGGCATAAGGAGCGCGCCGGCGAGGCGCCGCACTTTGCGCGCTGGATGGAAGAGCATGGTTACGAAATCGCGTGGTTGCCTAACGACTTCTATTTCGAGGGAGAAGGCGACGCGCTATTCGGGGACGACGCGCTCTTCTGCGGGTACAAATTCCGTTCTGACATCAAGTCGCATCGCGCCGTGGCGGACATGCTCGGCTGCCTGGTGATCTCGGTCGAACTGGTCGATCCGCGTTTTTATCATCTCGATACTTGTTTTTGTCCCCTGAGGGATAGTGCGGCTGTTTGGTTCCCGGCGGCATTCGATGAATACGGTCAGCGCGCGATCCGCCAGCACGTGACGGAACTGATCGATGTTGAGCCGGAGGAAGCCGTCCACTTTTCCTGCAACGCGGTCGTGCTTGATCGCGATATTGTTTTACCGGAAGGCGCGCCACAGCTGGTCGCCACGCTGCAAGAACGCGGCTATCGCTGCCACGAGTTGCCGATGAGCGAATTTTTGAAGGCTGGCGGCGCCTGCAAATGTCTCACCATGTTTTTGCCGCAAAGAGAAAGTGTTAAGAGTTAAGTGTTAAATTCTTTCACGTATGCTACGCATTGTTGTTGGGCAAAACTTTAGTTTTCCCTCCTGCTCTCCAAAACGCGGGCAGCGCGAGCAACGTCAGCCAGCAAGTGCGCCGCTACCGCATGAAAAAGGAACCCAACTTACCGCCTCAGTTGAAAGCATATCGCAAGAACTGTCAAGATATGCTGACTGACCCCAATTTAGGCTACACGCCGACCGGCAATCCAACTCTGACAATTACGTTAGATCCTTCTCTAAAAGGTAAAGGTAGAGGATCGCCATCGCATCCGTTTTGGAATCCGACGTGTTGTCATACTCCGCCCTAAGCTCGTACCGGTGGTCGCGCAAGATCGGGATCCCCTCGGTAGACTTGAACTCGTCGACGTGAGCGACACCGTAGCGATCCGGCCAATCTTGCGAATTCAACCGAAAGATCGTCGTCCCCGTCGTCAGATCACGCAATTCTATCCCTCGTGCGAAAGGGTGGACGTGGATGGTCGCATAGTGAATCGTCGTGTCGAAAGGGAGATTCAGCTGTGGCGTAATCTCCGTGGTGTAGGCGTGGTGACCTTGAGGGACGATCCAATGGTTCGTCAGGCCTTGGCCAGGCTTCTCCGCGGTGGATCCCTCTGGCAGGTTTACTTTAGAGAATTCTGCGCATCCTGCTCCCACGTGCTGCGTCCCTGTATTCGCCATACACGCAGGCGCCATGTCCGCAGATTCGCCGTGAGGCTGAAGAACGTATAGTGCACGGCGGAAAAGCGCCTTCGTCGGTGCGCCCGGCTGATCGGCCGCTATCGTGTGCACCTTCGTCCGCATGCGAACGTTCACCACTTGATTCCTCGCGTTCAGATTCAAAGACATCGTCACGTAGTCCAGAGGCGCATCGGAAGGAATCGGCACACCGAAGCCTTGTGGAAGTTCGATCGAGAGCCGGCCTGGCACCAGCGTGAAGAGACGCCAGTCGAGGTGCGTCTTTCCGCCAAACCGTTGATTGTACTGACGAGGCGTGCCGCTGTGCTCAGCGAAGGTGAGATTGGAATGACAGAAAAACTCCTGAGAGATCGGCTTCTGCTCCGTCGCATCGACGACCTGCGTTTCCAAACCGGTAACCCACTGCACGTCAGATTTCTCCCTCATCGCGAGATGGATTCCACTCTGAACCGACATTGGCCCTTCCATGGAGCGATAGATCTTGTCCAGCCGGTATGGATCGGACACCAGCGTCAGCACCGCTTTCTCCACGGGATCAGGCCGTGTCAGCGAATAAACCGCAGGCCCCACGAGGGCTCCCGCGATGGCTAGAAGAGCGAAATGCCGGTTCATGTACTGCATTTTGAAGCAGAGCATGTACCTTGCCCTATGAAAGAAGCCGGAACGTCAACTGCGCCATTCTGGCGTGTATTAAAATTCCTGCGACGCGGTCGTGCTTGATCACGATATTGTTTTACCGGAAGGCGCGCCACAGCTGGTCGCCACGCTGCAAGAACGCGGCTATCGCTGCTACGAGTTGCCGATGAGCGAATTTTTGAAGGCTGGCGGCGCCTGCAAATGTCTCACCATGTTTTTGCCGCAAAGAGAGAAAGTAGCCTACGCTACATTTCGCTTCGCTCCCAGCGCCGGTTCGATTTTCCCCAGAGGCAAACAATTCATCACGTCGGTCCTGGTGAGCCAGCCTTTGCGCGCGATGCCGATGCCGAACCATAAATCTTGAAGACGTTCGGCACGGTGGGCGTCGGGATCGATGACACATTTCACTCCTTTTCGTTTGGCCAGCGGCCACCAGCGCCAATCGAGATCGAGTCGTTTCGGCGAGGCACTCAGTTCGACCCACGTCCCGGTCGTCGCAGCAGCATCGAGAATTGCCGGCACATCGACATGGTAAGGTTCGCGCTGCAAAAGAATCCGCCCGGTTGGGTGACCGAGAATTGTGACGAAACGATTTTCCATCGCGCGAATCATTCGCTTAGTCATTTCCGCTTCGCTCAAATTGAAACCGGAATGAATTGACGCGATCACAAAATCGAGCTCCGCCAAAACGTCATCGGAAAAATCGAGACAGCCATCACGCAGAATGTCGCACTCCACTCAGGCGAAAAGTTGAAAACGGTCGAGCTTCTTGTTTAACTTTCGAATCGCGGCGACTTGGGCGCTCAATTTCGTTTCATCAAGCCCGTGCGCCTGAATCGAGCTTTTGCTGTGTTCGGCGATGCCAAGATATTCGAGGCCGAGCGCTTGGGCGGCCTCCGCCATTTCTTCGAGCGAATTGTAACCGTCGCTCGCGACCGTGTGACAATGAAATGTGCCGCGCAAATTCTCCTTCTCGATCAAGTGCGGTAGCGCGTTTTTTTCTGCCGCTTCAAATTCACCGCAGTTCTCGCGCAGCTCCGGCGGAATGAAATCGAGATCGAGCGCGCGATACAGCTCGGCTTCGTCGCACACCTTCGGAATCTTCGATCTTTTTCTTTTCGTCTTCGGATCTGGTGGCAGCGGCCCGAGACGATATTCATTCAGCGTCCAGCCGCGTTTGAGCGCGCGATTGCGCATCTCGATGTTGTGCTCCTTGTTGCCGGTAAAATAATTGAGGGCAAACGGATACTCTGGCGCGCTGACCACGCGCAGATCGCACTGGATTCCGGATCGAAGCCGCACACTCGATTTCGTGGGTCCTTGCGCAATCACTGACTCGACCAGTGGATGAGCGACAAAAAATTTCGTGATCGCTTCCGGATTTTTTGTCGCTACCACAAGGTCGACATCGTGCACAATTTCCTTTCGCCGCCGATAACTTCCCGCAACATCGACAAGTAATGCGTCATTATGCACGGCGAGGTCCGCGCGCAAACTTTCCGCTTCCGCCGCAATCTGGCCGAATTGAAAATAGCCGGCGTGCTGCGCACGCTGCTCAATGGCCGTGCAAATCTTCGCCTGCGTCGTTTCGCCGAAGCCTGGCAATTTCGCGACCCGGCCCGATTCGCAAGCCCTTCGCAATTCACCGATCGAGCTGATGTGGAGTTGTTCGTAGAGCGCCTTGATCTTTTTCGCGCCCAAGCCGGGGATGGAAAATAATTCCAGGATCGCCGCTGGAAATTCCGCGCGCAGCTCTTCCAAGTATTTCAGTGAGCCCGTGGCGGCGAGTTCCTTGATTT
>Ga0137390_10002404_pt1 | contig 14815 bp, 10 predicted proteins | sample 15con2h24AmetaG_FD_104937 | JGI IMG/M metagenome (GOLD analysis project Ga0137390, IMG submission 104937) | Vadose zone soil microbial communities from Angelo Coast Range Reserve, California, USA - 15con2h2.4A metaG | ecosystem: Environmental > Terrestrial > Soil > Vadose zone > Saprolite... | reverse complement strand
CGCCATGCGACAGATTGGCCGCCAACTCGTCGGCCTTGTCGCCCAGGCCGACCTGCTGCAATGCCGCTTCGGCCTTGTCGATGATGTCGCGGTAGGCGCGGTGGTGGCTCAGCATGCTCCAGCTGTGGCGGCGCGACTGGGCGGCGATGCGGACGTTTTCGAGCACCGTCGCGTTGGGCAGGATATTGGTGATCTGGTACGAGCGCGCGATGCCCTTCTGGGAGATCCGGTCGGGCGAGAGCCCGGTGATATCGTCGCCGGCGAACCGGATATGCCCCGCCGTCGGGCGCAGCACCCCGGTCAGGCAGTTGAAGAGCGTGCTCTTGCCCGCTCCGTTGGGGCCGATGATCGCGCGAATCTCGCCGGGCGCGACGGCCAGATTGACATTGTTCAGCGCGCGCAAGCCGCCGAAGCGGACCGCAAGCCCCTCGGTCGCGAGAATTGGCGCCGCTCCCGCCGCGGCACCGGCCGCCTCACCTTCCATCTAGGCGGCGAAGGTGCACGCCGGCGGCACCACCGTCTTCTGCCAGGGGATCGTTTCGTGGACCTTGTAGTTGCCGTCCTTCATCTCGAAGATGATCTCGCGCACGAACGCCTGATGGTCCTCCTTGCGCAACAACTTGTCGCCCTGGGGGAAGTCGGCGCTCTCCTTCATCTCGAGCCCTTCGAGGGCGGCGATCAATTTGTCGCTGTCGGCCCGGCCTTGAAACCCGGATTTCTCGATCCCGGCCTTCACGGCGTTCATCGCCTCGAAATTCGATTGGACATAGCGGTCGGGCAGCGCGCCGGAAAGTCCGGCCTTCTTGAAGCGGTCGACCGCCTCGTCCAGGAAGGCGTGAAGATGCGGCGTATCGAGCGGCCCATCGAACACCGGCACATAGCGGTCGATGCCGACAAAGCCCTCGATCTTATTGCCGAGCGCCGGCAACTGCGCCGAAACGGCGATAGCGCCGTCGCCGGCAAATTTGTATTTCTTGGCAAGGCCCAAATCATAGCCCTGGGTGACGATGCGGATCGCGTCCGGGCCGAAGAAAATCAGGAACAGCCCATCGAAATCCCCGCTGATCTTCGACAGGAAGGGCGTCATGTCGGCGGTGCCGAGCGGGATTCCGATCGTGCCTGTGACCTCGCCGCCACTCTTCTTGATCTCGGCCACGTAGGCGTCTTTGGTAGATTGGCCCCACGAATAATCGGCATAGGCGATTTGCCACTTCTTGCCCATCTTGTTGACGAGATAGGGGGCGAACGCCACAGCTTGCGCCGGCGCGAAATCAAACGGCCGGAACGTATAGCGGTTGCACTTGCTGGTCGTCAGCGTCGTGTCGAGACAGACCGTGATCATGTTGACGACGTTGTGCTCGACAAAGACCGGCACGCAGGCGAGGCAGACATTCGACAAATAGCCGCCGACATGGACGTCGATATCGTCCTCGGTGACCAGCTTCTCGACGGCGCGGCGTCCGGTATCGGGCTTTGATTCGTCGTCGGCGACGATCAGCTCGACCTGCCGGCCGAGAATGCCGCCGCCCCGGTTGATGCGGTCGACCGCCATCTGCAAGCCTATGACCGCCGTCTTGCCGCCCAAGGCGGCGACGCCGGTCAGCGGTTGCTCGGTGCCGATCCGGTAGGGTTTCTTGGCCTGGCCGAGCGCGACGCGCCACGGCCCCGCGGCGACGCCAGCCCCGCCCACCGCGGCGGCACTGGTCGCCAGCACGCGGCGGCGGGTGATAATGCCGCCGGTCCAGTTCCGGGTCTTGATGCTCTCCATCTCGCCACCCTCCCGGTTTGGTCATCCCCCAATTTCGTCACCCCCGGGCTTGACCCGGGGGTCCCAAGGGCTGCTGGGGATGGCCGGGTCAAGCCCGGCCATGACGAGTAAGGGACTGCGACGCAAACTGCAAGACTCAGGCCGGTCGCGTCACATAGCCATAGCGCAAATTGCTGCGGCCCGGGCCGTTTGCGACATAATCGGCTTTGAGCGCGGCTAAGCGATCATGGCCGACAATCTCGGCATGTTTCTCCAGCCCGTAGAGCCGCGCCGTGTTGCCGCTGAAGATCGCGGTCTTGACCGGGCCCTCGGCCGGCCCCAACGGCTTGAACCCGTATTTCTTCTGCATGTCCTCGGGGATTTCGAGGCGGCGCAGGCCTTCGATTTGCCATTGCGGCGCGCCGGTCCACACCGCGTCGGTGCCCCAGACGACATGGTCGGCGCCGAGCCCGCGGACCAGCATTCCCATCAGCGCCGCCGCCAGACGCGGCTCGGCCACCGTGGTCCAGGCGAACAGCTGCCCGAGATCGCCATAGACATTGCTGACCCCGTATTTCTCCGGAATCTCGGCGAAATCGCTGACCCACGAGCTGCGCCCGGTCTGGTCGAACTCGGCCATCCCTTCTGCCGGCTTGGCGCCGATCCAACGATAGCCCGAATGGTAGATGATGAAATTCAGCTGCGGCCAATCCTTGGCCGCCTTCCCGACATCGCGGACATCGGCATAGGGGCGCAGCTGCGGGAATTTCTCCTCGACCGCCGGCGCGAACAGGCCCTTATGGATGCAGATGTTCTTGATCCCCGCCTTCGCCGCCTTCTCGTAGAAGGGGTACATCAGCTTCTCGTCGTCGAGATGGTAGGGATGGTTGGCGTGGTCCTTGTTGGTATTGTCGCCGACCGTGTAGCCCTTCCAGGAATCGGGCTTGTAGACTTCGACCGCCTTGTCGATTTGCTCCAGCCAGCCCGGCCAGCCCGGGGTGATGATGAAATGCGCCAGCATCCGCCGCGAGCCCGCCTCCTTGTTCACGGTTTCCCGGGTTTTGAAGACGACATCCTGCGGCAGGAACCAGTCTTCCGGTTTCTCCGAGGGCGAGTTGGACAGGATCGCGATCTTGGTGTCGCTATCCATGTATATTTCTTTGACAAAATTCTGATATTTCAGATCGTCGATGGTTTGTTCTTTCTCGGCTAGAGATTTGTTCCAGCCGAACTTGCCGACCGATTCGCGTTGCTTGACGAAGCCCATGAGGCGCGTGTCGTCGCGCAGGAAATGGGTCTGGTCGTCGATGACGTACTGGCCGGATAGCGCCGCGGCGCGCTCGTTGGCCAATTCCGGGGTCGCGGCTTCGGCGGTGCTGACGTCGAACAGCGGGCCGAAAACCTGGTTCATCGCGACAAACGAGGCGGCCATGCCCGACGCGGTCTGAAAAAAGCGCCGCCGCGACAGCCCCTGACGCTTGGCGAGCGCGCCGCTCAGGTCCTTGAGCCGCGCCTCGACCGCGCGCTGCCGCTCGGTCTGGCGCACCGGCAGGTACTCATCGCTCGACACGATCTGGGTCGGGACCGGTGCCGGAAACGACGAGGTTTCCGCCGGCAACAGCTCGTTCAGCTGTGCATCGCTGAGGAATTTCATGTCTCCTCCCCGCGGGGCTGGGCCCGCGCAAAACACCTTGCGCTTGGCCGCGCTCTCGGGGAGATCGTAGCGCGATTGCCGGGGTGCCGACCAGCTTCAAGAAACCGCTGGCCGGCTATTCCCGCGACCTACCTGCGGATGCCGAAGATCGAACCCGCGCGGATGCCGACGATCGGACGCGGGGCGATGGCGGGCTGACTCCACAGCCAGGGGAGTAACCAGCGGGCGGCGCCATAGCCGACCATCGCTCCCGCGGCAAGGGACAGGAGCGGCAGGCCGATGCCAACGGCGCGGCCGCTGCTGGGGAGCAGGTTCGCGCCGCCCTCGGCTGACGAGATGGCCGCCACCACTTCCCGCTCGGCTTCCTGCGGCGTCCCTTTCCAATTGGTCACAAGCTCGATGATGTTTCGCTGCATGGGGATGCTTTCCGTGTTGGCCCGTCAGCCGATTCAACGCGCGGGCCGGCCGTTCGCTCCCCCGCCTCAGCTTCGGGCGAGGCCGATCTGTTCGAGGACGGCGCTGCCCAGCAAGCCGTAGGGGTTGCACAGCGTCTCGGGCAGCTCGAGGTGGCTGTAATTCTCGCCGACCAGCAGCTCGACGGGCTTCCCGGCAGCCCGCACGGCAACCGCGAAGTCCCGCGCCTGACGCTGGAATTCGGGCGTCTCATAGGTGCCATAGGCGAGGATCAGCGGCGCACGCAGCTGGTCGAGATGCCGCGTTGGGCTGAGCGCCGCCACCATCTCATCGGTGAAGCGAACATACGACGAGCGGTGCGACAGCCGCACCGGCGCCAGATCGTACATGCCGCTGCTGCACAGCCCGCCCTTGATGATGTCCGGCGGCAGGTCGAACGCGCGCTGCCAATCGGTGGTCAATGCGACGGCGGCGAGATGCGCGCCCGAGGATTGACCGCCGACATAGAGGCTTTCGGGGTCGCCGCCGAAGCTCGCCGCGTTGCGATAGACCCAGGCGATCGCGCGGCGTATCTGGTCGGCCATCGGCAAGAGGCTGCCGCCGCAATCCTGCACCCAGGCGAAATCCGGCACGACATAATGGGCGCCGGCGTCGATGAACATCTCGGCCGGCGCGGCGTAGGCCGCGGCTCGCCCGGCCCGCCACGCCCCGCCGTGGATGAACACGAAAACCGGGGCCGGCGCGGGCGCCTTGGTTTGGAAGATGTCGAGCCCTTCGATCTCGCTCGGCCCATAGGCGCGCCGCAATGGGTGGCCGATGCGCGCCCGGGTCCGTTCGCTGTTGCTGACCCAGCGATCTCTCAGCTGCTGAATATTGGGCTGGTAGGCGGCCTGATCATAGGCGGCATCGAGCTCCGCCTGATCGTAGTCGAGAAAGACCAGCGGCCCTTTTTCGCGCTCCCTCTCCGCCCCCGGGGCCCCCGGGGGCGGAGAGGGTCGGGGTGAGGTGGGGGATTCCACAGTCATCGGCCGCTACCCACCTCACCCTCCCACGCCTTTGGCGTGGGCCCCTCCCTCTCCCCCCTGAAGGGCGGAGAGGGGCTTTCAGCGTCGCGCGAACCCAGATCTAGGCCGGGAAAAGGGCCATGCACTTGTCGGAGTTGAAGATGTAGCTCTCGATATAGTCGACGATGACCGGCTCGCGGCCGAGCGCGTGCATGGCGCCGCCGAGGCAGACCCAGTTGAGGAATTCCTGCTGGCCGGCGTCCTCGATTTCCTCGGTCGTCAGCTCGCCCCAGCGGCTCACCTTGCCCGAGCACAGCTCGTCGAAGCGCGCGCGGTCGCTCGCATTGTCGGGATAGAGGTAATGATTTTTCGGCGTCAGAAACGCGTGCGACCAGCTCGATGACGCGATGAGCGCCACCCGCCACGGGCTGTCGGCGAGCGAGCGCGCCACCGCACCGCCGATATCGAAGCAGCGCTTCGGATTGGGCCCCGGCGGGTCGACCAGGTTCGGATCGGCATCGCCGGTCAGATGCGCGGTGCTGCCGCGCTTGGCGATGACCGAGGAGCCATAACAGTTCACATGGAACGGCACGACCGGATAGGGGAAGCCCTTGCGGTCGTAATCGAGGTAGAGAAGCGTGTTGATGAAGGCATGCGGCAGGCCGTTCTCGTAGCGCATGCGATAGGCATAGCTGACGTCGTAATCGGCCTTGATCAGGTTCGCCGCCAGCGTCGAGGCGGCGGTGTGATGACCCTTGGTGTGGATCACGGTGTCGGCGCCCTCGCCCCAGACATTGGCGTTTGAGCGGCCGGGGCGCCCGTAGGGGCGCGAGTCGATTTCATCGAGGGCAAAGACGCAGAACGACGGCACGCCGTCCTCGCGAAAATTCTCGTATTGGTCGTCGCCCCAGATCAGCACGAAATCGGGGTTGAAGGCATCGAGCGCCTCGCGGCACTTGCGGAACCCGTTGACGAGCCGCGAGCGGTGTTCCTTGGCCGCGGCGAGCGGATCGGCCCATTCGCGGCGCATCTGCTCCGGCCAGCGCTTCGGGTCCTTCATCGCCTCGGGGACCTGGTCGCTGTTGAGCGTGCGGTCCAGGAGCCCGGCCATCTGCTGGTCCGGCTGAATGAGGCCGGGATAATGCGTGACGCCGATCCCGAGAATCTCGCCCATCGTGCCCTCCTTCTCCGGGCGGCGCGCGCCGCCGATCCCTCATCATAGCACCGCGCAGGGCTGGTCGGGAGGGAGAAACGGCTGCTAGGGTCTATCGTGTGGGACAACACCGGGAGCACCGCGATGGCATATTGGCTGCTCAAATCCGAGCCGACGAGTTATTCCTGGGACCAGCTGGTCGCCGACGGCCGCACCCATTGGAACGGGGTGCGCAACTTTCAGGCGGCGAACAATCTGCGGGCGATGCAGAACGGCGACCGCGCCTTCTTTTATCATTCGAACGAGGGCAAGGACATCGTCGGGATCGTCGAGATCGTGCGGCCGTTCTATCCCGACCCGAGCGATCCGAGCGGCAAGTTCGGCATGGTCGATGTCGCCCCGGTGATGCCGGTCAAGCGGCCGGTCGGGCTCGCCGAGATGAAGGGGGTCCCGGAACTCGCCGGCATGTCGCTGTTGCGCCAGTCGCGCCTCTCGGTATGCCCGGTCAGCGAGCCGGAATGGGCGGTGATCTGCCGCCTGGCGGGCGTCGCGCCGTAGGCCGGTGCGCCACTTCAAAACCCCACCCGTTCGGCGTACATTGAGTTTCAGATATCCGGGCGCGCCGCAGGGCCGCGAATAATCTCAGGAGCCAAGGAATGCCAGAACAGATCGCAGAACAGAACGACGTGTCTGAAGCTGAGATTGCGGTCCATTGGCAGGAAGAGAAAAAATACGAGCCCCCGGCAAGTTTTGTCGCCCAGGCCAACTTGACTGACAAGAAAGTCTTCGAGCGGTTTTCGCTCGACAAGTTTCCGGAATGCTTCAACGAATATGCCGATCTCCTGGATTGGTACAAACGCTGGGACAAAACGCTCGACACCAGCAACGCCCCGTTCTGGAAGTGGTATGTCGGCGGCCGGCTCAACGCCAGCTACAATTGCGTCGACCGCCATCTGGTAAAGAACAAGAACAAGACCGCGCTCCATTTCGTCCCGGAACTGGAAAACGAGGCGATCCAGCACATCACCTATCAGGAGCTGTATGTCCGGGTTAATGAATTCGCCGCTTTGCTCAAAAATTTCTGCGGGCTGAAGGCGGGCGACCGGGCGACGCTGCACATGCCGATGGTCGCCGAGCTCGCGATCACGATGCTGGCCTGCGCCCGGCTTGGGGTCATCCACAGCCAAGTGTTCAGCGGGTTCAGCGGCAAGGCCTGCGCCGACCGGATCGTCGACTCGCAGAGCCGCGTCCTCATTACGATGGATGGCTATTACCGCAGCGGCGCGATGCAGGACCAGAAGGAGAAGGCCGACATCGCGGCCGATGACGCCGCCCAACAGGGCCACAAGGTCGAGAAGGTGCTGATCTGGCAGCGCCACCCCGGAAGCTATGCGAGCAAGAGCCCGCCGCTGCGGGGGCGCGATTACATCGTCAACGACTTGCTTCCCAAGTATCGCGGGCACCGGGTCGCGCCGGAGCAGATGGCGGCCGAAGCGCCGCTCTTTCTGATGTACACGAGCGGGACGACCGGCCGGCCGAAAGGCTGCCAGCACAGCACCGGCGGCTATCTCGCCTATGTCGCCGCTACCTCGAAATACATCCAGGACATCCATCCCGAGGATGTCTACTGGTGCATGGCCGATATCGGCTGGATCACCGGGCATTCCTACATCGTCTATGGGCCGCTTGCGCTCGGCGCCTCCTCGGTGATCTTCGAAGGCGTGCCGACCTACCCGGATGCCGGCCGGCCGTGGCGGATCGCCGAGGAGCTCGACGTCAACATCTTCCATACGTCGCCCACCGCGATCCGCGCGCTGCGCCGTGCCGGGGCCGACGAGCCCAACAACTACAACTACCGCTTCAAGCATATGACGACGGTCGGCGAGCCGATCGAGCCCGAGGTCTGGCGCTGGTACTATAACACGGTCGGCAAGGGCGAGGCGGTCATCGTCGACACCTGGTGGCAGACCGAGACCGGCGGCTTTCTGTGCAGCACGGTGCCCGGAATGGGGCCGATGAAGCCGGGCAGCGCCGGTCCGGCGATCCCCGGCATCCACCCGGTGATCTTTGACGAAGACGGCAACGAGATCCCCAAAGGCGCCGGCAAGGCCGGCAACATCTGCATTCAGAACCCGTGGCCCGGCATCTTCCAGACGATCTGGGGCGACCCCGACCGCTTTGTCGCGCAGTACTACGCGCGCTATTGCAAGGACCGGAACAGCAAGGATTGGCGCGACTGGCCGTATTTTGCCGGCGACGGCGCGGTAGAGGCCGCCGACGGCTATTACCGGATCCTCGGCCGCATCGACGACGTGATCAACGTCGCCGGCCACCGCCTCGGCACCAAGGAGATCGAATCGGCCGCCCTGACCGTCCCCGAAGTCGTCGAAGCGGCGGTCGTGCCGGTCGCCGACGCGATCAAGGGCCGGGTCCCCGATCTCTATGTCGCGCTGAAAACCGGGGTGAAGGCGACCCCGGAGCTGCACAAGCGGATCTCCGACGCGGTGGTCACCGAGATCAGCCCGATCGCCCGCCCGGCGCATGTCTGGATCGTGCCCGACATGCCGAAAACCCGCTCCGGCAAGATCATGCGGCGGGTCCTGGCGGCGATCTCGAGCGGCCAGGACGCCGGCGACGTCTCGACCCTCGCCAACCCCGAGGTGGTCGAGGAGCTGCGCCGCCTGGTGACGCGTTGATGAATACCAGGTCTTTACACAAGCCTGTGAAGGCGAACCCGGTCGAAGACGAAGCTGAAGGTCGGGCGCTCTTCGAAATGGCGAATTTGCGTCCGGAGCGGGCGGGGTTGCCGTTTGTCGTCTTCATCTCGCAAAAGGGCGGCGCCCTACACGATCTTCGGGTGACGGTTGCCCGCGGCGCCAAGGTCAGACCCTCCGAGATGGTCACCGTCGCCGTGCGCCCCAATGTGCGGGTGATCCGAGGGGGGCTCGATCCCGACGATTTGGCCCGGCTGGCCGAATGGATTGAACTCAATCGGGATGTGCTGATCGATTATTGGGACGGAAATATCGAATACACGGAAGACGCGATCAGCGTCCTGAGACCGCTTCCCTCACGATGAGATTAGCCCCTCTCCCGCACCGCGGGAGAGGGTGGCGAGCATCGCGAGCCGGGTGAGGGTGCCGGCGAGCGAAGACCCTCACCCTCCCACGCCTTCGGCGCGGGTCCCTCCCTCTCCCGCGGTGCGGGAGAGGGGCTTTTACGGGGTGCGTCTTGTCAGCTCGATATAACCGAAAGCGTCGATGCGGGCGTCGAAGAGGGGGCTGATCACGGTCGAGGTCTCGTCCTCGACGATGATCGCGGGGCCGGGGATGATGGCACCCGGCATAAGCGCGCTGCGTTCGTGGATCGCCACCTCGATGAAATCGGCGCTGTCGGGATCGAACACCTGGCGGCGCCGCGCCGGTGCCGGGCGGGAGGGCGGCGGCAGGGCGGGTGCGGCATCATCCTCGTGCGGCGCCGGCCCGCTCAGCAGCACGACCCAGCTCAACACCTCGACCTCGACCCCGGGGATGACCCGGCTGTAGAGCCGGCGATAGGCGGCTTCGAACGCGGCGAGGAGCTCGGCGGCATCCTCGGCGCGATACGGGCGGGCCGGCACCGGAACGGCGATCTCGTGACCCTGGCCGCGATAGCGCATGAAGGCCGAGCGGGCTTCGCTGAGCGGCGCCTGCGGTTCGCCGCGCCGGACGATCGCCTCGGCCTCCGCGCGCATCGCCGCGAGCAGCGCATTGGCGGCGTCGGCATCGAAGGCGTCGAGCCGCTGCAATTGCGAGCGCACGATCTCGTAGGCGATCGGCGCGCGCAGAAAGCCGACGGCCGACCCGACCCCGGCGTTCGACGGCACCAGCGCCCGGTCGAGGCCGAGCTTGTCGGCCATCCGCGCGGCATGGAGCGGCGCCGCCCCGCCGAACGCGACGAGGGTGCGGCCGCGCGCGTCCTTGCCGCTTTCGATGGCGTGGACGCGCGCGGCGTTGGCCATGTTCTCGTCGACGATCTCGCTGACCCCGAAGGCGGCGAGCGACAGCGCGAGATCGAGCGGGGCCCCGACCTCGCGCTCCACCGCCGCCTCGGCGGCGGGGCGGTCGAGCGCCATGCGGCCGCCGGAAAACCCCGTCGGGTCGATGCGGCCGAGCAGGAGATCGGCGTCGGTCACAGTGGCCGCCAGGCCGCCGCGGCCATAGCAGGCCGGGCCCGGGTCGGCGCCGGCGCTGTCCGGGCCGACGGCGATCCGCTTCAGCCGGTCGACCCGCGCGATCGAGCCGCCGCCGGCGCCGATCTCGACCATCTCGATGACCGGGATGCGCAGCGGCAGCCCGCTCCCCTTCTTGAAGCGATAGATGCGCGCGACCTCAAAGGCGCGGCTGGTTTGCGGCTGGAATTCGTCAATCAGGCAGATCTTCGCCGTGGTCCCGCCCATGTCGTAGGAGAGCACCGCGTCGAGCCCGCATTGCCGGGCGATGTGGCTGGCGAAGATCGCGCCACCGGCCGGACCGGATTCGACGAGCCGCACCGGAAACCGGATCGCCGTCTCGACCGTCGTTAGCCCGCCGCCGGACAGCATCAAAAAGAGCGGGCAGAGAAACCCTCGCGCGCGCAGCAGCGCCGCGAGATTGGCGAGATAGCGCCCGATCATCGGCTGCACATAGGCGTTGGCGCAGGCGGTCGAGAAGCGCTCGTATTCGCGCATCTCGGGCGACACCTCGCAGGACAGGGTAAGGGTCACCCCGGGTAGGCGCGCGGCGAGGATATCGCGGGTGCGCTGTTCATGCGCCGGGTTGGTGAAGCTGTGCAGAAAACCGATCGCGACGCTCTCGATTCCCGACGTGGCAAAGCGCTCGGCGAGCGTTTCGACCGCGCTCTCGTCGAGCGGAATGACGGTACGGCCGCGCGCGTCGATGCGCTCGGGGACGACGAAGCGCAGCCGTCGCGGCACCAGGGGCGGCGGGAGGTCGATGTTGACGTCGTATTGCTCGAAGCGGTTCTCGTGGCGGATCTCGATCGTGTCGCGAAAACCCTCGGTGGTGACGAGCGCGGTCTTCGCCCCCTTCCGCTCGATGATCGCGTTGGTGGCGAGCGTCGTGCCATGGATGATGATCGAGAGGTCGCCGGGCGCGAGCCCCGCTTCGCGCAACACCGTGCCGATCACCTCGAGGACGGCGCGCTCGGGCGCCTCCGGCGTCGTCAGGATCTTGGCGCTATAGCGGCGCCCGGCCGCCTCCAGCGCGACATCGGTAAAGGTGCCGCCGATATCGACGCCTAGCCGCGCCTGTACTTCTCCTTCCGCCACGCTGCGCCCGCCCTGCTAACCTGAAAGGGCGCCGAGTGTTCGGGCGCCCGGCGCCGATGTCAATCCGATCAAATTCAAGTTGCATGAGCCTCGTGCCTCCTTCGAGACGGCCGCTTTGCGGCTTCCTCAGGATGAGGTTCTTTCTTAATGCCATCAAAAATTTACCTCATCCTGAGGAGCGCCCAGCGGGCGCGTCTCGAAGGACGCACGGCGCTCATGCGGCGCTCATGCCCGAGCGATCGCCAATGCGCCGCCACCGCTCCAGAGCCAGTCGCGCCACAATTGAGCATCGCGGCACCGCAAATTCGCCATTCTCGCGCTCGACCATCAGCGGAATCGCGTGGGAGGCGGAAATGCCAAGACGATTGCGGTGCGGGCTGGCGGCGTTGGCCGGCGTTGTTCTTATCTCCGCGCTGCCGGCCGATGCGGCCGACCTCGTGCTGAAGCGGGTCGTGCTGTCGACCGGTGGGGTCGGCTATTTCGAATACGAGGCGTCGGTCGAGGGTGACGCGACCCTCGCCCTCGATGTGCCGCTCGACCAGGTCGACGACGTGCTGAAAAGCCTTGTCGTCTACGATGCCGGCGGTTCGGCCGGAGCAATCACCCTGCCCGGCCGCGAGCCGCTGACCCAGAGCTTTGTCGATCTGCCGTTCGACCGCGCCGCGCTCGAGTCGGCCACCGCTCTGTTGAATGCCCTGCAAGGCGCCGAGATCCGGGTCGCCGCGCCGAAGGCGATCACCGGCCACCTCATACATGTCGACGAAGAAACCGTGCGCGGCGCCGACGGGGTCGCCCAGACCCGCTCGCGGGTCAGCGTGATGACCGATGCCGGCTTGCAGCAATTCGTGCTGCAGGACGTCGACGCCATCGCCTTCGCCGACCCCAATTTGCAGCGCCAGGTCGACGCCGCGCTGTCGCGCATCGCCGCCTACCGCGCCGGCGGCCGGCGCCAGCTGACGCTCACCACTCACGGCTCCGGAGCCCGCACCGTGCGGGTCGGCTATGTCGTTGGGATGCCGTTGTGGAAGGCCTCGTACCGGCTAAGCCTTCTGCCCGATCCCGATTCCCGGACCGCCCGGCTGCAAGGCTGGGCGGTACTAGAGAATTTCAGCGGCCGGGCCTGGCAGGATGTCGAGCTGACCTTGCTCTCGGGCAATCCGGTGACGTTTCGCCAGGCGCTTTACGAGAGCTATTACCTGCCGCGCCCGATGGTGCCGGTCGAGTCGGGCAGCCGTGTCCTGCCGCCGCCCGATACCGGCACGGTTGCCCGCGAGGAGGCCGCCAAGTCAAGCCCAAACCGAGACGAGACGCTGCGGATGCAGCGCGGCGTGGGCGGCGCCGCCAACATGGCAATGGCGGCGCCCGCCGCCGCGCCCCCGCCGGCGCAGATCGAAGCGGCCGCCGCTGCCGAGGAAGCAACCCAGATCGCCTTCACCGCGCCCAACAAGGTCAGCGTCGCGGCCGGGCAGAGCCTCGTCCTCCCATTGCTCGACCGCGAATTGCCGGCGCGCCGCATCGACCTCTATCAGCCGCAGAGCAACCGGCAGCACCCGCTCGCGGCCATCGAACTGACCAACAAAAGCGACACCGGCCTGCCGCCCGGGGTGCTGACGCTCTACCAGCTGAATGCCGGGCGCGGCGCGCTTTATCTCGGCGACGCCCGGCTCGCCGCGCTGCCGGCCGGCGACAAGCGCCTCCTCAGCTATGCGGTCGACGGCAAGGTGACGATCGACCTCACGAACGGCGAGCGCCGCCCCGTCGTCAAGGCGACGATCGGCGACGGTGTGATGCGGGTGATCCGGGCGATCCACTCGACGACGAGCTACCGGGTGAAGGCCGCGGCAGCGCCGCCGCCTCTCGTGCTCGAGCAGCCGCGGCGCCAGGGCGCCACCCTGACCGCGCCCGACCCGAAGACGGTGGAGCAGACGGCCAATTCGTATCGCATCCCGTTTCAGCTCCCGGCCGCCGGCGAAGGCAGCCTCAACGTCGTCGAGGAGCAGCCGATCGAGGAGACGTTCCGGCTCCTCGATATCGACGACAACCGATTGGGCGCGCTGGTCTCGTCGATCGAGCTCGACCCCAAGCTGCGCCAAAAGCTGGGCGAGATCGCGACGCGCCGGCAGGCGGTCGGGCATCAGCGGGCCGAGCTTCAGCATCTGAAGGAGCAGCGCACGCAGCTCGTCGACGACGAGACCCGGCTGCGCAATGACATCGCCGTTATCGGCAGCGAACCGGCGTTGCGCAAGCGCCTGCTCGACAAGTTCAGCGAGACCGAAACGGGAATCGAAACGGTTACCGCCGCGATCGCCAAGGCGTCGGACGCCATGACCGCCGCCGAGCGCGACCTCGCCTCCTACATCGCCGGTCTGACGCTCTGAAACGTAGCGCGGATTTCGAGTGGGTTGATCCGCCGGTGCCGGCCCCTCACCCCAACCCTCTCCCCGCCGGCGGGGAGAGGGAGGGACCCGCGCGAAGCGTGGGAGGGTGAGGGGCAGGCACCGCGCTCGCTGGGCGGCGCTGCTCAGGGGGCGTCCGGACCGGGGCCCTCGGCCGTCCCCTGACGCGGCGCGGGGCGCGGCCGGCCGACCCGCTCGCGCATCCCCTGGAACACGACAAAAAGCATCGGGATGATGAAGATCCCCACGCAAGCCGCCGCGATCATGCCGGCGAAGACCGGGGTACCGACCGCCCGCCGGCTGAGCATGCCGGCGCCGGTGGCGACGACCAGCGGCAACAGGCCGAAGATGAAGGCAAAGCTCGTCATCATCACCGGGCGGAACCGCAGCCGCGCGCCCTCGATCGCCGCTTCCGCGATGCTCTTGCCCTCGCGGCGCTGCTCGATCGCGAACTCGACGATCAGGATGCCGTTTTTCGCCGCCAGCGCGATCAGCACGACCAGCCCGATCTGCGCGTACACATCGAAGCTGAGACCGGCGATGACGACGCCGGCAATCGCGCCGAGCGCCCCGACGCTGACCGACAGCAACACCGGAATGGGAATGTTCCAGCTTTCGTAGAGCGCCACGAGGAACAGATAGGCGAACAATATCGCCAGGGCCAAAAGGATCGCCGTCTGGCCCTGGGCGGCTTTTTCCTGAAGCGCGGTGCCGGTCCACTCGAAGCCGTATCCGGACGGCAGCGCGGCGGAAATCCGTTCCATCGCGGCCAACGCCTGGTCCGAGCTATAGCCGGGCTTGGCCGCGCCGTTGATGACCGCGCCGCGCAGCCCGTTGTAGCGCACCAAGGCCTGCGAGCCTTGGACAAACCTCACCTGCGCCAGCGCGCGCATCGGCACCATGCCGCCGGATGCGTTTCGCACATAGGTCCGATAGATGTCGTCGACCGAGTTGCGGAACGGCGTCTCGGACTGGACATTGACCTGCCAGGTGCGGCCGAACAGGTTGAAGTCGTTAATGTAGAAGCCGCCGAGCGTGGCCTGCAGCGCATTGAAGATGTCGCTGATCTTGACCCCCACGACCTGCGCCTTGTCGCGGTCGATATCGAGGTAGATCTGCGGCGTGTCGGCCGCAAACGT
>Ga0137390_10002403_pt1 | contig 14815 bp, 18 predicted proteins | sample 15con2h24AmetaG_FD_104937 | JGI IMG/M metagenome (GOLD analysis project Ga0137390, IMG submission 104937) | Vadose zone soil microbial communities from Angelo Coast Range Reserve, California, USA - 15con2h2.4A metaG | ecosystem: Environmental > Terrestrial > Soil > Vadose zone > Saprolite... | reverse complement strand
TGCAACAGCTGGGTAGGAACCTGCACGTTCGGCCTCAGCAAATGTGTTATACCAGGTCCAATCACCAGACTCCTTGCCGAAACTGTCGCCTTCGATTTTCAGGTGGCGCAAGCCCCAACGAAGGACGGCAGCAACGTCATGCGGCGAACGAGTATAATGGAGTTCAGATTCGAATGTAGTAAGGGTGTTAGGGGAAGTGGGAGAGGTTACGCCATCGGGGCTGGTGGAAGTCAAGGATACGAGATAGAGGGAGATGAGTCTGTGTTGCACTTCTGGGGATGTCGAGTACCAGTGTGGGTGCATGACACCGAGAGTCTCAAGACCTAGGAGAGGATGGGGCATGATGTCTCAGTTAATTAGTTGTGAGAGGAAAACGCACCACGTTCGATGATGACTTGGGAACATGCGCGCACAAGAGCGAGGGCTTCGTGAGGAGTGAGGCGCGCCTCTCTGATAGCGGCCTCATCTAAAAGTGTAAATGCTTCAGGATCAGATCCGAAGACTACGTCCAAGACTCGACCACGGCCCTTGGTGATTGGGAGATTGAGAGACAGATGAGGGACGTCTGAAAGAGGTTTCTCCACCACTGGCAAGTCTGAGGAGGTACGCGTTTTCGCGCGAAAGATATAGAAGGGCGATTCCTTGTCTCTTGGTTTGTCATTCCCCCGGATCTGTGCAGCGCCAGGGTCGACGAAGAACGCGGCAGAGGGAGAGACATTGGGGGAGATGGCCTCAAATTTACCCTCTAGTAAGGGGGTAGGATATCCTGGATTGACTGTGGATGGTTCTAGCCCCTGTGCTTTCTTACGTCCCAGAAGTTTGGAGAGGAAAGAAGGCATGGTGTGTGTCGCTATGAACCCATTAAGTTAGCGATCAGGTGGGAAGATTTCTATATATAAAAAAATGAAAACTTGCCAGGGAAATTTGATTATAGGAGAGTAAAATAGAGAAAATAGAGGGTTGTCACCGATTTCTTTGCGTACAGGTTGCTCTTCAAGTCCGTGAGTCGACTCGAGTCGTGGCCGTCGTCGATAACGCTTGCGATGACGGCCACGCTGAATCCTCGTGCTCAAATCACGCGTGGCGTGCATGTGGGGCAAAGTGTGCAGAACAAACAAAGACAAATAACGCGGTTCTTTTGTGGAAAATAAATTACTAAAATAAAATAATAACAAATTAGTATCCCAACCCAATCACGGGCTTTCATAGTCATGGCCACAAAGCGAGTGAGCGTCTCGCACCTCCCTTGCAACTTTTAGTCTCACAACTAGCCCATATAGCTCGGACGGTTGCGTCAGGTGCGTTCAGTCAATCACTCCCTAGGTTGAGAATATCAATTGCGAACCCGACTCATAGTGGGCCGATGAGGTCATCAACACTAAGGACAAGACAACTCTTACCGGAGAGGCCAAGGAGCTTGAACAAGAGATCGAGCTCCGCAAAGAAGGTCTACATCGGTGCGTTTGCTCGATTTCCTCTCCACCAGACTTGCCCTTACTTTGCACCAACCACGGACTGTTGCTGCATCACCAAGGCTGCACCTTGCTGCGGAGCAGTACCACAAGTCAATATCAAAGAAGAAGCTCTCTCTTGCTCTTGATGAATCAGACAAGTTTCTTCCTAGAGAGGCATTCGGAATCACTATGGTCCGTCATGGCGAAGATTTTGCTGATGGCTCCGTGTTTGGTAACCATGGTGTCATCTGTCCCGTCTCGTATTTCTTGCTCAACGATGACGTACAACAATAGGACAGGTCCTTGTTACCTTTGGGCGTGCATTCTGTAATGTTGCGACAGCCCAAGAAGCACTAGGTCGAAGCCTCAGCGGCTCTCTCATCGTTGCCCTTCAACGATTCGTAGACCAGATCAAGGACTATGAGGTTGAAAGGAAGAAGCTCGAGACTCGCAGGTGGGAATAAACAGGATTGTCTACGATGGAGGGCAACACTGATCTTGCTATTACATAGGCTGAATAGAGACGCAGCCATGAAACAAGTCGAACGCTTGGAAAACAACAAGAAAGCCAAAGAAAAGGACCGACGCGAAGCACAAGAAGAGCTCGAGAGATCAGAGATCCGCTAGTATGTACTTTCCTCACTTCACACAATTTTCTAAATTGACAGCATCCCCTTCAAGCGACGAGGCCGAAGCCGATGTCCAGTCACGCATTGAAGCCATCCAGCAAAATGAGATTGACCAAATCCGCGAGTTGGGTTCGCTCCTGGACAACGAGCTCAACTATGCGGAACAATACACGCAAATTCTGCGAGATGTTAAAGACAACTGGCCGGAGAAGTGTGTATTGCCAAGTCCTTTCTTGCCTAACACTCAGTGACCACTCCCCAGGCAACAAATCGCAAAGTTGATGGAGCCACGAAGGCCAATAGGTCCGATGCACGAATTTTCCCTTGAAACAGCAGAACCGTCTAGGCCTGTCATCAGGTCCCGCGCGAGTTCGAAGGCTCGCACGCGATCACGCTCCCCTTCACCAGGCAGCACCGACAGCGAAATAGACGACGAACCCCCCCAACCGCGCTCTCGCAAAGGTTCTGTGCGCTCCCGTGCAGGATCTGTGGCCAGCCGCAAACGCTCCGATTCTCAGACAACCATTGGCAGTGCCGTGGAAGGTTCGCGAGAGAAGAAAGAGACGGAGAAGAAGAAAGGGAGCTGGTCCGTGTGGAATCGTAACGGTTCAAAGAAGGACCGCGAACAATTCGCGTCTCTGCGTGATGGCGCCGATGACGAGAGTGAAAGCAGCGACATCGAAAGAGCACCTGGAAGCTCTTCTCAGCTTTCGAAGAACGCCTCTTTGCTTTCTCTTGGGAAATGGTCCAAATCCCAACAGAACAACTCGTCACATCGTATTCCAGCCCTAGGTGGCAAGACGCGCGGTGGGGAGTCGGACCGTCAGAAGGTCGTCCGCGCAGTGAGCGATTATCTCGGCAGTTCGGACGAACTCTCTTTCCATGCCGGTGACGAAATTGTCGTCCTCGGAGAGGTCATAGACGGCTGGATGATGGGCCAACTGGACGGAAAGAAAGGCCTATTCCCCACGGTGTCCACGGAACCCATTACGGCCACGTCCACTCGCGCTGTGTCTAAGCCATCAGCTGTGCCAGTGCCTCCGCTACACCGGAGAAAGTCATCATCCAAGGTAGACTTGGACACGGCAACGGATTCGCCATCAGGTAGCCGACAGACGCTCGTGGACTTCGATGCTCCCACAAATATCTACCCCCGCGCGGCACAGGCACAGGCGACCAACACCGAGGACGACGACGACGCATCGCATCCATTCGGCGACCACCACGCGACGACGCAGGATACGGACCAGGAGCAGGGACCGCCTCCCAGCGCAGCACTCGGTGGCGGGTACGGGTATAGCTACGATTCGGAGAGCCTTGCGGAGAGCGCCGCTGATGAGTCGGAGCACGAGCGATCTAGTCTCGTGCGCCATCACGCGAGTGACGACGACGGGTTCGTCAGTCATCGGGACAACGATAACAGTAATAACACCGGCAGTGGGCCTCCGAAGAAAGCGCCTCCGCCTCTACCACGAAGGCAAACCGATGTACGCAAGGCGCCACCACCACCGCCCCCGCCACGTCGGCCCGACGTACGTGCGTCGCCGCGATTGCCGGTGTATGGATTACAAGACGGTCAGACCGGCGATTGCGTAAACTTTGTACAGGCTGAGGGCCGTGCCACGGGGATGTGTGTAAACTGCCAACGGATGCATATCAATTAGAGCCCAATTCGTACGTTCGAAGTGCTCGTTTGTTCATCTAGCTGAGTTCTTGGATTAAGGATACGCACGTTCCATCACGTTCATTTACAGGGCTACATTTTGTCCCCAGTTGTGGGCAGCCGTGACACGACAATTTGTTTAAAAAGGGCGCAACAGGTGTCGCGTGGCTTCACTTTCTTAGTTATTGAGCAGGTTCTTTGCGCGTGTACGTAGCAAGTATATTTGTACACTTTTTTTTATACTTGATTGTGGAATGTACTGTGGAAGTGGATCATGGTGTAGTGGTCCCATGTATCCTTTGTGCGACAGGGTTGGAACATTAGCCCGAGGAGACATCCCGTTCCGACAGACGACGAGAGATGGTCGTCCCACCTCGGGGACGAAATGGTGGCAGCGGGACTTTATCCGTATCAATGGTGCACTGCTGGCCAACTTGGAGAAATGCTGCCTGGATACCATCGTCGACTTGCGCGGGTCACGCACCAAGCAGACACTCAAAGTGGATCCAGACAAAATGGGGTTTGTCACGGTGTGAGAGGGCGGCGAGAATTTCAAAAGCATCCCAGACCAGGATGCCTGCCTTATCCCCACAGCGGAATTTAACACTGCACGAGAGTTAGTGTATTTTAAATGCTACTGAAGCCTCCTGGGGATACTCACGGTGTCGCGAATGTCATATATCATATCGTCTGAGAACGACGTCGACTCGTCGAGGCCAAGTATAGGATACACTAGCAAAACGGTACTTTGGGTACCAGCTCTTGCTCATATCGTATCCGAGTCCGTGTATACCCGTACTCAAATACAATTGTCCAGTAAACTGAGAAAAAAACTAAGGCACATTTCTCACTAAAGAAGTGTTCAACGATCAACGTAATCGCAGTCGAAGGAGCCACCTGCAACGACAACAGATCACGAGCTCACTCTAACAAAGAAAAACAATTATTGCGCACAACTCTGTCTCAACTGCAGGGGCTGAGAGCATCTCGTCCACCCATTGCCCGTGAAGCATCACGCTTCCGACTCATCCCGAAGTTCAACCTCGCATGTTTCGGTCGATAGAGGAAGTAAAGCAGGGTGACTTGTCTGACAGAAACCGATAAGCGCTTGCTTGGGTGATACGACAGCCAAGGACTAACCTCGGTACCGTAGTCAGTAGGTTCGTGGGCCATGCGACGTCGTATAGTATTATCATACTTTGCAGAAGCCGCGACACTCTGGCCCTTCTGAACGACAGGTGCGTCAGTGTCAGCGAGAGGCGTCGCGGGCGAAGGCGGATTCGCCGCTTTTGGTTCGAAGACATGCGATTCTACCTTTATATCCCAAATGCTTGTCCAACGATAACGCCACTACGTGAGGCAAGAAGACGCACATAAGTTGGAGTGCTGCTTCGATTGGGCTCTTCCCAGGCTTCCAACCTCTGCGTTCAAGTTTGGTCACTTCAATTCGTCCTCATTGGCACGGCACCTCACAAGTGGGGTACCCTTACCTCATCTGGCCTGAAAAAACACATCCACGAAGTCAAGGATCGTGATACGACTCCCCACGGTGCTCGGGACGCGTCTTGGAGATGTTGTAACTCATTCTCGAGGAGGTTGTACACCAACTCGCTGACATCCTGGTCAGGCCTCTCACGTGGAGAAAGAACGAAGGCCCAGTTCCGGTCGACTTTTCCTGAACCGCCCGCAGGGAACGCCTTGAAACGGGTCCCGAAGTGGCGATTGTACACCATGATCCACAAGGCGCAAAGCGTGCAGATATCGTGAGAGCTGCCGATGCGGATGGCCGCAGGCTTCCGCGGGTCATACGCGTCAAACGAAGGATCGAGGGAAGCTCTGTTGCAGGACGCGATCAAGCGCAGTTCTGCGTGGATGCGGAGGCTCGAAAAAGGGGCCCATTGTTCCAAGTTCGTCAGCCTCGCGCGGAGTGCTGATTCTGTCCAGCGGGCGTCGACCTCCCGCGCAACTTCCAAAGGGGTACGCAGTAGGAAGATGTCTTCCACCGAACGCGGTTCTCCTCTCACGGCGGCCCAGACATATGGAAGAGCTTCTCCTTTCCGTGGGAATGCACTTCTCATTTCCAGCAGGCTTGTGGCGCCCATTAAATATTGCGCCACCCTGCATAATCGGCGCTCTAGAACGGCCATAGGTCCCGAATACCGGTCGCCCTGGGCCATCCACGACACGAGGCGAGTAGACAGCATGAACGTGGCCATGTTCAAGATGTCAAGAAGGCGTTCGTAGTCACCGTCTGATGGCAAGCCGAGAAACGGGTGGTTCGGTGACACGGCCCTCACCAGTGCTTGAAAGATTTTGATATACAGCGCAGGTGAGGGGATTTCCCCAAACTTTGCGTACATCACAGGAAGGAGCTCCCGCGCTCTCCTGTGCAAGTCATTGTGGGGCCACCTGTATCCCTGGATGATGCGCCTGACAGCGGGCAGACACTGAACGATCGTCTTCTTCAATTTCACGAGGCGCCTGTTCACTTTCCGGGAGGAGGATCCCACGATGAACAGCAGGAGGGCCCTTTCCGAGTCGGCAGATGCCGCGACGTCAAAGAAACGGCGGGCTCTGTCTACGTCGACCGGGGTGTGTCTTCGATTTGTCGCGAGGACAAAGGTGAAATTGGAGGCATCACGCTTGTCTAGAGCCACCGCAACCGTATCGCCACGCGTCTGGCCCACGAGAGAGAGCGCAACGAGCTGCAGCATAAGCGTTTCGTCATCTTGAACCGCTAGACGCCCACGACGGCCTCCCAATTCAGCAAGGCTCTGCAAACTCCGGTCACCGGAAAGCGCGTGCGCGCGGTTGGCCGTCCTCTTCCTCAGCAGTTCCAGCAGTTGCAATTGTTCGCTCAACTGGTTCTGTTCTGTGATTATTAATGTTATTCGTCGTGAGCCGTGATAATACTGCTGTGGCATAGAGCGAAGAGTGCGCACTTCGAGCGAAAGAGTGCGGGTACGACATTGCATCGCCGCTTCAATCCCTCAACGGCCTCAATGATAGTCGCACTACCGAAAAGGCTGACCAAGCGTTAGACAACTCGTTCAGTTTGTCGGAGTGGTAAAGGATGAGGTGCGAACAGAGAGAGAAGATAGGGGGGAAGAGTTGGCCGCTTTGGAGCTGACATAAAATCCCTGCTAAGCGTCGGATCATAGACTGGTTCTAGACACAACGTTGCGAGCTTGTCCTAAATATCGGATCCCATAAACCACAAGCGGTCTCCGTCGCACGCTTCGGGGTGGTCGCGTGAATCGTTTGTTTGGCAAGTTCTGCCTCATGTAACACACGCCTTTGCCGTATTTCCCGAAGCGAGAAATAAATTAGCTGGCTTTAATCTTCAATAGAGCTCCAGAGCGTGTCTGGACTGTAACAGAATGCGCACTTTAGGTCGAGGTAGAGACAGAGTAAGATAACGTAATTGACTCGAAGGCAACTTAACGTCGATGCAAATATCACGTGCCTCCTACATCTCTCTTACCTCCCGACTTTGAGCCTCGGCTAAACTCACCTCGAGCGCCAACCGAAGTTCGGGGTCTTGAACCTGTCTAATCCTTTCCGCTTCAACCTCCCAATGCGTACGGGGTGAGGATGGAAGAGGCTGCCCAGTTTGGGTCGAAGGTAACGCTGACAACCCTGTGCCTGGTAAGGGTTTGCTCCAAGCGTTTGGTTTTCCGGAAGACGTGCCCATGGTAAAAACTTGCTTTGGAGGGGTGATGACCAGAGGGGATGTTGACTCGAGAGTTGATGGGGAGAAGGAGCGAGGCGGTGAAGATGACGGACCTCTTTGGGACGGCATCAACTGCGAGTCGGGGGGGCTACCAGGTAAGCCTCCGGCCTGCTTTGGTTCGGGGTTGAAACGAGGCGAGACTTGTACCTTTATATTGGAGCTCGAGGGTGACGCCAATGGTACCAGGTGTCCATGTGAGCTTGTATAGGGCTCAGACGTCGAAGGGCGTAGGGGTGGAGAATATTGTCGAGGGGAAGATGAAGACAATGATGACTGATCTGATCTAGATTGGCCCCTCGAGCTTTCGTCTGTGTCGAATATCCCCTCGTCCGCGTGTTCGCTAGTGCCACTTTGAAGCCTCAGCAACTCCTCATCCCGGCTCAACATGAGGGTATACTCCACGGCTTCCTGCTCACTTAGGCCGAGAGTATAAAGTTGCATCAACTGTTCGCGCTCAGGAAGGAGCGAGCGATTTAGGGAAGATTTCTCCTCAGGATTCCTGGTATCAGCCACGTCGCTTCGCAATTCCACTTGCTCTGCAAGATACATGAATCCTTTGTTCCTATGTCAAGAGTCGATCTGATACTCACCAAACCATTTCCTATGGCCACCTTGTTTCCCTTTTCCCTTGCTCCTGACAGAATTCTTGCCTCCTGAAACAAAATGATCCGCCCGCCATGCCAACACCTTGCTGCCGACGTTTGCCACCAGAAGGTCTCCCACGAGTTCGATCTGCCGGACGTCATTGTTCCCTGGCGAAGGGAACGATCTCAGAGTTTCGAATGTGAGCAAGTCGAGAACCGTGATCGTGCCACGAGACGAGCCCGCAACGACGACAAAGGGGTTCAACGCTAGGCTAGTGACTTGGGCATCCGAAAACACATCGACGTGCCGGCTGGCTGGATATGGGTCGCTCGATAGGGAGGTGGTGTCCCAATCGTAAATACCGATGATTCCAAGCTGGGTGCCTACGAGTACAAACCTTCGCTCCGCGGGGTCATTAGAGAACGCTGGTTGTATGCACCGGATGGCACCAAACCCTGCGATTCCAAAAGTCTTGACATTTACTTGCTCGTCAAGCAAGTCGACAGAACAGCGATAGAATTGGGATGTGTTCAGATAGCAGGCGAGGATAGATAAACAGGTGGGAGAGGAAACTTGGAAATACAGATCTGAAATTTCCATCTGCTGCGGGACTAAAGCGGGCCCAACATCTGGCGTCGGAAATGTGCGAACCGAGACGCATAGCTTTTGGATGTCACGTAGAGGGGCGTCGCGGGCGCCGAGGGATGGGACCTCAAAACCTGACAAAATGATGAGGTCGCCACTTCTACTTGCAGCCACGATAAGACCGTTTGCTAGATCTTCTGCAACTCTTGATATTGCATCTGTCTCTCGTCCTAACAAATGCTTTTTGGAAGTCCAGGCGCAGCCAAAGGGTGCTACAGTCCATACTTTGACCCGCCCGTCGGCGCCTGCCGTTACGAAGGCGTTGCCATCTGCAGCCCATGTCCCATCTAGCACAGCACCCTCGTGTTCTTGTTGCACCGAACTCGTGAGAATATGTGCGGGGGATCGAGTTCCGCTCATGGTCCGAGGGTGGGACACGACAATTATGCTACCGTCCTGCTTGCCCCAGATCACTTTGGCGGTGGTCCCATCCGAAGCGAGGACACATGTGCTAACGTTGGGCATGAGATTGATATTGGGAAGGCCAAGACCCATGCCGGGTGGTATTCCCGTTCCATACAGGTAGCCCTTTAGGACTTTATTCCGGAAAGGAAACGAGCGGGCGACAACACAGCGGCTGGTAGATGCACTGAGAAGTCCATAATCTGCCATGACGTGAATGACTGATATCGGAGAGATAACAGGGTAATGGGATATCATTGAGCTGTTGGAACGCGACCAGAGCCTGCGACTGAGTCATGAGTTTCTGATACGCGATAGCTTGAGGCAACACATGGTGCTCACCCCCTGATGGTGTAGCGGCGTATGAATTCATGTCGCCACGTCCTTTGCGTCGACCTGAAGGTCAGAGCCCTGACTACATTCAAGGGATCCTCCGGCAGTACGCCTAAGAATTGGCAAACAAAGGCACGCCGCCAGGTGTCGTCATCGCTGACGTGTTCATAAAGCTTCCGGCATGTCAGTGCGAGAGAGCAGAGAGATACTGGGTCGAGAAAAGATGTGATGTTGGTGAGAGATTCTGAAGGAAGCCGGAACAAAGGTGGGATGTAAAGGCCATGTTGGGCGAATTGTCTCGATTGATGGAGTGTACTGTTGGTTATGCGAGAGATGTCTTTCTGGATGATTTTTTTGGGGCCTTTGGGCATAAAATGGGCGAGCTTGGTACCGAGGGTTGTTGCACGCAGGAAAATCTACGTGCACTTGTGCGAAATCGTCGTCGTCGTTGCTTGATTTCAGTTGTCCGAATCCCGCCAAACACACCGAGTCATCACGCCACGTGATTCTACTCTTTGACCTGCGCCAGTCGAGAGCGAACAACAGGCAAACGCAACACCAATGGATGTCAACTTCAGGAAAATCGACGTCGATGCATACGACGAGGATGCCCTATTGGAGACAGAACTATGTGATCCTGACCCTCGTGGGCCCCAACAAGCCATGGAGGACGCGAAGGCAAAGGCCGCTTCAGTAAGAACTTCACTCGCCAAGTGAGCCTCCATCACCTTCGTTGACGGCAACTGATCGTGAACATTGCGTCAGAGGTGACACCCTCGGAGCCCTTATCACCATTCTTGACAACCCTCCTTATGGACCTAACGTTGATGAAGCCAAGGTGACGATGGCCGCCTACAATCCCGGGTTATCTGATCTCTCACTCCTCTCTTCCTTAGAATTTAACGCTGCAAACCGTCGTCACGGTTCTCAACAGCACAAAGGCGACAGACATCCCGAATGTAGTCAGATCGCTTCCCCCAGAGGCGCAGGATACTCTGATGAAGTATTTATACAAGGGCATGGGTATGCCAGGTTGGGGAGACGTTAGTGGCAGCGTCCTGCTGGGTTGGCACGAGAAGGTGTGCCAGATACCAGAACTGTCTATTCCGACCTTTCCCCTAACCCAGCTTCAGTTGACTGAAGTCACAGGAACTGGTTGTATCGTAAGGGCCATGACAGACCGCAGATTGGTATGACTACTAGGGGCTAATACGGTAATTTGAATGAAGAAGCTTGACTCACTACGGTGTAAATGCATGATCGGAACGCAAAAAATCGCAAATCGTCTGCAATGTGCCGTTGTGGGCTGCTCCCCCAGCTCTTCATTTACATCGAACATGCTTCTCTGCGCGATCGGATAGCGCTTTCTGCCTCGGTAAGGCTGCGCACGCAAGCTCTGGGGATCTCCCTTTGTTGTCACTGGTCTTCACATGAAATTTGCGTCAAGGGCAGTGCAACATGTGCACGGCCGGCGTTGCCGACGAGGGTGAAGAGCACACGTGTAGGGTGGGCCAGGACGGTGAACCCCTCCTTCCTTACCCCAGATCTATGGCTCAGCACACGTCCGGAACCCAGATTTTCTCGACGTGACAGACCCCCCGATCTGGATCCAGGAGGCGCCATTTGCGTGACGGCCTCACGCCAATGCCGTGAGGCGTCCCCGAGACGTACTTAAGAACATGCAAAATGAGGGGAGAAATCCCCAAGCATCCCACAAACAATCATACACTTCCTGTATTCCGCGCGCTATCCTCTATCCCGCTATGCTTGACGCTTTCAAACTTAAAGAATTTGACCTCCAGCCCGTCCTCGACTCCTGGAAGAATCCACCACGTTTTCTCGGCAACCCGAAGAAGGATCCCCCAGTAGACACATGGCTGGACCAGGTGAAAGAGGGCTGCCTCGAGCGCAAGATCCCGAAAGAGTGTTGGCACAAAGTCGGCCAGCGCTTCCTCGGAGACAAGGCACGGAAACGCCTGGAGGAGCTCAAAGAAGTCCTACGCAACCTCCACGGTGGAAATTATCGATGGGACTGGAAGAAGTTCAAGGTCGCGATGAGGAACATGGGTTGTGCGTCGCCCCTCTTTTGCCCCTTTCATTCCCCTTTCGACTGACTTCTCCTGATAGGGGACATCGATGACAAGAAGACAGAATCAGTCAAAATCCAGAAGAAATCCTCGGATTCATGGTGGATAATCGGAAGAGAGAAGGAGGGAGTCTCAGAGGAGCCAGCCGAGACAAAACAGACTGAGAAGAAGAAGCCCACGCCCACGCGCAGGGCAACGGTCGGCGAGAGCAACCCAGCGACCGACAAGGAGAAAACCGAGAGCGAGAAGCCTGGCCCGAAAAGGCGGACTACCTGGCTGACCCGCTCACCCTCGAATGCCTCCCTGACGTCCCCCGAGAGCAACAAAGAGGTAGTCAAAGCCGAACCCGCGAGTTCCTCGAGCTTTTGGAAATTCCCCTCCTCTTCCTCAAACACAACTCCCGCACCCACCACCACTTCTACGGCCCTCGTTCCCGCAGCCCCCCAAGGCGAAGGTACGCATATACCCCCTTTGCCCCCTACCCATGCCCTATCCACATTCTCCTCACACCCCACACACCCCCGTCACAGTCACCACGGAGGTGGCGCACGCGCCGCTCTGGCTGCTGAACGCCTGCAACGCGCTCGACTTCCTCACGACCGAGCACCCCAAAGTGATGACCACCCTCTCGGCCGTGCTCATCACCGTCGGCACCCTCCCCGCGCTCCCGGGCGTCTCCGCCGGCGCCGGCGGCGCGATCCTCGCCTCGCACGCCGTCCAGGCCGCCGGAGCGATCGCCGTCGGCGTCGGCCACTGGCTCAAGTCCGCGCAGGACTCGGCCGCCGCCAAGGCCGGGGCGGGAGAAACGCAGCCGGGCGGCCAGGTGACAGCTTCCATCGAGGACGCCAATAATCGCCGATGAACGACTTGTAGCCCTGGCCGCGCGGCCACAGAGCCTCGTGGCGTCGACGCCCCCGCTTCCCCCGCTTCCTCTTTCACCCGGCCCGACTTGGCCGGGGGAACCCCTGAAGGTGCTATGAATGGGCCCTGGGCCCTTGGCCCTTGCTGAACATGCCTCGAGATTACGCACGCACACGCGTCGGTCAAACGGGAGCACAGCAGGAATGGTTTATTTATTTGTTCACGGCGGAACAGAATCGCGTTACGTGTTAGTCTACCTTAACTACTACTTTATGTGTACGAACTTGAAGGTATATGTAGACCATGCTGGGTAGGAACTTTGCAGCTGCTTTGTCCCAGAGATGTGTGCTCACTGGGAGGGGAGGAGAGAATAAATGCACAGTTTTTCCGGAATATCACGATGTAACACGGGGTCGTGGAGCGATTGCCTGCATGCGAGTGCATGTACGCGTACTGGCAGTATCCGATGATCATGGGGATTGTCTCTGCACGTCACGTTCTGTGGCTCCAACGCAGTCCACAACTGACAAGAATCGAGATCTGGGTAAAGCTAAGCGAGGGGTAAACGATAAGCCACGGCTATGGTGGAGAGCTGCGGGTGTCGTACCGTAGTATATTCGCGTTTCTTTTGGATAAGAACGATACGTCTAACTTGAAAGAAACCCGAGGCCTGAGGAACGTCAGGAAACTCCATTTCCATCATGAAACAGTATTGCCGCCCCAGGCCTCGCTACTGTACAGTTGAGGCGCGTATCGTCACTTCGTAAAAGCTCGATAGCCCGCTCCGACGACAACGCAAGCGGCCGCGGGAGACGTACAATACTGTACTGTCAAGTAACAACTCAATCGGGCATCCGGCTCATCTGAAACACGACTACGCGCACGCACCACGTAGGAGTGTCACTTGTGGCACCCGGGAACGGTCAGAGGTCACCGGGTCGCCCAAGTCCAAGTTGTGTCGCCGTGGCCAGTGCTCACCTTGACCTTGGCGACTGTGGTCTACCCGCCCACGGGTAGCAATGCCGTACAGCATTAACGTCAGTCAATACTTATCCGACTTTCAAGATTGATGGAGGGGCCAGTTTCGAGTGCGCAAGCAGAAGCATTGGCAAGGCTTGAGAACACGTCTTCCAAAAGTTTGGCATTTGGCATGTCTCGTGTCCCGTGTTCCATGTTCCATATGCGCCCATAAAGGTTCCCAATCACCGCACCGCAGTATCATTCATCCATACTGTGACCCATGCATGATAGCCCCGGGCCAGGCCCGCCTGCAGGCGGCACTTTCCCAAGTTCAAAAAGTTTCAAGTTCACCCTTCTTGCCGCGGGTCGGGAGAGCATTGAAGCGAAGCGAAGTGGGTAAGATAATACTGTAGAACAAAAAAAAAAACATTCGAAGCCCAACGGCGCACGTGGTCCGAATCAAAATCAGTCAGCGCCGTGCTCTGACAAGTTGCGTCCGAAGACCGAAACTCGGAGTCCCGAGGGCAAAAAAACTCGGGAACGGGGGCAACCGACGGAAGTCCGCTTCTCGGAACCCCTCGGGCGGCTCCGCTGTCCTAGGTACTTACGGCACCGCAGCACCAGCACCACCAGCGCTCGGCGCTCATGCTTGACACGCCAGCTGGAAACTGTATCCGCTGTTTTTCTTTTCTTTTTTACCTTGGTCACCACGTCATGATGCTTCTTCTCGATTTGCCGGAATTCGCGAAGCATTAGTACGTGTCTGTCTGCATGACGAGGGGCATGAAAAAGCGTTTTTTTTGTCTTGTCGTGCTGTACGGTGGCCCCACAGAATTATTCTTCGCATAACTGGGAAAAGATCGGGCAGGTGCCAGTGGGGGGAGGGGGGAAGGGTTGTTCAAGTTGCCTTTCCGACGAGTAACGAACGAATCGAAGAGTTCGAAAGCAAGTGACCGGGCTTTCGGATGAACAGATAAGCAAAACCCCTTCGGCTGAGGGAGTGCCATGGTGCAACCTCGCGCCCAGCGTGAAATCGAGGAAAGAGCGATGCCCTTTTTCATTGTGATGACCCGAGACAGACAGAGAAAGCCATCATCAAATCAAACACGATCATTTGGGGAAAAAAGTTGACACCACACACGCTACAAGTATCCGGCGCACAGCGATACTATCCGGGTACCGGCCTCTTAAACGTCCACACCGCTTTCCCGAACCCCACTAGGACTGGCGGCGGCATTCCCAAGGAGCTCGCCCGGACCCGAAGTAGTTCCCTGTTCCTGGTCCTGGTCCTGATTCACCAAACGGATTCTGGGGTAAACGGAAGCCCATTTATGGACAACCAATCAAACCAATCATCAAGTGCTGACTGTGCTACTGTATTGCTCACTGGTTTCGGCGGACGAGAACACGAAACGTCCGTTCCCGTTCGGCTGGAGTCATCTCTGGCCAGTTGGTGATGCGAG
>Ga0137390_10002394_pt1 | contig 14827 bp, 17 predicted proteins | sample 15con2h24AmetaG_FD_104937 | JGI IMG/M metagenome (GOLD analysis project Ga0137390, IMG submission 104937) | Vadose zone soil microbial communities from Angelo Coast Range Reserve, California, USA - 15con2h2.4A metaG | ecosystem: Environmental > Terrestrial > Soil > Vadose zone > Saprolite... | reverse complement strand
CGAGGTGAAGATCGACCCGCTCCTTCCGCGCGTGCGCGTCACTCGTTTTGTCAGCGTCATCGACAATGGCCGGGTGCTGAATCCGAAAACCAGCCGCAGCCAAATTCTGGGCGGTGTCATCATGGGCATCGGGATGGCGTTGATGGAGGAAACGATTTACGACCCGCAGACCGGCCGACCGGTGACGCAAAATCTCGCCGACTACCATGTTTGTGTGAATGCAGATGTTGCCGACATCACGCCATTTTTTATCGATCTGCCGGACCCGCACATCAACTCGCTCGGCGCGCGGGGCATTGGCGAAATCGGAATCACCGGCGTCGCCGCTGCCATCGCGAACGCGGTTTTCCACGCCACTGGCAAACGCGTGCGCGATCTGCCGATCACGCCCGACAAATTAATATGAGCTCGCCCGGACCGATCTCAGCAAACGCGATGAGCAAACCGCTCAGCCGCGTGGATGGCCGCTTGAAGGTCACCGGCGCGGCGAAATATCCGGCCGAGTTCGCGCCGCCAAATATGGCTCATGCATTTCTCGTTATGAGCACCATTTCAAAAGGGACGATCACGAAGATTGATTCGGCCGCGGCCGAAAAGGCGCCAGGCATTCTTGCGGTGGTGACACATTTGAATGCGCCAAAATTAGCGGAACCCCAGAATGCGCAAAGAACCGAAGGCATTCGCATTGAACAACGCATTCCTCTGGCGGACGACAAAATTTCTTATGGCGGCCAATACGTCGCGATGGTTGTGGCCGAAACGCTCGAGCAGGCACGGCATGGCGCGGCGTTATTGAAGATTTCCCACACGCAGGAGAAACCTGTGCTGGAAAAAGAGCGCGCGATCAAGAGGGATAAACCGAAGGAACATTTCGACGAAGAATTGCAGGCCAAGAAAGGCGACCCGGCGACGGCGTTGCAAAACCCCGATTTGGTCAAAATCGAGCAGATCTATTCGACCCCGACGCAAACGCACAACCCGATGGAATGCTCGGCGACGATCGCGGTGTGGGATGCGCCAGAGCGCCTAACGATTTACGACGCGACACAATATGTGAAAGGCGCCACAGGGAATCACGGCGCACGCGTTTGGATTAAAGGCGGAAAACGTTCATGTGATTTGTCCCTTCGTCGGCGGCGCATTTGGTTGCAAGGGCCCGACCTGGCCGCACACCATTTTGGCGGCGATGGCAGCAAAGGTGGTAAACCGGCCGGTGAAAGTGGAGCTAACGCGTCATCAAATGTTTAGCGGTACGGGACATCGAACGGAAACAATTCAAACCATTGCGCTCGCTGCGAATCGCGAGGGAAAATTGCAAGCTATCCGGCATCAGAGTGAGATGTTCACGTCACCGGTTGGACATTGGGTGGAAGCGTGCGGCATCGGATCGACCAATGTGCTCTACGAAGCGCCGGCGATGGAATTGGGTCACACCATTTACACGGTGAACATTGCGCAGCCGTCGTTTATGCGCGCGCCGGGTGAGTGTCCTGGCACGTATGCGTTGGAGTGCGCGATGGATGAACTGGCTTACGCGCTCAAGATGGACCCGCTGCAATTACGCCTAACGAATGATTCGCAGAATCATCCAATGAAAAATATTCCGTGGTCAGCAAAATATTTGAAAGAATGTTACGAGCTGGGCGCGGAAAAATTTGCCTGGTCGCAACGCAAACACGAGCCGCGCTCAATGAAAGACGAAAATCTTCTCGTGGGCTGGGGCGTGGCGACGGCAACCTATCCCGCACATGCCGGCCGCGCCGATGTGCACATCCAATTAAATGTGGACGGAAGCGCAGTCGTTCGTTGCGCAACCCATGACTTGGGCACGGGACAATACACATCACTCACGCAAATCAGCGCCGACGCGATCGGGATCACGCCGGAAAAAGTAAAATTTGAACTGGGCGATTCAAACCTTCCTTTCGGTCCGGTTGCGGGTGGATCGCAAACAACCGGCACGGTCGGGTCGGCGATCGCAGCGGCTGCGGAAAACTTGCATAAGAAACTTGCCGATCTCGGTGCGAATCCTAAAAAACCCGATTCATTCGGTCAGGCTTTGCAACGTGCCGGAGTCAAATCGATAGAAGCGGACGGCAAATTCGAATTCGAAGAAAACGAGAAGCTCGGTTTCCAAAGTTTCGGCGCGCACTTTTGCGAAGTGAAGATCGATCCCGAGCTGCCGCTCGTGCGCGTGACGCGCTGGATCGCAGTGATGAATTGCGGCCGCGTCATTAATCCGAAAACCGGTGGCAGTCAGATCATGGGTGGGATCGTCATGGGCATCGGGATGGCATTGGAGGAAGAAACCGTTTACGATCCGGCGACGGGTTTGCCGGTGACGCGAAATCTCGCTGATTATCACGTAGCGGTACATGCGGACATTAATCCTATCGAGGTGCATTTTGTTGGCGAACCCGACTTTGCTTTCAATCCGATGGGCGCGCGCGGGATGGGTGAGATCGGGATCACCGGTGCGGCCGCCGCAGTTGCTAATGCCGTTTACCACGCGACCGGTAAACGCGTGCGCGATCTGCCGATCACGCTCGACAAACTAATGGGATGAAAGAAATCAGCGACATCCTGCGCGAGTTCGAAAAGCGGCAGGACGAACCACTCGCACTCGCCACACTGGTACGCGCAACGGGATCGAGTTATCGGCGCCCCGGTGCGCGAATGCTGATCGGGCTCAGCGGACCTACAGCCGGATCGCTGAGCGGCGGATGTGTAGAAGAAGAAGTTGCATCCCTTGCGCAGAACGTGATCTCTGCCGGTGAGCCGAAGTTGATTGCGTTCGATATGCGCCGTCGTTTTGGCTGCAACGGTGCGATTGAAATTTTTATCGAACCGTTGCGCGAATCGTTTCTTTCCGAACTTTCGCAGCATTTTCGTGGGCGGCGAAGTTGCCTGGCTGCGACCAATTTCGAAACCGAGGGCCACGAACTCGGAACGATCATGGTTCGAGCAACGGACGAATGTATTGCCGGAGCATTCGTGGAGCGAATCGAGCCGCCGATCCAACTGTTGATTGTCGGCGGAGGACCCGAAGCCAACTCGTTCCGGCAATTATCGGAGTTGCTCGGCTGGGACTTTGTTTCAGTGCCAAATCCGTCGCTGCTTGGCGATGAATTCGACGAGCGCACCGCAGTCGTCGTTAAGACGCACAACTACGGGCGCGATTTCTGCGCGCTTCAAAAACTGCTCCCGCTCGGACTTCGCTATCTCGGATTAATCGGCCCGCGAAAGCGGCGGGGCCAACTCCTCGCGGATTTGTTCAACAGTTCCGGTGCGCTTGGCGGCGAGTTTTTTGCGCCGGCCGGTCTTGATCTCGGCACGGAAACTCCGCAAGAAATTGCCCTCGCGATCGTCGCGGAAATTCAGAGCGTCTTCAATGCTGGCTCGGGCAAATCGTTGCGCGATCGCAGAGCGCCGATCCATGCGATTCGTTGCGCGCCTGCCGAAACTGAGGCCGTCGCTGCGGCTCGTTAGGCAATGGAAAAGATCGGCGCGATCATTCTCGCAGCCGGTAATTCAGCCCGACTTGGGCAGGCAAAACAACTTTTGCTATTTCGCGGTCAAACGTTGCTGCGCCGCGGTATCGCCGCAGCAAGAGGAGCGAATTGTTCGCCGATCGCTGTCGTGATTGGGGCGGAACGCGACCGTATCGTAAGCGAATTAGCTGGCGAAAAAGTTTTGCTCGTTGAAAACCCAAACTGGCAGCGCGGAATTGGAAATTCCATCCGTACTGGTTTGCGGGAATCACTTGCAGCTTATCCGAACCTTGACGCGGTCATCCTGCTCGCGTGCGATCAGCCTTTAGTTGATCGGGAAACCATTATTGGTCTGAAAACAAAACGCGAAGAAACGAAGAAGCCGATCGTTGCGTCGCGTTATGCAAATACGCTGGGCATCCCGGCGCTTTTTGCGCGCGGTTACTTCGATGAGCTTTTCGCGTTGGAGGACGAGGCTGGCGCGAAAAGAATCATCGCAAATCACCTTGAAGATGTCGCCGAGTTCCCCTTTCCTAAGGGAGCGATTGATATCGACACCGCAGATGATTACGAACGACTCGTTAGGCAATGCGAACAGTCAGCGGCCACCGAAAAATCTGCGGAATGATTGCAGTAATTTGTTCGGCAACGTGGCCGCTTTTTGCCCGGCGTCTTGAAGTTTTTGCACGAGTTGTGTCTGGACTCCACCGTGATCTTCACACGCTTTCGTCGGCACTTTGTCAGCCGGCAAAGTAATCTCGTAGGCGGTTCCAGCCATCTGGCATCCGGTCGTGGCGAGCTGATTGGAAATCGAGCAGACCACCGCGCGCGCTTGCGGCATGGTCGGCTGCAATTCCTGCGGCGGATAACGCTGCGCCGCTTTCATCATGACTTGCGTCCAGACCGGGAGCGCAAGCGCCGCGCCGTAGCCGTGGGGGATGATGGTGGCCGGTTGATCGAGTCCAACCCAGACACCGCAGGTCAGCTCCGTCGTATAGCCGACAAACCATGCGTCTTTGAAATCGTTCGTCGTTCCCGTCTTACCAGCGGCCGGCAATTTGAAGCCTAACGAGCGTGCGCTCGCGGCCGTTCCGCGAACCAACACGTCCTCCATCAACTGCGATGTCATCCAGGCCGCGCTCGGATCAAGCGCCGGAATTGAAACATGTGCGGCACGATAAATTGGATTGTGATCCGGATCATCAATCCGCTCGATGATGTAAGCCTGTTTGCGAATTCCCGCGTTCGGAAAAACGGTGTAAGCCGCGGTCAGATCTTTCAGGTCTGTTTCAAAAGAGCCGATGTAAATCGCTGGACCGCGCGGAATGTTTTGGCCAAGGCCAAGCGTCGTTGCGATTTTTTGCACGTCATCCAAACCGGCGAATTCGCCCACGCGCACGCTCATCGTATTGCGCGAATGAATCAGGCCGTTAGACACCGGCTGAATTCCGCCATAAGTCCCGTCGGAATTTCCCGGCGACCAATTGCCAGCACCCGTGATCTCGCCCGGTTGAATCGGCCCGTCACTGATCGACGCGCCGGGCAAAAGTCCATGCATGAAGGCGAGCGTGTAAACGAATGGTTTAAATGAAGAGCCAACTTGCCGGTTGGCCGGCGGCAGGGCGCGGTTGAATTTGCTCTGCGCGTAATCGCGGCCGCCGACAAGCGCGCGAATCCCACCACTGGCATTGTCGATCGCAACCACAGCGCCTTCCAGATATGGCATCGCCGCGTCCGGCGAGTCTTCCGACGCGTGATAGTCCGCCTTTCTCGCGTGATGAAAATTGGATTGTTTTTCGACCTTGGCGAGTTGCGTTTCAAGCGCTTCGGTAGCGGAGTTCTGTACAGTCGCATCGAGGGTGGTGTAAATATAAAGACCGCCATTATCGATTTGGTCCTGCGTCAGGAGCAGATTCAAATCCCGCTGCACCGCGTCCATCGCATAATTTTCCTGAATGAGCGGCAGCCGTCTCGGGCGTGACGTGACCTTCGTCAATTTTGCCTGTCGGGCCTGGGTTGCAGAAATCTTTTTCAACTCCAACATCCGGTTGATCACGGTGTCGCGTTGAATGGTCGCGCCCTCCGGATTTTTCAACGGCGAAAAACGATTTGGACTGCGAATCAACCCGGCCAGCAATCCGGCTTCAGATAAGTTTAATTTCGAAGCATCCTTGCCGAAGTAAGCTTGCGATGCGGTCTGGATGCCGTAACAACCAGAGCCAAAATAAATCCGGTTCATGTAGAGCTCGAGAATTTGTTCTTTCGTGTATTCGCGCTCGATCCGAAACGCCACCATTGCTTCGAGCAATTTGCGGCTGATGGTGCGTCCGCCAAGCGGAAGACTGTTGCGTGCCAGCTGCTGCGTAATGCTGCTCGCGCCTTCCTTGGCCGAGCGAGTGATGATGTCGCGGAGAAGGGCACGCATCACTCCGCGCCAATCAATCCCACTGTGCTGAAAAAAACGCGTGTCCTCGCGCGCGAGCAAAGCATCGACAAAAAACGGCGAAACCTCCTTGAAGGAAACCTTGAGGCGGTTGGCGCCGGCGAGCCGGCTGTAAATTTTTCCATCAACGTCGAAGACAGTGTTGCGCTCCGGCATTTCGCCAAGCTTCTTCATGTCGAACGTTTGCGCCCAAGCGCCATAGAAGATGAGAACGCCGAAACCGGCCGCGAGAACCAGAAGAAGAAAGGCCAGACTCCATCCGATTCGGTGGCGTCTTTTGCTCGAGCCGTCGCCTCTTTTGAGCGAGGTGTTCCGGACAAAGAGTTTCATTGCCAGACGTGGAAGCGATTAAGCGCTGAAGGGTTGAAGCGTTAGACCGGTGGAACGCTTCAACGGTTCAACGCTGCAACGAATCACATCCGCAGATGCACCGCAGCCTCGTGCTGCTCAGGAGGACAGGGGGCATTCGTCGGCACCGCGGTCTGAGCGTCGTTTGCAGCCACAATCTTATTCTCGATCAAATAACTCTCGACTTCTTCACCGCTCACATCCGCCAGCATATTGCCGTTAATTTCGACGCATGGCGAAAGGGGCTGGCCGCTTTTCGTTTCCATTTCCCAGCGAAAAGCCGGATTTTGAATGATGTCTTTCTCGGTGTATTTGAGATTGTATTTGGCCAGTACCGCGCGAACTCCGGCGCTCCAGCCGCACGTAGTTTTCAGGTAAGCGGTAATTTCAGGTGTATCCATTTCCGTTGAACTTAGCACGCGCTTTGTCGGGCGAAACCACTTTTCGATTGGGCGCGGTACCGAAACTCTGAATTCTTTTTCAAATCAGCGTATGAAAGATCGCGAAGCTGATCACGATCGTGTGACACAGAAAATAAATCGCGAAAAAGCTGTGGTAACGCTGATTGCGCGAGATCGCTGCTGCTGAGCAAAAAATAAGAAGTAGGATGGTGCTAACGATGTACTGCGGTCCTTGCGCGAGAAAATGACTGATGCCTTTCATTAGCGTATCCACGACGTCAACCGGCGCGAAAAGAGTCAATAGGATAAAGAACGCCCGATGATTCGCGTAAAAGTGTGTCCGATAATCGATTGATTCGTCGGCGGCGCCTTCTCGCGGAAAAAGCAGGAGAGAAGCAAGATAAAGGATGGTGGGCGAGATCAGAACGAAAACGAACAAGAAAAACGTCCAATGCTGTTCACCACGCCAGCGATAGAAAACCCACCACGCGATCACGAGAAACAGAAAGAGATTGACCACCCAGATTGCATGCACCCAATAGATCCGCCGTCGCGAGCGCGCCTGCAGCATGTCGCCGATTCCGGCCAACACACGTGTCATTCCCAATGCGAGAATGATCGAAATCAAAACCGAGAGATAACTAAACGGGTCCATCGCGAAGCTTCGAACTGTGAATGTCGAACTTCAAACTTCGTCCTTTGAGTTATTTGACTTCGTCCTTCGCACTTCGAACTTCGAACTCCCATGAACTTGACCTATTACGGACACGCTTGTTTTTCAGTTCAAACTGGCGGTAAAACTTTGCTCTTCGATCCATTCATCACGCCAAACCCGCTCGCGCAAGAAATCGATCCCACCAAAATCGCGGCCGACTTCATCCTTGTCTCACACGGTCATGGTGATCACGTCGCGGATGTCGTGGATATCGCGAAACAAACCGGCGCTACGGTGATCGCGCCGTATGAAGTCGGCTCTTGGTTTGAAAACAAGGGCGTCAAAAATGTCCAATCAATGAATCACGGCGGCGGCGCCGAAACCGAGTTCGGTCGCGTCAAGTTAACGATGGCATTGCATAGCAGCTCGATGCCGGATGGCAGTTATGGCGGCAACCCGTGCGGTTTCGTCGTCGAAACAAATGACGGAAATTTTTATTATTCCGGCGATAGCGCGCTGACTTACGATATGAAATTGATCGGCGAACAAACCAAACTCAGCTTCGCCGTTTTGCCGATCGGGGATTTCTTCACCATGGGAATCGACGACGCGTTACGCGCCGCGGAGTTTATCGGTGCAACGCGGATTGTCGGCGTGCACTACGACACTTTTCCGCCGATCAAGATCGATCACGCAGCGGCGCTCGCAGCCGCGCGCTCGGCCGGCAAGGAACTACTTCTCCCAAAAATCGGCGAAACGATTCAATTCTAGCAGCAGCCGCCACACCGAGCGACGAGCTTGGTCAACAGGCGCCCGGCAGAAGCGCCTCCTCCGTCATTTCTGCTTCGTGCCGCGCGGCTCGAGGCGAAAAATGGTCTCGCCTTCCTTCATTAAATCGAGCCGATCGCGCGCAATTGTTTCGAGATAAATTGCATCGGTCTTGAGCAGATTGACTTCGCGTGTTTGCCGGGCGAGCAAAAATTTTTGCTCGTCCACCAGCGCCTGTAGCCGCTCGATATCGTTGCGGCTTTGCTTGAGCTTGCTATAAGGCGGAACAAACAGACTGATGATGACGAGCCAGATCGCGAGAAAAAGAAGAACGCGCAAAATGCGGTTCAGGCGCTGCCAAATGGTCGCTTCGCGACGTTCCCCGAAATCGCCATAGCGGGAATACTCCACTAGCGCATCTTACCGCCGTAGACTGCGTTGTCACCAAGTTCCTCCGCGATGCGCAGAAGCTGATTGTACTTGGCGACACGATCCGTCCGGCAAAGCGAACCGGTCTTGATTTGCCCGGCATTCGTAGCCACCGCAATATCGGCAATCGTCGTATCCTCCGTTTCACCGGAACGATGACTGACCACAGCGGTATAATTATTTTTCATCGCGAGATCAATTGTATCCAGCGTCTCAGTGAGCGTGCCGATTTGATTTACCTTTATGAGAATGGAATTGGCGACGCCTTCCTCGATCCCCTTGCGCAAAAAGGCAACGTTAGTGACAAACAGATCGTCGCCGACCAGCTGGATCTTGTCGCCCAGTCGCGCTGTCAGTTTTTTCCAGCCATCCCAATCATTTTCCGCGCAACCGTCCTCGATGGAAATGATCGGAAAACGATCGCAAAGCTGAGCATAATAATCGACCAGCTCGGCCGCGCTTCGTCGCGAGCCGTCGGATTTTTTGAAAAGGTAAACGTCGGTTTCTTTGTCGTAGAACTCCGAAGAAGCGGGATCGAGCGCGATGAAAATTTGCTCGCCGAGTTGGTAGCCGGCTTTTTCTACTGCCGCCGCAATCGATTCCAGCGCATCCTCCGACGAATTCAATTTCGGAGCAAAACCGCCTTCGTCCCCGATTGCAGTCGACAGCCCGCGATCTTTCAGGACACCTTTTAGCGCGTGAAAAACTTCCGCGCCGTAACGGAGCGCTTCCGCAAAATTCGGCGCCCCTTTCGGCACGATCATGAACTCTTGAAAATCGATCGGCGCATCGGAATGCGCGCCGCCGTTCAGGATGTTCATCATCGGAACGGGCAAGGTCTTTGCATCTGGGCCACCGAGATAGCGGAAAAGCGGAAGCTTTTCCGCGGCTGCGGCTGCGTGCGCGCTGGCAAGTGAAACACCGAGGAGCGCATTCGCCCCGAGGTTTTTTTTGTTCGGCATGCCATCGAGTTGGATGATCTTTTTATCCAGCGCTTTTTGCTCCGTCGCATCAAAACCGAGCAATGCGCGCGCGATTGTCTCATTGACGTTCCGCACAGCTTTTGTGACGCCTTTGCCACCGAAGCGTTTCTTATCACCATCACGCAACTCCCATGCCTCATGTTCGCCGGTACTCGCGCCGCTAGGAACAGCGGCGCGCCCGAAGGCACCGCCTTCCAAATGCACGTCTACTTCAATTGTGGGATTGCCTCGCGAATCGAGAATTTCGCGCGCGATTATTTTACTGATGCTGGTTTTTGCCATAGCGCGACGAGCGCGTGATCATGCCCGGCTCGCGCTTCATGTTCAATCAATCTTTATAGTTACTGATGCCGGCATCTCTAGATTCCCGCTGGTAAAACCACACTGCTGCGATACGCTGATCCATGTCTCATCGCGCGATGCTGTTCGCGATGCTTTGTTTCAGCTTGGCAAATTTTTCCTTCGCCAGGGAAGCGCCACGTCTCTCCGCCGAAGAGATGGCCAAGGCGATCAAAAGCGACGCCATTACCATTCCGACGCCAGGCGAACTTTTCGCCGCGCTCGCCAAACCCGGAAAAATAGATTGGCAGGGACAATACCGCGGCCCAATCCCAGTGACCTATCGCAACCGTGCGCAGATTGCGCTCAATCTCGGTGGTTTGATTGCCGATGGTTTCATCGCGGTTCAAGCGCAGGACAGCCAGCAAGTAAAAAACATCGGCGCCGACATCATCAAACTCGCGAAAGCCCTCGGTGTGAGTGAAAACATCCTGGGTCGCAGCAACAGCATTAGCGAATTTGCCGAAAACAACGATTGGGATTCGTTGCAAGAAGAGCTCGAGGCGACGCAAAATGAGGTGAAAAATTCGATGCAATCGCATCAAGACCAGGACCTCGTCATTTTGGTTAGCCTCGGTGGCTGGATTCGGGGCACCCAAGTCGTCACCGGTGCGATTGTGAAGAATTATAATGAGCGAGCAGCGAAAGTTCTGCGGCAACCGGCTCTGCTGAATTTCATCCGATCTAAAATCGACGATATTTCGCCCAACTTGCGCGATGAACCTCTCGTCAAAGAGGTCAGCAGTCAGCTCGCCGGGATCGAAAAGCTCGTCTCTTTTCCCTCGCGGGAAGCGCCGACCGTGGAAGATGTGCGCAGGCTAAACGGAGAGGTCGGGAAATTGATGGAGGAAATCCGGAACAAAAGCGACGCGGAATGAAACAACTTATTTTAAGTTTGGTTGTCGCCGCGCTTGCATGCGCATCCGCCTTCGCTGAATCGGACGGCGAAGTGCAGGCGCGCAAAACGGCGCTGGACCTGGCCGGGGCCTTCACCAATGACGGTTTTAAAATTCGCGACGGGCATTGGTCCGGCACGATCAGGCCGCACGAGCACGCGCTCATCGCGGTCAACCTTTACGCCGGCAATCAATATTGGTTTGCTGTGGGTTCGGACGAAAGCGGCAAAAAAGTGGCGGTCGAAATTTTCGATGAAAGCGGGCACCAAGTAGCTGCCGAAAATTATGCGGAGGGTGAAAAGGCCGCGGCCGGCTTTTTGCCGGCCAACAGTGGCCAATATTTTATTTCGGTGAGCCTGCTCGAAGGGGCCCAGAGCAGCGTCTGCCTGCTTTGCTCTTACAAGTAAGACTGAATCGAGCGGGGCTTGGGTGCGCTAAGTGCTTCAACTTAGCGCATGGGAATCACTGCGGGGCGTGCGTTGGCAATCTGCTCCGTCGCCCTCTTATCCACAGGATGCGCCTGGCGCGAGCAAGTCGCTGATTCAAAGGCAAATTTTTACGCCGTCACCGCGGACAAGACGGCTTTCTTCAAATTCGGACCGCAGCAGGGAAAGGGCGCCGATATGGAACTGCCGAAAGACACGCTCATGACGGTGATCCGGCCTTCGTTTGGTTATTGCAAGGTTCACCTAACGAATGGTGAGGATGGTTATGTCGCAAGTGAAGACATCGGGGCCGCACCGTCGACCTTGCTTGCAGCGGTCACCGCCCCACTGACGCCGCCGCCATCCGAGGTGACTTCACGCCGTGAGGAACATTTCAATTTGAATTCGAATGATCCACGGCTCGCAGTACCGGCCGAAGAACTGCCGGGAAATTCGCCTGAACCAACGCCGCTTCCCGGCACATCGCCCTAGGCTCACGCGAAGCGAGGCTTGGCCGCCGCGCCCTTTTCGCCGATCATTTCGGCATGAGTGCGATGCAGGTTTGTTACGATGGTAACGTTCAGGGCGTTGGCTTTCGCTATTCAATTAAGCAAATCGCGCACGGTTTTGAAGTTACCGGGTGGGTGCGCAACCTGCGTGACGGCCGCGTTGAATTGCAGGCCAGCGGCGAAGAAGATGAAGTGCGCGCATTCCTCGAGGCGATCATGCAAAGCGATTTGCGCGCGCACATCAGAAAACAGGAGGCGACGCCGGTAGCCGAGCCACCCGCGAGCCGCGGCTTTCATATCCGCTATGACTGAACCGGCTGTTCTGGTCAGCGCCTTGACGAAAGTCTTTCCGGTTTCTTTCAAGCGCAAACCGGTGATCGCCGTACGCGATCTCAATCTCAAAGTCGAGGCCGGACAAGTTTACGGACTGCTCGGGCCGAACGGCTCAGGCAAAAGCACGACGCTAAAAATTATTCTTGGCCTTGTTTCGCCGACGCGCGGAAAAACCGCGATTTTCGGCCGGGACAGCCGATTGGTTGAGAGCCGCGAAGCCGTTGGATTCCTGCCGGAGAATCCTTACTTCTACAAATTCCTTACCGGTCAGGAGACGCTGCGGTTTTATGGAAAAGTATGCGGGCTGCGCGGGTTCCGTCTGCACAAGCGCGTCACCGAACTTCTCGCGCTCGTCGGCCTAACGAATGCGCGCGATCGGCGCTTGAGCGATTATTCCAAGGGGATGCTGCAGCGGATTGGCTTGGCGCAGGCGCTCATCCAGGAGCCGAGATTGGTGGTGCTCGATGAGCCAACGGCCGGGGTCGATCCAGCCGGCTCACGTGAAATCTGCCGAATGATTCTCGATTTGAAAGAGCGCGGGATTGCTGTTTTGCTCTCGTCACATTTGCTCGCGCAAGCGCAGGAGATTTGTGATCGTGTGGGCATTCTCGCCAACGGCGTTCTCGTTCGTGAAGGGCCGCTCCAGGAACTGATCGCAATTGAAAACCAAACCGAGCTGATTCTCGAAAACGCGTCTCCGGAAGCCCTCCGGCAGATCGAGATCGCGGTGCACAACTCCGGCGCGCGTCTGATCGCTCAGCGCAAACCGCAGACAACTCTCGAGCGTCTGTTTCTCGAAGCAACGCGAGATGGCGCAGAAGAATAATCGCATCGTGACATACAAAACGGATTCGCACGTTTGTCTTCACCTCTCCCTTTCAAAGGGAGAGAGTAAGGTGAGGGTTTTCTCGCCAGCTCTTCCACCTAACGAATCCCCTCACCTTAATTCCCTCCCATTGTCGAAACCGAGAGGCAGACCCCGGCGACAATCGCGATGACCGAAAAGCAACATCGCGCATTTTCCTTCCGAAGAATTAGCGCGATCACAGGCAACACGCTCACCGAGTTGACGCGCCAGAAAGTTTTCTACGTCGTCCTCATCTTTGCGCTCGTTTTGATCGGCAATTCCATCTTCATGGCGCGGCTGACATTCCAGCAGGAGTCTCAGGTTTTGAAAGATGTCTCGTTAGGCGCGATGAGCATCTTTACGTCGCTTCTCGCTATCATTTCTACGGCGCGGCTCATCCCGCAGGAGACTGAAGACCGCACAATTTACACAATCCTGGCCAAGCCTGTGACGCGCTTGGAATACCTTTGCGGCAAACTTGCTGGCGTGCTCGCCCTCCTCGCCCTCAGCACCTTTGTCATGAGCGCCCTTTTTTTTCTTGTCCTCTATCTGCGGGAACAAACTGTCATTAGCGAAACGGCGCGGCAGCTGGCTGGAATGCCGCCCGAGCAAATTAACGAAGCTTTGCGCGGCATCCGCGCTTCCACTTTTAACCCGAACCTGCTCGCCGGCATTGGGATCATTTACCTGAAAGCGTGTCTGCTCGCCTCGCTTACACTTTTTGTTTCGACCTTCGCCACTACCAACATTTTTACCGTCGTGGTGATGGTATTCATCTATTTCATCGGCCATCTCCAGGCGACGGCGCGCGACTATTGGCTGCAGGAAAAAAGCGCCGATTGGATAACGCATGCATTTCTCGCATTCGTCGCCTTCGTTTTTCCCGACCTGCAAGCCTTCAATTTGATCGACGACATTGTGGCTGGTGTGGCCGTACCCCTCACGCTCTTCGCCAAAACAGCGCTGCTCGGTGGTTTTTACACGGCAATTTATCTCCTTCTTGCCTGCGTTGTTTTTTACGGAAAGGAACTCTGATGCGAATCGTGCTCGTGCTCGTGATCGTAATCGCTTTTGGTACGGCAAAATTGCCCGTCGAGCACGAACTCGCGGCTATCCATCAGCGTCTCCATTTCCGGAGTGTTGAACTTGGGCTCGATCTGCGTGAACAAATTGGACAGCTCGGATTTATTGCAGCGTTGAGTGGTTTCCGTTCGCTCGTCGCCGACATTCTTTTCATTCAGGCGCACGTCGCCTGGGAACGAACGGAGTGGGGGCGCGTCCTGCTCTTGTTCCGCCAGGTCACGACGTTGCAGCCGCATGTCATTTTGTTTTGGGACATGGCCGCCTGGCACATGGCGTGGAACGCCAGCGCCGCCGCGATGCACGATTCGACCCAGCCGCGTCTCGCCCTGCGCATCAAAGCGCAGCGAGAATATTTCGCACTCGGCAAAGATTTCCTCGAGCACGGGATCCGGAATAATCCGGATCGTCCGCAACTCTACGAATCGCTTGGCCGGCTTTACCGCGACAAATATCACAATCACGCGCGCGCTTCGGAATACTTCGCAAAGGCGGCGGAGAAACCGGGCGCGTTCAGCTACGACAAAAGATTTGCCGCTTACGAACTTTCCTTTTGCGAAGGACGAGAACGCGAAGCCTACGAGCGGCTGCATCAATTTTACCTCGCGGGCAAAAATGAAAGATTGCCCACTTTGATCACGCGATTGAAGTTTCTTGAAGAGAAGCTCAATATCCCCGCTGATCAACGGATTCCAGACCAGCGTTAAAACGTTAAACCGTTACATCGTTAAATTGGTACCTTGTTGCCGATTTTAACTTTGTAACTCTTTTAACCTTTATCATGCGCCTTGCCATTTTCAGCGATATCCATTCCAACCTCGAGGCGACCGAAGCCGTCCTCAGCGATGCACGTGAGCACGGCTGCGCGGAGTTTGTCTGT
>Ga0137390_10002391_pt1 | contig 14834 bp, 11 predicted proteins | sample 15con2h24AmetaG_FD_104937 | JGI IMG/M metagenome (GOLD analysis project Ga0137390, IMG submission 104937) | Vadose zone soil microbial communities from Angelo Coast Range Reserve, California, USA - 15con2h2.4A metaG | ecosystem: Environmental > Terrestrial > Soil > Vadose zone > Saprolite... | reverse complement strand
GCGGGTTGGCTAGCTTCGACGTCGCGCACAACACCGTGAGGTGCACGCGGCTGGTAACCAGGCGGACATTAGCTACGTCGCCCTTCGTCTAGCAATGCCGTCGATCAGAGATCGGCGTTCCTTGCGAGTCTGACAGTAGAAATCACCAGAGCTTGCCTCGGAGGCGGCCGGTAAACCCCCCTCACAGGCTGATGCGAGCCCTCGATCGTCTGCCGCCAAGCATCCAATTGACAACCTTGACAAGTTAGAGCAGAGTCAACGTCAGGCTGTAATCGCGGCCAGCGCTTGGAGGTGGGATATGCGCGGTTCAGGGTTGGTGACCGCGTTGGCGTTGGCGTTGGCGTTCTAGGCTGGATTCCTGGGGCCGATTGTCTTGTTGATTTTCTGTCCGGGCTCCACGGCTGCCCTAACTTTGATCTCGCTGCCCTCTGCGCCTCCAGCCGGCACAGCAATACTCGGAATTGATTCGTGGAGGTTGCGAGATGGCGTACGACGTTGACCAGTTGCTCGAGATGTCGCAGTCCGAGCTGGATCAATTGTTTCGAGGCAGTCCCGCCGGAGACATACCCGCAGGCGAGGCCCAAGGCACGTGCATCATCGACCCCGGCACGGAGCTGTCCGAGATCGCGGCCAAGTTCGTTCACATCTTCGCGTGGCACGGCAAGGTATTCGATCCCGCTTCTGGCACGCTCAAGAACGTGATCCTTCCCATTCCGATGCAGGCGATCGTCGCACGCGTCTACAAGGCGCCAAGCTGGCTAGATGGAAATGAATGCATCGTGCTGGACTACTCAGAAACGTCGCTTGTCGCGCATCACGTTCGTGACGAGATCCGCCTGATCGCCCCCGACACCTATCTAGGCATCGTCTTTTGGGACCGCGCCAAGCTGATCGACTTCGCCCTTCAGTTCGCCTCAATGAAGACTTCGTCGCCCGTCGGCTCGTAGGGCTCGACCGTATTCATCTCCTGCCTGAGTCTCGACAGCTCGCCGTACATGCGCTTTCGGGCACGACTCACGTTGCCGAGCGGGCGGTGCTCCGGGATGCAGTGCCATGGATTGAAGGAAAGGACCCTCGCGAATGCCAGTTGCGCGGACGAGTCGAATGTCTGCTTCGGAATTCTCAAGGTGGCTGCCGGGACGCGCGGCGAGAGCCGGCTCGGCCACACGATGGCGGCGTTCTCCACCGGCATCAGAAACGGGTCGGTCTGGAGCTGGATGCAAATGTCGAACTCGACATCTTGCCTCGCGAGCGTGGCGACCATCGCATCCCGCAAGTAGTTGTCAGGTGGCCGCTTCGGCAATCGGGGCACCGGCGTCCGTGTTTTCAGGCGCGACCAGAAGGAGTACTGCATGGCTTGGCCGTCGCCCAGGAGGTAAGGCACGCAGCTGAAGTACTGACTCTCCAAAGGGCTGCTCTGGGTCTTGGTCCACAGCAGGTTCATGACGCCGTCCAGGAGGTGTGTTTCGGGAAAGTTGATGAAATAGAACAGCGGTGCGTTCTTCACGCTCCAGTGCTGCAGGCGGGAGTTGGTTCGGGTGTCGGGGCAGACGAATGTCGGGACAGAGGTGCCGAACAGATCCTGGGTGAATTTCTCATCATCCATCAACTTGGGACCAGGTACGCCCATGAGCTTGATGCTCATGCTCATGAAGCCGACGTCATCGATGTCCGGCGTGACGTATGGGCCAGGACCCGAAAAACGCACCCATGCTCGATACGTGCGGGGCTCGGCAAATATGCCCCTCCGCATTTTCTCGGGCAGTTCGTCGCGCACGGTCAACTCTGCTCGGACGATGCCGTGCGTTTTTGTATTGCCGCCGCGCTCGAAATATCCGGGCGTCCACAGCCCGCGCATCTGAATGGTGAAAGTGTCGATGATGTCCTGAAGGTGGGCCTCTTCGTCGGGCTGCACTCTTTCCTCTGCGAGCTTCAAGCCGTCGTTGGTTCGCCGCGCGTTCTTGAGCCACGTGGCCAGGTAGGTCAATGGATCTCGCAGGAGCGCTTCCAGGAACGGCCCGTAAAAGGGATTGACGCGGCGTTCGAGGTGGAGCAGGCGGATCATGAGGCGATGAATCAGATCGAGCGCGGCATTACCCGTGTGGGGTGGTGGAACTCCGAATCCGCTGCCATGGCTCGACGCGGAGGTCACAGTTGCTTCGATGCGATTATGAGTCTCCTAGGGGATGTGTCAAGCCTCACGCGCGCCTGAGCTTGACAGTCGCAGGCCCCCGTGGTAGACGACGTGTGACTTGCCACACCAGGTAGGGCTGACCATGGTCGCACCCGCCCAGCCGTCGAGGCTCGACGATCTTCGCAGCTTGCTCGATGAGATCGGCAAGGATCCCGCCGGTAATGCGCATGTGCCGTTCGGGCACGTTCACTCCATCCACTACGCAAGGTTCATTCTTCTCGAGCCGACCGCCGACCTCTCAGGCCGGCCAATCCCCGCCGAGCTGATATTCATGGCCGACTTCGACTCCCCGCTGGAGGATCGGCTCGACGATCTGCTGACAGTGGCAGGGCAGGGATTGATCCGGCTGCTGAGCCACTGCGAGGGATTTCCGCCGGCGGCGAGCCGCGCAGCATGCAAGAGCTACTTTCTCGATCACGTCACGCGCGACGCCGCCTACTACGTCAACACCATCGGCGTTGGCGTCGATCAGGTGCTCGGCGAGAGCCGGCTGCACGAAGCGCTTGGTGAGTACCTCGACGCCACGCCTGAGCTGCGCTCCGGTGATCCGGCCGCGGTGCGGCGCCGCGTGGCGGAGTGGGTGGCGACCTCGTCCAACCTGCCATGGGCGCTGAAACAGCCGTCCCGTCCAGACCTCGCGTGGCGCATCGGCGAGCTGCTCCATATGGTTCTGATCCCGCTTGTCGGCCTGGTCCTGCTTCCGCTCATCATCGTCGCCCTGCCATTCTGGTTGATCGCGCTTCGGCTGCACGAGCGCTCGGAGCCAGTCTCCATTGCGAAACCAGATCCCGCTCACAGGCACGCACTCGAAAGGCTCGAAGACCACGGACCGGTCAATCAGTTCACGGCCGTCGGCTTCGTCAAGGGGGGCTGGTTCCGAGCGTTGACAGCTCGCCTGGTTCTGTTTCTCATCGCGTACGGTGTCCGGCACATTTTCAATCGCGCCAACCTCGCGGGCGTCAAGACGATCCATTTCGCGCGGTGGACGTACATCGACGGAGGGCGCCGGGTGATCTTTGCCAGCAACTACGACGGCAGCGTGGAAAGTTACAACGATGATTTCATCGACAAGATCGCATGGGGTCTCAACGCGGTCTTTAGCAACGGCGCAGGATACCCTTCGACCCGCTGGCTGCTTTGGGGAGGAGCCAAGAACGAAAACGCGTTCAAGAACTACCTGCGCGTGCACCAGGCGCCGACCCAGGTCTGGTACGCGGCGTACTCCTCGCTGACAGCCTTGAACATCGCCAATAGCGGCGCGATACGCCGGGACCTGATTGGCGGTGGCGACGAGACAGCGTGGCTCCTCCGCCTGTGAACCTCGAGGTCGCCGACATACAGGGTCTTGTGGCCGCCGGCTATCGGCGCCTGAGATCCGCCGATTACCTGCTCTTCAAGATTCGCGGCCAGGGCGAGGCGAGGAGATGGCTCGGCGAGCTGGCCGGCCGGCTGACGACCGCCCAGGCGCCTGTCGCCACGACCGGCCTCAACCTGGCCCTGACTTCAAGCGGACTACAGCATCTTGGCCTCGACGACGATACGCTCGGGTCCTTTCCTTCGGAGTTCATCGAAGGCATGGCGACGCCGCACCGCAGCCGCATGCTTGGTGACGAAGCTGCAAGCGCACCAGGCAACTGGCGCTGGGGAGGGAACGAATCGACCGCGGTCGACATCGTCCTGATGCTGTTTGCGCTCGACGCGGTGACCCTTGACCACCTCCGGCACGACCTTGCGGTGGATACGATCGCCGGCCTCGAGAAGGTGACCGAGCTGCACACAGCTGACCTCGGAGATCACGAGCACTTCGGCTTCGCCGACGGAATCTCGCAGCCAACGATTCTGGGCTTCGGGCGTCCGGCGCCGTCGCGTGACCTCATTCAACCCGGGGAATTCATCCTGGGCTACGCCAACGAGTACGGACTCATCCCTCCGGGTCCTGTCGTCAGCAGCAAAGCCGATCCCCGCCGAATCCTGACGCAGGCTAGCGATGGTTCCGGAGCCGGTGATCTGGGTCGCAATGGAACGTACATGGTTTTTCGCCAGATGCGGCAGGACGTCGCCGGATTCTGGAACTTCGCCGGTCAGCGGGCGGCCACAAGCGGGCAAGGTTCGCCTGAGAAGCTCGCCGCGAAGATCGTCGGCCGGTGGCCGAGCGGAGCGCCGCTGCTGATAGCGCCGGACTCGGACCAGCCTAACTTTGCATCATCCAATGATTTCGCCTACCAGGCGGACGACGCCGATGGTCTGCGATGTCCTGTTGGCGCGCATGTCCGCCGTGCCAATCCGCGTGACTCGCTTGACCCCGCGCCTGGCACCGACCGGTCGGTCGCGCTTGTCAAGCGCCATCGCATCCTCAGGCGCGGACGTGAGTATGGGCCGCCAATTTCGTCTGACCCCTCGGGCCCGCGCCCACCGCTGACGGACGACGGCCAGGAGCGGGGTCTTCAATTCATCTGTCTTTGCTCCAATCTCGTCCGGCAGTTCGAGTTCGTCCAAGGCACCTGGATTGCAAGCCCGAAGTTTGCCGGGCTTTACGACGACGCGGATCCGCTTGTGGCCGCGCGTTCTCCAGCCGGGTCTTCATTCAACATCCCCGCTCGTCCGTTCAGGCATCGCCTGATGGCACTGCCGCCGTTCGTCACCGTTGTTGGCGGCGCTTATTTCTTTCTTCCGAGCATCCGCGCGGTGCGCTACCTGGCCTCCAAGTAAGTCTCGTCGTGGAGCCACTTGACATCGTTCCAGGCTCTGTCAAGATGGCCGCAACCGCACAACGTTGGGACTCGAAGGAGAACTGGGGTGAGCAGGTCCGGTGGGTGAGTTCGCGTGGAAGGCGCTCGCCGGGATCATGCTCGTCAACGGCACACTCGGCGTGTTCGCGCCGCGGTTTTTGATCCGCCAGCTTGGGATCAAGCCTGAAATCGAACCCGGCATGATCTACGTCTTTCGGATGTTCGGCATCCGCACGACCTTTCTCGCGGTCGACCTATTCCGTTTTCCGAGCCAGCGCGGGCGCTCGTTGCGGGAGGGGATTCTTGTCCATGGCACCGATATGACCGCAGCGCTCACCGGTACCGCGCTCGGCCAGCTGCCGTGGCGCAAAGGGCTGATCGTGTCCGGAGTATCGCTGCTCAACACGGCGCTCGCGATCGCCGGCGCGCGCGCGTATCGAAATCGCCCGTGAGCGTCCCGCCGTTCCGTCCATCGCTGTCAGAGCGGATCTTGGCCGCGATCGCAGAAAACATCGACCGCACGACAGGGTGGTGGCACTTGCCCGTGCTGACAGGCGCCGCTGTGCTCGAGGGATTGCGGACCCGCCTTCGCCAGAAGAACCTCCACGACACCGAGACGCTGGAACGGGTCAAGCCACAGCCAAAGCTGAACCCCGTCTATCGTTCGGCTACCGCCCGCAGCGTGGACGGGAGTTACAACGACCTTCGAGTACCGGAAATGGGTCGCGCCAACACCCGCTTCGGCCGCAACGTGCCCAACGACGCGACGAAGATCCCTTCCGACGAGGTGTTGCTGACGCCGAATCCTCGTACAGTCAGCCGCCGGCTCCTGACCCGCGATCGGTTCATTCCGGCCACGACGCTGAACCTTCTTGCGGCGGCATGGCTGCAGTTCAACGTCCACGACTGGCTTTCACACGGCGACAACCCCAAGCCGAACCCGTTCCGGATTGAACTATCGCCAGACGATCCATGGCCGCACCGCTCGATGACGATCCTGCGCACGAGACGCGATCCAACCAGTCCACCCGATGCCAACCCGCCGACTTTCATCAACATTGCAAGCGCGTGGTGGGACGCCTCGCAGATCTATGGAAGCGATGAAAAAACCCAGGCCAGCGTGCGTGCTCATGTCGACGGCAAGTTGAACCTGGGCGCCGACGGACTGCTGCCACTCGATCCCAAGCTCGGTGTCGAGGTAACGGGTGTGAACGGCAACTGGTGGCTTGGCCTCGACCTGATGCACACGCTCTTCACGCTGGAGCACAACGCGATCTGCGACCACCTGCTGCGCGAGTATCCCGGCTGGTCAGACCAGGAAGTCTTCGACCGCGCGCGACTGATCAACGCGGCGTTGATCGCCAAGATCCACACAGTGGAGTGGACGCCCGGAATTCTGGGCCACCCAACGCTCCACCTGGCCATGCGTGCCAACTGGTGGGGGCTCGCCGGCGAGGCGGTTCACCGCATGAACGGACGGATCAGCAAGAGCGAAGTGGTCAGCGGCATCGTCGGCGCGGCGACCAATCACTTCGGGGTGCCGTATTCGATCACGGAGGAATTCGTTGCCGTTTACCGAATGCACCCGCTCATCCCGGACGACTATGAATTTCGATCCGCAGCCGATGACGCGGTCATCGACCAGCGCGCATTTCCCGATGTCGCGCTCAAGAACGCGCGCAAGGCGCTCGACAAAGTCGGGATGGAGAACGCGCTCTACTCGTTCGGGCGCCTGAATCCGGGCGCGATCACCCTTCACAACTTTCCGCGAGCCATGCAGCACCTCGTCGAGATCGACGGAACCGAAGTGGACCTCGCCGCTCTGGACCTCATCCGGACGCGGGAACGCGGAGTGCCACGTTACAACGCCTTTCGCCGGTTCCTCCACAGGCCTCCCGTCAAACGGTTTGAGGATCTCTCTGACAACCCTGAATGGGTCGAGGAAATGCGTGACGTCTATAACGGTGACATCGAGGCGGTCGACCTGATGGTCGGCCTTTTCGCGGAACCGCTGCCCGCGGGCTTCGGATTCAGCGACACGGCTTTCCGAATCTTCGTCTTGATGGCCTCGCGGCGGCTCAACAGCGACCGCTTCTTCACCACCGACTTCACCCCCGCGGTCTACACACCGATCGGGATGAAGTGGCTCGATGACAACGGGTTCGCGTCCGTACTTCTGCGCCACTTCCCGGGCCTCCGTCCGGCGCTGCGCGGGGTAGCGAACCCATTCGCTCCGTGGGCCTCGGTGAGCCAACGCACATGAGGCAGCCCATGCCGACAGGTGATCGTCCAATTCGACCGGCGGACGACGATGACGTCTGCATCGGCCTCATGCAGCGTCCACCATAAGTAGTCGCAAGTCGTGACAAGTCCCGTCGCGGAGACGACGGATTTCACTCGAGACGTTCTGGGTCGCTACATTTGCAACGGCTTTGACGAGGCCGTTGCCAGCGCTGGTGTCCGCCCTTTCGACACCATCGTCATCGGTGGCGGGGCATTCGGCGCGGTCGTCGCGCAGCACCTTCTATATCGCGACCAACAACGCGCGCACCGAATCCTCGTGCTGGAGGCAGGACCGTTCGTCCTGCCCGAGCATGTCCAGAATCTGCCGATGCTCGGGCTGAACGTCCCAGATCCCGTGCTGACCGATCCGGGGCCGCGCTGCGAGGTGTGGGGGCTGCCGTGGATCTCCGACATACCCGGTGGAACGATCGGGCTCGCCTACTGCTTGGGCGGGCGATCAATCTATTGGGGCGGCTGGTCTCCTCGTTTGCTGACCGAAGAAACGCCATCCCCGCCATGGCCCTCTGCAGCCCTGGTCGACTTGAACGGCGGTTACATCAAGGATGCTGCGGATCAGCTGGGCGCTTCAGCGGCCAACGAGTTCGTCTTCGGCCCGCTGCAGAACACGCTCCGCCAGTTGCTCTTTGAGGCGGCGCCGGCGATCGCGGACCTGATCCCGCTGGCTGAGCTCCCGGACTATCCAGCGGTTCCTATCAACCCAGATAGACACCTACTTCTTGACCTGCTCGGTCTGCCGCGCGACACGCCCAATCCACCGGGGGACGGCGACCTTCGCAATCTTCTAAAAGTGGAGGCGCCGCTTGCGGTGCAGAGCCATGCGCCGCTCCCGGGCTCCTTCGCAATGAACAAGTTCAGCGCCGTGCCCCTGATCCTCGAGGCCGCTCGTGCTGCTTGGGCTGAGTCCGTGGGTAACGACGCCGATCGCCGCCTGATGGTGGTGCCGCGCTGCCACGTCACTCGCCTCGACGCCATCCGCAGCAACGACCTGTGGCACGTTGCCGCCATCGAGACGAACCGGGGCGTTCTTCCGGTTCCGCGTTCGGGGCGGGTCGTCCTGGCCATGGCGACGATCGAGAACACACGGATGGCCCTCGCTTCATTCGCCAGCCTTGGTATGCCCAACTACGGCCAGATTGGTTCGAACTTCCAGGTCCACATGCGCTCAAACCTGACTATTCGGGTGCCCAAGGCAGCGTTCCAGGGACTTGCTGCCGCAGTGGGCCTGCAGGCGGCCGCGCTGTTTCTTAAGGGCCGTCACTCAGGCAATGGCGCCGTGCGCCATTTCCATTTCCAGATCACCGCGTCAGGTCTGCAGGGACTCGATACGGATGCCGAGGCGAAGCTCTACAAGCTGATTCCTGACGTGGATACGGTAGACGCGTTCCGCGCCATGACAGAGGACCACGTCGTCATTGCCATCCGCGGGGTGGCTGAGATGGATGCCCGAAACCCATCCTCCACAATTCGGCTGGCCGAACACCGCGACGAATTCGAAGTCCCACGTGCGTTCGTCACCGTTAAACCGACCCCTCGAGATCTCGCGACGTGGGACGCCTGTGACGCGGCGGCCAATGAGGTCGCCAAAGCGCTCGCTAGCGGAGTTGATTTCGACGTGGTTGCGTTCAATCGCGACGGTCTGGGCACGACCTATCACGAAGGTGGAACACTGGCGATGGGCGACTCGCCTGAAACCTCGGTTACCAATGCCGACACCCGGTTCCACCTCGTAGACAACCTCTTCGCAACCGGGCCGGCGCTGTTTCCGACCACCGGTTCGGCAAATCCGATGTTGACAGGAGTCGCCCTGGCTCGACGGCTGGCCGAACACCTTATTTGAAGCCGGATTCTTGAATACGGGTTGGGAGAAATGGAAAACGACGGACTTACATGCGTGGTCACTGTTCACGGCATCGGGCTCCAGCGGCCGCCCGACGATAAAGCAAATGTCGCCGGCTATGCCGACGAGTTACACACGAATCTCAGACCCGTGCTCGGCCCGTCTCTCGGGGAGGATCCGCAGCGACCCAACGGCGGGCCGGTGTACGTGCAGAGCGAGTATCCGAGTCTGTCCAAAGACACCGAGAAAGGTCTAGAGCGGATCGGTAAATGGGATGCAAGTCGAAGCGTTGCGAAGGGCGCGGCCCTGACGCAGGCGGGCGCCTCGATCGCACACGTGGCTCTTGTCTACTCAGGAGATGAAGAGCACGTCGCCGACCCACTCGCAGGTGCGGTGATCGCTTTGCTCGGCATCCAGGGAGTGCTTCACTATGCGACTCCGGAGGGCCTCACTGAAGCATTCGGCAACAACCTGCGTGGCCTCTTTCACCGGAAAACGCCGGCTGCCTCCAAGGCACAGGCTGATGCGGCCAAAGCCGCAGGCGCACAACCCTTGACCTCCCTCGTCGACCATGTCGGCGGCTATGTGGCGCGTAATGTCCTTAGAGAGCGCGTGCGCTTGTTCGTCCGCGACGCGGTTATCCGCCTTGCAGCACGCGAGGACGTCAAGACGATCGTCCTCAACACGCACAGCAACGGGACCGTCATCGTTTTCGATGTTATGCCGCGTATCTGGCCGGAGCAGGCGCGAAAGCTGGGTCTCTACGTCACGGCTGGCACTCCGCTCAGGAAATACGTCCACCTGCTCAGTTGGGGCAACGAGGTGGCGAACTGGCCCGATGTGAAATGGATCAACTACTACGACATCGACGATCCGGTCGGGGACCAGCTCCAGCCGGCGCTCGACGTCCGCATCACGGGCAACCCCGGCATGGGAGGCAGCGGTCTTTTTGTCGCGTACGCCCCGGCCGACCGGAAACCCACCGTCGTGGACCAACGCGTGAGCAACGTCGACGCCAACAGGGACTCGCACGACTACTGGGGCAACCAGGAGTTTTGCAAGTTGCTGGCTGAACAGATCAGGTCCGCCTAGCGGCGTCGACGCCACGTCCTATCAGCGCTGCTCTTGCATTCAAGCGCTCCGGAGAGGATAAGAAGCACCTGAGAGCACCAATTGATCGCCAGAGCCACCTGCAAGGGAACTACAGCAGCTTCTAGCTGGAGCTAGCCTGTGTTTGTTGTTTGGGATGGCTGGCGCTATATCGTCGCCGGATTCGTCGCGGTGCCCACCGCGACGCTGTACCCGGAACTCGCCGCGGCGGTGGTGGCCATCGCGGCCATGTTCATCGCGTTCAATTTCTTGCTTCCGTGGATGGCACTAGTTTTTCGCCTCAAATTTTCGCGGTGGTAGTCTGGCGAGCGTTGGCTGCCTACTTGTCCACAACGTGATGGCGAGCGGGCCGGAGGCCGGCCGGTGATGTGAGGGTTTCGAACCGGTCCTCCAGGCACCGACGCCACTCGCGAAGAAACGGCATCCACTCGTCATCATGCCAAGCGTCGCTCATGACCTGAAGGATGGGCACAGGCTGGTTGCCGGGATGGTCGTCGTAGGTGTGGGCGCCGAGTATCCGATTAAGCGGGCCGCTCTTTCCCCGCGCCGTGGCAGCCCTGTCCGCGCGCTCGAAGTCCGTCGCGGTTCGGATTCCAAACTGGCGCAGGCGTGATCTAGCGGGCTCAGGTGGTTGGGGCCCTTGACAGAGATGGAGATAGAGGACGGCCTGGTCGAATAGGTCAACGAGCCTCGAAGCCGGGATCCGAGTTCTCAAGATCAGCTCGATCAGGTTGGCGTAAGCGAGGCTCTCCACGCTCTCGACTCCCTCCTCGAACAACCGAGCGCTGTCGTACAGGCTTACGCCTTCCAAAACCGTCACCGGGTGTTGCTGTTGAAGGCTGGTCCCCACAAACAGTTTGCGGCGCTTCAGAAAGTCACTTATCAGCGCCAGCCCGGTATCAGGGACCATACCGACCACAAAGGCAAGGACCTCCAGGACGTGCGCGGTCGTGGTGTCCGGCTTCGCGCCTGCGAAGGGTGGAATAGCGCTCACGACCAGTACGAGCAGCACGGTCCCGATAATCCGGACCGAGATCTGGCTGTAGGCCTTGGTGGTGAGATCGGCTCGCAAGTATCGACGAAAGGCCATGTTCAGGGCGAAGTAATAGGCGCCGAAGAACCCAAACAACTGCGCCTGGGCCTGCGTGCTGGAAAGTAAGTTGAACACCTCATCGCCGATGTAGTTGCGCGAGACCGGGAGTACCACTAGCGTCCAACCCAACGCCAGGAGCAGAGTGCACAGGATTAACGGGACGCCCAGGCTGAAGCGCAGGCCGTTCGAGCTTGGGTCCCCATAGACCTCGTCGAGCAACCTGCCGTACTTGGTGTCCGCTTCGTCGAGCGTGCTCAGGTTGGGGTCCAGCTGCAGCACCTCGCGCAGGAACTCGTCGCGCAGGGAGTCCAGCCTCTGCCGGCTGAACAGGAAGTACAGCCCGGCCGGGGCGACGGCGGCCAGCAAGACAACTAATACCTGGACGAAGAGCATTGTTGTCGCGTTGTAGTTCGTGTCGGTTTGGAGCTTCGCTGAGTCCCAGGCAGCGATGATGAGAACAGAGGGAACACCGACACCCAAGAGCAGGATGACCAGAACCGTGAAGGACCGCATCAAGACGTTGAGCGCCGTGTCGACGGCTCGCGTCAGATAGCCGAAGACCGCGGTCTCGATCAGCAACCCAAGAGAAAGCAAGGTGGCTATCCCAACCAGGGCGGGCGATGCCCAAGGGGCCTCCGCGGTCCTGCCTCGCACCGTTTCTACATAAGTGAGGAAGGAGGCTGAGAGGAGCGTCAGAATCAACAGGACCGCAGTGAAGCGGACTAGCCGGATACCCCGATGCGAAGGGGGTGCCGGGATGGGCTCTGCCACAACCAACCGCGCCTCCAGCCATGGAACGCAGTCGTAAGTTCCGAGGTCCTGGCTATGAAAGCGTGCTTCGCCGCAGGGCGGGAGCGTCAGTGGCGGCCCGTTGCTGAGGTGGCGAATCGCTACGTGGTGAGCGGTACGGTTGCACAGCCGAGCTTCGACCGCGGAGCTGAGCCAGTCCCAACCGCTGATCTCAGTGACGGCTACGGTGACGGCTGTCATCGCCGCTGCTGAACCGAAATGAACCGAATCGTGAGCATGGCCCGCGCTCCCGAGGCGACAATACTCCGCACACTTCCCTTTGTCTAGCGAACTGCTTGACACGGTCCAATTCCCACCGTCTGCGTATCTGCACAAGATGCTCATTAATGCCTTGACACCTGAAAATCGGCGTTCATAATCGTGGGTCTGATCGCCCATGAACTTGGTTGTCGGGGGGCATCACCGCTGAGTTGGCTAGGGATTTGGCACTCCGGCTTATCAATCTCGACACTTCGAGTTGCTCGTATGGAGGTGGCGCGTGCAAAGCGACGGCCACGATCTATCGTCGTGAGGTTGAGACCAACTGGCGTCTGCCATTGATCATTAACTTCCGAGAGAAGGTCGATAATGTCCAGCGCTGACGCCCCACAGCCTTCGCTCGGGGACTACCTTTCGCCTGTTCGTTTGCTCCCCGGCGAGACTTCTCAGGATGTTTTGATTGACGGTGCCTCACTCTGTCTGTCCGGAGGTGGCTACCGAGCGATGCTCTTCCACCTTGGAGCCCTTTGGCGCCTTCACGAGCTCGACTACCTGCGGCACGTCAAAAGAATCTCAAGCGTCTCGGGTGGCAGCATCACGTCCGCATGGTTGGGGATGAACTGGGAGGCGCTGTACCCCGCGACCGGGATGGCTGACTTCGAATCGGTAATTGTTAAGCCGATCCGTGATTTTGCGAGTCAGACGATGGATGAACCATCAGTCCTCGAAGGAATGTTGACCCTGGGCTTGCAAGGCAGCAAAACCCCCGACCACTATCGCCTGCTGTATGGCCACGCAACTCTCCACGATATTCCGGACACGGCCCCAGAGTTCGTCTTCAACTCGACCAACTTGCAGACAGGTTCACTCATGCGATTTAGTAAGGCCAAGGTCACCGACTGGCGTTTGGGCGAGATTCGCGATCCGCACACCGAACTGGCGATCGCGGTCGCAGCGTCTTCGGCCTTCCCGCCGTTTTTGTCGCCTCTAGTCCTTCCGGCTTTGCCTACAGATTTTGTTGCCTACGAGAACGCCGAGATAACGAATCCAGCTTTCTTGAACCACCCATCGCTAACGGACGGCGGGGTCTACGACAACCTTGGCATCGAGACGGCCTGGAAAAAGTACAAAACGATTCTTGTCAGCAATGCCGATGGACTGAACGACTTTCAACTTGCACCGGGCACCGACTGGGCACGACAGGCTTACCGCGTGCTCATGCTCCTGTACGAGCAAGTTTGTAGCTTGCGGAAACGGCAAGTAATCGGGTCTTTCATAGCCGGCCAGCGCGAGGGCAGCTACTGGAGCATGGCAAGCCACACTGCCGATTACCATCTTCCTGACACCGACTTCTCTAGACCTCTCGTGTGTCCTCCCGAGTTAACACTTCCGATAGCTCAGACGCCCACTCGGTTGGCGGCGATGGATACTCCTCTCCAAGACCGAATAATCAACTGGGGCTACGCGATCTGCGACGTCGCCGTGCGCAGATGGCTTGTTCCTACTGCCCAGCGACCCTCCGGCTTCAAGTACCCGATCGGGCTCGGTTGATGTAGGCGCACGTCAGGCAGGAGTCCTTTGGCGGCAGTCAACCAATTTCCTGTGAGTCGCCGAAAACGAAGACGGTCAGATTGACTTTCGAGGCTACGCCCGTTTGCTCCGATAACCCTGGCTTACCGGAAGCAAACCTCGTCGCGATTCTGACCAACCTACTTATTGCGTCAAGCGCTGGCTTTTTTGGTCGGCCCGCGGGAAGCCTGTCAAGCCAAGCCCAGGGAGACTTGACAAAGCTTGGGCGATGGAGCATAAGAGTCGACGCGGCCAGACGTACGGCGCGCCTGGCTCGCACCGGATATTGGGGGAAATAGCGGATTTGTCGGCCCAACTAGCATCCACAACTGAGGCCATGGAAGGATCCCTGGCTGCGGCCAACATCCGGGCCCATTTAGGAAACGTCGGCCCCGGAGCTCAGGTCGCAATAGGCTCGCGCATTATCCAGGTCCAGGCAGCAGCCGGGGCCGTAGTGACAGTCGCGCCGGAGCCGGTGCCGCCGCCTGTGCGTCGCCCAGCACCCACCCGCGAAGTTCCGCGGGCATTTACCGGACTCGTAGACCGAATGGCGGAGATACAAGCGGCACGCACAGCGGTTGCCAGCGGGTCGCCGATGGAATTCCACGGCGGGCTGGGGGTGGGCAAATCGACGCTGTTGCGGACGTTAGCCTACGAGCCAAACGCACTGCCCGACGGCATTGTCTTTGGCTCGACGCGAGGCCAGGCGACTTCGGACATCCTGCAGATGCTGTTCGACGCCTTCTACGAGTTCCCAGAGAACGTAAAGCTAACGGATACACAGTTGGCAGGTCACCTTCAGGCCGTCCGTGCTCTAGTGCTGCTGGATGACGTCAACCTCGGACGTGAGGACCTTGACCTGCTCTTGGACGCTGCCCCCGCCTCCGTTTTCGTCACCGCGTCTACTAGCCGACAACTCTGGGGCCAGGGCGCCTCGTGCGAAGTCGGGGGACTCGATGACCAGGACGCCCTTGTGCTGTTTGGCCGCGG
>Ga0137390_10002383_pt1 | contig 14848 bp, 12 predicted proteins | sample 15con2h24AmetaG_FD_104937 | JGI IMG/M metagenome (GOLD analysis project Ga0137390, IMG submission 104937) | Vadose zone soil microbial communities from Angelo Coast Range Reserve, California, USA - 15con2h2.4A metaG | ecosystem: Environmental > Terrestrial > Soil > Vadose zone > Saprolite... | reverse complement strand
GCCGATGCCCGCCAGCATGTTCTTGACGAATCGCTCGTGTCCCGGCACGTCGACGAATCCGATCTGATACTCGTCCGTGAGCCAGCTCGCGAATCCCAGGTCGATGGTGATGCCGCGGCGCTTTTCTTCGGGGAGGCGATCGGTGTCGATTCCGGTCAGCGCTTTGACCAGCGCGGTCTTGCCGTGATCGATGTGGCCGGCGGTGCCGACCACGCGCTTCTTGCGAGGCATGCCGCTGCGTAATGTACCAGCGAGGGCTACTGCTCGAAGCGGCCCAGCCAGAGATCGCTGCTGATCGAGCGGCGCGAATAGTAGAGATACTGTCCGTCGGCGCTCATCTGTGGCTCTTCGAGATAGAGATTCGACTCCGGGAAGAACGTCACCTGCTGCGGGGGAGCCGAACGCCAGTCTTGTGCCGGTCCGGGGACACGGTAAACATTCTTGTGATCGGGTCCGAAATACACCCATTTGTCATCCGGCGAAAAAAATGGATGCATATTTTCACGTGCATCGCTGACGAGAATGCGCGAGCGAGTGGTGTTCGTGGAGACGACGCGCAACTCTTGTACGCCTCTTTCACCGATCGCCTGGTAGACCATCCACTTTCCGTCCGCGCTGAACTTCTGAAGCGCCCGGATCGACCCCTCGTTTGCAAGGACGCGGCTTGCTTTCGTGGTCAGGTCGAGCACGCGCACGCTGCGGTGCTCGAAGTCGCCGAAAGCGAGGCCGCGACTGTCCGGCGTCCAGGTAGGAAACCATCCGCTGGTCGCGACGAATCGCGGATTGCCGCCATCGCTGCTCATGACCCAGATCTCAAGACCACCCTGCGGAGTCTCTCTCCTAAATGCGATCTGTCTTCCATCGGGCGACCACTCCGGAGCAGCGAAAATGTTTCGATCATCTCCGGCGAGCTGCGTGACCGCACCTGTATCGAGGTCCTTCCGCCAAAGGCTGGTTCGCAGGCCGCGCGTTGATTCGAAAACCACCGCCCGACCATCAGGCGAAAAGCTGAACAGCGGATTGACTTCGCTGCCGCGCGTGATCGGCTCTGCAGTTCCGACTGTGCGGCCGTGATCGGCGTCGAAGCGGATGCGCTCGATATTGAACGCCACGTTCTGCGCGCCGTAGACCAGCGACTTGCCGTCAAGCGCGATCGCCGGCGTTTTGTCTTCTCCGCGGCCCGACGTCAAAGGCTCCGGAGGCCCGGCGGCGTTTCCGTCCGCGCCGAGTGGCACGCGCGTCAGCGTCGAATTCCTTCCCGGATCCCGATCGGAGTACACGATCGACCGCGAGTCCGGCATCCAGGCAGGATCAGAGCCGTGCCCCACGGCGGCAGCTCGGCCGCCTTGCGACGCGACGACGTAGATGTTGTCGGGCTGGTCCGCGTCGAACGCGATCCATTTGCCATCCGGCGAGAAACTGGGATGCGTCACGAAGAGTGGGTTGACAGGTGTAATCGTGATCGGGACTGGTGTCGCTTCGCCGCCGGTCGGCGCAATCTTGTAGATGCGCTGGCCGAGCCACGGGCCGCGGATGAAGATGATCGACGAACCATCGGGTGCCCACGCCGGGAAATTGCCGCGCTCAGCGATTTTGCGAGGAGCGCCGCCAAATGCCGGCATCACCCAGACGTCGCCGCCCACTTCGCTGGTCCTCGGGTTGGGAAAGATGAGGCGCGTTCCGCTTCGACGAGTGGAAACGAACGCGATCTGTTTCCCGTCTGGCGAGAACGCCGGCTGCACATCGTCGCTCGGATCGTTCGTCAGATTGATTTCCGGTCCGCCGGAAATCTGCTTGAGGAAGATCTCGAGATTGCCGGTGCGGTCGGAGACGTAGGCGATCGTCTGCCCGTCTGGTGAAAATGTCGGCTCGCCTTCGTATCCGGGATCGCTCGTCAACGGCACGAATGTCATTCGTGTCTTCGGCGTCGCGACCGTCGCTCGTCGCGAGAGGACGATCGCGCTCGTGATGGCGATCGCCGCCATGATGATCAGCGCGGCAATAAGCAACGGCGCCCGCGGTCGCACGCGCGATTTCGATGGCACATCGTCAGTCATCGCTCGGCGGAGATCGAGCTGCGTGTCGCCAGCATGCTGATAGCGCTCCGCCGGGTCGCGGGCGAGCGTACGGGTGAGAATTTCTCGAACCCGCGGCGGCAGGGCTGCGATTTGATCGCTGTCCGGCTGCTTCCGGCCGGTGAGCATCTCGTAAAGCACGACGCCGAGCGAGAAAATGTCGCTGCGATGATCGATCGGTTTCCCCTCGATCTGTTCGGGCGACATATAGGCGACCGTCCCGACCACGACGCCCGGTTTGGTGAGCTGAACATCGGTTTCGATATTGGTGTGCACCTCGTTTTCGGTGAGTTTGGCCAGGCCGTAGTCGAGGATTTTTGCCGCTCCGTCGCGCGCGACCATGATGTTCTCGGGCTTGATGTCGCGATGAACGATGCCGACCGCATGCGCCGCCGCCAGACCGCTGGCCACTTGCGCGGCAATCTCGAGCGCGGCACGGGCAGGCATCGGACGACGCGACATCACCTCGCGCAGCGTCCGCCCTTCGACATACTCCATGACCAGGTAGTCGACTCCATTCTCCGTTCCGACGTCGAAGATCGTTACGATGTGCTGATGGTGAAGAGCTGATGCCGCTCGCGCTTCATTGAGAAAGCGCGCGCGACGTCCGCTGTCACTCGAGAGAGAGGCAGGCAGAATCTTGATTGCGACCTTGCGCCGTAACCGCGGATCCTCAGCGAGAAAAACCTCGCCCATCCCGCCGCTGCCGAGCGACGACTTGATCTGATACGGCCCGAAACTCCTGTGGGCCTCGGCTGTCATTGGTGGCGCTTAGTGTACGCGCCCGCCGTTGGTTGTCATTCCGAGCGTCGCGAGGAATCGGTGTGGTCGGGTGGAACGCAAATGAGGATCTTCGTGCCTCCCGCCCACACCGTACCCTCCCCTTCGCTTCGCTCAGGGTCGGGGTGACACGCTAGCCCGCTCGCCGTAAACCTCTCGAAGCTGCGGCGGCATTTTTCCGTTCTGTCCCAACGCCTCTTTCAAATCCGCCGCGTTCACGATCGCCTGCCCTCGGAAGTGATTATTCGTGATGGCGTAGATTTCTTTCGACTGCGCCATCCGCTCGATGCGATCGACCCACGGCTTCAATTCATCTTTGGTGTAGAGGTAGTTGTAACGTTCCCACGATTCTTCGTGCGCGAACCACTTCTCGTAATTGCGTCCGTGCAGGCGGACGTATGCCAGCGGGCCGGTGACGGTGTCGGACGGCTTGACCGACTCGTGAAAGAGCGGCTGATCGACGTTGACCCACGCGACGTTGTGCTCATCGAGGAAGCGGAAGAACTCGTCGTTCTGAAATGTGGCGTGCCGGACCTCGAGTGCGAGCGGGTAATGCTCGAAATCGCGAAACAACTTTTCGAGCTTTCCCACACTCTCCGGAGTGTTCTTGAAACTCCACGGGAATTGGAGAAGAACGGCGCCGAGGCGCGAGGCGGCCATCAGGGGATCGAGGTAGTTGCGAAATCCTTTCACATCTTCGGGAGATGGCTTCGCGGAATCGTGAGTAAAACCACGATATATTTTCGTAGTGAATCTAAAATCGGGATTGGCTGCCACGCGGCGGACCCAGCTCTTCGAATGCGTCGGCGGGGGAATGCGATAGAACGGCGAGTTGATCTCGATGGTGTCGAAAAAGGAGGCCAAATATGCCAGGGCGTCGAATCGCGAGCCGTGCTTCGGATAGACGGTTCCTTCCCAATCGGTATAACTCCAGCCGGCGGGACCGACGCGGATTCTGTGTTCGTTCGGGGTCGTCAATAGCTTGACAATCTTATTTTGAGTGAGGCGTATTTCATTGCCTTCACTGGACATCTATGTTAAAAGCGAACAACGAACCCAAGTGAAACGCCTCATTAAAAGCAAGCGTGCCGCCTGAGGTTCGTGTGCATTTTGGTTCGGAAGGAGGCTGGTCGCCAGTATTTGCTGTGAAATCTTTTGGCGGGGACAGTCGCGGCACCCCGCAAATGTTCTGCGCTGCGGCATCAATCAATCGTTGGAAACTTAGGAGATCAATGCTTCATGGATACGTTTAATGATAAGAGTCTGAACTGTGCTGATTGCGGACAAGAGTTCGTGTTCAGCAAAAATGAGCAGGCGTTCTACGCAGAACGTGGTTTCACGAACGAACCAAAGCGCTGCAAGAACTGCCGCGACAAGCGCAAGATGGCGCGAGAAGGCAATGGCGGTTCGCGCGAGCGCACGATGGTGAGCGTCACCTGCGACAGCTGCGGCGTGGCGACTGAAGTTCCCTTCACGCCCGTCAGCGGCAAGCCGGTGTACTGCCGCGATTGCTACAACCAGCGCCGTTCGCAGTCCCGTCCGACCAGCTGGGCCTGATCCATCCTCGTCGAAATTCAAGAACGGCGGGCCCATCGCCCGCCGTTTTCGTTTGCCTGCTAGAATCCCGCCGCTTTGCCGCGTCCCCTCCTGCCGCCGGTCACCAATGTCCTCGACCTGATCGGCAACACGCCCATGGTTCAGCTCCGCGCCATTCCCGGTCCGAACGATGCCGCCATCTTCGCCAAGATGGAATTGTTGAGCCCCGGCGGATCGGTCAAGGATCGCATCGGAATCGGAATGATTGAGCGCGCCGAACGCGATGGCGTTCTCAAACGCGGTGGCACGATCATCGAGCCGACCGCCGGCAACACCGGAATCGCGCTGGCGCTGGTCGGCGTGCAGATGGGATATCGCGTGATTCTCTGCGTGCCCGAAAATTTTTCCATCGAAAAGCGCGAAGTCATGAAAGCCCTCGGCGGCCAGGTCGAGCTCACGCCGAAAGATGATGGAATGAAGGGCGCGATCGCTCGCGCGGAAGAGCTGGCAAAACAGATTCCGAATAGCTACATCCCGCAGCAGTTCGTGAATCCTTACAACACCGAGTCGCATTACGAGACCACCGGCCCTGAGATCTTCGAGCAGATGGAAGGCCGCGTCGATGCCTTCGTCACCGGCGCCGGCACGGGCGGAACGTTCACCGGCGTCGCGAAATATCTTCGCGAACGGATTCCGAACGTCTATTGCGTGATCGTCGAGCCGCAGGGATCGATTCTCAAAGGCGGCGAGGCTGGACCGCACGAGGTGGAAGGCATCGGCGCATCGTCCTTCATTCCGCCTGTGCTGGATATGTCGCTCGCCGACGACATCATTCAGATCGAGGACGCGCCGGCGTTCGCGATGGTCAAGCGTCTGGCGGCAGAAGAAGGAATTCTCGGCGGAGGGTCGGCGGGTGCGAACGTAGCCGCTGCGCTGCAAGTGGCTCGAAAACTCGGCGCCGGAAAACGCCTGGTCACGCTCATCCCCGATGCAGCGGAGCGATACATTTCGAAAGGGATTTTCTCTAAATGGAAGTCGTGAGGACCACCATGGGCTTCTCCACCGAATGCATTCACGCAGGACAGGAACCGGAGCCGGTCACCGGCGCGGTCACGTATCCGATTTTCGCCACATCCACATACGTGCAGCCGCGCCTCGGCGAAAACAAGGGCTACGAATACGCCCGCACGAAAAACCCGACGCGCAGCGTGCTGGAAGCCAACCTGGCCGCACTCGAGCGCGGCAAACACGGACATTGCTTCGCGTCGGGCATGTCGGCCATCGACGTCGTCTTCCGAATGCTGCAATCGGGCGATCACGTGGTGGCCGGCGAAAACATGTACGGCGGTTCCTATCGTCTCTTCAGCCGCGTGCTCGAGAAATTCGGATTGCAGTTCAGCTATGTGGACACGTCTCGCGTGGAAGCTGTGCGCGATGCGATCCGGCCCGACACGAAGGTCGTCTTTCTCGAAACGCCGACCAATCCGATGATGACCCTCACCGATATCGCTTCCTGCGCCGAGGTCGCGCACAAGCGCGGCGCATTGGTGGTCGTCGACAATACATTCTGCTCTCCGTACCTGCAGCGTCCGATCGAGCTCGGCGCCGACATCGTCGTGCACTCGACCACCAAGTTTCTCAATGGCCACTCCGACTCAGTCGGCGGCGCGGTGATCTCGAACTCCGACGCGATCGCGGAGAAGATCGGATTCCTGCAGAACGCCGTCGGCGCGATTCTGTCGCCATTCGATTCCTGGCTCGTTCTTCGCGGGGTGAAAACACTTGCCGTGCGGATGCGCCAGCACGAAGAGAATGGGATGGCGATGGCGGACTACCTCAGCCGTCACCAAAAGGTCAAAAAGGTCTACTACCCGGGCCTGCCCACCCACCCCCAGCACACCCTGGCAAAAAAACAGATGCGAGGCTTCGGCGCGATGATTTCGTTCGAGCTCGGATCGAAAGAAAACGCGGCGAAGTTTCTCAATCGCGTTCGACTCTGCTCCCTGGGCGAATCTTTGGGCGGCGTGGAGACGCTGATCTCGCACCCTGAGACGATGACGCACGCCTCCGTTCCCATCCAGGAGCGCCAACGCCTCGGCATCACGCCCGGCCTCGTCCGCATTTCGGTCGGGATCGAGGATGTCGAAGACCTGATCGCTGATCTGGAGAACGCCTTCGAGGGGATCTGAACCCTCACCTGGCGCTTCGCGCCACCCTCTCCCGCCGGGAGAGGGCCGGGGTGAGGGGCGCCTACAATGCCCCCGTGCTGGCCGCCGGCCTCCTCGTCGTCGCCTACCTGCTCGGATCGATTCCGTTCAGCTTCCTGGTGGTGAAGCTGATGACCGGCGGCGATCTCCGTCAGATCGGCAGCCGCAATGTCGGGGCGACGAACGTCACGCGCGCGTTCGGCAAATTGCCGGGCGCGATCGCGCTGGTCCTCGACATGGCGAAAGGTTACGCTGCCGTTGCGATCGCGAAGTGGGTCACCGCCAGTCCGGCGTGGCCGCTTCCGGTTGGCGTAGATGCGTCACCGCTGCACTCGCGCGCATTCTGGATCTCGCTGTGTGCCCTCATCGCGGTGTTAGCGCATATGTTCCCGGTATGGCTCCGATTTCACGGCGGTAAAGGCGTTGCGACCGCGACCGGAGCATTTCTGGCGCTCGATCCTCTGGCGGTCGCCGGCGCCGCGATCGTCTTTCTGATCGTGCTGGTCTCGACCCGTTTTGTTTCGCTGGCGTCGATCGTCGGGGCAGCGTCGATTCCGATTTTTCTGCGCTTCCTCGCGCACGCGCCGTTCTGGACGATCGTCATCAGCATCGCGATCGCGATCGCGATCATCCTGAAACATCATTCGAATATCGCGCGCCTTACGCAAGGCAGCGAGAGGCGCATGGGACAGAGGAAAGAGTGAAGTTTTCGATCATTGGGGCAGGCTCGTTCGGGACCGCGATGGCGATCATCGCGTCGCGCTGCGGCAATGAAGTCCTGCTGTGGGCTCACGATCCCCGCGTGGCCGAGGGCATCGCGAAAACCGGGACGAATCCGGCGTACCTCGCCGGGGCACGTCTCGATGGTGTGCGCGCCACGCACTCCCTCGCCGAGGTGGCTGCGTTTAGCGACACGATCTTCATGATCGTCCCCAGCCATCACTACCGGGAGGTTCTCTCCGACCTGAAACCGCACCTCAAAGATCGGGTCAACGTTCTTTCAGGAACCAAAGGGATCGAGATCGAGACGCTCCAGCGGATGTCGCAGGTCACGGCGGCAGTCCTGGGAGAGAAACTCCGGGCATTCGCCGTGATGTCCGGGCCGACTTTTGCGCTGGAAACCGCGCGAGGCGATCCAACCGCTGCTGTAGTGGCGTCGACGGATGATCGTTTTTCGCAAGAGGTGCAGCGCGCGCTGTCTTGCTCCACTTTCCGCCTCTACCATGCGACCGATGTCACCGGTGTCGAGCTCGGCGGTTCGCTCAAGAACGTCATCGCCATCGCGGCCGGCGTGGTTGAGGGCATGAAACTCGGATTCAACACCAATGCGGCGCTAATCACGCGCGGCCTCCACGAAATGAGCAGGCTCGGAATCGCCCTCGGCGGCCGTCCCGAAACATTTGCGGGTCTCGCCGGCATGGGCGATCTGGTCCTGACCTGCACCGGCTCGCTTTCGCGAAATCGTAGCGTGGGCGTTGCGCTGGGACAGGGTAAGCGGCTCGAGGAAGTCCTCGACGAAACCAAATTCGTGGCTGAGGGAGTGAAGACGGCTCGAGCGGCGAACGCACTGGCGGAGCGTCATCGAATCGAGATGCCGATCACCGCTGAGATGTACCGTGTACTTTACGAGAACGAGTCGCCGCCGAAAGCGATTCAGCGGCTGATGTCACGCTCGCTTAAGGCCGAGAGCGCCAGATAGGCCTCGCGCTTGCAATTTTATTGAGGCCAGGAGGCCGATATGTTGCGCTTCTTGAAGAAGGTCCTGATGTTTCGAGTGGGGCAGAAAGCGTCGCGCGGCTTCGCCCGCGCGATCGGCGTCCGAAGACCGATCTCTTCAATTGTGGGGCTGATTGGCGGAGTCAAGTACATGCGCCGCCACGCGTAACTCGCGTCGTTGTCATCCTGAGCGAAGCGAAGGATCTCCGTAGGCGGGATCCTTCGCCGTCTACGCGGCTCAGAATGACGCAACGTCGTTATTTCTGAGGGGGTTTCGCTGGCTGCGCGTACTGCGGCTGCCTCTGAGCGTTTGCACCCTGAGGCGTCGTGAGCGGGGGCTGCGTTGTTTGCGAAGCGATCGCGAAATGCGCGCCTACTTTCAGCAAGGTCTCGTTCGTGATTACGAACCCCGGTTTCTTGCCCAACCGTCCGGTAGCCTTGGCTGCTCGAACGAGCGGTGAGTCGGTCTGCTCCTGGGACATCGGCGCGGAGAGCGTCGTTGTCGTGGTATTGCTGGCTGGTTTCTGTTGATCGGCTGCACTGAGCGGCAGTGCCAGTGCGGCGACGGCTATCGCGACATTTAGCGGCTTCATTGGACCTCCTGCTATGGCTCAATGTTACGCTCGTTTCCGTTTATTTATTTCAGCAAGCCCCGGATCTTGCACTGTCGGGCCTGAATGTCGCCAGATCTGCTACTGCACAAATTCGGCTATCTCGCTGTCTTCATAGGGACATTCCTGGAAGGCGAGACGATTCTCGTCATGGCCGGATTCTTTGCCGAGCGCGGGTATTTGAACCTCGTTCCGGTGATTGTCGTGGCTGCTTCCGGCGCCTACGTGGGGCATGTTTTCTGGTTCTGGCTGGGGCGGACCAAAGGCGTAAAGCTTCTCGACCGCTTCCCGAAGATGAAGCAGCATTTCGGCAAAGGAATCCGAATCTTCGAGCGATACGGCGCCCCGGCGATTTTCATCACGCAGTGGCTCTACGGCCTGCGTGTGACCTGCGCCGTGATCATCGGAATCTCGAGAATCTCGGTGATGAAGTTTCTGATCTACGAGGCCATCACGTGCATCGTGTGGGGGATCGTGATCGCGACGCTCGGCTATTACTTCGGCCGTGCCGTCGAGTCGGTCCTGGGCCGGGCCGCGCACATCGAAAAATGGGGTTTGTTAATCCTGATCGTGGTCGCCGTCGCGATCTGGGGCTATCACCAGTGGAAGGATCGGCGGGAGAAAGATCAGCCTTCGTAGTTTTGGAATTCCAGCTCGGCCTGGGCCGCTGCCAGACGGGCGACCGGCACGCGATAGGGCGAACACGAAACGTAATCGAGATTGCAGGTGCGGAAGAAGCGAATCGAATCGGGATCGCCGCCATGCTCACCGCACACTCCCACTTTCAAGTTCTTCTTCGTCTTCCGTCCCCGCTCAGTTCCGACGCGGACGAGCTGTCCCACGCCTTCCTGATCGAGTGACTCGAACGGATCCTTCGGCAGAATTTTCTTCTCGACATACTCCGGCAGAAACGAACCGGCATCGTCGCGGGAATAGCCGAATGTCATCTGGGTGAGATCGTTCGTTCCGAATGAGAAAAACTCGGCGGTCTCGGCGAGCTTGTCTGCAATCAGAGTCGCGCGCGGGATCTCGATCATCGTGCCGACCACCACCGGAATCTGCACGCCGCTGTCCTTGATGACCTCGGCGGCCACGCGGCGGACCATGTCGGTGAGAATCTGCAACTCCCCCACTGTTCCAACCAGCGGGATCATGACCTCCGGCCGCGCGTCGACACCATCGCGTTTCACGTCGCAGGCAGCTTGAAAGATCGCGCGCACCTGCATCTCATAAATCTCGGGATAGGTGATCGCCAGACGGCAGCCGCGATGGCCGAGCATCGGATTCGCTTCGTGGAGTTGATTGACTTTGGCGCGCAGCTCCACAAATCCCCAGTCCATGTCGCGCGCCACCGCCGAAATCTGTCCCTCGGTATGCGGTAGAAACTCGTGGAGCGGCGGATCGAGGAGCCGGATGGTCACCGGCATTCCGGCGAGCTCGCGAAAGATGCCTTCGAAATCGCCTTTCTGGAACGGCAGCAGTTGATCGATGGCCTTGCGGCGCCCCGCTTCATTGCGGGCCAGGATCATCTCGCGCACGCGCAGAATGCGCTCCTCTGCGAAGAACATGTGTTCGGTGCGGCACAGCCCGATGCCTTGCGCGCCGAACAGCCGCGCCACCCGTGCGTCCTGCGGCGTGTCGGCGTTGGTGCGGACTCCCATGGTGCGAATCTCATCGGCCCATTTGAGAAGCCGGTCGAAATTGCCGAAGACTTCCGACTGCTCCGGCTTCATCGAGCCTTCGACCAGCACTTGAATGATTTCCGACGGTCGCGTGGCGAGTTGTCCGTTGATTACTTCGCCAGTCGAGCCGTCGATCGAGATCCAATCGCCTTCTTCCAGCGGCTCGTGCCCCTCGGCGCGCAATTCTCCGCGCGAGTAATCGACGCGCAGCGCGCCCGCGCCGACAATGCACGAGCGTCCCATGCCGCGCGCGACAACCGCGGCGTGCGACGTCAGTCCGCCGCGCGTGGTGAGGATTCCCGCTGCGCTGTGCATTCCGGCGATGTCTTCGGGCGACGTCTCGATGCGAACCAGAACGACCGGACCATCCTTGGCCATCGCGACGGCGTGATCGGCATTGAATGCGATATGCCCCGCCGCCGCTCCCGGGCCGGCAGGCAGACCGCGGCCGAGGAGCCGGCCCTCTTTGAGCGCTTTCTGTTTTTCCTTTGCGTCGAACACGGGCGCTAGAAGTTGCGTGATCTGATTCGCTTCCACGCGCGCGACCGCCTCGCGCGGCTCGATGCGCTTTTCGTCCACCATGTCGCATGCGATCTTGACCGCCGCGAAACCGGTGCGCTTGCCGGTGCGCGTCTGGAGGAGATACAACTTGCCTGACTCGATGGTGAACTCGATGTCCTGCATGTCGCTGTAGTGATCCTCGAGCTTTTTGTAGACCTCCTCGAGCTGCTTGTAGACCTTCGGCATCGTCTCTTCGAGCGATTTTTCGTCGCCGATCACCTGCGCTTTCGAGATCGGTAACGGCGTGCGGATGCCCGCCACCACGTCTTCGCCCTGCGCGTTTGGCAGGTACTCGCCGAAGAACTTTCTCTCACCCGTCGAGGGATTGCGCGTAAACGCCACGCCGGTGGCGGAATCGCTGCCCATGTTGCCAAAGACCATCGACTGCACGTTGACCGCGGTACCCCAGTCATCGGGGATACCGTTCAATTTGCGGTAGGTGATGGCGCGCTGGTTGTTCCAGGAGAGAAAGACCGCGCCGATCGCGCCCCAAAGCTGATCGTTCACATCTTGCGGAAATGTATTATTGTTTCCAGTGATGATATTCTTATACGTTCCGACGAGCTCTTTGAGTTTCGCGGCTGGAATCTCTGCGTCCGTCTTGACGCCGGCGCGATCGCGCAGTGCGAACAGCTCGTGCTCGAAGTTTTCCTTGTCGATGCCGAGGACCACGTCGGAGTACATCTGGATGAAGCGGCGGTACGAGTCGTAAGCGAAGCGCTCATCGTTCGCCGACTTCGCCAGCCCCTTCACCGTCTCGTCGTTGAGACCGAGGTTGAGGATGGTGTCCATCATCCCGGGCATGGATGCGCGGGCGCCCGATCTCACCGAGACCAGCAGCGGCCGGCCGGGATCACCGAATTTCTTGCCGACGGATTTTTCGACGCGCGCCAGATTTTCCTCCACCGTCTTCTTGAGCTCCGGCGGATAACTTTTCTCGTGCGCATAAAAATACGTGCACACCTCGGTCGAGATCGTGAAGCCGGGTGGAACCGGCACGCCGATGTTGGTCATCTCGGCCAGGCCGGCGCCTTTGCCGCCGAGGATGTCCTTCATCCTGGCGTTGCCTTCGGCGTGGCCTTCGCCGAAGTAGTAGACGTACTTTTGCGCCATTGGCGGCCGCGATTATCTCCGAATCTCCAGATCGACAGTGCTGTACATCGCGCGCATCGATTCGGTGACCGGCTCCTGCCGCGGCGCTTCGCCTCCCTGCGCGATGAAGGCGTCACCGCCGAGCTCTCTCAGGGGCGCCAGCGCGCGTTCGACAGCATCGTGATTTTCTTTCCCAGTCGGGAGGCGAAACTCGTGAGCGACGAATCGATAGGTCGGAAGCGTTTTCAAAATGGCCTTGACATCCGTCTGACCGTAAAGCGAATAGCGCCCGCTGCGCCGCAGCAGCGCCAGGGCGACTTCGGTCGGATCCGGAACTTGAAGCGAGCACTTGCCCCGCTCACCAAACCACGACGTATCGAAAAACATCGGTATGGCTTCTTCGTGCCAGTTCATTGCGCTGAGGTGCTGGCCGTCGGGCGAAACGGTCATCAGCGTCATTCCGTAATCGTTGCCGCGAATCCAACTCAGGCGATAAATGCGGCCGTCGAACGCGCCAACGAAACGCATCGGCTCTTTTCCGGATTGCAGGACGCCGACGACCTGCGTTCCGCGGCGAACGAAGCGTGCCGGCTCGCCGTTGAGCGTCCAGCACCCGTTGATATCTCCAGGATGCGGCGGCTCGAGCTCAGCGCCTCGCGCGAGGATCGAAGCCATGCGCACATATTGATTCGGCAGCGCGCTGTCGGCCATCGTCACGCGAAGATAAGCGGCATCGACCGGCTTGACGTCGAACCATTGCGCCTCGTCGGTGGCGGCGGATTTGATCGTGATCATCGGCGAAAACGCGCGGCCGTCGAGCGACGCCTCGAAAGTCACATGATTCACTGTGAAGCCGCCTTTTCCGACCGTGCGAATGCCGACCTTGTCGATGCGGCTTCGCGCCGGCAGAGCGACGACCATCGATTGCGGCAGATCCTGCGGCGGCGACATCCAGTACGATCCCGGATCGCCGTCGATCGCGTGAAGGGCCGAGACTTCCAACAGCGCTTCGCCGGTCCGGCTGACGACAGTCGCTCCATGCGCCATGTCCAGAAGGCTAACGCGTTCCGCCGCGTCTGTAACGTCGACGGGAGGAGAAGAAGCAACTGCCGGCGGCGGCAACTCACGTTTCGCGCAAGCCGCTGCCAGCAGGACAGTGAACACCAATCGCTTCACGCGCGATACTCGGAGCGGTCGACCACGATCTTCGTCACGTCCGCAATCTTCAGGACCGCATCGCCGACTTTTCGCAGGAGCGACATGCGATTGCTGCGCACGGCGGGATCGTCGACCATGACCATCACTTCGTCGAAGAATTTTTCGAGCTCCGGCGCCATGGCCGCGAACGATTCGAGGGCCCGGCGGTACTGGCGTTCGGCGATCATCTCATCGACCTGCTCACCGACCGCGGTTGCCAGCTCGTCCAGACGCTTCTCGGTTGTGTCTTCGAGCTTCTTCGCGTCGACGCGATTCGACGCGTGTCCGGCAGTGATGTTGGCGATGCGCTTTGCCGAATCGAGAATCGAGAGGAAGTTCGCTTCATTGCGGATGGCTTTCAGTGCATGGATGCGATCGACCAGATCGGTGAGCGATCGCGACCACCCGGCCGCCATCGCAGCCGCGATCTCGTCGTACGCGAAGCCATATTGCGAGATTTCGAGCAGCGTCCGAACGCGTTCCTCGAAGAATGCCAGGAGATCGTTGCGAACCGCAGCGTTGCCCGCGTCGTTGTGCGCGGCCAATGCAAAATCGATGAGCTGATCGATCCCCAATCGCACCTGGCGTTTGTCGCGGTTGAGAAGAATCTGCACGATTCCCTGTGCCGCGCGGCGCAGAGCGAACGGGTCTCTCGACCCGGTCGGCCGCACGGCGATTCGAAAAAAACCTGTGAGCGTGTCGATCTTGTCCGCAATCGATACGATCGCGCCGGAGAGTGTGCGGGGGAGCGCATCCTCGATGTTGATGGGCAGGTAATGGTCGTAGATCGCCTGCCAGACGTCGTTCGAATAGCCTTCCTCTCGCGCGTAGATCCCGCCGATCTGCCCCTGCAGGTCGGTGAACTCCTTGACCATCTCGGTGACCAGATCGGCTTTGCACAGTCGCGCCGCCATGAGCGTGTCGGCCGTCTCGAGGTTCAAGTGCGGGCAGATCGACTGCGCAATGGCCTCGATCCGTTTTGTCTTCTCGAAATAGTTGCCGAGCTTTTCCTGGAACTGCAGATGGGTCAGTTGATCGAGGCGGTCAGCAAGCGGCTTGCGACGGTCGGTATCGTAGAAAAACTTTGCGTCGGCAAACCGGGCGTTGGTCACGAAGGCGTTGCCGTACGCGGCGTTGCCGTCGGGATCGGCCTCGTTGTCGATCACGGCCAGGAAAGAGTTCGTGAGCTTTTCGTTCGCGCCTCGAATCGGAAGCTGCTTCTGATGCACGCGCATGACGGTCACCAGCACTTCCTCCGGCAGCGCGAGATACTCGGGACGAAACTCCGCGCGCAGCACGCCGGGATACTCGGTGAGATATTGCCACTGGCTCCAGATCGTCGCGTCGAGCGACGGCGTTCCGTGAATTGCGTTCGCCAGAATGCGCGCGCG